>Ga0105104_10001125_pt1 | contig 20274 bp, 15 predicted proteins | sample PPLLaktember2015_3_FD_87034 | JGI IMG/M metagenome (GOLD analysis project Ga0105104, IMG submission 87034) | Freshwater sediment microbial communities from Prairie Pothole Lake near Jamestown, North Dakota, USA - PPLs Lake P7 Core (6) Depth... | ecosystem: Environmental > Aquatic > Freshwater >... | reverse complement strand
AGGTCAAAGTCCCCTATCGCATCCATCTCATTTTCAAAATAGGCGTTGAACTTTTCAAAAATCCACCCGTACGGAGAAGAGACATTTAACGGTAAAGACTGGCGCTCCCATTCGCTCAAACTTGGTTCCGGCGGGATGATGATCCCGGTATCTTCGTTGATGCTGGAATTCCATGCCGAGCTATATTGAACATGCTGCCTTTCATCGATCATCCAGTTTTTCAGCAGCGCGGCATAACGGCAAAGCAGAATGCCCTTGCGGATGCCGGAGTTGTCAAAGTATTCCGGCGGAGTTCTTTCCAGCATGATGACCTTTTCATCACCGTCTGTCCTGCCGTCGCGGTCTTCATAGGTAACTCTTAAAAATACCGCGCTCTCCGCCGCCGATGATAACTTCTTTAGTTTTAACAGTACCAGGCCGCCCTTCACCTCGCCGCCCTCGTTCCTGGAAGGAAAGAGCGTATTGATTTTCATTAGTCGGCCGCTGGCCTGGTCCGCTTCAGGGCTGCCGAAAACCTCATCTATTTTCCAGCCGGATGATTCAAACAGCATTTCAACGTTAAAGACCATGGGCGTGACCATGAAATCAAATTCGTTTTCCACTCTTTCACGGAATTCCCTCGGGGAACGTACGGAATAATAGTTAGCGCCTTTGATTTTGGTGATCATGTCTATTAATTCGGTATTAAAGTCCACGCCAATCCCGATGAAAGTAGCATAGATCCGGTTTTCCGCATTCCAGTTCAGGATATCCGCTAAACCGGAACCGCTGAAGTTCCCGGTATTCGGCTGGGCATCGGTCAGCACAATTATCCGGTTTTCATATTCGTAGCTTTCCGTTTCGCGCAGGTTCCGGAACTGGTCGATAGCCATGTATAAACCCGCGGACAGATCGGTACTGCCGCCGGCCTGAATTCCCATCACATCATTTTTAATCCGGCTCATGTTGGTGTTTTGGACCAGCCCCATGGATTTCACCAGGTCGGCCCGGCTGTTGAACTGGACGATGGCAAACCGGTCGCCGTCTTTAAGCTGGTTCAGGATGCTGACCACGGCGCTCTTGGCGCTGTTCATCTTGTTGAGGTACGCGCCGCTTTCGCCGGCATAGGCGTCCTGTTGCTTGCCGTAACGGTCATAATAATATTGATTGTAAATTTCCGCCATCGAGCCGGAACTGTCCAGGACTATTACCAGGTTCAGTACCTTCCGCTGGAAGTCTTCCTGGCGGATACCGGAATTCAAGCCCACGGAAAGATAGTATTCCGTCTGGCGGGAAAGCGGGTCCTGTGTCACCGCATAGCTGTAGGAAGGGCTGAAAAGCTTGTTCGTAGATTCCTGCATGCCGGTATCGAAGTAGTAGTCATAGAACAGACCTTCATATGATACGTCGGTGGGGAGCGGGAGATAGTTATTGCGGATATTTTCCCGGAAGTTGTTAATATCCTTGGCGCCGCCCGTGGCTAACCCGATTGTCCCGGAGTTAGTGGGCTGTGGCGCTATCTGGGTGGTGGTGTAGGTGCCCGGGGTAACTGTCTGGTTGTAATTAGGCGCCGTCGTGCGGGGTGGGGTGGTATAAGCCGGCTGCGTATAAGTTGGACGTGCGCTGGTGGTCTGAGTCACGGTTGTCATGGCGCTCCCGCAGGAGCTGAAAAAGATGATTGCCGTTAACATTGCCAGAAATATTAGGGCCGTTATTTTCTTCATTGTTTTCCTCCTCCATCACTTTTTAGCCGGCCTGTTCAGGATCCCTTTGCTTATATATACGGCAATTTTGTAGAAGTATTACACAAACAAATAAAACTGACAAACGATATTGCCAAAATATAAAACGGAAAAACAACTTGAAAGATATTGTCTGCGGGCTTCTAAGAACTGCTTTAACTTAATAGGTTGTTTCCGGCTTTATTTCAAAGCGCACCGGCTGCGGCTGCTGTATCTTGAGTGTCTGGCCCTGGTATTCTATATCTTCCAGTTCCAGGTAATATCCGCCGGATACCGCCCGTCCGTTGAAATCGGTCTGGTCCCAGGTATAAGCGAACTGGACGGTCTCGCCAAAAGCCAGGGTGTGGGTTTCTTTACCGCCGGAGAAAGTATAAACCGGCTTGTGTGTCTCGGCGTTCATAACGCTGATAATGGGCGGCAGCTTCTCCATTTTCAGTACATTGTTGGCGGTATTTTTAAGGGTAAGGCTGATGACCACCTTTTCGCCCGCCTGATAAAACGCTTTATCCGTACGGACATTATAGCCAAGCAGGCTGCCCACCGCATAATATGTTGTCGTGGTAGTGGTAGTAGTTGTCGCGGCTTCCGTGGCTGTGGGCAGCGGGGTAGTTGTAGGTTGAGGCACGCCCGGCGATAGATCGAACACTCCGGCACGCCAGATAAGGCTGACAACCAGGATAACCAGGAATACCGCCGCGACTGCTTTAAAGGCCGGCTGCTGGAACAGCCCCGCCCACCACCTGTTTTTCTCCACGGCGGCAATTTCTCTGTCTTCAAGCTTTTTCAGCAAACCGGCTTTCAGCCTTCTTTGAAATTGCGTGGATATCGCGGGTTGGATATCCGCCATTTTTACCGCAAAATCCAGGGCGGACAGCATATCCACATCGCTGACCGTACCGGTTTTGGCCTCTTCTCCGGCAAGAATCCGGTCAAGGTTTTCGGAGAATATTTCTTCTGTCTTGTTGTGTTTATTCATATTGCCAGCCCTGGAAATCATCCCGCAACCGGCGGATAGCCCGGTATAAAATTACACCGACATTAGAATCGGAAAGCCCGAGCATACCGGCAATCTGCCGGTTCGTCATTTGCGAACTGAATTTAAGAGAAATGATCTCGCGTTCATTCGGGGCTAATTTAAGCATACATTTTTGCAGCATCGTCCATTGTTCTTCATCGATCACTGCCTGCTCCGGCGTTTTACTCTCCTGCGGCAGGTCCAGTGCTTCATCCAGCTCGGTAGTTTTTTCATGGTCGGCCGCCCGGTAATGGTCGATCAGGGTATTCCTCGCAATGGCAAATACCCAGGTAGTAATTGCCGCTTTTTTTGCATTATAAGTATCGAATTTTACCAGGGCTTTTTCAAATACCGCGGCGGTCAGGTCTTCCGCCAGGTGTTTATTGGAGATCCGGTAGCAGATATATTTGAAAACCTTTGGCATGTATTCTTCATAAAAGCCGGAAAAAGCTTCAGCAGTCAGCTTACTCACCTTTTCAATAGCGGCGCTTAAGAGTATGAAGAATATCAACTTTTATGCCCTCTTAACAAATATACGCAGAAAGATAGAAAGTATTACAAAATACTTGACGGTATTATATCCCATGGCGGGTATTTTTTACCATTTCCGGTGGAACGTTGTTCATAAAGTATGTTAATGTATTGTTAAACTTGTTTGAACCCGGAGAGACCTTGGTAAAGAAAGCTTCTTTTTCAGCCAGATACGGCCCCTGGGCGCTGGTCACCGGCGCTTCACGCGGCCTGGGGGCGGAATTTGCGCGCCAGTGCGCGGAAAAGGGCTTGAACCTTGTCCTTATAGCCACCAACGCCACCATGCTCAAAACCAATGCCGACGCTTTAAAAAAGGATTACGGCGTTGACGTTAGAACGGTTGCACTGGATCTTGGCCGCGAGGATATTTTAGCAGAAATTACCCCGGTGACGGACGCCATGGAAATCGGCCTGCTGGTGAATAATGCCGGCATATCAAAAGTCTGCCCCTTTCTTAGCCACAGCCTTGATAATCTTGTTAAACAGCTTCACGTTAATACGCGCGCCGGGCTGGTCCTGGCGCACCACTTTGGTAAAAAGATGGCGGAACGGCGGCGGGGCGGCATCCTTTTTCTTTCTTCCGGCTCCGCATTGAGCGGCACCGCTTATTGCGCCAACTATGCCGGGACCAAGGCCTATAACCTGATTGTCGCCGAGACGCTGTGGTACGAACTGAAGCCGTTGGGGGTGGACGTGCTGGGGTTTATGGCGGGCTCTACTAAAACGCCCGGCTGGGATGCCAATAAGCCCAAACCCGCCCGCTTTGTTAAGGTGATGGACGTAAAAACGACGGTCGAGGAAGCGCTAAAAGCCCTCGGTAAGCGCCCGAGCCTTATCGCGGGGAGGATAAACCGGCTGGGCTATTTCTTCATGGGTAAAATGATGTCCCGCGCCCGCGCCATCCGCACGGTGAGTAAAAACATGGATAAAATGTTCGGCCCGTTCGATGATAATAATCAAAAACCCGGAGGTTAATACTCATGCCTGTATTTGATACGGAAATCGTCCACAAGTGCGCCCTAGAGTGCCTGGGCAAGCCCAAGCCGGAAATGTTCGATGTTTTTGCCAAAGCGCTCGCCGTGCATTATCCTGAAACGCTGGATTTTTCCCAGCCCTGGATATACAGCATCGCCGGCGGCGCCATGATCCAGATGAAGCTTTATTACGCCTCGATGAGCGAATACATCATGATCTGGGGTACGCCGATAGGCTCCGAAGGTCATTCCGGGCGCCACTTTACCGGGTTCTGGGACACGGTGATTGACGGCGAGACCTGGTATTACGCGGAAGGCCAGTTTGAAAAGACCATCTATAAACCCGGCGACCGTATCTATGTCGGCCCCGGACAGGCCCGCGCCATGAACTTTACCAACGGCGTCTGGGCAGTAGAATATGCGCGCGGCTTTCTACCTCTAAGCATGCCTTTCGGCATCGCGGAAGAGCTTTTTATCTGCTTCGACCCTTTAACCGCTGTGCAAACCGTCAGCCTTTATACGGACCTGACCTCGCAGGCAATCGGCAAGAAAATTCCCGTTTTTAAGCCGTTCACTATCCCCATCGCCTATCTCGCACATAAGGTCACGAAGATGCTCCAGCCCTCCCCGGAAGTCTCCTCGATACCCAAAAAGAACATCCACTGGTTCCAGAGAAAGACGTAGGTGGATTATTTAAACCCATTATCTTCCCCCGGGGCGACATTATCCCATTGACACCCCACGAATAGCTCGTGGTATATTAGGTTCTCCCCCTTTTCCCTTCACTTGTCATTCCCGACTTGATCGGGAATCCAGCATGGCCTTATTGGATTATTTGGCCTTAAACAATAATACTTGGAAATAAAAAAAGAAATAGTTTAATGGAAAGGGGAGAAGAATAGCCTCTTAACAAAACAAATCGTGTTTAAATCATGAAAACATCAATAAAACCCACAAAACAAATCGAGGCTATTTACCATAATTCAAATACCGCTTTTAGCCTCAAAACACTAATTTTTTTAAATTACCCTTTTTACAAAACAAATACATTCACTATTCCCGAAATAGGGAAAAAGGACGAGGGCAAGCAAAATCCGCTCTATTAGATACGGTACCCGCCTCTTTGGTCGCGATGCTTGTCTTTTCGCCAATACATCGTCACCCCTTGTCAAAGGGGGAACAGAGGGGGATTCGGGTAGGGATTTCGAGCTTCGTGCTTCGGATTTCGGGCTAAGTATTTCGAGTTTACCCTTTTCCTCATCTCTTTTTGACCTTTCCCTCTAAAGTGCTAGAATAGTCTCAAGAACACGGTAAAAGAAGGTGCAAACATGCGTTTAACCGATGAAGAAAAAGGAATTCTCAACGGCAGCCGCGGTGAAATCGCGGCCAGGTGTATGAAGTATATGGTGGAATACGGAGAGGCGGCCGGCGCGGAAAAACTGATCGATCTCGACGGCACGGTTGATCTCCACCCCAGCGGCGGTTCGCCGGGGGGTTACGGCGTTACCGGGGCGGAACTAAGAGAATTAGCCAGGAAAGGCGAGCGGTTCAAGGTGCCCACTTTTTCTGATAAATGCACCGCCCCCAGTTTTATCTTTGACGGGTGGGAAACCTGCGGCGTCGAGCCCAGCAATAACCCGGATTTCCACAAAAAGATGCTGGATGAGCTTCAGCCGCTGATTGATATGGGAATGGTACCGACTTTTTCCTGTAACCATTACCTGGTGAGTTCTTTCTGGCCGGCGCTCGGCACACACAGCGCCTGGGTGGAAAGCTCGGCGATTCCCTACGTCAACGCCGTCCTGGGCTCCCGCAGCAACTTTGACGGCAACTTCCAGACCGCTTACCTGGGGAAAGCGCCTTATTATGATATGCACATCACGGAAAACCGGGCGGCCACGGTATTAGTAAAGTGCGAAACCCCCCTTACTAAAGACACGGATTATGATCTCTTCGGCTGGGCGGTCGGGGAGGCGTTAGGATTGAAAGTCCCGGCCTTTACCGGCATCGGCCGGCCGAATACTACCCAGCTCGTTAAAATGAACTCCGCCCTGAACACCGCCGGCCAGGTGCGCATGTATCATATCCCCGGCCAGACCCCGGAAGCTCCCACGCTGGAAGCGGCTTTCCAGGGCAAGAAACCCAAAGAAAAGTTATCCATCACCAAAGCCGACCTGAAAAAGGCGTACGATATCATGAATTACGGCGCCAGCGATGCGGTTGATTTTGTATCCCTGGGCTGCCCGTTCTATAACATCGAAGAAATCAGGCATACCGCCGACCTGCTTCGCGGGAAGAAGGTTAAAGTAAGAACGTGGATCATGACCAATACTATTACTTTCAAAGCGGCGGAAATGGCGGGCTATAGGAAAACAATTGACGATTCCGGCGCTATGCTGCTCTCCGGCGCCTGCCCCGGCCTGCTCGTCGGTGTCGTGATGCCGCCGCATGATTACCCGAATGTAGTGGCGATGGATGCCTGCAAACAGGATTTTTACATCACCGGGCACTGCCATCCGCATAAGGTCCAGGTGCGTTACGGCACGCGGGAAGAATGTATCGATGCCGCCATCACCGGTAAATTCAAAGGGGAATGGAGGTAGTAAGATGAAAACACAGGATAAAATCATCCTTAAAGGCAGAAAAGTAACCGGGGGCGTGGCGGAAGGTGAAGCCCTCGTCTCCAAAATGCCCCTCATGGGCTGGGGCAATGTCGATTCTAAAAACGGCTACACGGTGGAAAGAAACCACCCGCTTTATGAAGTACCGTACAAGGGAAAAGTGCTGGTCTTTACGGAGCCCCGCGGCTCGGGAGGATTTGTGGGCTACGGTGTTTCCCGCCAGTTCGGCACCCAGCCGGCGGCATTTCTCTACAGGAAAGGCAATAACCTGACCATTTTTGCCGCCATGACCATGGGTGTGCCCAGTGTCACCGATTTTGATAAAGACCCGACAGAAGTCATCGAGACCGGCGACTGGGTCAAGGTCAACGGCGATACCGGGGTGGTGGAAGTTACCAAAAAGAAAAAGTAGTATCTGTTGGTTTGGACATACCGGGGGGAGTGTAAAAACTCCCCCTTTTTTTCGATAACATTATCTAAAAAACTATGACAAATTGACCTAAGTAAATACTTGTTTTATTATCCCCGTATCTGAATTGCGCTTTAAATTACGGCAATAATAGTCCAATTTCTTGACAACTAAAACCGTGTGGATTATACTCATTTAGTTATTTTACGTAGGTATTTACGGGAAGGATGGATATGCGTGAAACGTAACGGTAATAGAAAATACTTGTCCGCGATCCTTTCAATAACTACCGCCGCGCTCACCGTCTTTACACTATTGACCGGCGTGTTCCCGACTGCGCCGCTGCCAGTAAGTGCGGAAGATACTCCTGTTTCAAATTCGGGAAATGGGACACCGGAATCCGATAACCTATCCTCAGATGTGCATGAAGGTATGGATTTTGGACTTGATGACCTCTCAAATGGCGCAGATGCGATTGTAAAAGGTACGGTAATAGAAGAAGCGAGCTATTGGAATAATGAACACACAGGAATTTTTACCACGACCGTTCTTTCTGTAGATGAAACTTTAAAAGGCTCGATTACAGACGAAACTGTTTTAGTTACTTGCCCCGGTGGTGAAGTGGATGGGATGCGGCAATGGGTTTCCAGTAGTCCGATATTTAGTGAGGATGAGCAAGTAGTTGTTTTTTTAAACCTACCAATTCAAGAATCCAATCCGCCTGAAGAAAGTACATTACAGACCCTGGAAGAAACTCCAATTGAGACGTATGAGGTTTACGGTGACTTCCGGGGCAAATATGATGTTAGTGATGATATGGCAGGAGACCTACCCTTAAGCGAGTTTCAACAAAGGGTTGAGAGTGTTCTTGATGGACAGCAATTAACTTCAGCGGAACAGGAAATCCCTTCTGAACCCATTGTGTTTTCATTTGCATATACAGGTTTTTGTTGGCCTCACCCGCCGAACCCAAACGTTAGTTTTTATGTCAATGAAAATACACCTGATTGCACCGGCGAAGCATCTGCGGTAAATGCTGCAGCTTCGACTTGGAATAATGCTGGCGCAAAATTCGCGTTTAGTTACGCTGGAAGCACAAGTGCTTCGGCATATAGTCAAAATTTTATTAATGAAATTATGTGGAGAAACCTTGGCAGCGGAGGAACGATTGCCCATGTAATGGTCTGGAGTACAGGTAGCACAATCGTAGAATGTGACATGGAGTTCAATGAATACTATTTGTGGAGTACTGCAGCTTCTCCGCCAGGTGATCGTATGGATGTCCAGACTTTAGGTCTGCATGAATTCGGACATTTTCTTTGTCTGGATGATTTATATAGCGGCGCAGACAGCGATAAAGTCATGTACGGTTACGGTTCAACTGGGCAGAGTAAACGTACTCTTACTTCGGATGATATCGCAGGTATCAAGGCTATTTACGGAACAAATATCGTGGTTCCAACCTTATCAAATACTGGCGGTAGCAATATTACACATACTTCCGTTAGGCTAAATGGGAATCTCTCAGCAACCGGAGGGGAAAATCCAAATGTTATTATTTACTGGGGACCCTCTGATGGTGGTGTTAATACATTTGGGTGGGCTAGTTGGGCAAGTCTAGGCTATCTGAGCTCAGGGACTTTTTATGTAGATCTTTCTATTGGCTTGACCGCCGGAACTACATATTATTACAGGTGTTATGCTTCTAACTCAGCGGGAGGAGCCTGGGCGTCAGCTTCAACTTCTTTTACTACTACCCCATATTCTCTCACTATGGCAGTAAATGGTAGCGGCAGCGTTTCGCCGAGTGTAGGATCCCACAATTATATCGGAGGTACGGTTGTAACAATAACTGCTACTCCCGCCGCAGGTTATACCTTTATCAATTGGACGGGAAACACCGGCACTATTGCCGATGTAAACTCCGCAACAAGCACGGTTACCATGAATGGAGATTACACCATCACCGCCAATTTTGCCCAACCGGTTCTCACCATTGCCTCAGGGGGGCACGGTACTGTTAACCCAACGGCAGGGCCACACACTTATAATGCAGGGCAAACCGTTTCTATAACAGCGATGCCTGATACCAACTATATCTTCGTGAATTGGACGGGTAATGTAGGTACAATAGCGAATGTCAGTTCAAATGAAACCACAATTATTATGAATGGCAGTTATAGTATTACCGCAAATTTTGCTCGCCCGGTATTAACACTTCTTACCATCGGTAACGGCACAATACTGCAAACTTCAGGCCAAGCTTATGATAGAGATACCGTGGTTTCTGTCAATGCAACGGCAGATACGGGGTGGTTTTTTGTCAATTGGACCGGCAGCGGCGCGGGTGCACTAGACAACGCTTCCGCCGCCAGCACCAACCTTACGATGACCACTCATTACACTCTAACCGCTAACTTCGACCAGCCTACGCTAACAATGGCAACAAATCCTGTAAGCAGCGGTATAGTCATCCCGGCGATTGGGAGCCATGATTACCTGGTTGGAGATAACGTTACAATTACGGCTGTTAATACAACTAACTGGAGTTTTGTAAACTGGTCAAGCAACGTATGGGATATCAACGCGGCTACCACTAATACCACCATGGAGCAAGCGGATAAAACCGTTACTGCCAATTTTACCCGTACCCGCAGTGACTTAACAGTAATCGCAGGTACAGGGGGTACAACTACTCCAACCGGAACCACAAACTATATCGTGAGTGATAATGTTACGATTACCGCTACTGCTAATTCCGGCTACCACTTTGTCAACTGGACGGGGGATACGGGCACGATGGGCAGTAGTACAACAGCCAGCGCCGTGATAAGAATGGATAGTGATTATGTAATCACCGCCAACTTCGCGGCAGACGTGGGCGGCGGAGGCGGAGGCGGTGGAGGAGGCGGAGCGGCAAGCTCCTCTTACGGCGATAAGACAACCGCGAGCTTCGGGACACTCGTCAGCCCCGATGGAAAGCTCATTGGCGAAATACTGGCTGAAAGCTATAACTCTCAAGTTACGCTCGTGATAGCTAGAAATACCATGGCTAAAAACAGGATCGGCAACGGCTTAACCTCTGTTTCGATTGTGGACCTGGCCAAGCCGGACGTGCCTCAAGAGGGCGCGGAGATCATCGGGAAAGTCTATGAATTCAGCCCCAAAGGAGCCTCATTCGACCCAGCGGTCAAACTTACCATCAAGTACACGGAGGATGAGCTGCCGGAAGGGATAACGGAGGACATGCTCTGCATCGCTCTCTGGGATGAAGAGACCCTGACTTATACCCCGGTCGAGTTCACCATCGATATGGAGCATAACTTAGTATTTGCTTTTATCTCCCATTTCTCCCGTTATACGATACTGGCGGCGGCAAAACCGGCTGCCTTTACCGTATCCGACCTGGCAGTATCACCGGAAAGCGCCAGCGCGGGGAGTACCATTAACGTGAGTGTCACCGTAACCAATAGCGGGGACATGAGCGGAACTTATACCTGCGACCTGAAGGTCAACGACGTGACTCGTGAATCGAAGGACGTCACGCTGGGGGGCGGGGAAAAGAAGACTTTAAGTTTCACCGTTTCCGCTAAAGAGCCGGGCACCTACCGCATCAGCACCGCCACTCTTACCAGGACTTTCACCGTCAACGCGGCAGAGGCAGCCTTTGTCTTAAGCGGGCTGGCCATGACGCCGGCCGAACCGGAGCCGGGGCAGGACGTAACCATTTCCGCAACCGTCACCAACAAAGGAAATATCAGCGGAACTTATGAAGTGAGACTGAACATCAACAGCACCCTTAAAGAAACAAAGTCCGTCACGCTGGGCGCGGGCGAAAGCCGGCAGGTAAGCTTCAGCGTTAGAGCGGTCAACCCGGGCCGGTGGGCGATAACAATCGGGGACTTAAGCGGGGAACTCATGGTAAAACAGGTTATACCTCCGACACCCACACCCGAACCGTCCCATCCAGCGGAGACAACAACGCCGCAATTAACCGGGGTACAACAGTTTGATCCTACTACAACCACTGCCACCAAGAGCAATAGGGGTATGATAGGCGGCATTGCAGGCGGAGCGATAATCGTGGCCGGGGCAATCATGGTTATCAGGAGAAACCGTAAACCCGGGAAGCGGCAGCAGGCCAGTAATAACTAAAGTATCCACATAAAGTTAGCCCCCGTTTTTTTGGGCACGGGGCGGGGCCTTTAAAGATTTTTAGGATCGCACCCTAAAGCCAGCAGCAGGTCACCCACCGCATGGTCATGTTCCAACTGGTGGCGCATGGGGAATTCCGGATGCACAATATAGCTGTTATTCCGGCCTTCTTTACGGTGGGCAATATAACCGGCGGCTTCAAGTTCCGCAATGATTTTCTGGACGCCCCGCTGGGTTAAACCCACTGCATGAGAAATGGCTTCCGTTGTGCTCCTGGGCTGCTTGGCGATATATAAAAAGACTCTCCCGTGATTAGAGAGAAAAGTCCAGGACCCCTTTTCCAATTATCCCTCCCCGGCGGATACGCATTGACTTAGTCCAGCTTTATAAGGTATAATTACGAACAGTGATTCGTCTATAGCCGTTCATATATTAACACAAGCCGGAAATGACGTCAAACACCTTTATGCATTATAATTAAACCGTCCGCATTTTTTCCCGGGTAAATAACTTCGTTCCGTTAATGGTTGGCGCGGCCTAGTTTGAGCAAAGAAAGGTAGAACCAAAAATACATGGGCATTTTAATAACCGATACCACGTTGCGGGATGCACACCAATCACTCATCGCCACCAGGATGCGCACCAGGGATATGCTCCCTATTGCCGCGGAGCTCGATAAAGTAGGTTTCTTTTCCCTCGAAGTTTGGGGAGGCGCCACCTTCGATACCTGTATCCGGTTCCTTAATGAAGACCCCTGGGAAAGATTGAAGAGCCTGCGGGAAAAAATAAAAAATACCCGCTTGCAAATGCTGCTGCGGGGGCAGAACCTGGTCGGTTACCGCCATTATGCTGATGACGTTTTACGGGAATTTATACGCTTATCCGTGAAAAACGGTGTTGATGTGTTCCGCGTCTTCGATGCCCTTAATGATATCCGCAACATGAAAATGTCCATTCAAGTAGCCAAGGAATATAAAGCCCATGTCCAGGGTACTATCAGTTACACCACTTCTCCCGTACATTCCATACAAAAGTTCGCTGACTTTGCCAAAGAACTGGAGAACCTGGGCTGTGATTCTATCTGTGTTAAAGATATGGCCGGCCTGATCTCTCCGGCCGCCGCTACGGAACTCGTAAAAACTATTAAAAGTAAAATCAAAATACCTTTGAACCTCCATTCTCACTGCTCGAGCGGCATGGCGCCCGCAAGCTATTATGCCGCGGCGGAAGCCGGTGTCGATATGCTCGATACCGCTTTCTCCGCTTTCGGTTGGGGGACATCACAGCCGCCGACGGAGAGTATCGTAGCCCAGCTCAAAAACACCCCTTATGATACCGGCCTTGATCTGGAACTCCTTTATGAAATCGGGGAGTACTTTGCTACTTTGAGCGCCAAATACCGGATGCTGTTCACGGCGGAAACCACCCGCCCCAGCGTGAACGTGCTGCTCCACCAGATACCCGGCGGCATGCTTTCCAACCTGGTCAGCCAGCTAAGAGAGCAAAATGCCCTCGATAAGTTCGGGAAAGCGTTGGAAGAAGTACCCAAAGTGCGTGCCGACCTCGGCTATCCGCCCCTCGTTACGCCCACGAGCCAGATTGTCGGGATCCAGGCGGTACTTAACGTATTATCCGGGACACGCTACAAGCAGGTGACCCAGGAAGTCAAGAACTACTTGCTCGGCCAATACGGCCAACCGCCCGGTGAAGTAAATGAAGAAATCAGAAAACAGGTCATCGGAGAGGAAAAGGCTATCACCGTCCGCCCCGCCGACCTGATTAAGCCGGAACTGGAAAAACTTAAAGAAGAGGGACACAAACTGGGTATCATCCATAGCGATGAAGACGTGGTCACTTATGCCCTTTATCCGCAGGTAGCTATAAAATTCCTGCGCGGTGAGATCAAAGAAGAAAAACTGCTTTCCGCCGCAGATGCCGCCGCCAAACCCTCTTCTACTGCGCCTGACCTGCCCATGGAATTCGCCGTGGATGTTGACGGTGAAGTCTTTAACGTTAAGATAGCGTCGGTCCTCGGCAAGACCTTTGATGTGGAAAAATCTAAAAAAACCAAAGAAATACCCGCCGGCGCCGTCGTTTCTTCAATGCAGGGGATGATACTCGCCGTTAAAGTAAAAGTTGGGGACGAGGTAAAAGAAGGCGATGTGCTGATGACTATTGAAGCCATGAAAATGCAAAATAACGTCGTTGCACCTCACGGCGGCGTAGTTAAAGAAATACTCACGTTCCAGGGCGAAGTCGTGAATTCCGGGGATATTTTGATGGTGGTGGGTCCTAAAGCCTAAATGCCCGGAGAACGAAATATCCCGGTAGATATATTACACCGTCACAGTAGATATAAAGCTTGAGCCAGAGGCAAAAAATGATAAAGAAAATCCTTGTCGCGAATCGCAGTGAAATAGCCATACGCGTAATGCGCGCCTGCCGGGAACTTGGGATCAAATCCGTGGCGGTATATTCTGATGCAGACAAAGATGCCTTGTTCGCCAAATATGCTGACGAATCCTATAGTATCGGTCCCGGCCCCGCGACAGAAAATTACTTAAACATTTCCAAGATTATGGCGGTCATCAAAGAGTGCGGGGCAGATGCCGTGCACCCCGGTTACGGTTTCCTGGCAGAAAATCCCAGCTTCGCTTACGCTTGTGAAAAAGCCGGCATCAAGTTCATCGGGCCGTCCAGCCGAGTGCTTGAACTCATGGGGAACAAGATTGCCGCGCGTACCGAGATGAAAAAAGACGGCGTTCCGGTAACACCGGGAACGGAAAAATGCGTTACGGACTTTACCAACGCGCGGGACATTGCCCGGGAGGTGGGATATCCGGTCATTTGCAAACCGGCCGGGGGCGGCGGCGGCATCGGCATGACGATCGTGAATGATGAAGGCGAATTGAAATCTGCCATCGAGTCTTCTCAAGCCATCGCCAAATCCACATTCGGTTTAGCCGATGTCTATATCGAGAAATATATTACGCATCCGCGGCATATCGAATTCCAGATACTGGGTGACTCCTTTGGTAATGTTATTCATCTGGGTGAACGCGAATGCTCGATACAACGGCGCCACCAGAAACTGATTGAGGAATCTCCTTCTCCCGCGCTTACACCTGAACTCCGCGCCAGGATGGGCGCCGCCGCGGTAAAAGCCGGTAAATGGGTGAAGTATGAAGGCGCCGGAACGATCGAATTCCTTTTTTCTAACGGTAATTTTTATTTTATGGAAGCCAATACCCGCGTCCAGGTGGAACACCCGGTAACGGAAATGGTCACCGGCATAGATATCGTTAAAGAGCAGATAAGAGTTGCCTCCGGCCTGCCCTTAAGCATGACACAGGAAGATGTAAAGCCGCGCGGCTGGGCGATCGAGTGCCGTATCAACGCGGAAGACCCCCTGAACAAATTTACCCCATGCCCCGGTAAACTCAAGGGCTACCGGTCGCCCGGCGGGGTTGGCATCCGCGTTGACAGCGGCGTCTATACCCGGTACATCATACCGCCCATTTACGACCCGATGATATCCAAGCTGATAGCCTGGGGCAGGGACCGGGATGAGGCTATCGCCAGGATGCGGCGCGCCCTGTATGAATATATTATTTCCGGTGTAAAAACAAATATCCCGTTCCATAAAGCCGTTATGGAAAATCCCCGCTTTATCAAAGGCGAGCTTAGCACCCATTTTATCGAGCAGGAAACGACCCTGCTTGACGATATGAAGAACATTATCGAACGTGAGCAGCCGCTGGAAGAAAAACTTTCACAGATATTCGATGCCAATAAAAGAGCCGCCGCCGTAGCCGCCGTCGCGGCTGTAGCCCAGATGATGCAAAAGAAAGAACCCGGGCAATAAACCGCTAACCTGTAATATTCTTCAAACAAAAAAGCCCCCGTTGTTAGCGGGGGCTTTGATTTTTAGAACCCTTCCGTTTCATGAGGCGAGACGGAAATACTATTAATCAGGAAGTCTTTTTGCTTGTCAATAGCTTCCAGTTTTTTATTGGCTTCCTCTATTTCCTTCATTTTCAGTTCAAGCTGCTGTTCAGCCTTTTTTCTATCGGTAATATCGATTGACGTGATCATACAATATTTGGGAACGCCGTTTTGCCGGATTTGCGCCCAGTGTATAGAAAGCCAATAAACTTCCCCGTTCTCTTTACTGGCGGAAACTTCAGCTTGCCCACCGCTTTCCATTGCAATAGAAACAAGGAAACCTTTTTTCACCTCTTCAACGTTATCGGAATATCCCCACCACGGATAAGGAGCTTTCATCCCGATGACATCTTCCCGCTTATAACCGTTAACTTCTTCGAATTTTTTGTTGAGGTACTTAACGCTGGTGTCCATGGCTACCACCAGGATTTGATTGGGTGAACCATCCAGCAGGCTCTTATTGAAGAACTCGGATTCCTCCAATGCTTTTTCAGCCTGCCTCAAGCTTGTAATATCAGTTGCCATAGAGATAAGGCATTCCTCCCCGGCGATGGTAAGCGGTTCCGCGGAAAACAGCCAGTGGCGTATTTCACCGGATTTCATACGGAAGAGGAATTCTTCATTCACTACCCTCCGTTTTTCTTTCAATGTCCTGACCATGCGGGCTCTGTCTTCAGGATTAGCCCAAAGGCCGATATCCACCGCCGAACGCCCGATAACCTCCAGCCGCGGATAGCCGGTAACGATAGCGTTAATATCATTTACTTCAAGGAATTTCCCGCCTTCAACGGTAGTTATTGCCATGGGGTTAGGTGTAGAATAAAATACTTTAGTAAATTTGTCTTCTGATTCTTCCAGCAGTTTGGCAAATTGTTTGGAATCCGAAGTATCCACGAAATTCCCCAGCGCCGCCCGCCGCCCTTGAAAATCAATGGCCTTTAAAGTTTCCGTGCCCCAGTAAATTGTGCCGTCCGGTTTAACCGCTCTGAATTCGCACGAGGATTCGGCAATACCCTTCAGCATATCGATGGCATGCCGGCGGACCTTCCCGCGGTCTTCCGGAAAAACGATATCTATGGGTTTCATCTTGAGCAAATCATCAGCACTATACCCGGTTGCTTCCTGGAATCTGGGATTTACAAAAACGAAATGGCCGTCCTGGATAATATATACGCTGCCGGGAAAATTACCGGCGATCTCTTTGCAAAGCTCATCCCTGGCATCTGCCGTTTTAGAAACCTGTATCGTATCTGTTCTTGGATTCATAGTCCCACCTTGCTGCAAAATTATAGTCCTCTATCTTAAAATTATCAGGCTTAATCGGATTGGTTTGCAAAAGGGTTATTCCTATTTTTAGGGTATATAATACCTATAAAAAAACTGGTAGCCGTACCCAGATATATAGGTCAAACTAAATGAGGAAATCAGATGGAAGTTTTACATTGGAACAATCGGGTGAATCTCATTACCGCGGTTGCCGCGGTATATTTCATCATCTGGTTACCGGTGGGCCGATACACGCTGATCCACTCTGTCCTGGATTGGTACTATCCGCCCGCCGGTAACCGATGCCGCTGGTATCCGGTTTAGGTGGAAAAAATTATCGCTGTAAAAATATCAAAGTTAAATCTTAACTTCCGTCCTCTCGTACTTGTCGGTCAACATTACTTCCAGGAAGACAATCGGCTTCCCTACCCTCTTGAAAATCAACGGGCAGTGCGCCAGGCCGGGCGGGACCGATACGATGGCGGTAGTGGTAATCACCTGTTTCTCTCCGCCGAGATAAAATTCTATTTCCGCATCAAAATCGTTAATATCTTTAGGATTAGCCCCGATAAAACTCATGACTATGGGGAATTTGTGCAAATGCGGCGTTGCCTCATTTACGTGGGCTTTGGTTACGATGGAATACAATAGCTGGCAGCTGGTCTTTAGTTGTTCCGGTAAACCGAGAAAGCCGTTAAAGACAACTTTTCCGTCTCTCTCTAACTGGCCCATGGGCTGCTTGAGGATGTGTTTGGCGTATTGTGATGCAGGCATAAAAACAACTCCTTTCAAAAAACCGTGACTCTAATATCTTTGCAGAAACACAAGATGTTTGGCAAATAATCGTTCTTTGCGGATTCTCCCGGATCAACTATCCTTTTAAAATGCCTGTTGCGGAATAAATGTAGCCTTTTGCGTTAATTTATCATCTTGTTTTGTGAATTATTTCACACTTTGCGTATAGTTGTTTGACATTTCTAGCACTTTTTGGTAATTTATACTCGAACGAACGTATAAAGGAGAATCTCCATGAGATGGGGAATGGTCATTAATCTCGCCAAGTGCACCCGCTGCCATGCGTGCGTGGCGGCCTGCCGGATTGAACATTTTCTGCCTCTGGGCATGACCTGGCCACGCCTGATAGCCTGGGAAACCAACATACCCGGAGAAGAACTCACCACGCTCCCCGTCCGCTGCAACCAGTGTAAAGAAGCCCCCTGCGTGGACGTCTGCCCCGCGGAAGCAACCAAGAAACGCGAAGACGGCATTGTCTATGTTGATAATGACAAATGCGTGGGCTGCCGCTACTGCGTTGTCGTCTGCCCTTACCAGAACCGCACTTTTTTCTCCCGTGATAAAGACCCCGGTTTTTTCCCGGGCCATGAGCGGACGCGTTTTGAAAAGGTCGGGCGCAAGCTGTATCCGCATACCTCTGGCACGACTGAAAAATGCAATTTCTGCATGGAAAGAATCGATGCCGGCACGGCAAAAGGCCTGAAACCGGGCACCGACCGCGAGGCTACACCCGCCTGCGTTAACACCTGCCAGGCAAGGGCTTTAACTTTCGGCGATCTCGACGATCCGAACAGCGAAGTATCCAAACTGATCAAAGGCAAGAACGGCTTCCAGCTTCACCCTGAATACGGCACCGAGCCTTCAGTCTATTATATTGACAGCAAGATAGGTAACGCGCTTTCCAACGTTGCCCCGCGGGAAGCTCAAACAGCTTCACATATGCAGCACTTGAGCACCCAGGAAGCCAGGGCGCGAGAAATTTTCCGCAAAAAGTAAGGAGGGCCAACTATGCCCCAGATGGCCACACGCCAATGGATGGCCACCCATGAGTGGATGGTCAAACCGATGCACCAGAAAGAGTGGATTGAAAGACGCGGCATCATGATCTGGATCGCCGAGACATTCACCAGCCTGGGCTCGGGGTTATTCCTGGTTTCTCTCTTTGTTAATAGCTGGTGGGGTTTGCTTGTAGGGTGGTTAATCATCATGTTCTTAAAGCTCCCCCTCCACATCGCGTACTTCGGCAAGCCGTGGCGGTTCTATCGTACGATGCCGCCCTTCTCCAATGCCTGGAAAACGTCCTGGTTTGCCCGCGGTATTCTGTTCTCCGTATTTTTCGGTACTTTTGCCTTTATCCAACTCCTCGCCGGGCAGCCCGATATCGCCAACTGGCTGGGGAGTTCTATCGCTACCCCGATATATTATGTGTTCGGCATCTTGGCCGGCCTCAACGCCCTGGGCGTGGGTATCTACGGCGGCTTCATTATGAACTACGTCAAAGGTATTCCTTTCTGGAACCAGGGGTTGTTACCGATCGTGATCATGCTCGCCGGCGTAGCTGACGGCTTCGGGTTGATCATGGGCGTCGGCCTGGCCGGCGGTGATGCCAGCGTGCATTGGGCGGAAATGGGCAGCCGCTATCTGCTGTTGATCAACATTCTTTTGATTGTAACGTATCTCATCAGCGCCGGTTACACCTCCCCGACGGCTAAGCTTTCTATTCAAGAGCTTATTAAAGGGCGTACTTCTTTCATGTTCTGGGGCGGGCTGGTATTCCTGGGATTAGCCGTGCCCGCGGTAATCTCGTTATTCGGGCTTATCAGCGGAGAAGAAGCTAACGCCCTGCTGATTACGGCGATTGCGGCGCATACGCTGGGGGCTTTTGCCCTCAAATATTGCCTGCTTAAAGTGGGCATTTACCGGCCTTTGCTGCCCAAGATTGCCGCTTACTAGGATGAAAAGGAAAATTACAAGTTCCAAGATACAATAACCAAACAAATCTCAAATAACAATATACAAAATTCCAAACATCTGGTTGTTGAGATTTGCACATTGAATATTATTTGGAACTTGTATCTTGGTTATTGGTTATTTATCCGGAGGATATTATGACTGAAAAAAAGATTATAAAAACTGTCTGCAAGAGCTGCCACGGCGGCTGCGGCGTCCTCGTCGAAGTTACTGACGGCGTCATTACCCATATCGAGGGGAACCCGGATTCCACCACCCGCGGCACCATGTGCGCCAAGGGCTTATCCAGTATCCAGCATATCGATAACCCCTACCGCATCATCCACCCCTACAAGCGTGCCGGTGAAAAAGGCGAGGGTAAGTGGAAACAGATAAGCTGGGATGAAGCCCTGGATACTATTGCTTCCAAGGTCAAAGAAGCCACGGAAAAGTACGGCGCGCATACCGTTGCTACCTCCCAGGGTACCGGCCGCGGTTATAACCGTTACACGCACCGCTTCTCCCGCTCCATGGGTTCCGCTAACGTAATCTCCCCCGGTTATATCTGCCACAGCCCGCGTATCGGCCTTTACGGCTTGATCACCGGCTACGGCCGCCTCTATGCAGATTATCACGGCTGGGGTGGCGTTTTCCCCAAGACCCAGATTTCCTGGGCAAAACAGCTGGAAATTTCCAGCGCCGACTCCGAGATGTGCTACTGGTACATGAATTCGCTGGATTACTGCAAAAATCTTATCGTAATTGACCCGCGGGCCACTGCTTACACTTCCCGCGCCACGCTCTGGCTCCAGCCTCGCCCGGGTACAGATGCCGCCCTGGCGCTGGGCATGATCAATACCATTATGGAAGAAGGCCTCTGGGATAAAGAATT
>Ga0105104_10001124_pt1 | contig 20274 bp, 32 predicted proteins | sample PPLLaktember2015_3_FD_87034 | JGI IMG/M metagenome (GOLD analysis project Ga0105104, IMG submission 87034) | Freshwater sediment microbial communities from Prairie Pothole Lake near Jamestown, North Dakota, USA - PPLs Lake P7 Core (6) Depth... | ecosystem: Environmental > Aquatic > Freshwater >... | reverse complement strand
TGATTATGGCTGATGATTACTTCAGGACCGGGAAGTCACGGGCGCTGGGTGATGAAGTCCAAAATGTCCAGATGACGAAAGCTGACGTGGACGCTATGTTCACGCGCGAAGAACTGGACATGATGGAGATTAAGAGTAAGAAGCTGAGTGACAACGTATTGCTGAAAGGGAATAAGTGGGCGAAAGAGGATGCGCCGAATGCAGCCTCGCCAGACGCAATGGCTCCAATGTTCGGCTATGCGACTGGAATAGATATGATGCTGGACTTGCTACAGTATCGTGACGGGCTCCGGAGAGGTATTAAGGATACACATAAAGAGACGCATGGCGAGCGCTTTGATCGGCTTGTTGAAGAAGAGCTGAATAGGCGGATGATCTCGCAGTATGGTGATCTCGGGAAGATCATTGAGAAGAACAGTGTTTAGGCGGCGCTGAGCATCGCGCAGGAAAGAGTGTTTATAGATGAGCTGAATGCTTTGTCGGGGCTGACTGGCGCTGACCTGATCAACATACCTGAGATCCGTACTCTCGTTGACGAGCGGATGAGAGATATGTCGAATGCTCAAGCAACCAATGTTAAAGAGTATCAGCATTTGGCAGGGAAGCATGGACGGCTGGCGAAAGAGGCGAAAGATGCTGGAGATAATGCAACGGCGTTGATGGAGAAGAAGCAACAACTTCAAGCCTCGATGATGGCGACTTGGGGGACAGAGCACAGGAAAAAGGTTACGCTTGGGAGTCAGCTGACGGCGCGGCTCACGAAGACAGAGCGGATCAAAGACTTTGACCCTGAGATCAATACAAGGATGCTTCAGCTGGTCGCGATGTCAGGGCTTGATCCAGGGGCTCGGACGACGCAAGTGCTGCAAAAAGATATTATGGCGCTGGATGAACCGAACCTTCCCGCTTGGATTAAACAGCGGAATGATGAAAGTCATGCAGACACTATCCCGACTCCAACTTACTTGAGTGGGCCGGTCATCCCACTCCGCGATATACGAGATATGCAGGTCAAGAACTTCAACGAGTATTATGACACACTTCGAGCGCTTGAATATGCTGGGAAAAGAGACAAGCAAGTTGGGCTGAAGAACCAAGAACTGCACATGGACGAGGTGATGAAAGTCCTCAATGCGCAGATCGAGGACTTGAGGGACGGGAGAGGGTATGAGAAGTTTGGTGACCCTGTTCAACCCGAGCGGATTCCATTTCTGTCAACCTGGAGAGGTTATGTAGGGAATGCGCTTCGCGCCGAGACAGTGACGATGAAGATGGATCGGCTGCAAGACGATGGGATTTTGAATAGAGTGCTGATTACTCCACTGAAAGATGCGCAGAAGTTGAAGGGGGAGGTGCAACTGGATGTTGGAAAGTTTCTTCAGCAGGTGGATCATGGCGAGTGGGCAGGACCGCCTGGAGCAAAGAGGAATACGCTGTCGAAACAAGTGCCAAACGATACGATCATAGCTCCGAATGGAAAGCCGAGGGAGTTCAGGACGGATGAGATGTTGGTTGTTGCTCTTAACTGGGGCAACGCCACGAACAGACATCTCATGGCGAATACACTGAAGACAGAGCAGACGCTTATTAACGACTGGCTGATGCGGAATATGACGAAGGAGAATTGGGACTTTGTTCAGAATCTCTGGAAGATGCAAGAAGAGAAGATGAACCCGCTGAGAGATGGAGTTTATCGGCGGACACGAGGCTTCGGGATGGAGTATCCAGATCCAATCTCCTTCGTTGACGCTCATGGTGTCTCAAGGGCTGGTGGATACTGGCCGATAATGAAGCAGCGGACGGGAATGCCGGAAGGGAAGATGGCGGACTCGGCGCTCATTGATACGAGAGTTTACGATGCGATGCCAGCGAACTCGCATAGACAGTTTTCTAATTCAGCGAAGAATGGGGAAGATATTCAACTGTCGCTGAACTTTGATGAGATACCACACCGGATTAAAGAGGAGATACATGAGCTGACGCATCGCGAGGCTGTGCAGAACGCAGCGAAGATCATCAATGACAAGCGCTTTTATGAAGCTGTCTTCGATACCTTCGGAAAGGCTCAGGCTGATATATTCAAGCCTTGGCTTGCAAGCATCTCGAACGACGGGGGCAAGGCCGATCTGCAACAGGCAATAACGATGCGCTGGCTGTTCAACAAAGTCCAGTCAAACGCGATAACGAACGTGATCGGCTTCAATCCAGGAACTGTTCTCGTCCACAGTCCAACGGCCTTGATGAATACTATAGGTGAGACGGGGCTTTATACTTTCAAGGCAATCCGCGACACGATCGGAGACTCGAAGCTTCAAGGCCTCTACGACACCATGTTCAAGTCGAAAGAGAACTTCGATGAAATGGTGGGCTTCGCTATTAAGAACTCAGCTGAACTTGGCACCCGAATAAGCAACAAGAATAGAGACATTGCTTACTCACTTGGTCAGTGGGGGAAGTATGAAAACTTCCAACACAACGCTGAGTGGTGGGGGCAATCAATGATCTCTTACACAGATTATGCTTCGGCTGCAATGGCTTGGTGGGGCGGGTATAGGAAAGCTATTGATGACGGGTTTAGTCAAGAGGAGGCTTTCCGGCTTGGGGATAGGACAGTTCGGCTGGCACATAACTCCAGCAATTTGATGGACAAGTCAGCGTTCTCGACTGATCGGGCCTTGCGTCCATTCGCGCAGTTCTACGGCTTCTTCAACCACGTCTACAATCAGATGCATCTTAGGGGTTTTGAAGTCGCTGAAGGCACACGAAAGGGGCTTAGTGCGGAGGGCTTCTGGGATACAGGTAAGGCGTTTGGTGGAGCTGCTTGGACGGCTTCATCCGCACTTATCTTCTATTGGGGAGCCCTTGCTCTTATCCACCAGATGGTTCGTGGCGAGCCGAAGAACGACGATCACTGGGGGAAGACTTTTATGAAGGAGATGGCAGGCGTTGCGACTGGCACCTTGCCTTTCATCAAAGAAACTTCCTACGCCCTACTCCACGGAGAGTACGCGAAGGCGAGCATTCCACTTACTGCGGCGATGGACGTGCCGAGGCGCTGGATGCGAGATGTTAAGAAGTGGTCGTCGAAGGTGCAGCTAGATAAGCCCTCGACCTACTTACCTCCGGCCCAGACTTCATTCGAGCTTGCGGGTGTCTTTGGTGGTGTGAAGGCGACGACGAAGCAGATGGGACGCTGGATGGAGTCGATACAAAGGATGGAAAGAGGGGAAGAGAAGCCGCCCTCAACTTTCACTGATTGGCGTCGGCTCTTCGTCTATGGTCGCCAAAAGCCTATTGGCACTAAGGGCAAGACTCCGGTTAAGTCATACTGATATTGCCGTATAAATGGTTTATAGGGCAATACGAGAGAGGACAACATGACCGTCTCGAACCAAACTTCAGCCGTGACCTACATCGCGAACGGCGCTGTTAATAGCTGGGCCTTTACATTCCCGGTGACGCAAGAAAGTCATCTTCAAGTGAAGCTTAAAGATACGACCGGAGTGCTGAGCACGATCCCACCGAGCGCCTACTCGGTGTCGGGGATAGGCTCTCCGAATGGGGGCTACGTTGTCTATCCCCTTGCGGGCGATCCGGTAGCTCCCGGCTGGCGCGTTCGCATTCAGCGCGTAGTCCCTCTTATTCAGCAGATCGACATCGTTAATCAGGAGGCCTTCTATCCAGAAGTGGTGGAAGCAGGCGCTGATTACAGTATGTTCGTGATGCAGCAGCTCAACCAAAAGATTGATGATTACTTAGCTAATGATCGCTGGGATTAGCTAGTGTATCCAGGTGGGCGTGGTAAAGGCTTGTAGGCTCGATGTCCTGAAGGTGTTAAGAGGTGCTCACAATGACCAGTTTTGACGAGAAGTTGGAGAAGCCGCTCGACATTATGAGCGGGAACACGCTCAGCCAGAAAAAGCGTCGCAACGGACTCCATGACGGGCTGCCCCGTCTTCCCGGCCATCTTCCACATAAAGTGCCAACAGTCCTCGAGGGCTTGGCTGTCCCCTCCCTTGAGCATAGCGCGGAAGATGTCGGGCATCAGCATCTCAGCCTCCAAAAGCCAGTCGAGCGCAACTTGGTAATGCTCAATTTCTATCGTCTGCGAAGCTCCCCAGGCTATCGCGGCTATTATGCACAGCTTCAAAAGGTGGGCAGTCCGCCGGGGGAGATAGGAAGCGAGCCGTGGGTGGTCGGGAGTGGGGGGACCGCCAGCCATGACCCAGTTTATCAGGGCGGAGGAAGCCTCTTTTGAGAAGTTCAATTCGCCTTTCTTGTCTCCAATAATGCGTAAGTCTTTTATTAAGCCAGTCAGATCGACTGTGGAGAGGCTTTCGAAAGGGTTCCTGCGCTCACTAATCCCGCAGTAGACCATTATGTTTCTCGAGATGAAGCCTTGGTCCCAAGCACCCTCTGGCATGAACTTGCCAAGATAGGACGGGGTGGTCCCACAGACTATGTTGAAGAATGGGTGCTCGATTGTGATGGAGAGGTCCTTGGTCCGACGTTTCTCGCTATAAGGAGTTCCATCGTAAATGTCAGTAAGAGTGGACATGAAGGCGTGTTCGTAAGCTGGGAGCAACACTCCCATCTCACTAATAGCAGCGGTAAGCGCATTGAAGTTTCCGTATGGAGTCCCGAAGAGTAGATGTCGCTTTGCGTCGTCGAGTTCATCGATGAAGCTCGCCCTTGTCAGTGAAGAAGAGCCTTTGTGATGCTCTTGGAGAAATGACCATAGCTGATTGACCCGAGCCAAGATGATGGACTTGCCAACACCTGGAGGGCCGATCAGCATTATGTAGAGGTTCGGGTAGAGCTGCGTGCCTCTAGAGACAATCCATATTTTCCTCTCCAATGCTCCTGCGATCGCTGATATGCCAGCCCACTTACGAAAGATTGGTGGAGAGGCCGTGTCAGCGGTCTGTTCAACGAATAAGTCTATCCACGATTTGCCTCGCCCATTTTCCACTTGCTTAGCCCTTGAGGGTTCTCGTCTGATTTCGGTGCCCAATTGTAGCCGGTCTTAACTTCAGCGGGGATGATAAGATTTCTACCGCCTCTTAGTCTAACTGGATACTCAAACAACTTAAGTACCTGCGGCAGGATTTCTGCTTCCTTTTCCTCAGGGTACTGAAATAAGATACTGTCATGCACTTGCAAGAGTAGCTGAACTATGTTAGCGCGCCAGACGTTAAGCATCACCCTATTCAAGATTTCGACGGAGACGCTTTGCGGTTCGAAAGCAACGGCTTCTCGAAGAGTGTCTTGATCGTTCCGCCTCCCAAAGAACCACCTCCGCATTCCCATGAAAGTGGTTAGCTGGCCTTTGAGCCTGAGTTCTTCTTCGACCCACTGATGCCACTTTTTGATCGCTTCGAACTTCGTGAAGTAAGCTTGCTGGAAGTCCTTGATGACTTGGACTGGCATCTTGGAGTGAAGTGCCATTGTATGGGGCTGTCCCATGTAGTTAGAGCCGTGGCCGAGACGCTTCGCCATGTACCGGATCGAGTGCTGACGGTAATGAGGCCGTTCCGCGAGGACCTTATCAGCGTTGGGATCACCTGTCCATCCGAGGTTTGGCATAATCCCCTTAGCAACGACAGTATGCAGATCTCCGGACTCGCAAGCATCTAGGTAAGCTCCATCTCCAAAGAGGTTCCAACAGATCGCCCCGACAACTCGAGACTCAGCTTGTTCAAGATCGATGTTCCCGAGCTTCATTCCCTTGTCTGCTACGAAGATGCGCCTCAGTCCCTCCTCGATGTTTTGTAAGTTAGTTCCGGTCTCGAGATCAGCCATCGACGATGAAAACCTTCCGGTCTCCGTACCGGCGATGTTAAAGCTTGTTCGCATTCGATTGTCAGCATCAATTCGAGTTTTGAGAACCCCAACTTTTTTCTGTATTTCTCGAAGTGCAAGTATGTGGCTGATGATAGGCTGTGCGACGAAGTAGTTGGTGAGCTTTTCGAGTGCTCCGCGATTAACTGTCGGAACCATTTCACCAGCTCCGTTTCTTCGTCGGACAGGGGGAATACCGAGGACTCCATAGAACAGCTCCATCAGTTGTTTGGGGGAGGCCCACTTGCAGGTAGTGCCGACACCTTCGAGGAGAATGCGGTCGAGCTGGGCGGAAAGGCGCTTGGTCCGCTCGCCGTAGTCAATGAGGAGACGATCCCGCTCGATTAAGTCTATCTTCACCCCACGCAAGTTCATCTCCAGAACGGGGGCTTGGAGAGCGAAGCGGAGGGCGTAGGTCTCTTTGGTGATAGGGTCGAGCTGCTCTCTAATAACTCCACAGATCTCGTGTGTTAAACAACAGTCGAGTCCGTTGTAAGTCCACTGCTTTTCCATCTCGCCCATGTGAGGGCTGATGTGTTCGGTCTGGATTATTCGCATGGCTCAAACATCCTGTGAAAGTCGTCATCATATACTCCGTAAGGTATTCCATTGTATCCTTGAACGACCCAGTCGCCTTTTAGAACGAACTGGAGATTATGGTTGTAGTTGATGCGAAGAACAACACCCTCTGAGCGTGGTTCGGCCCAACCCTGTTCTACGCAAGTCTTGAACCAATTAGGTTCAGGGTCAACTGAGTAACGGAAAGCCTCGAATGTTTTTGACTTCGGGCGGTAGCTCACAGTCCCAACTCCTCTAAATCAATCTTCGATACTTTCGTCTGCTTTCTCGATACCTTAGTATCACGCACTTGTTTTTTCATGAAGTCCGGCCAATCTGGGGGAGCTTCAGGCAAAAAAAGGGGGACGGTAGTGCTGTTAGACAATACTCTTAACTCGTCGAGCGCACAAACCCAATAAGGATAGGCTCGCCAACCGCCAGTTGTGATCCACCACGGGCCAGGGTCCGAGTCAGTTCCTTCGAGTTCTTCAGCGATCGCGAACTCAGGCACGCCCCGCACGACATGGGCTATGAGATAGGTCACTTGTCTCTCCTTTCCTGTATCTTAGTCGAGTCGCGCATTATCTTCCACGAAGCTTCGTTTGTGTACACGCTTCCAAGATAGCCAAGGCCTTTTTTAGCCTCTGGTTGAAGTGCATGGTGCATGAGCATGGTGTCGTCAGCGAAGTTGTTGACAACAGCCCCGGCTCGTCTCCAGAGAAAGCCGATGTCGTACAGTCCATTCTGTGCGGTCTTTCGGGCAGGAAAGCCGAGAATAGTCTTGACCCAGAACCAAGCTCTTTTTTCATCTTCCGCACTCCAGTACGACCACCCGTTCTTGCGGTAGTCGAGGAAAGGCACGACAAGAGCGATCTTCTCTGAAGGGGCGAAGCCTATGCAAGTGATCTCACCGAAGGCAGTTTCTATGTCGAAGGCGATTTCTTGTGCTCGTTCGAGGTAAGTGGTGGCGAAGAGTCTGATGTCGGAGATGCTTTCGGCGATCCAGATTTCTCTCTTAGGTCGTCTAACTTCTGGGAAACCTGACTCCCGCTTTCCTTTGATGAAGTCCGCAACGACTGTTGGTCGAAGATCCCACTGTCGAAGGACTGCTGCCGGATGGAAGGTGGCGAGGAACTTCTGTCGAGTTCCGTCTTGTCGTTTGACAAAGGATGCCTCCTGAGTAGTTCCTCGGATTTTCGTGATCCCGGTGGCACCTGATAAGAACCATGAGGCAGTGTTTCCGAGGGCCAGAACGAGATTTGGTTGCACGCTCCGCAGTTCGGACATGAGACGGTTAAGTTCAACGCCATACTTGGCTTGGACGTGCTTCCCTTTGGAGATTGGCCCACGGTCTGGGATGCTAGGACTCCCGCAAAGTGCTTCGACATTGTTGTTCTCCGGTCGCAGGTTGAAGACGTTTGAGAGGAAACAATCGGCTCGACGGATACCAGCGTCGTCGAGCATTCGGGTAAGCTCGTAGCCAGAAGGCCCGACGAAGGGGGCTCGCTGCCGCTCTTCGTGTTCGCCCCAAGCTTCACCGAGGATAAAGATTTCTCCGAACCTCATTAGTTCCTCGCTGTTGAGCCACGGCTGTTGATAACGTCCTGGATCTCTTGCTCGGACGCAAGGATTTTGAGGCACTGATCAAGCGTCTCGAAATATTCGAAACAGCATCCCATCGTTCCAAGAGCGGGTCTGTCCCCAATGTGGAGAATAGGCTTACCCATAGCATAGGCGATGCCAGCCTCGAAGGCAGCACCCCTCGGCGGCTCACCCGGCTCTGCATAAAGCAAGAGTATATCACAGATAATGATGTCCTTGACGTTATTGTCCCAAGACTCCTTCAAAACCTCTGGTGTGCAGTTCACTTCGCCGTCCTTAAGAAAGTCGATCCATGTACTGACAATCGTGACTCGCGGATAGAGCTTCGGTCGCAGGTCGATCCAACGTCTTGCGTGCTTGATGTGAGAAGCCATGTAGATTTTCATTCAGCCATATCCTCTGTCAGTGCTTGGTTTGCGTCTCTCGCGAAAGTTTCGTTGATCTCGAGGCCCAAGAGTCTCGAAGCACCTAAGCGCTTGGCTGCCCTGAGCGCGGACCCTGACCCTGCTGTTGGATCAAGGATAGCTGTGTGGCCGTCCACAAGCATCTTGAAGAAGTGCGAGAGCATCATTACAGGCTTCTCGCTCATGTGGCGGTCGGAGACAGTGTTGGCGGCGAACAGGTTCGAGGCAATCCTGACTATGGGGTGATCGCCCCTTGAACAGAAGAAGGCTGTCTCGTAGACTCGGCGGGCCTGATGCTGAGGCCTCGGGGCGTTACCTGCGTTGTCGCTTTTGTGCCAGATAAGTGGGAAGGGATCGACGAAGAAGACTTCGGAAAGCATATCGAGCGTTAGCTGGTAATGGTGCATCGAGAACCAGAACATCATATGACCTTGCTCAGCCATGATATTGTCGATGTTAGTGGTTAGGCAGTTGATTAACTCGACGTAGTGCTCTTTGGTGTCTTGGTAGTCGCCGTGGACGGACTTGCTGGCGAAGGCTGAGCCGAACTTGTGAGCGTCGATGCCGTAAGGAAAGTCACAGTGGAGGAAGTTGAACAACGCGCCTTTGTACTCAGGTGCCCACTTTAGAAAGCTGGTGTTTAGGATCATGTCTTTCGGGCGGTCAGGCTCGACGAGGTTCAGTACCTTGTCAAGCTCTGCTGCGGCCTTTCGCTCAGAGACCCTTCGGGTCATATTAACTGCCGTTGTGTAGCGAGGAGCTGTGTGAACCATTGACTTCGGATCAGCGAGTTCCTTAGCGACTGTGATCCGGGCCGAGGCCTCTGGTTGCGTGAGTCCTAACGCGCTGGCGGTGTCTTCGAGGGTCCACTTTACCCCTTGACTGGCGCGGAGGACGTGGTACTCTTGAACGGCCTTGCATTCGTCTTGCCACGGAAGCTCCGCTCGTTTGACGTTTTCCTCAAGTTCAATCGCGTGAAGGAGAGAAGGTTCACACTCGTCTTGGTACTGGATGACGACATGGCTCCAGCCGAGTGATTTGACGGCAGTTAGACGGCGCTCGCCTGAGACAAGCACACCCTCCCTCGTCACCACTATCGGGTGGATCAAGCCGAGGCGGCGGATTGAGTCTGCCAGAACGTCGATGTCTTCGAGTTCGCGGCGTTGCCGCTCATCCCTGTTCGAGACGATGGACGCGATTGCGATGGTCTGGAATTGTGCTGAAGTCATGTTAACCCCCGAGTTGAAGATGGACCTGCCGCGCCCAAGGAGTCTTGTTTGGGCCGCAGGCTCTCAGCTGTTATTACCACCACCTGCTGAGTGGGCGTCCGTCAAGGATATGGGTAAACTCGACGGCTTAGATTGATAAGAGCCGGGGATCGGTGATGCAGCACTGACCGTCCCCGGCTCCCTCACTCAGACCTTAGCGGTCTGCGCGATTTCGCTGTAAACGACCGAGCCGTCCTTTGCAGGGCGGTGACGGACAGTAATCATGACTTGACGGCCAGGTGCCTCATTGATCAGCTGGGTCAAAGTCTTCTTCCCGCCCTCATCGTCGATCTGAAGGTCTTCGACGAGGAACTTCTTCGCCCGCCACACCGAGTCCTCGGTCAGGAAGACGCGATGGCGGATGGACTTGCCGTTGATGCCTCCCGCCTCTTGCAGCGCGAGCTTATCCACGTCGTCGTTGGCGCTGATGAAGCGCATCGCGAAGTCGGCGCAGAGAGTCTGGTTCTCGCCAACCTTCTCGAACTTAGGCAAGCCTTCGACCAGTGCGACGTAGCTCCCCACTGGATAGGGCTTCGGACGCTCGATGTCACCTACAGGTTTGTTCAGGATGTCTTGAAAATCAGTCATTTGTTGGTCCTTACTTTGTTGCTAGTTTCACTACGTTGTTATTCCCTTGAACGGTCTTGAAGAACGTGACAAGGGCCTGATCGATCGGAAGGGTCTCAGCGAGTTCGAAGCTTGCTGGATTCTTCAGGTCAATCAAGGGGGTGGAGACAGTCCTCATAACACGTTTGATGGACTGTCCCGAACCAGACGACTCGACAAGAGCGACCGAATTAAAGTAGGGCGCTATCTTAGGGGAAAGCGCCTGCCCTACAGCAATAGGGAAGCCCTTAGTCGTGCCGTCTGGCCGGTTCAAGAAAATCATATGCGCGATCACTATTACGTTAGGCTTGAAGGCATCGCCTGTTAGCAGCGAGAGTGCGTGTTCGATTGACTCTTGAGCAGTGTAGAATATAGCTCTCTTATCTTTTGCTGACGGATTGAGGAACTGCGCGTAATTAAATGCCGCTTGAGAAAGGAAAGTAAGGGTGTCGATGACGACGACTGTATCAGACGACCATTCGCTGGGTTTACCCAAGTCCCCCCACTTATCGAGGAGCTGCATCGCAGTGATAAATGCCCTCGGCGCTCCATCGAGCACCACGCCAGCGCCTGATCCCTTATATTTGTCTCGAAGAGTCTCAAAAACCACGTTCTTGGCCTTGTCTGGGCAACGGCGGCGGACTTGAGAAACAAGCGCATCGAGTCCGTTGTCAAAATCCAGTATTCTGAGCTTAAATCCTGCCTCCACAAGCGAGGCGAGGGCTGATGTTTTGCCTGCACCGGAGTCTCCGATCATTAAGAGCTTCGTTGTAGTGGTTGAGACGTGCTGATCAAGGCTTGGCATACTTTTTCTCCAATTGCGTCAGATGGATCATCTCCATTACTTCTGCGGTTCGTCTTTTATATGCTGCAACGTGGTCAGCTAAATCTTCTATGGCTGGATCAAATGAAGGTTCGAAAGCTGCAAGTGCGACACGAACAGTCATTGATTGTGCTGGGTTCAAGTGGTATCGACCGATCTTGATCTTTGCTTCAGGCATTCTTCGCTCCTTCGCTTGGGTTCCATCTCCGCTTTTCAAAGTCACTGTTCAAAAAGGCTTCACGAACGCTCGGGTCTTTGCTGCATATCCGTTTGAAGTTGCATAGCATACAGGCTTTGTCATTCATAGGCCAGTAGTTCTTTTCTGCACATCGGTAGGACTGTTCGACATGGAGGATGGTGTCTCTTGTCCACTCTTTAAGTTGGTCATCTGTACGATATGTGATTGCTCGATCAAAACGAGTGAAACCGACTGCAATTTGTGCTGCATCGATGATGACTCCACGGACGGGAGTATCATACGCAATACGTCCAGCAAGAGTGTAGAGTGACATTTGATTGTCTGGCTCGTAACGATCGAAGTAGTGCGATCCGAGGGTGGTCCCTGTTGTTTTTCTGTCCATGATATATGGAGCGTCGAGGAAGGAGACGAGTCTGTCGAGATGTCCGGCAAGGGTGATCTCCTTTGTGAGTTCGAAGTGGAAGGTCAACTCCACGGCGGGCTTGCCGTCGGAGAGAACTACGGTTTGGGCTGTGTCGTTCTGGAAGTGGTCGAGATACCAAACGACAGAGCGGACGAGGGTCTCTCGGTTCTTCGCTGTGTCTTCGCTTTCCCATCCCCAAGTGATCTTGAAGAGCCACCGAAGGGTCTCCCGCAGGGCCTTTTTGTGCTCTGCCCCTTCGGTGCGGCTCAAGTCGTACAGTTCCAGTGCTTTGTGGTAATAGCTTCCGAAGATGAGATGGTGGCTTTTGTGCTTGCTGTTCCAGCCTTCGATCATGGAGTAGAAGTACTTGCGTGGGCAATCCTTGAACCAACCGAGCGAAGTGCTGTCCCAGACGTTCTGGATCATAGTCCCGCTGTAAAAAGCCTCGGGTTTGTTCATAGGCCAAGCTCGCCAAGGTCGATGTTCGTTACTTTTTCTTTCGGTGCTTTCTTCTTCATCGTTCCGGCTGTCTTTGCGCCAAGCATGAACTGTGCTCGAAGGGTTTGGAGATGAGCAACAATAGTATCGAGGTCTTGGTCAGTGAGGCTCTCAGGATCGCGTGCAAAGAGTTCAGAGATGTCCGTGCTCATGATGTTCCTCGTTTATCTTGACTGTGGTTTTGTCATTGATGTCTTTGAGGTGATGGTGGACTAAGACGCGAATGATTTTCGAGGCTCCGAGACGAGGGTAAAGTGCCTGAAGCTTCTGAAAGTCCCCATCATAAAGGTTTAGAGTGACCTTCATTAGAGGGAAGTCCTCACGCCTCTTCATTTTTACTTTCCTTCTTCACTATCCACAGCTGCGACGAGTCTGTGGGAGATTGCACCAAGCTCAAGCAATCGAGTTTAGGATCGTTGAGCTTGGCGCGGATCGAGTAAAAGCGCGCCTTCGCCCGCTCAGGATCATCTGTTTGAAGGATAATCCCGAACGGGCTATGAAGCGCGTTGTAGAGTAAGGCTATCAAGCCGCCTTCTCTTCAGGGGCGGAGAGGTTCTGAAGCACGTCCTCAAGCGACTCGGACGCAATCTTCTGGGCCTCCTGAACCCGACGCTTGGCGGCGGAGCGGTAAGCCTCGCCCTTGTCGGTAGCAAGCAAGCGCGTTGCCGCGTCTGCGATGTCGGAAGCGTCGGCCTTGCGGCCCAGCTCCTTGAGCTTCGCGCGGATCGAGTCCTTCGCCATCTTGAAGGCTTCGGCTTCGACCGGATCGCTCGGCCCGCGAGAACCAGCCCGGCGGACACCGAACTTGTAGTCCTTCGCGTACTCGTCGAACTCGGTCTGGAGCGCGGTCAGTGCCGTTTCCGGCAGCTCGTCGCCGTGCTCGGCCTTCGCGTCCTTAACTGTCGAAGCGAAGTTGTTGCGGAGGTTCTCGTGGAAGGTCTGGTTCAGAACACCAGCCTCATCCGCCGAGAGAACGTGACCGGCTTCGTAAGGTGAGTGAACTGCAAAGTCCAAGCCCTGGATCGTAATAGACTCGCGCATAGGATCTCCCTGTTGTTGGCGAGTGGAAGGTATTGCTCTATAAACCATTTATTGGGCAATACCAGTTGAACGTATGCATCATACACGTCTCGTATGTATTGTCAACCATTATTTTTCAGTTTACCACATTTATTTTCCTCCTCTCATAACGACGCCACAGCCAAAAGACGAGAATGGCTGCGATGAAACCGGCGAACCACTCGAAGTGGCGTGAGTTGTCTTCGAGCTTTGGCCAAGTGTCTGGTTCCTCTCCCTCGAAAGTAGTGTAGCGGGCCATTGGCTCCCATTCCCACTTCATTGGCGGGTCGACCTCAGGCTTGGGTAAGGTCGGGACGATCTCAGGAGGGATCATGAGCGGCCCTTCGGCCAGTTCTGTTCTGACAGCATTAGGAGCCACCTTAACCACGCTTGATTGTCGCCTTCGATCCGACCAGCAACGAGCACCGGACGGACCTCTGTGCCAGTAGAGGTACGCGCCTCGGTACGTCGCCTTGGCTTCCTTGTGTGAGAGGCAGCTCGGGGGAGGCGAAGCCGAGTGCGCTTCATTTTGGGCCACCAAGAGCAGGCTGAGCAGCAGTAGCTTCTTCATTGTCGGCCTCCGTTGCTCGGACGAGGGGTTCGTTCTGGATAATAAAGCTCCGGCCAATCGCCATCATGGCCTGGAGTACAGCCTCGACTGAGGCACGACGACCGACAGCCTCGTCTCGCACAGACATCGCGCTTTCAGTTCTGGAGCGTTGCTGACTCGACTCAAGCTCCGCTACGGCGAGTTGGGCTTCGAGGCCCTTAATCACGGTCAGGGCGTCGGAGAGCTGCTTCCGCAGCGTGTCGCGCTCATGTGCCACCTCTTGATGGAGGCGGTGGGCTTGCTCGATGATGGCCTCGCGTGGGGGAGGTAATGCATTTCCGTTCGTTTCACTCATTCGATTCTCCATAGTGTGCAAAGTCAAATTGAAGATGATGTCTTTCCTCGGCCTCGTCTATTTGCTGTCGAAGCCACAGTGTTGCATTGGCCCTTGATACGAAGCGACATTCAGTCGGTTCATCTCTGTATCGAAGTTGCCAGTAAACTCCATCGAAGATGAGATAGAGTGGGTCCGAGTCCTCCTCCAGCAAGAAAACATATCTCGCTGGAGAGAGGGCCTCGAACCGCAGTCCATGGAAAGAGCGGAGGATCATGCGCTCTGTGGCAAGCTCAAGAGTTCTTCATCGTGCTTCAGTGACTCAAGCTCGACCTCGGCCACAGTGTCGATTTCCTCTGGGTAAGTCTGGTCCCATTCCTCCTTCCAAGAAGCTTGCTCCTCACCAGCGGTTGACTCAAACCACTCTTCAGGCTTGTCAGCCCAATCACCCTCGATCGTCTCTGCGACCGCGTTGCGAAAGTCCTGGGCTTCAATGAGCAGTTGGTTGTAGTGCTCGATCTCTTCGTTCAGCACATTGATGACACCGTTAACTGAGTCGAAGCGGTCCTTGATTGTCTCCTTCGACTTGCGAAGCTCAATGACGATCCTGTCGAGTTGATCAAGTTGCTCTGGTGAAAGCTTATTCATCAGTCCTTCTCCTGCATCGAGATGAGGTTGAGGGATTGCTTCGCGCGAGTCTCGATGACATATCTCACGTTCAGCTCTTGGTTGTACTCTTCAGTGCCCGGTGAAGCCCACTTAGAAGGTATTCTCCAGGGATCGAGGTGGAAGACGTTATCCCACTCGTGGCCCTTGCTCTTATGGCCGGAGATGAGAGTGATTGTTCCACTGGACTTGAACAAGACGTGCTCAGCATAGGCGATGGCTGCACCAAGGTTCGGCCCTGCCATAGCAAAGACTTCAAGACACTCCCGCTTGTCTGCAACAGCGCCTGGATTGCGGGTCTTCTTCAGTGCCTCCTGTTCCCACTTTTCGATGGCAGTGAACATGGCCTCTTGGTTCATGCTTTCAGGACCGAACTTCCGCATGATCTTCACAAGGCCTGGACCAACCTCGGCCCCGACGAGCTTAGCTCCGCGACCGTTCTTGAGCAAGTCCAGCGTGGCTTTGAAGAGAGGGGCATTGTTTCTGCAGATCACTGTCGCACCATCTGGAACCTTGTCGATGTCCCAGAGTCCGTGCTGCTTGACCTCACCCTCGATAGCCCACTCAGGCCAGCGCATGTGAGGGACTCTCGAATGCGCCTTCCTGATAACCGCTCTTGGGCAGCGGAAGCTGATGCTCAGCCCCATCTCCTTGCATTCGAAGCGGGTGCCGAGAGCTGCCATCGAGTTGGACATTGCTCCACGGAAGCCGTAGATGGCTTGCCAGGGATCGCCCACTCCAATGAACCGCCTGTCCTGCACTAGCTTAGAGAGCATCTCATGGTTGAGAGGCGACCAATCCTGCGTCTCATCTCCCATTACTATGGGGAACTTAGGGAAGGTGCCGCCGAAGAGAGTGGGCATGTAGATCTGGTCGTCGAAGTCGATGAAGCCGTCGTAAGCCATGTTGATCGACTTAACCAAAATCTTGTCGGCTGCATCAGTCATCAGTGGTGTCGGGATATCCTCTAATGAGTTGAAGAAATCATCTGCACTCACAAGCCTCTTCGCGGAAGGAAAGCATTTGTCTGGAATGTAGCCAGCCACTTTCGCTGCCCGTACGATCTTCATGATCTCGTCGTAAGAGTTTTGCATGTCCTGCCGATCGATCTTCGACATGCTGTCTGCGACGGCCTTGAAGATGGTGTTCGTCTTCTTGGTATCTAAAGTAAGCCTCCTGCCTGTCGCGTCAGCCCAAACCCTGTGTCCAAGTGCGTTGATGGTCGAGCACTTGACATGGCCTGGAAGGCGCTTAGCCATTTCCTCAGCAATGCGCTTGTTGAAGGCGATTGAGAGGATCGGCTGAACAGGCATCTTATCACACAGCAATTCCAGCGTACTGGTCTTGGCTGCACCTGCAAGAGCATTAATCAAGAGATTGTCTTTGCTTGAGTTCGCAAAGTCCACAATCTCCTGTTGCTCTTCAGTCGGCTTATGCTGCATTAGATAATTCCTTCTTTTTTGAGGAAGCCAAGTAACTCGTCGCTGTCGAACTCCATTCCACCAATAACAGTGGTTCGTTTCTTTGCTTTATACTCTTTAACCATTCGCTCGATATCGTGCTGGACGGGCGAGCCCTTTTGTCCAATGCTGGGTGTGTGACCAGCGGTTTCTCTCGAGCGCAGGACAGACAAGAGTGTGCTCCACCCGAGCTGTCGAGCGAGCGGGGCGTTGCTTGGCCCTGTCTCAATCGAGCACTTATCAAGCGAGATCTGGACAGCATGACCGCCAAGCTCAAGAAAGAGCTTATGGCCCTCTGTCCAGATGTTTGCTGAGTGAGCGGGGACTGGGTATTTCTTACTCATGCCTTCTCCTTATTGCCCTTGGCCCAGACGATAGCTTTCTTGAACTGCTTGACTCGACCGAAGACAGGATGATCGACCCAAGACTCACTGTGAGCAACATCGACTGGATGGACCTCCAGCCATCGCACAATGCTCTGCATCAGCTTAAGATCACCTGGCTTGACAGAGCGTGAGTTGCCCCCAGCTGTTGAGCCGAGAACAAGGCCACAGCCCCCGAACCTGAGATTGGGCTTGTAGCTGTGATGCTCGAAGGTGAAGAACCGCTGGACCTTCGGGCCTCCCTCAGAAGGCGGGAGACAGCCAACTTCATCGAGGTACATGAACAGGCGAGCGTTGACCTGAACGCCTGTGATCCACTCACAGCCGATCCTCGCTCCGATGTTCTTGTCGGAGTCGAGTTCGACTTCCTCGATCGTCTTCAGCCAAGGGTCGATTAAGACTGCTCTCATTCGAAGCCTCCCAAAAACTTAGCAAGCTCGATGAGATGAAAGCAAGTCTCTAACCAAGCAAAGCCTAAGATGGCTGAGCCAGGGATATAGAGCCAGGGGCTCATGCAGACCTCCCCGGGAACTCGACGGCCTCAGCCTCAGAGATAACTTGATCGAGTTCCTCAAGCAATGAGTCAACTCCGTGGTAGGACTCCATGTCCTTCAGCACATCAACAGCACTTTGCAACATAGAGATGGCGTCATCACGCCTGTCCGAACGAGAGAGCTTTTTCTCTTGACTGGGTGTGCGGACTGGAATGTGGACTTTGACCTTGGTAGCCTCGAGTGACTCATGAACTGAGGGCCGATCAATGCTGCTGAGCTGATCGGCCGCTGCTTCACGGGCCTCACCCAAAGAAGAGGTCTGCAGGTTTTCGGGAGTGTTGTCGAAGGCCTCTTGCATCTCATCAGCGAGTTCGCTTAGAGCCGTGCAAGCCTGATCAACGACTTGGCTCAGTTCCATTTCCTTCTCTTCAAACTTGTTCTTCATCTCACTTCTCCAATGGTCGAGGGACGTAGGCGAAAACTGCGTAGGGATGATCTTTCTTCCGCTCTTGCAGGTCTTTGGCAGTGAAGAAGGCCTGCTCGTAGGTGTCGCACTCGACACGCTGTTCGCCTTCCTTCAACCAGGCCTCTCTGTGCCCACTCACGCCACCACTGACCGCACACCAGATACCATATCTCATGCTTGCTCCTCCGGCTTCCTTGGGAAAGTAATTCCAACATCTTTGATCCACTCAAACACACAACAGTCGCCGCCGTCAGTAACGACTATGCGCTTGACGATACCAAGCATGAATGCTGGCCCGCTAGTGAGTCGTTTCACAGCACGCATTGCTGGCTCGGCCTCGACGAAGGACAGCTCACGATGCTGCCCTCCGTCCTTATCCCACCAGAAGACGCTAAACTCGTCCATAGGATTTCTCCTGTTCCGCAGCCAACTCATTCAGCTTGGCCTGCTGTTCGGGCTCGAGTTTATCCCAAAAGCCCGCCAGCGCATTGAAGTCTGGATCGGGTGGGAGTTCATTGCTCTCGCGCTTAGTGTAGTAAGGAACGAGTGCCCACAGAGCGGAGTAAAGATCGTCCTTAACTCCCTCCAAGCATTCGGCAACAGTGTCTGGTGTCCAGACTTCGAAGAGTGGGTGCGGTTTCATTGCTTAATCCTCGCTACACGACTCGGGATGGTGGGCTTGAAATTCCAAGCGATCATGGTATCCAGCGGTATTTGTCTCTTCGCTCGACCATCTAAGCTTGCTTCCAAGCCGTCCATGCACGCCTCAGCCATCTCTAAATTCTGGTAAGCACACCAGAAAACTTGACGACCGTAAGTGATGCAGAAGACTTCGGTGCCAACTGGCACGATTTCCTTCTTGTGGCCCCTCGCACCAGGGATTACGCCGTGGTGCGAGAGGGTGTAACGCTTGATTGTGAATGGCTTCATGCTGCCCTCTTCCATTCTTTCCAGAAGTCCACCGTTTCCTGCTTGATGAGCATGACGCCAGTGGCTTTCTGAGCTTTGTCCAAGATATAGGCCCAAGTGTTTGCGGCGGCAGAATTGCCGCACGCACTGGCCTCGAGCAAGGCGTGGTAGCTGACCGCGAGTGCGCGGACCTGATTTTCGTCCATTTTAGACTCCGTTGTTGCTCTAACTTGCGATTTTAACACGCCGTTTCGGTGCTGTCAATATGAGTAATCTTTCCTCATTGAGTGTTTCATATTGCTGTATAAACGGTTTATAGAGCAATATCAGTCAAGAAGTCCGTCAGGGTCTGTCCACTTCTTATCTTCAAGCAAGATCAAGCGATCAAGTTCTTCGAGCAACAGCCTATGCTCTCGTTGATCGTCTGCACTCGAGCTATTTTGTATCTCGCCTATTCTCTTCCTAATTTGCTCACGCCTTGGAAGCAGCTTAAACTCTTGTTCAGGCATGTAATCAGGATTAAAAGCCTCTTGAACACGGTTCTCCCAATCACTTGTCTCACACTTAAAGACTGGAATGAAGACTTCATCTTTAGTGTCTTGATAATACTCGATTGCAATTCGCCTGATCATAATCGCTTGACGATGCTCTCGCAGTAGCTCAGGCGTAAGTTCATGCAGGTGTTGTTGAATTGAGCGTTCAACATTCTCTATATCCTTCTCAGCCTTTTCAATTGCTGGTGTTTTCTTCCTCGCCTTTTTCGGCTTCACCTCAACAGGCTTTATTTCGCCTGGTGTAGCCACCATAAGCAAGCTATCTTCACTCTTTCGTCTGAGTGTTACTCTCCCGCCCTCTTTAGGCAAATGAACTTCAAACCTATCTTCATTTGGGAAGAGAGGTAATGCATCCTCTTTTTGTTTATCAAGCAATCTATATATCTTTGCGCGGTCTTTCTTTGGTTCTTCTGAGAGAAATGTAATCTCGCCATTCTTCCTCGCTTCATCAATTGCTCTGAGTATTTGCGAATCGCTCATCATTGTTTAGCCTCCGTGAGCATTGCATATATCTCATCACTATTCAGCTGTGGTTCCTTCGGTGGTGCTGGTGGTCGAGGCGGTGGTCCAGCAATGAGCCGATCCTTAAGCAGCTCATCCCAGTTCGGGTCTGTTCCAATCCTCTTGAACTCGAATATAAGCCAATGCACGCCTTCAACAAACTCATAACGCATTGAGGCGCTTGGCCAAGCCGCTTTCATTATCGTCTCATTGATAATGAGCTGTGGGTCTTTGCCATCGAGTATCGCTTGCTCTTCGATTTGCACTATCCATGAGCGCTGGAATGTGTAGCAGCTTTGTCTGATATTAAACGCGTCGCTCTTCGACCTGCACCTAAGTGAGATCGTGTATTCGCCTGTCTCCATCGCCCGCTGACTGGCCTCGAGCAATATCTTCCTCGCAACACTGAGCCGCCCTGTATCCTGCCTTGCCATACTGTCCTCCATTTCACTGCCATAATGATAACACAATTCGGGCGAGTTTGCAATAACTATTTTTGTTGTCTTGTGAGATAGATATGGCAGTGGATTTTGGGCTGGTTTTCGATTTTCGATTTTATTGCCCCCATGTGTGCTCTGAGCGCAGAGTGTTCGTTCTTTCCTGATAAAAAAAAAAAAAAAAAAAAAACGACTCTAATTTGTAAGAGGGGGATAATTCAAAAAAAAAAACAACAACGGGTCTGCTTTTTCGTCCGGG
>Ga0105104_10001123_pt1 | contig 20291 bp, 15 predicted proteins | sample PPLLaktember2015_3_FD_87034 | JGI IMG/M metagenome (GOLD analysis project Ga0105104, IMG submission 87034) | Freshwater sediment microbial communities from Prairie Pothole Lake near Jamestown, North Dakota, USA - PPLs Lake P7 Core (6) Depth... | ecosystem: Environmental > Aquatic > Freshwater >... | reverse complement strand
GACTTGCATGTGTTAGGCACGCCGCCAGCGTTGATTCTGAGCCAGGATCAAACTCTCATATTGAATTGATCCGGGCCTCGCTTCTCTTCGCTTGCTTCTGTCTGGTTGTCAAAGATCGGATTGGCCGTCAAAGCCCCTCGCAGGGCCTCGCCGGTAAAAAGATAGGATACAGGAAAGCTGTCGGGCTTTTCAATACCTATTTTCGGTACACGGAAAGCACGGAAAAACAACATGCACGGAAAGCACGGAAACCCGCGTCATCCGTGTGTCTTTCTTCCGTGATCCGCCACCGGACCGTCGTTCGTCCCTGGCACTTCTCGAGACCAAGCATAAGACGTGACCGCCTTCCGGAAGTTTCAGATGCTGGGAAATTTCCTGCGTGGGTCCTGCTGTTAAACGTAAGCCTAGGCGTACCGCGAATAGACGATCAGCGCAAGGCCTGCCAGGTAAAAGACGAACATGAGCGCGAGGAGCTTCCCTGTGCCTTTCGGTGCAACAGCAAACTCCTTCCATACGAAAATGCCCCACAAGGCGGCGACGACCGGCGCCGAATTACTCAATCCATATGAGATGGCAAATCCGGCGGAACCTGACGCCATGAAGCTGAACGTCATGCCGAAGCTCCAGATGATCCCCCCGAGGATGCCCAGGAGGTGAGCCCGGGGCGTCCCCTTTACGTAGTCCGCAGCGGAGACTGGGCGACCCTCAACGGGTTTTCGCATGAAAACCGGGTTAAACAGAAATGTACTGAGAAAGGCGCCTACGGAAAAGAAAACGACGGCGCTGTAGGTCGTCAGCTTGCCCGGTTCGGGGCTCACGAAGTCTGTTGTGACAGCGCTGGCCACGAAACGGTAAAAAAATGCGATCAGAAAACCGGCCGTCAGCGACAGCACGATTCCGGTCAACGGCGTTTTCTGCGTCTTGGAGGCAAGCCTCTTGTAAGAGAGCATGCTCAGGACGATCGCCGCGACGATACACGCGCACCCGGCGGAAAGGAGCACCGGGTCCCCGATAGGCTGGGCAATGTAATTGACCACGATTCCGAGGACCCAGCCGATTCCTCCACCGATCGGAAAGGCGACGGCCATGCCTGCGATGGCGATCCCCGCAGTCAGCAGCAGGGTACCGAGGTTCCAGACAGCCCCGCCCAGCATCGCCGAGAGGATACTCGATCCGGTCGCCTGCCCGACATCCGCAATGAAGGAACGACCCGCCTCTCCCCAGCTGCCCAAGGTCAGGGCGACCACCAGAGACAACAGCACTATGCCGAGGGCGAAATCCCAGTAGAAAAGCTCGAATCTCCAAGACCGCCCGGCCATGTTGTAGGTGTTCTGCCACGATCCCCAGCACAGCATCGCCAGGACGCAAAGAACCACAGCGATGGTATAGCTCTCGACAACGAACATGATTCACCCTTCCTGCAGGACTCTTTTGCCTGCTGGCATGATCGACCGCACAACCACCACGCTGGACTCAGAAACCACGCAAGATACTACCGGACCCCCGAGAACCGGGCAAGTGCCTTGGGCACACCCATACACACGGACCAAACCGGACGTGAACATCGACGCACCCCGCTCTGTGCTCGCTTGACACTGCCTCGCTGCAGGTATCAGATGAAAGACGCTGGACATGAGCCATCACTCGCGGCTGTTCGTCAAACACCTGCTCGGCATTTGCGCCGTTGTTGCGATCGTTCTCTGGTACCAGGGCGGAGTCGTGATTCGGGATTTCGTGGCATTCCAGGCGGCCGGGACGATGCTCTGGGAAACGCCCGGCAAGCTCTACAACCTGGACGAACAGCTGAAGGTCCAACGGGCGCTGGGAGTCACAGGTGAAGAATTCGTTCCCTTCCCGTATCCTCCCGTGGTCGCTCTTGTCTTTGTCCCGGGGAGATGGCTGAGCGTGGATGCTTTCTTCCTGGCCATGCTTGCCGGAAACCTGATCCTCCTGACGTGTGCCCTCCCGCTGGCGATCCGGAGACTGCGCCTCGAAACGGCTCGTGCGGAAACGCTTCTACTGGTCGCCTCCACGGCCTTCCCGGTCTATTTCAACCTGATCGCGGGTCAACTTGGATTTGTCTCGTTGCTTCTATATATCCTTTTCCTATCGGAGCTGCTTAAGGAGAATTCCGCCAAGGCGGGTTTCTGGATCGGCGCTCTGGCGTTTAAGCCTACCCTGATGGCTATTCCGGCCGGAATGTTGCTGTGGCGACGCGACTGGCGCAACCTTGCGCGTGCAGCAATCGTCTGCCTCGCCACCCTGCTTGTGGCCCTCCCGCTGGTCGGATGGAACGGACTCAAACAGCAGCTGGCGGTGATGTATTCGATGGGGACGAATCCGGTCGCGCTCAAGAATCTCCCGGCAATGCAGAACCTGAGGGCGCTCTCGCACTACCTTGGTTTGGGCGATGGCGGCTGGGTAGCGCTCAGTATGCTCGTCGTGGTCGGGCTGGCGGTTGCGTTGCGCGGACGTCGCTGGGACCGCTGGTCGGTCTCCGCCCTGCTTCTGGCGGCGGTTTTAGTCCCCCCGCACCTTCACGCATACGATCTGGCCGTATTGATCATCCTGCCCGCCCTAGGATTTCCGACGAGCAATTGGTATCAGCGGTTCTATGTAGTACTTGGCCTCCTTCCGCTCGCGCATTTTGCGCTCCGCGCGCACCTCCCGGTAACCCCGTTCTCTTTGTTCGTTTTGTTCTGGCTGTGTGTCTACAAGAGCCGGCAGAAATTACAGGAACCGACAGCACCACAAGGACAGCAGCAAGGAGTGAGACCGACTGCCTCTTCCCTGACCCTGAGAGTGCTACAGTTCGGCAAGCTGGCCTATTTGCGGGAGCGAGTCACGCTATGACCGACCAACTGCGGGGGGTCATGATTGGTGCGGGCTTTTTCGCGAAGCACCATGCGGAGGCGTGGAACCGGATCGCCTCCGCCCGCATCACTGCTGTCGCCGACCTGGACTACGGGAAAGCGGAGAATTTTGCGGCCGAGTATCTGATCCCCGAGGCTTACGACGATGCCGGGAAAATGCTGGAAGCGGAACGTCCGGACTTTGTTGACATAGTGACGCCACTGGCGACACACCCCAATCTCGTGAAGCTGGCCGCCGAGCACCGGGCCAATGTCATTTGCCAGAAGCCGATCGCCACGTCCTGGAACGAATGCCTGGCGCTGGTTGAAGCCTGCAACCGAGCTGGAGTCCGACTTCTCGTGCACGAAAACTGGCGATGGCAACCCTGGTACCGTGAAATCAAACGGCTTCTCGATCGCGGGCGCTTCGGAGAAGTGTTTCAGATGGGCTTCAGGCTACGGTCCGGTGACGGCCGGGGAGCCGAGCCTTACGCGGATCAACCCTACCTGCGCAAGGCCGATCGCTTCCTGGTTCAGGATACCCTGATCCACCTGCTCGACACGTTCCGTTTCCTCGCAGGCGAGATTGACTGGGTTTTTTGCGTGACTCGGACGGTTAATGAGCGGATCAGGGGAGAGGACTCCGCCGTTATAGTCGCACGGTTTGCAGGCAATCGACAGGGCCTGATCGACGCCAATCGCATCTCCGGTCCCGTCCACGCCTCAAAGACATTTGGCACTTTTTACCTGGAAGGGGACACCGCCGCCGCACGTATAAATCCAGACGGCGACATCTGGATCACAGATTACGGGAAGGAAGAAACCAAGCATTCGTTCGTCAAACCAGAAACCGGCTATCGGGGTGATAGCGTGCTGGCGATGCAGGAGCATGCCATCAGCTGCCTGCTAAACGGCAAGAAGGCGGAATCCGAGGCGAGTGAGTATCTGTTGGCGACATCCGCTGTTTTTGCCTGTTACGAGTCGGCCAGGACCGGATGCGCGGTCCGCCCGACCGACTTCCGCCGCAGTAAATAGGGAGACGGGCCAGATGCCGGTCACTCTCCGGAGTCCGACTTGGAAGTCGGATCTACTGCCGGACTCTCCGGTTCCCAGGTGATGGGCTCGTAGGATTTTTCCCGCCAGAAGATCAGCTTGGAATCCGGCGGCGGGGCTTCCTTTGTCGGCTTGACAGGAGCCGTCACGGTGAAACCATCCGTGAATGTGAATTGAATCCGGGCGAAACGCAAACGCGCTGCAGTCTCTCCCTGAAGCTCCATTGCGGTGCGATTCATTCCTTCCTGACCGGCCTGCGGGGGACAAATGACGTGCAGAAACTGGCTACGATCCCCTGAGCACGAGGCAATGACCTTGAATCGGGACAAAGAAGCTCTCAGACCCCGCGCCCACTCCGCCCGCATCGCGGGAAACTCGCGCCGCTGCAATGCCGAGAACCCGTTTGCCACCTTCGCGACCGTTGCCCGTTCTTCTACGGACAGCGGATAGCGATCCGCTTCGTCGAGAAAGATCGCCCATGCTTGAAAGACGTTCAGCTCCTTTTCCACGGCTGCGGCACTGCCCCTGTATTTGCCGGGGTTGAAGCCCTCCAGTGTTTTCACGCCGCCGGTCAACATTTGCATATACTGCCCCTTCAGCGTTTCGTAGCTCGGGGCCGGCTTCACTGGCTTCGGAACGGGTTTGACCACGACCTTCTTGGTCCCTTCCGGCATCGCGCCGCGGTAAATCAAACCGAGCAGGGCGAACAGCGCGCCCAGCACAAGAAGCGGAATGAGCATCCTGAAGAGCAGGCGGCGTGCGGGTGGTTGATTCACTGGTGAACCGGGGACCTCGAGGTGCGGAGCAGTTGATTGGGCGGTTCGTGATCCACGTGACCGTCCGCGATTCCCGTTGATCTCTTCAATGATATTCATTATCTCTCCGTGTCTATTCCCGTCGGCCTTAGAACCTGGACGCGCAAAAGAGTTCCCTGCTCACCGGGATCCATGTTTCCACGCTTTGCTAAAACTACAATGCTGTACGTTGATCTCGTTTGCAATATGCTTGGTATTCCTGATAAGTTTATAAGCTTTCGAGCGGCTGCTGTACGTCTGTGCGGCGGCGGGGGTTGTTCCTGGGGCGCGGGAGTCGGCACTGGCGGATCTGGTACCCCGTGTGGCAGCAATTCTGTAAGGACGGGCCGAGGGTTGTCTGGCCTGAATCGTGAATGAAGATACTGAGTATCGCTTACGCTCTCCCGAGCAAAAAGGTCACCAACGACGAAATCATCGAGGAAATCTTCGAGCGAAACAGGGGGCGGATACCCGAGGCAGAAAAGGAAGGGCTGAGGGAACGCCTCGATCGTTTCTTTAAGATGTCGGGCACTCATACCCGCTATCACCGGACGAACGGCGAGAAGGCAATCGACGTCGCCCTGCGTGCCGGTAATGCTGCCCTGGAAAAGGCGGGAATCGAGCGAGAGAAGGTCGATCTGCTCATCTACGCGGGAGTGGGCCGGGGCTGGGTGGAACCGGCCACGGCGAACCTGTTCCAGAGCGAGCTTGGTCTTCGCTCAGCCACCTGTTTCGATGTCCTCGACGCCTGTGCCAGCTGGATCAGGAGTCTCTCCATAGCCCGAAGTTTTCTCACCCAGGGCGCCTATAAGCTCGTGATGATCCTGAACTGCGAATGCAACTTCAGGGAATACGCGAATTTCGACATCGCCAACGCACAGGATCTGGAAAACGCCTTCTCTGCTTTCACGATCGGTGAGGCGGCTACCGCGACCCTGGTCGAACGGGGGGAAGAAGACGACTCCATCATGTCCTTTAAGACATGGGGCGAAAAGCACGGCCTGTGCAAGATTACACTACCCAACGCCGACGATTTCACCCCGAACGGAAACGGCAACGGGTTGAAACCGATGTCCTTCTTCACGGAACCCGGAGAACTGCTGTCGTTCACGATCCGCAAGCTGGTTACGCATTACAAGGAGACGAAGGATCTGGCAGCCCGAAAGCACGACCTGGTCGTCGGCCATGCCGTCAGCGAATCAGCCACCGCGCGAGCGGTTGGGATGATGGGCGTGGATCCAAAGCGGGTTTTCGACACCCATGCCCGATTCGGCAACACGGTCTCGGCTTCATTGCCACTCGGTTTGGCGGTCGCCGAAGCAGAAGGACGCCTGTCGCGGGGAATGCGGGTCCTGCTCGTGATGGGTAGCGCCGGCGTCACCACGGCATTCGCCTCGTTCAATTACTGACGGGGGGCCGAAGGGCACGCATTATGGCGTCGCCCGGCGTGGCGACGAGCTGGGCTGTACCGACAATCCATATGCCCCAGCGATTCCCGGGTTACGATTTCCAGAGCCACTACCTGACCGTTGGAAATCACCGCCTCCACTACCTCGATGAGGGTGCGGGGGAACCGCTGGTGATGCTCCACGGCAATCCTACCTGGTCTTTTCTTTACCGCCGGTTCGTCGGCGCGCTGCGCGACCGTTATCGGGTCCTCGTGCCTGATCACATGGGCTGCGGCTTGTCCGACCGCCCGCCGGAGGCCGAGTACCGTTACACGCTGGCCAGCCGGGTCGCTGACCTGGAGTCCCTCCTCGCGAGCCTTCACTTACAGAAGAACCTGACCCTCTTCCTGCACGACTGGGGGGGCCTGATAGGAATGGCATTCGCGGCACGGCATCCCGAATCGATCCGACGGCTCGTTATATTCAATACAGCGGGATTTCTGCTGCCGGCATCCAAGAGGATGCACTGGAGCATTCGGTTTTGTCGAAGCTCACGGCTCGCCGCGTTCCTGGTTCTTCGATTCAACGTGTTCACGCGCATCGCCGTTCGGCTGGGATGCCATTCGCGTCCCATGCCAAACGATGTCAGACGCGCCTATATCCAAGCCTGTGACGACCCGGGTGGCCGACTGACGACCCTGCGCTTCGTTCAGGACATTCCTTTCTCGGAGAAAGACCCTGCCTACCCGGTTGCCTACGGTGCCGATCGAGGTTTGGCCTGCTTTCGCAGCACTCCAGCAGTGATTTTCTGGGGCGAACGCGATTTTGTTTTCGATCGGGATTTCCTCCGAGAATGGCGAGCCCGCCTGCCGCGAGCCGAAGTTCACACGTTCGCCCGTGCGGGACATTACGTGCTTGAAGAGTCGTTTGACGCTATACTCCCGCTTGTGACCGAGTTTCTGGCCCGTCCAACCGCATATGATCACTGAAACTCAAGACATCTGCACCCTTCTGGCCGAGACTGCCCGTCTGGACCCCACTCGTCTGGCTGCGATCGCGGGCCCCGCGAAGCTGACCGTGGGCGAACTCGATCAACTGAGCGAGCGTTGCGCCTCGGGGCTCGCTGCCCTGGGGATCGGAGCCGGCACACGAACGGTTCTGATGGTGAACCCGGGCATTGAGTTCATGGTTCTGACCTTTGGCCTGATCAAAGCCGGCGCAGTTCTGGTCGCGGTTGATCCTGGCATGGGATGGGACAATCTGAAGACCTGCTTGGACGAAGCAGCACCCGAGGCCTTCATCGGCATCCCGAAAGCACATCTTGGCCGGATGCTCTTCAGGTGGGGTAGTTCGACGGTCCGGGTTCGCATCTCGGTCGGAGGGTTTCGCGTGCCCGGCTGGGTTCCGTATGAGAAACTCATAAAACCGGTCGGGCCGGCGATCGGCAAGGCAGTTCACCGAGATCCGGATGAACCGGCTGCAATCGTATTTACGTCGGGGAGCACTGGGACACCCAAAGGAGTCATCTACACAGGGCGGATGTTTGCGGCCCAGGCTCGGCTGCTCCAAACCCATTTCGGTATCGCTCCAGGTGAAGTCGACCTGGCGACCTTCCCCCTTTTCGCGCTCTACGACCCGCTGATGGGAGTCACGGCGGTTTTCCCCGAGATGGATTTCACCAAGCCTGGAGAGGCCGACCCGCAGAAGATCGCCGATACTGTATTAACGAACCACGTAACGCATATATTCGGGTCCCCGGCGCTGCTCGACAACCTGGGACGACATGGAGAAACCCAGGGCCTGAAATTTCCCGGTGCCAGGCGTGTGCTCTCGGCGGGCGCGCCCGTGCCAGGGCATGTCCTTATGCGAATCGGCGCCATGTTATCCGGAGGCGCGCAAATTCACACGCCGTACGGGGCGACCGAAGCTTTGCCCGTCTGCTCGATTTCCGGACCGGAGGTCCTGGGTCTCGAATCGGCCGGCAAAGGAGTCTGTATCGGGAAGCCGCTCGACGGCGTGCAGCTGGCGATCATAAGGATAACGGACGAACGGATACTCACATGGTCTGAGAGCCTCCGTGTGCCGAACGGCGAGATCGGGGAACTGGTCGTCTGGGGCGACAATGTGTCCACTTCCTACTGGCGGCGGCCAGTAGCTAACAGCCTGGCGAAGATCCACACCACCCAGGGCGAAATCCGTCATCGGATGGGCGACTTAGGCTTCTTCGATGAAAAAGGACGCGTCTGGTTCTGCGGCCGAAAGTCTCAGCGGGTGATTACCCAACAAGGCACGCTGTTCACGATTCCCTGCGAATCGGTTTTCAACCAGCATCCCAAGGTCAAGAGGTCTGCGCTCATAGGGGTCGGATGTCCGCCCATGCAACGTCCCGTGCTGTGTGTTGAGCTGCTGACCAAAGCCAAGTCCCCGGAAACCGAAAGCCTGCGCGAGGAGTTGCGCGCCCTCGGGGCGCGATATCCCGTCACCGAATCCATCAAAGAAATCCTCTTCCATCCTGTTTTTCCGGTTGACGTCCGTCATAATGCGAAGATATTCAGGGAGAAGTTGGTGGCTTGGGCGGAGGGTCAACTGAGATGAAGGCACTTGTGACCGGCGGCGGCGGTTTTCTTGGACGAGCTATCGTTCAGAGGCTGCTGGCTAAAGGTGCGTCCATTCGCACTTTTTCGCGGGGCGACTATCCGGACTTGCGAGCCCAGGGAGTCGAGGTGATGCAGGGCGATCTCGTCGAATACGGCGCGATACGGCAGGCCTGCTATGACCGTGACATCGTCTTCCATGTCGCCGCGAAGGCTGGAGTGTGGGGGCGGCCCGCCGATTTTTACAGCGCCAACGTCGTCGGTACGAGGAACGTGCTGGCCGCCTGTCGCGATCGAGGGATCTCCCGGCTGGTCTATACCAGCTCCCCAAGCGTGGTCTTCAACGGCCGGGACATGCAGGGCGTGGACGAGTCGGTTCCCTACCCTGACACTTTCCCGTCTCCTTACCCGGCAACCAAGGCCGAGGCCGAAAAGCTGGTGCTGACGACTAACACCACCGATCTGGCGACCGTCGCCCTGCGCCCCCACCTCATTTGGGGGCCTGGCGATACTCACCTGATTCCCGGGATACTCGCTCGCGCGCGACAGGGGAAGATCCAGAAGATCGGCAAACAGCCCAAGCTCGCCGATTTCACGTACATCGACAACGCGGCCGAGGCTCACCTGCTCGCCGCTGACCGGCTGGCGCCTGGAAGCCCAATCGCCGGACGCACCTACTTCATAACCAACGGCGAACCGGTCGAGATCTGGGGTTTCATCAATTCGATCCTGGAAGCGGCGGGCATTCCGCCGGTGCGTGGCTCGGTGCATCCTGCGGTTGCCTATCTGGGTGGAGCGGTTGCAGAAACCGTCTGGAAGACGTTCCAGATGAAAGGTGAACCGCCAATGACCCGTTTTTTGGCCCGGGAGCTGACCACGGCTCATTGGTTCAATATCGACGCTGCACGTCGGGATCTCGGGTACGAACCGACGGTAACGACAAGCGAAGGGCTCCGTCGGCTCAAAGAGTGGTTTGAATCGTCCTCGGCCGGAGGCGTGACACCGTGACGCGGACGATCGATGAATCTGGGACTGCAACCGAATTTGGGTGATCAAGTTAGACTAGTCTTTCTCCCATTCAACGAAGGATAGGACCATGCAACTCCAAACTCTCGACTGGGTTATCGTCGCCCTTTCGATCGCCATCTGCTTTGCCCCCGCTCTGTTTGTGGCCAAACGGTCCGGAAAAAATACCGCCGAGTTTTTTGCGTCGGGGCGCTCGGTGCCCTGGTGGCTGGCCGGGTTGTCGATGGTCGCCACGACATTCAGCAGCGACACGCCGAACCTCGTCACAAACTTCGTGCGGACGCAGGGTGTGGCCGGCAACTGGCAGTGGTGGGCCTTCGTACTGACGGGGATCGCTACTGTCTTTTTCTATGCCCGTCTGTGGCGGCGATCCGGAGTCTTGACCGACCTGGAGTTATATGAGCTGCGGTACTCGGGGAAGGCGGCAATGATGGTGCGCGGGTTCCGGTCCCTGTACCTCGGGCTGTTCTTCAACTGCATCATCATGGCGACGGTCAATCTCGCGGCCGTGAAGATCGCCGGGGTCCTTTTCGGACTGGACCGCTGGCAGACCCTCTTGGCGGTCGGCCTTTTGAATGTGGTCTTCGCTGCGCACTCGGGCCTTTGGGGCGTCCTTGTCATAGACATGGTCCAGTTCTTCATCAAGATGTCCGCGGTCATTGCCGCCGCGTACTTCGCCCTCAAGCTGCCCCAGGTAGGGGGGCTGGATGGACTTGTCGACAAGTTGTCCAACATGCGAGGGCCGGACGGGGTCGATTACCTGCGCATGCTCCCGGACTTCTCGAGCAACATGGAACTGGCGGTAGCCATTTTCATCATGCCCATAGCGGTGCAATGGTGGGCTGTCTGGTACCCGGGAGCGGAGCCGGGCGGCGGGAGTTACATCGCACAGCGGATGCTCGCCTCCAAGTCGGAGAAGGACGCCCTCGGCGGAGTCCTCTTCTTTAACGTGGCCCACTACGTACTGCGACCGTGGCCCTGGATCCTGGTCGGCCTGGCCTCGCTGATCATCTACCCGGAATTGTCCGATATCCAGAAGAGCTTCCCGCACCTGAATCCTGCCCTTATCGGTCACGATACGGCCTATCCGGCTATGCTCAAGTTTCTGCCGGTCGGGTGGATGGGATTGATGGTCGGCGGGCTCATCGCCGCCAACTCATCCACGATTCTGACCCACCTTAACTGGGGCGCGTCCTACGTGGTCCATGACTTCTACCGCCGGTTCATCAAGCCCAGCGAAAGCGAAAAGCACTACGTCATGGCAGGACGCCTTACGACCGTCGGATTGTTCGTCATTTCGTCAGGTATGGTGTTCGTTCTCGAAACCGCGCAGGGCGCGTTCAATATCATCCTTCAGATCGGAGCCGGCACCGGCCTGCTGTATCTGGTCCGCTGGTTCTGGTGGCGCGTAACAGCGTGGTGCGAGGTCGTGGCGATGGTCAGTTCCTTCGCGATTTCGATATTCTGGCTCGTACTCACCAGGAGCGGGGTAGACGTCAGCACGCATGTGCAACTCCTGCTGACGGTTCTGTTCACCACGGTTTGCTGGATCGCGACCGCATACCTGGGACCGCAGACCGACCGAGCGACGCTGATCAACTTCTACAAGAAAGTGCGGCCCTTCGGACCGGGCTGGCGGCAGGTCAGAGTTGAGGCAGGAATTGCGGAATCGTATGCCTCGGGCGAAAACGTGACGCTCTCACTGCTCGGATGGGTGGCCGGCTGCAGCATGGTTTGGGCAGCGCTCTTCTGTGTGGGGAATTTCCTCTACGGTCGTCATACCTATGCGGTGATCCTCCTGGCGGTTTTCGTCGCCAGCGCCTCAGCGGTTATTTGGGTGATCAACCGGCTGTGGACGGGCGAGACGAGGTAATGGCAAGGGGAAGCAGGCAACCGTGAGCGACGGCAAGCGACATGAACACGATCTCGGCCGGATTGCCGAGCAGTTTCATATCTACGCGGACTTCGTGTCGGCCGAAGTCTGTGGAAGCGGTCATATCAACGATACCTACTGTGCAACCTTCGACCAGGGCGGCAGCCCAATCCGCTACATCCTGCAGCGGATCAACCAGAACGTCTTCACCGATCCCGTCTCGTTGATGGATAACATCGCCCGCGTCACAACCCATCTTCGCGTAAAGGTGGACGAGCCGCGGACCCGCCATGCCCTCACCTTGATCCCCACCCGTGACGGAGGGACCTATCACCTTGATCCGGAGGGGAGCTACTGGCGGGCTTACGTCTATGTCGAAGGGGCGAGTACCTTCGACACGGCCCAGTCACGCCGTCAGGTCTACGAGGTGGCGCGGACATTCGGGCAGTTTCAGAGACTTCTCGAGGACCTGCCGGGCCCACGTCTCCGTGAGACCATTCCGGATTTTCACAACACGCCTCGACGCGTGGAGGCGTTTGAATCGGCTGTGGCCGTTGATCCCATGAAGAGGGCGGCATCGGCGAAAAGCGAGATCGACTTTGCCCGCAAGCGCGTGTGGATGGCTGACGTGCTCCTCGCAAAATACCGGGCGGGAGAGATTCCCGAACGCACGACTCACAACGACACGAAAATCAACAATGTGCTCCTCGACGACAACACGGGCGAAGGCGTCTGTGTCATCGACCTCGATACAGTCATGCCCGGATTGTCGCTTTACGATTTCGGAGACGAAGTCCGGACCATGACCACCTCCGCCAGGGAGGACGAGGAAAACCTGGAGAAAGTCCAGTTTCACCTGTTGCTCTTTGAGGAACTGGTGAAGGGTTATCTGAGTGCGGTCGGGCAGCTGCTGAACCGCACGGAAATCCGCCACCTGGCTTTTGCAGGCCGGCTGATCACCTTCGAGCAGGCCATCCGCTTCCTCACCGATTACCTACTCGGCGACGTGTACTACAAAGTGCACGACCGCGAGCACAATCTCCGGCGCTGCCGCACCCAGTTTCGGCTGATCGAGCAAATGGAAGAGATGGAACCGGAAATGGAGCGAATCGTCAAAGAAGTGTTCAGCTAGGGAAGAGACGACTCACCTCTTTTTCATCCAGAAACTCGGCCAACCGGCTGGTTCTTGATCTGGGTCCTGTCGGACGTCAAACCGTGGAGCGGGTCGATCTCGCTTGTCGATGTCCGTCCCGACGGAAGCTTGCTTGTTCACGCGGGCGGTTTGTACAAGAGCATCGACCGGGGCGGTTCGTGGACCACGCTTTCTCCCCCGCCGGAAGGCACCCGCAGACTGATACCATCCCGGCACGACTCTCGGGTCCTGTTTGCTTTATCCAATGACAGCATCATGCGAACGGACAACGAGTCGGCCGAGTGGCGCCGGATTGATGAAGGCATCAGCAATTACACCGTGACTCAGATCGCTGTGGACGGTGCGCGACCTGGCCGGCTCTACGTGCTTGCCTATCGGCTCAACGAGCAACATCGGCACATGTTCCGTTCGACGGACTATGGAGACACGTGGAGCGAGGTCCCGTGTCCCGAGTTGGGCCTTTCTTGGAATGCACTGCTGCGAATCGATCCCCGGTACTCCAACAGAATGTACCTGGTCTCGGGAACAATCTGGGTGACTGTCGACGCAGGCGCCACATGGGAGGAATTTCTTACTGGAACTGAGCCGGGGACCGAGGCGTCTGACCTGGTCGTCGATCCCCTTTCCGGGCGTCTTCTTGCCGCGTCCTCCACCGGCCTTTACTTGAGCGAAACGGGGTCAGGGCGGTGGTCGAAGATCTCCGACAAGGTTTTTGAGCAACTCGCCCGACTGGACGAAGATACTCTTCTGGCCCGTTCCGCGGCCACAATCTACCGGAGCTCCGACGGCGGCACGTCATGGGAAGAGGTCCTTGGCGGCTCGGACCCGCGGCAGATCGTCGGCGACCCGCAGAATGAAGCCGTGGCCTACGCGGTTGTGAGCGCCGGCTCCTCCTGGCTCCTGAAAACCACCGATGGCGGACGGAAGTGGCAGGAGACTGCGTTCGGACTGAGCGGCTTTGGGTACGATATGAATTGGATGATCCCGCTGGCTGTCTCCGGCCGTTTTCTCTACTTCGGCGCCGGAGGTTCAGGCATCTTGAGAAGTACCGACGGCGGCTCGAGCTGGCACCCGATCAACGAGGGACGGTCGCCGGCGGTACCCGTCGCATTAGCCGTTGACCCCAACAACCCCGAAGTCGTCTATCTCGGGACCCAGGGATCGTGAACCCGAACAATCACCCGATTCACTTCAGCGCGACTCTCTCGGGAGCCGACGGGGAGCGGCTCGCGGAGCCCAAGTCCTACCGACTCGAGGCCGGGGGCGCGTTTCAGGGGGACATCGGCACGATCTTCGGTGCCAATTTGGTCGTTCAAGACGCGGTCGTTCGCGTGAATGTTCAGGATCCGCCGAACCCCGGATACCCTTTCCCTGAGGTTGCGGAGCTTGACGGGATTGCCGGGTTCCAGCTGATTGCGCTCCCGGAAGCAAAGACGTCGTTTGGTCTTTCGGCTCACACTGCTGCGGCGCTAGGGAGGATGTACTCGGCACAAGTCTCAACGGTCCCTGGGGCGATGACCAACTTGAAGCTGGTTAACACGAGCGGGCAGATCCGAACAGTGACTCTCGAGGCGGTTGACGACAACGGCAAGCCTCTAGCCCCGCCAGCGGTGCTGGCGATCAAGCCGGGTGAATCGATGGAGCGCGATGTCACTGATCTTTTCAATTTCGGGCCTCTGCCGGTAGTCGGTAGCCTCATCGTCAGGCCCGATGGTTCCGGTATCCTCGGTGATGTTCTGTTTGGGGACTTCGAGTATTTCCAACGAGCTGCCGCGCTACCGCTCGAAATCAATCCAGCCACCCGTCTGACCTTCGGACAGATCGCGAACGGCATGGGCTACTACACAGGACTGGCTGTGTTCAATCCCGGACAAGAAAGGGTCCAAATCCGTTTGCGGGTATTTTCAGCCAAAGGAGAGAAAACCGGAGAAGCCTTTTTCAGCCTCCCGGCCGGCGGCCGGCTCTTGCGGCTTCTCGCCGACATGTTGCCCCAGACGAGCGGACAAGTCCGCGGCTATGTCGTCCTCGAATCCGACCAACCGATCGTCGCTCAGGGGTTGTTCGCCACAGAAGACCTGCTCGCCGCGGTACCGGGCTCCGCAGAACCGTAGATGACTCACCGCTGTCCGACCTCCAAGTCGGACAGCGGCCCGCGGTCGGCCGCTGGTCTATGCACGTGACGAAGAGTCCCACCTGGACGTGGGACCTGCGCAAGGCGCCGAGGATTCGGGCGAGCAACTCCATCCCCGGTGCCTTGGTCGGTCTTTCCCACCCCCCGCTCCTTGTTGCGGCATTCGGGGCGATGATATCCTTTCATTCCGATCGCAACACATCTCACTTAAGACATCTAGATTGGCGGAGGATCAATGAACCACATCATCGGCTGCCTCATCGTGGGTATCGTGCTCATGACTACGGTGGCGGTTGCTCAACAACCACCCTTGCTTGACCGGGAACTTTTCTTCGGTGACCCGGAAATCTCGGGCGCCCAGATCTCGCCCGACGGTAAATACGTCGCTTTCATCAAGCCGTGGAACAAGACGCGGAACGTCTGGGTCAAGAAGACCGAGGACCCCTTCGACAAAGCTACCCTCGTGACCGCGGACACCAAACGGCCCATTCCAGGGTTTTTCTGGAGCCGGGATGGAAAGTTCATCCTGTTTGTTCAAGACCAGGCCGGTGACGAAAACTACAACGTCTACGCGGTCAATCCCGCCGATAAGCCGGCTGCAGGATCGGAAGCACCGCCGGCCCGGAACCTGACCGACGCCAAGGGAGTCCGCGCGGCTATCTACGCGGTTCCGAAGTCTGATCCGGATATCGTATACGTCGGTCTCAACGATCGCGACAAGGCCTGGCATGACCTCTATCGAGTCAAGATTTCGACAGGCGAGCGGACCCTCCTCCGCAAGAACACCGACCGGCTGGTCGGCTGGGTCTTCGATTTGAAGGACGAGCTTCGCCTGGCCATGCGATCGCATGACAACGGGGACACCGAAATCCTGCGCGTCGACCCGGACGGGTTCAAGAAGATTTACTCATGCGGTGTTTTTGAATCCTGCGCCCCGGTCCGCTTCCATAAAGACAACAAGCGGGTGTACATGGAGACGAACAAGGGGGACGATGTGGATCTGATCAGTCTCGTCCTTCTGGACCCCGCTACTGGGAAAACCGAGCCAGTCGAGTCCGACCCGGCAAAACGAGTCGATTTTGGAGGCGCGATCTTTTCGGAGCTCACCGATGACTTGCTCGCCACGACCTATCTCGACGACCGTGTCCGCATCTATTGGAAAGACAAGAAGTTTGAATCTGACTACAACTTGCTCAAGAAACAGATCGGCGACAAGGAAATCAGGTTTGGTTCACACACAAAGGACGAGCAATTGTGGCTGGTTTCTGCGGGCAGCGACATGGAACCAGGTATAACCTACCTGTTTGACCGCAAGGCTAAGAAGCTGGCCCCGCAATACAGCATCCGCGAAAAGCTGCCGCGCGAACACCTGGCGCCGATGCAGGCAGTTAAGTACCCCTCCTCGGACGGACTCGAGATTCCGGGCTACCTGACGCTTCCGAAAGGTGTCCCTCCGAAGAATCTTCCGCTGGTGGTCGTGCCGCATGGCGGACCCTGGGGACGCGACGAGTGGGGCTACGACGGCTTTGCTCAATTCCTTGCCAATCGTGGGTACGCGGTCCTGCAGCCGAATTTCCGCGCCTCAACGGGTTACGGGAAGAAGTTCCTCAATGCCGGGAACCAGCAGTGGGGCGAGAAGATGCAGGACGACATCACATGGGGCGTGAAGTCGATGATTCAGAAGGGGATCGCCGACCCGAAGCGCGTCGGGATCATGGGCGGCTCCTACGGTGGATACGCCACGCTGGCCGGTGTGGCCTTCACACCGGATTTGTTCGCCGCGGCCGTTGCTATAGTCGCACCGTCGAATCTGATCACGCTGCTCGAGAGCATCCCGCCCTATTGGGAAGCCGCGCGTACCGTCTTCCACAAACGCATGGGTGATCCCTCCACGGTTGAGGGGAAGGCCCAGCTTGAGCGCCAGTCGCCGCTCAATTCTGCTCAAAAGATCAAAACTCCGCTGCTGGTGGTGCAAGGCGCCAACGATCCACGTGTCAACAAGAGAGAATCCGATCAGATCGTGATCGCCCTCCGTGATCGGGGATTCCCGGTCGAGTATCTGGTCGCGCCTGACGAAGGCCACGGCTTTGCCCGGCCCGTCAACAACATGGCGATGTTCGTCAGTGCGGAGAATTTCCTGGCTAAACACTTGGGTGGACGCCACCAGGAAGGCGGTACCGATGAGGTGATGACCCGGCTGAAAGAGATCACCATCGATCCGAAGACGGTAGTCCTGACAGCCATGGTGGACGCCAAGGCCGTCGGTGTCCCGAAGGTGGCCGCCGCGCTGACCGCCGGGACATATAACTACGCCGCGAAGATCAACATGGGTCAGCAGCAGATCGACCTGACGGTTTCGACGGACATCAAAGAGTCCGATGCTGGCTGGACGATCACCGACACGGTTACCATGCCGATGGGTGAGGTCACCGAAACGGGGGTCCTCGACAAGTCGACTCTCACAGCGGTCAAACGCACCGCAAAACAGGGACCGGTGAGCCTGGAGTGGACCTGGAAGGACAACAAGGTTGAAGGCACCCTGACAATGAACAACCAGCCGAAACCGATCAGTCTCGACGTTGGGGGCGGGTTGTTTGCGGACGGACCCGGTTCTTCATTCGTGATCGGGACGCTGCCCCTGGCAGAAGGCTACTCGGCCACCTTCAGGAACTTCGACGCTCAGACGCAGAAGGTCAAGCTCATGCAGCTCAAAGTGGCGGGCAGCGAGGATGTCACGGTGCCTGCCGGGACCTTCTCCGCTCACCGTGTGGAGGTGTCATCGGCCGATGGCGGCTCCGACAAAATGACGCTGTGGATCGCCAAGGATTCGCGAAAGCCCGTCAAGACATCCGCAATCATGAGCGAAATGGGCGGGGCGACGCTCACGATTGAGCTGAAGTAGGAAAAAGCAACTGCGCACTGCTCACTGCCAACTGCCGAATGCCGCCAGCAGCCACTTGAGAGGGCGGTAAGCCGGTCAGAAGGTGTGAAAAAATCGTGAGACCGCATTTCGACCCTAAAGGGGTCAAAAACGTACATTCGCTTCGTCTCCCGATTCTTTCACACCTTTTCAGTGGTCAGTGCGCAGTGCGTAGTGCATGGTGCGCAGTGGGCAGTGCGCAGTGCTTTACAGCTTCCCTCCACGCATCGCCAGAGCAATCCCGCCGTACGAACCCGCCTTGTCGCCGAGCATGGATCGTTCGATTGCAACTGAGTTCGTCGAGAAGATCTTGACTCGATCGCGCACGGTCGAGCGAACGGTTTCGATTAGAAGCGGGCCGATCGCAGAAACGCCTCCGCCCAGAATGATCATGTCGGGATGGAGGGTAACGATCACATTGCAGATCCCGATCCCGATGTAGGTCGCCGCCCTGACGATCGCGTCTCTGACCGCCTCATCGCCGGCCTCGGCCGCCTGTCGCATTTCTTTGGGCGTCAGATAGTCAGAGCGCCCTCGCACGATTTCGAACAGCTTGGGCGCCAGGCTGCTGCGCATCAGACGGACTCCCTCGCCGGTGATCGCGGGTCCGCTCGCGAGCGCCTCCAGGCAACCGCGGTTGCCGCAACCGCACAGAGGGCCATCCGGCACGATGGTCTGATGACCCAGTTCGCCGGCGGCGCCGAACGAACCCAGGCGCAACCTCCCATCCAGGACAATCCCGCCCCCTATCCCGGTGCCGATGGCGACGAAAACGAGCGAATCGACGTCCATGCCTGCGCCGAAGATCAATTCACCGAGAGTGGCCATTCGAACGTCGTTGAGCAGGTGTACGGGGCAGCCAATTCGACAGCCAAGGACAGCCGCCACGGGGACCTGCCGCCACTGGCCCGCAAGGTTGGGGAGGAAGACCGAGGTGCCCGTCTCCCGGTCCACAAGGCCGGGCACGCCCATGCCGAGCGCGCACGGTTTTTTGCCGACGGCCGAAGCCATGTCGGTAATCACCGAGGCAATTCTCTCGAGAACAGCCTCGGGTCCCTCGTGGGCGTATGTGGGATCTGAGCGTTCGCACAGAATGGTGCCGTCTTCGGAGGCCAGCGCGCAGGCGGTGTTTGTTCCCCCCAAGTCGACACTCGCGTAGATTCTGCTTTTAGCCATGGAAACGAGGCACAGCTTGCCACGCATGAGGCAAGGGTTTCAAGTGCAAGAATTTTCGGGATAAGTGAGGAGAGAGGTTCGAAAGGCTGGCTGCAATCCGCACACCCGGCCAAGCACGCGGATTGCAGCAAGGCGATGATTCAGTATTTCAGGAACTTGGCGCCTTTCGCGCCGCAGATCGGGCATTCCGCGGGGGGCTTCCCGAACTCGATGTGACCGCAAACCGGGCATAGATAAAACTCTGAGGTTTCGAGGTCTTTCCCGGCGAGCGCAGCCTCAAGTGCCTTTTGATACAGCTGAGCGTGCACTGTCTCCGCCTCTATGGCGTAGCCGAGGATTCTCCGCCCCTTGTGGTTCTCAGCCTCTGCCTGTTTCACCATCGGCGGGTACATGTGGGTAAACTCGTACGTTTCCCCATCAATCGCCTTCTTCAGATTTTCAGCCGTTGCGCCGATTCCGGACATTGCGCCCAGGTGCCCGTACGCGTGAATGCTCTCCGCCTCTGCCGTTGCACGGAACAGTTTTGCGATGTTCGCAAACCCCTCCAATTCCGCTTTTTTCGCAAAGGCCCGGTACTTCTGATTCGCCTGGCTCTCGCCGGCGAATGCTTCGCTCAAGTTCTTTTCGGTATCAGACATGAATCAGTCCTCCAAAGACAGCAGACGAGGATATCACAGGAGCTGAATTGCTTTCGACGCCTATTCCGACGGAAAATCGATCATAGGTTATTGCAGGCAACGCCTTTGCGGCCAAGCAGAAGACAACCATGGCAGAGCAACCACGCAAGCCAATCGAGCGCCTCCTGACTCCCCTGCAGAAGTTTCTGGCGCAAGAGGCGTCAGGCGGTTTCATTTTGATCGCGGCGACGCTTGCCGCCCTCGCTTGGGCGAACTGGGGACCCGAAGGCAGCTATCACCATTTCTTCGAGAACCGGCTGACCATCGGTTTTGCGGATTGGTCCATCAGCAAGTCGCTCCATCACTGGATCAATGACGGTTTGATGGCGATCTTCTTCTTTGTCGTCGGTCTTGAGATCAAGCGTGAACTGCTCATCGGGGAACTCTCGAGTTTCTCAAAGGCCGCACTTCCGGTGGCCGGGGCGCTCGGAGGCATGCTCGTGCCCGCATCCATTTACTGGGCGCTCAACTCCGGAAGCCCCAGCCAGGCTGGCTGGGGTATTCCCATGGCCACGGATATCGCCTTTGTTATCGGTGTGCTGACGTTACTTGGCCCGAGAGTGCCGGTTTCGTTGAAGATTTTTCTGGTCGCCCTGGCCATTGTCGACGACATCGGCGCCGTGCTCGTGATCGCGCTCTTCTACACCGCGCAAG
>Ga0105104_10001121_pt1 | contig 20296 bp, 16 predicted proteins | sample PPLLaktember2015_3_FD_87034 | JGI IMG/M metagenome (GOLD analysis project Ga0105104, IMG submission 87034) | Freshwater sediment microbial communities from Prairie Pothole Lake near Jamestown, North Dakota, USA - PPLs Lake P7 Core (6) Depth... | ecosystem: Environmental > Aquatic > Freshwater >... | reverse complement strand
CACGATCACGGCGATGCTCTTCCTTATTGTTGGTGTGATCTACGACCGTGCGCACACGCGCGATCTCAATTCTTTCGGCGGACTGGCATTGACCATGCCGAAGTATACCGGCATTATGACTGTTGCGTTCTTTGCCGCTCTGGGTTTACCCGGGTTAAGTGGATTTGTATCGGAATTATTTTCGTTCCTCGGCGCCTTCCAGGTGGAGAAGCTTCGTGTCATCACCATGGCTTCGACCCTGGGCATTATTCTCACGGCGGCGTATATGCTCTGGACGCTTCAGCGTGTCTTCCTCGGAAAAGTGAATGAAAAATGGACCGCGATGCCGGATGTTGATGGACGGGAAATTTTTATGCTCGTACCGCTTGCGGTCATTGTCCTCGTTCTGGGGATCTATCCCTCGTTCATGCTGAATGTGATGACGTCATCCGTCAATCACCTGGTGGATGTCGTGGCAAAGGGCGGAGCGGCAGTCGCTTTGATTCCATAAATGGTGATTCGCAAAATGCACTTCACCGGCGGATGCGATTCTTGTTCAGATAACTAAAGAAAAAATACTATGTTCGTTCAACAGGTCATACTTCAATTATCCCACTTCCTGCCGGAAACGGTCTTAGCATCAACATTTTGCATTGCCATAGTGGCGGGACTCATTTTCCGGAACCATCCGAGAGTGATTGGCTGGATCGCGGTGGCTGGAGTAGCGGCATCCCTGGTTCTTGTTCTTCGACAGGCAGGGCTTTCGGAAGAAATTTTCACCGGTATGATTGCGGTGGATCCGTTTGCCGTGTTTTTTAAATCACTGGCGGCCGTCTGTTCGCTGATCATTTTTCTCTTTTCGATCTATTCGTCCGAAGTCCAAACAACCCTCAAACGCATGGCGGAGTATTATGCACTCCTGATTGCCATGACCCTGGGAATGTTCCTGATGGCCGGCGCGACAAATTTATTGATGATGGTTCTGGCGATGGAATTGGTCAGCCTCTCATCCTACCTCCTTGCGGGATATACCAAGGAAGCACCAGATTCGAGTGAAGCTTCCTTAAAATACATCATTTACGGAGCGGTCTCGTCCGGGGTGATGTTATACGGCATTTCAATTCTGTTCGGATTGACTGGAGCAATGAATTATGCCGGGATCAACCATGCGCTTGCGGTGAGCGCACCCAACAGTACTGCGCTGCTTCTTGCAGTCATATTCATCACGGTCGGTTTCGGGTTCAAGATTTCCGCTGTCCCGTTCCATTTCTGGACCCCGGACGTGTACGAAGGCGCGCCGATTACGATTACCGCTTTCCTTTCCGTTGCCTCCAAGGCGGCAGGCTTCGCCATGATGATGCGGTTCTTTAAAATTATTTTTATCGACACGTCGGTTCTCGCTTTGCCTTCCGGAATGTGGGTCTCACTTTATCACTTTGAATGGAATAAGATCCTGGTCATTCTCTCTGTCCTGACGATGACGCTCGGAAATCTCGTCGCAGTCTGGCAGGACAATCTGAAGCGGCTGCTGGCATATTCGAGTATTGCACACGCCGGGTATATGCTCATGGGGGTTGTCCTTCTCAGTGATAAAGGCATTGCCGCTGTTCTGATTTATTTTGTGATGTATCTCTTTATGAATCTCGGGGCATTTTATGTCGTGATGCTCGTTGCCAATAAAACGGGAAGTGAAGATATCAGCGCATACCGGGGACTGGGCCGCCGATCTCCGATCATCGGTGTATCAATGGCGCTTTTTCTTATTTCGCTCACCGGATTGCCGCCGTCCGCCGGCTTCATCGGAAAATTTTATCTCTTTGTCGCTGTACTGGATGCTCGATGGATTTGGCTTGCGGTGATTGGTGCCGTTAATAGTGTGATCTCACTTTACTACTATGCACGGGTCCTCCGGTATATGTTTCTCCGGGAGGCTGATGCTCAGCTAGGAGAATTGAAAATATTCCGTGCAGAGGCATTGATCCTGCTGGCCCTTGCAATTCCGACACTCCTGTTTGGATTATACTTTGCGCCGATTGTGGATATCGCAAATGCGTCGGTCCACATGGTTGGCTTGCATTAAGTGTTCACCGGTTGAACGGCATTCCCGTTTTGTAATTTGTGATGGCGATATTTGTATGTCAAAGGAGAAATCCTTAGATTTACGATAATCGTATATTACCACTGCGGCGGCTATTGTTAAGATTATCACTCGGGTAGACTATTGGAAGAGCAATCATTACATATTCTTCTTGCCGACGATGACGAATTCTTTGCCGGAATTGTGTCGAATCTGCTCCAGAATGAATATAAATACAAAATTACCATCGCGCGCAACGGGCGTGAAGCACGGGACCTGCTTGCCCAGGCGGGCGGCAATCATTATGATATGGTCCTGACGGATTACTCTATGCCCGAGATGAATGGCATTGACCTCCTGAAATGGATTCAGGATCATTATCGCGAAACCCCGGTGGTGATGCTGACAGCGGCCGGTTCGGATGTTGTCGCTGTGGAAGCAATGAAGTTAGGCGCGTATGATTATGTCCGGAAGGAAGCGCTCGACCTTCAGCATCTCGGAGTGGTGATCAATGCAACCCATGAGCGGCATCAATTTCGTATTGCCAAGGCGCTCGAAGAAGAGCGGACGAGGGAAATCGGTTTAAATAATCTTGCCACGGATAAAGTGCGCGATGTCCTGAATGCCCTGACACCGACCCTCAACTCTGCATTGGCCAATATCAACAGCGATATTGAAAATCGCGGTGAAGAACTTTGCAAACAGCTGTCTTCTCCGCAGCGCGAAGAGATTCATGACCTTCTTCAGCAGATCCAAAAATCGGCGGTGTTGCTGGAAACAACTATTCGGGGCCTGTTGGGCCTTTACCGGATGCTTTATGCACATCATGCCGAAGTTCAGGAAATCGACCGGTTGAAGAGGGAGATTGAAGGGAAGAATTCTTCGAATTGAATCTTTAATGGGAATGGCTCTTTTTTGATGACCGTTCCGAATACCGCTGTCTTTCTGCTGTTCTTGATTCCTTAGATCCCGCGTTTATTATTCACCCGGTCAAAAATGAGTCGAATGCCGTCAAGGACGAGTGCCGGTTCAACATGCTGAATAATCTGCGTCTGCGCTGCAATTCTGTTTGAATACCCGCCGGTCGCTATCACCAGGGCCCGCGATGCTTCCTGCATCGGGAGTTCATTTTTTATACGAGCCACCATTCCCGCCATGGCATCCAGTGCACCCCTCAGGACTCCGGCCTGGATACTTTGTTCAGTATTGGTGCAGATCACAGATTCGGGAATCTGGAGTTTTGTACCGGCGATCCGGGGGAGATTTGCAGTACGTCGGTATAATGAAATTGCAGATGTTTCAATCCCGGGAGCAATGACACCGCCAAGAAAATCGCCTTGAGATCCAATGACATTGTACGTTGTCGCGGTTCCGAAATCAATAATGATCAACGGCCCGCCGTATTTGTGATAACCGGCTGCTGCACTGCATATCCTATCGCTCCCGAGTGATGCCGGGTCATCGTAATGAATGGTGAATCCCAGGTCGAGTTTTGAACTGACGATCATCGGGTTCAGATGAAAATACGTTTTTGAAATCGTACGGTAGATGGTTGTCAGGTCGGGAACCACAGATGAAATTCCAATCCCCCGTATTTCCTTCTTATTCAAACCGGCCTTCACCAGCAAAGATTGAATTTGTGCGATTATTTTATCCTTGGAACGCTGCACGGATCTCGTCAAACGGCAATCGGCGAGGAGGGCGTCCTTTCGGTAGATTCCTATCACCGTGCTCGTGTTGCCGATATCAATGGCTGCAACCATTATCAATTCTTTTCTTTAATTGTGCCCGCGGATTTTTCCGGTGATCGTCACATCTCCCGCATGAAATACGCGCCGGGTGGTATCGGTTTCGACGAGCAGTCCGCCGTCATCCGTCAGATCAAGAGCAATACCGCCGATGGTATGGGAAGCCTGGGTCAGGGTTATCCGTTTGCCGAAAATGGATGCGCGTGCCTTCCATTCCTTGAGGATATGGTCGAAATCCCCTCTGCCGGCATCGATGTATCGCGATTCCAGCGACGCCATGATCTGACAGAACACCGCCCTCCGGTCAAACTCCTTGCCGGTTTCAAGAAGGAGCGATGTCGCTGTTCTTCCCAATTGCTGCGGAAATATTTTTTGATTCACATTGAGGCCAATTCCGATCACGACATACTCGAGCATCGTATTTTGGAAGGAACTTTCCATCAGAATGCCGCAGCATTTTTTGCCGCTCATCAGAATATCGTTCGGCCACTTGCATTCACATTTCCTGCCGGTGAGTGTCTCAACGGCATCGGCGATGCCGGCTGCGGCGACGTAGGGAAGCAATCCGACTTTGTCGATGCTGCATGCAGGCCGAATGATGATCGAGAATAATAAACTGCTGCCCGGTTCCGCGAGCCAGGTCCTTCCAGAACGTCCCCGCCCGGCGGTTTGATGATCTGCAATGACCACCGTGCCTTCCGTCGCGCCTCCGGCGGCAAGAGTTTTAGCGGAGGCGTTTGTCGAATCGATTGAATCGTAGACAAACAGCATGCGTCCGAATATGTTCGTTCTTAATCCGTGTTGAAACTCTTCACCTGAATACATGGAGGCCGTTCTCTACGGTTGCACGATATTCTTTGTGAGTGGGCCATTCAGATTGGCAAGGCGCCAGCCGAGATCGTATACCAGCCGCCCGATCTTAGCCATTCTGCCGAACAGGATCTTGTCTGCGGTATCGGTCGGTTGGTGATAATCATGGTGCACCCCATCGAAGAAGAATATGATCGGTACTCCATTCTTTGCAAAGTTGTAATGATCACTCCGGTAATAGAAGCGCTCGGGATCACGATCATCGTTATATCGGTAATCCAATCCGAGTCGCTCGGTCTCATAGTTCGCGACCTTCAGGAGGCTGTCAAGCTCAACACTGATTTTATCCGATCCGATCACGTAGATATAATTGGTGTCTTTCAACGCTTCGTGTGTCGTATCAATTCTGCCGACCATATCCATATTCAGATCGGCAACCGTTTTGTTCAGTGGAATGATCGGGTTATTGGTATAATATTTTGATCCGTATAATCCTTTTTCCTCTCCGACCACGGTCATAAATAACAAGCTGCGCTTTGGTTTCACCGGGTTGGATGAAAAGGCTTTTGCAAGCGCCAGGATCGACACGGTTCCGGAACCGTTGTCATCTGCACCTGGGTAGAGTATACCGGTGCGGCTGATTCCCAGGTGGTCGTAATGCGCCGTAAAGACCACAACCTGAGATTGAAGTTCCGGGTCTGAGCCGGGCAGAAGTCCAAGAACATTTTCAGTCTGTTTAGTTTCGTGAAGAGCTTTCGATACGATCGTCACCGTACCATCGTCGATGAAGAGCGGAGAAAACGGCTGATCGCTGAGCGCTTCGGCTTTCAGCTGCTTCAGTGATTTGCCCGATGTTCTTAATACCGTCTCTGCTAATTTGGGCGACACCAGGAACCGAACATATTGCTGTTGCGCAAATGCGGTGCTGTCTTTCATCCGCATGGTCCCCTTATCGGTACCAAGATTCTGCATCATCTCCAGTGCTTTTTGGAACGTCGCCGGCCCTTGTTCATCCGGGATCATCAGTGCCGCCGCCGCACCTGCGTCGCGGCGAATCGCGTACAGGCGGCGCATCGTCGCCGATTTTGAAGTATCATTGGCGAAACTTTTTTTGCCGATAAAAACGAATACCACCCGCCCTGCGAGTTTCGCTTTTGCTGTGGAATCCAAATCCGTATCAGTGAACCCCACAAAAACGGCAGGTCCGGTTACGACGGTATCCTTGGTTCCTTCAGAAATGAAATCTGTACCCCAGAGAAATGTTTCTTTTGATCCGTTCATTTCGGTGGTAATCTTCGTTCCCGGATCGACTCTGGAAATTTCGACATCGAAATGCTGGAAGTATGTCCCTTGATCTCCGATCGGCTGAAGGTGGAGACTCTTAAAAATACCGGCGATATACTCCGCCGCTTTCTTTTGGCCGGGATAAGACGTTTCACGGCCCTGGAGACTATCGGACGCAATGACGTTGAGATACGATTGAAGATCGTTGGGGGTGATAGAATCGTAACCAATTTTTGATTTCGGATCGATGGATTGGGCTTGAAGAAGAGAGATAAAGAACGGTATCAGAATTAAATAATGGCGCATACAAACTCCTTTGAACATGAAGGTAATTAAAAAAGATACAAGAAAATGGCATTGAAATGCAAATGAAACAAAATTGATTTGGCTGTTGTCAGATTAGTTTGGTATGATCTTCCGGTGTGATATTTTAATATTCACAATTTATTTACATCAAATTTATCTCTCCATTTGGTATATCTCAAAAAAAAGGAAATCATTGCAATCCATTCAGAGATTAGTTACATTTTATTCAAGTAGTGATGTTATTGTTGGGATGCAGCTACGGTACCGATCTTAAGCGATTCTTTCTTCATATTTAAGCACGAATCTATACGATTAAGTCATATTGCTGTAATTGCGAGGTATGATAGAATGCCTATTCTGTCAAATCCGCATCAATGGGAAAATGGCTTTCAAGCAATCAAATTCAGTTGAAAATAGTCTATCAATACGAACATAAATGGCTATCATAAAATTTATCAATCTGACTATTTTATACTTTTTATTGCCGGCGATTACGGATATTTCGCTTTATGCCCAAACAGTTACGGAAACCAGGACGGCCAACGGTGGAGCAAATACGGCTGCATTGATCTTTGCCGGTTCAGCAAATCAGACAATTACATTACCTGCGAATGGTGCTGTCTTTGGCAATATTACAATTGACAAATCTGCTGGAAGAAATACGATCACTTTGGCAGGCGGCGATCTTATCTGCAACGGAATCGTAAAATTTAATAACGGCTTGATAAAAACCGGTACGGATAACGCCTTGGTGTTAACCAATATATCTGGTGATACCGGACTTGGTTTTATTCACTCCGTCGCGGCTGGTAACAGAAGTCATGTTGTAGGGAATGTCAGACAAAATTTGAAGTACTCAATTATCACTGAATACGCACGGAACGAATTCCCGGTTGGTGACACCGTCAACTATCGGCCGGCTGCATTGACATTTCATACGCCCTTATCAACGACGAGCGGAAAATATGGAATATTTGCGACAGTCAGTCATTCAAATACACGTCCTACCGGAACGGCCGGATTCCCGTTGGTAGATGCAATTGCATATGGCACACCGATTAACGGTTATCCAAGCTTCTACTGGTCAATCAAAATAGACAGTACATTGGGTCTTACTCCTTACGACCTTGAACTTACGGCGGCAGGTGCATTGCCTTCTGAGGTCTATCTTGGCGATGTTAGTTCGAATCGTGTAAAGATCATTCGCCGTAGAGGTACAAATTTAGATATGGAATATATTTGGAATCTCCAGGGCAATAAAGATTCTTACGATAACCGTGTCACCGGCGATATGCCAACTGTCATTGCACTCAATTCAAAAGGCGGATTATCTAAGGTGGGTTCAATATTTACATACGGATACGGAGGGATTTGTCCTTGCTTTTACATTTATGTTCATGTTATTTATGGAAATTCATCGAAAGGTATTGAAAATACGTCAGTTACTCTTATACCGCTGTCTGGTAGTACGATGACTGCAGTTTCTAACATATATGGAGACTTTTACTTCTCCAATTTTAATTATAGTGACTATGAAAATATTATGAGAGGCAACTATACTGGTTCAGCGGCGAAGTATGGCGGTTGGGGCGGTGTGACCGGTGCCGACGCACTTATCGTATCAAGACATATTGCAGGTATTTCATTACTCGATGGACTGCCATTAATTGTGGCGGATGTGAACAATAGTGGTTCTATTGATGGTGCAGATGTTGTATCGATTGTCAGGCGTGCTGTTGGATTTGATAATGCATTTATTGCAGGTGACTGGAAATTTGAATTTCAGACAGATACGATTACTAATGCTAGTAATAAGTTAATTTCCATTTCCGGTATGTGCGTTGGCGATGTCAATGCATCGTATGGTCTGTCATCCAATTCATCATTCGCAAAGAATTCGGCTTTCGTAAAACTTACCGGTGGTGAAGTGACAAGAGTCAATTTGAATAATACGTGTGAATTTCCCGTTCGCACTTTGTCTCCAATGGCCATAGGTGCTGTAACGCTGCGAATAAATTTTCCATCTCATTTGGTGTCGTATGAAGGTATTTCAACAAAGCTTGATGGCCTTATGAGCCGCGTGGAAGATGGAGCAATTACCGTTGGATGGGTAGATACCAGCGGAAGACATGCGGCTCAATTCAACGCGAATGAGGAATTATTCAGATTGAAGTTTACGACAAAATCCCAACAAGGAACATGTGCAATTGCCCTCGATACGCTGAGTGAGTTCGTTGATGCAGAAGGAACCCCCATTGCTTCCGTGAATCTCGCTGCTCCAACAGTCGAGATCGGAAATATTCCATCGACAGTTGCATTACTTCAGAATTATCCGAATCCATTTAATCCATCTACAACGATAAATTACGAATTGCCTTCGTCAAGCGTTGTTCGTTTAATTGTCTGTGATATCCTCGGCCGGGAAGTGGCAATACTGGAAAACAATCAGAAGGATGCGGGATATTACTCGACCACGTTTAATGGTGAAAAACTCTCCAGCGGTGTCTATTTTGCACGGATGACAATACAGCCTATTGAACCTTCCAGCGGACTAAATCGATCAACAGTGAAAGTGATAAAACTAATCTTATCTAAATAATCTGTCCCCTGAGTTCAATGTCTGATAACTGGTTACTGGTTACTGCCTACTGGTTACTGGCTACTGATTACTGTTTATCCCAATCTGCCATTTTATCCTGAATACCTGTCAATAATAGTCACATTCTGTCAGAAATAATGACAGATATGCTGACATAAAGCCGAGTCATAAAAATTCATCCCTTAAAAATTTGCTAAAATTGCCGTTTTTCAATTTGGCACGCCAATTGAGATATATACAACAAGAATAACAAAACATAAAACAAGGAGATACAAAATGTTCGTACGATTTGATTATCCAAAAACTTATGGAAGTTGTGTAAATGATTTCTTTGCGACTGACAGGATGCCCGTGAGCGCTCAATATCCGGAACTGGATGTCATTGAACAGGGTAATGATTTTATCGTTACTGCTGAATTGCCGGGCGTGAAAAAAGATGATGTGAAGATCACATTTGAAAATAATGTGCTCACGATCAGCGGATCGCGCAAAGCAAAAGAAGTCCCGGAGGGTGCACAACAGCTTCTTTCGGAATTGCAGTCGGGCGACTTCAGCCGTTCGATCAAGTTCAGACAGGATGTCAATACGGCATCCATGGCTGCTGAAATGAACGATGGAATTTTAACAATCACATTGCCGAAAGCCGAATCGGTGAAGGCAAAAGTGATCAATATCAACTAATCATCATATCATAAAGGAGGGACCTTGTATGTCACTAGTACGATGGAATCCTGCTCGCGAATTAGCGACGTGGCCCTCTGACCTGTTTGGGATTCAGAGGGAAATAAACCGGATGTTCGATAATGTGTTCCGATATGATAATCGGGACGACGATGACGGGTTCAATGCCTGGACACCGGCCGTCGATATTGCCGAACACGATGAACAATATCTCGTCGAGGTTGAATTGCCGGGAGTCAATAAGGAAGATGTGAAGATCACTCTTGAAAATAACATCCTGACCATCCGGGGCGAGAAAAAACAGGAAAAGGAAACAAGGAAAGAGAGCTATCATCGCGTGGAGCGAAGTTACGGTTCTTTCCAGCGGTCGTTTACTCTTCCGACAACGATCAAGAGCGATAAAATCGATGCAGCCTATAAAGACGGCATTCTTCAAATCACGCTGCCGAAGGCAGAGGAAGCGAAGCCGAAGCAGATTGAAGTAAAAGTAAAATAACACAATGTGGATGAAGAACATTCATCCATTGATCGATCACGCGTCAATGAGGGTCGGGTTTGAAGTGGAACAAATCCGGCCCATTGGCGCATAAATCCACACAGCAGCGGTTGGAAAGCCGCAAAGGTTAAAGGAGTTACACCATGTCAAAAAATTCAGGAAAAATAATCGGCATCGATCTTGGTACCACCAACTCGGTCGTTGCAGTAATGGAAGGCAATGACCCCGTTGTTATTGCAAACGCAGAAGGCGCCCGCACGACACCATCCGTGGTCGGCTTTTCAAAGTCCGGCGAGCGGCTGGTCGGCGCAGCGGCAAAACGTCAGGCCGTGACGAACTCGCAAAACACCGTCTTCTCGATCAAACGGTTTATGGGGCGGTTTTATAATGAAGTAAATGAAGAGATGAAACTGGTTCCCTATAATGTAGTCCACGGCGACAATAATACCGCCCGGGTGCAGATTGGCGACCGTGTCTATTCTCCGTCTGAAATATCGTCCATGATTTTACAGAAGATGAAACAGACCGCGGAAGATTATCTTGGTACAAAAATAACGGATGCCGTGATTACCGTCCCCGCGTATTTCAATGACGCGCAGCGTCAGGCGACCAAAGAAGCCGGCGAGATTGCCGGGCTCAATGTCCGCCGCATCATTAACGAACCGACTGCTGCCGCTTTGGCGTACGGTTTGGATAAAAAGCATAAAGATTCGAAAGTTGCAGTCTTCGATCTCGGGGGCGGGACGTTCGATATTTCTGTGCTCGAACTCGGAGAAGGAGTGTTTGAAGTAAAGTCCACCAACGGCGATACGCACCTTGGCGGCGATAACTTCGATATGCGCGTCCTGGAATACATCGCAGATGAATTCAAGAAAACCGAAGGGATCGATCTTCGGAAAGATCCGATGGCGCTCCAGCGGCTGCGTGAAGCGGCGGAAAAAGCCAAGATGGAACTTTCGCAATTGCTCCAGACAGAAATTAATCTGCCGTTCATTACCGCCACGACGGATGGCCCGAAGCATTTGAACATGACGCTCACACGGGCGAAGTTAGAACAACTGGTGGAAGATCTGGTCCAGCGCTGTATGCCGCCGGTGGAAAAAGCATTGAAAGATGCCAGCCTGAATCCGAACCAGATCGACGAGATCATTCTCGTCGGCGGAATGACGCGTATGCCGCGTGTTCAGCAGCTCGTGAAGGATATATTCGGGAAAGAAGGACATAAAGGTGTCAATCCGGATGAAGTGGTTGCCATTGGCGCAGCGATTCAAGGAGGCGTGCTCTCCGGTGATGTGACCGATGTGCTCCTGCTCGATGTGACGCCTCTTTCGCTGGGCATTGAAACGCTCGGCGGTGTTATGACACCGATGATTCAGGCCAATACCACCATCCCGACAAAAAAGAGCGAAATATTCTCTACGGCGTCGGACAGTCAGCCTTCGGTCGAGATCCATGTGTTGCAGGGAGAACGGCCAATGGCCGTGGATAACCGGACACTGGGGCAGTTCCACCTGGATGGAATACCGCCCGCGCCGCGGGGTGTTCCTCAAATCGAGGTCACGTTCGATATCGATGCGAACGGCATGCTCCATGTTTCAGCAAAAGATAAAGCAACAAATAAAGAGCAATCCATTCGCATTACTTCTTCCAGCGGATTAAGCAAGGAAGAAGTGGAAAAAATGAAAGCCGATGCAGCTTCTCATGTGACGGACGATAAAAAACGGAAGGAAGAAATCGAGACAAAGAACCAGGCAGACAATCTCGTATTCCAAACGCGGAAGCAATTAAAAGATCTCGCCGATAAGATGGATGCCGATACGAAGTCCAAAGTTGAAGCGGCTGCAACCGCTCTTGAAGAAGCCATCAAGGGAAATAACGCAGCGGATATCAAGGCGAAAACAGAGGCACTCAACAATGCCTGGAACGCAGCATCGACGAAGATGTATGAATCGGCGAAAAGTCAGCAAGCTCCACCGACGGGGCAGCCTGGTGCAGGCGGACAGCAGCAAGGCCCATTTGCCGGCGGTCAACCGGGTTCTGAACAAGCCGGTCCGCAACAACAGGGCGGCGATCAAGGCGGCAAGAAAGTGGAAAACGCCGATTTCGAAGTAGTGGATGATAAGTAAAAGCAGATGAGCCATGGAGCAGATGAGCCAGTGAGCAGATGAGCCGTTGAGAAGAGGAGTCTGTGAGCAGGTGAGTCTCATTGTGGCTGAGGAAAGATATAATACTGTAAAAATGATATGGTGAATACTCACCGATCTAGAGAAGGAACGAAAGGCGAGCCGAAAACTCGCCTTTTATTTTCAAGGAGGGAATCCTATGTCTCATTCAACGATTGCACTTCTATTATTCATGGGAATTATTATTTCTTTGCTGACGGTCATTCTCTATACCATTGTACATAAGGATAAAAAAGATTTACAGAGGTCCGGCAGTTTTGCTTCCATGGCGGCATTACACGATATGGGAGGAAAAGATGAACAGAATGCAATTGAGACGGTGATAGAACAGCAGTCAGACAAGAAGTGGAAAGAGGAAGAGAGTGGAAAAAATAAAGATAAAGAAAATGTAAAATAACACTATACCTTCCATTATTTTGATGAGATTATATGATAGATGAAGTTAAAAAATACGTTAGAGAATTCGATAATTTTAATGAACTTATTACTATAAGTAAGCAAATCTTTGTGGATAAGAATAAATCCAATGAAATTCGGGATACTAACGAATGGAATTTTCCTTTGTTATTAATATATACAAAATATGTTAGTACGTGTGAGAGCGTATTAATTCTCTGTCAACAAGGAAAAGGTCATGATGCGGCTTGTTTAACGAGGTCATTACCCGAATCGTTGATAAACTTTCTCACAATATTAAAGAATCCAAAATATTATGGTTTGATGTACCGAAGGAGTTATTTTATCACAAGATTGGAAGGACATGGAAAAACGAAAAATCATGAATTTAATAAAGGTAAAGACTATTTCGATTGGAATATAGACGAATTCATGATCGAAGAGGAAATCAAAAGTCAAGATGAGGCATTAATAAAAATCAATCCTGACTATAATAAAATCGATCAGTCCAAGCATGACCAAAGAGGCGAATGGAGTGGTCTATCTTTCAAAGAAATGGCAAATAGTCTTGGTAAGGAAGTGCTGTGGCAGTATGAATACTACTATTGGTTACTTTCTGATTTTTCGCATAATAATCCATTTTGGTTACAAGTAGATTTTATTAATGATAATGATAGTCATAAAATTAAGATTGGAGAAAATCCTAGTCAAGATTTTGTTCAATTTATAACTATGGTTGCTGGTGAGTATTTGTTAAATATGATAGTTAATGCCAATACTTTCTTTCAATTAGGTAAAGAAAATATAATAGAACCAGTGAAGAATGAATATTATCGTATTCAAAATAACTCATAACTATTAAGAACCTTATAAAAGGTGCAACTAAGTCGCAGTAAATAGTGCGAAATATTCAAGGAAAAAACCCCTCTCCTATCAGGAGAGGGTCGGGGTGAGGTCATTATGTGGTTGTATTTTGGAGTATTTATCTGATTCACACTAATGACCCCATCCCAACCTTCCCCTAAAGGGGAAGGAGAAATAATTCGAACAGCATAAAAGATGAACAGAATGCAATTGAGACGGTGATAGAACAGCAGTCAGAAAAGAAATGGATAGAGCAGGAGAGCGGAGAAGGGAACAAAATTAATCGAGAAGACGCAAAGTGATTTAAAAATCATTGATCACGGATCATTGCATAGCCAAATAATATTATGAACTTTAATAAAAGTTACAATTATATCGCTATATGCAATACGAAGCATACGGGGAAAAGCTCCCTCTCCTTCTAGGAGAGGGCCGGGGTGAGGTCATATTGCAGTTGTAATTTGAAATATTTGTCCGATTAAAACAAATGACCCCATCCAGGAAGTTGAAGCGGATTTCATCCGCTATATTTTTAGGCCTTCGGCTCCCTGAAGGGGAAGGAGATGTAATTCGGCAGATGAATATATAAATTCTAATAATGTTATTAATAAATCTAAAATAAAGTACGAAAAACTATGGATAAGACTCCCTCTCCTATCAGGAGAGGGTGGGGGTGAGGTCATAATGCAGTTGTATTTTAGATATTTATTCTCATGAAATAATATGACCCCATCCCAACCTTCCCCTGAAGGGGAAGGAGTTATTTTGAAACTTCAGAGTTAAAATCGTTGGGAAAATATATATTAAAATACCCACAACGTAATATTCAGACAGCGAGAATGTTACGTAAGAATATGACCGATGCTGAACGAAAACTTTGGTCGAAGTTACGATCTAACCAGCTTGGTGTAAAATTCAGGCGACAGGTTCCATTCGGTAATTATATTGCTGATTTTCTATCTCTTGAAGCTCATCTCGTTATCGAACTTGATGGCTACCAGCATTATCAAGAGAATGCAATACAGCAGGATAGAATGAGAGATCAGTATTTTGCAAAAGAAGGATTTACAGTTTTAAGATTTAACAATACGGAAGTGACTGAGAACATGGATGGTGTGTTGGAAATGATCTGGCAAAAGTTACCCAAAGGAAAAGATTTATGACCCCATCCAAATGATTGAAGCGGATTTCATCCGCTATATTTTTAGGCCTCCTGCTCCCTGAAGGGGAAGGAGTAATATTTATTGAAGATAAATGAACTTTAATAAAATTACATATAACATTAAAAAAATAAACACATCATATTGTGAAAGGCTCCCTCTCCTCTTAGGAGAGGGACGGGGTGAGGTCATTAAGCGTTCGATTAATGAGATATTAATCTCAAAAAACAAATGACCCCATCCAGGAAGTTGAAGCGTATTTTATCCGATAAATATTTTAGGCCTCCTGCTCCCTACAGCGGAAAAGATTAGAGCTTTGAGTATGAGTATGTATTAGTGGAGAATAAAAACAGGTAACAAATATGAACTTTAATAAATTTACAATTAAATCGCAGGAAGCGGTACAGAATGCACAAGAGATCGCCTCGAGCTATTCAAATCAATCAATAGAACCGGAACATCTGTTAGCGGCGATGATGCAGGACAGCGAAGGCATCGTCGTACCCATTCTGCAGAAACTTGGCGTCAACGTCAATTATCTTAAAATTAAAATCAACGAAGCAGTGGAACATCTGCCGAAGGTGCAGGGCGCCAGCCTTACGACCCAGCACCTTTCACCCCAGCTCGGCCAGGTGTTTGATTCTGCCCAGCGGGAAGCGGAACAGCTGAAAGATGAATATATCAGTACCGAGCATCTGTTGCTGGGCTTGCTCGCGGCAAAATCGTCAGCGGCGAAACTCTTCACTGATCTCGGAGTTACAAAAGAAAGTATCTACAAGGCCTTGAAAGATGTGCGCGGTACGCAGCGTGTCACCGACCAGACGCCGGAGGATAAATACCAGTCTCTTGAGCGCTTCGGGCGCGATCTCAACGACCTCGCGCGAAAGGGAAAATTAGATCCCGTCATCGGCCGCGAAGATGAAATCCGCCGTGTGCTTCAGGTCCTCTCGCGCCGCACAAAAAACAATCCGGTGCTTATCGGCGATCCCGGCGTCGGCAAAACCGCAATAGCAGAGGGAATTGCCCAGCGCATCGTGCAGGGTGATATCCCGGAGAGCTTGAAATCAAAACGGATCGTGGCACTCGATATGGGAACGCTCGTTGCCGGAACAAGTTTCCGCGGACAATTTGAAGAACGATTGAAGGCGGTACTGAAAGAAGTCACCGATTCGAACGGGGAAATAATATTATTCATCGATGAACTGCACACGCTCGTCGGCGCGGGAGCTGCACAGGGTTCGGTGGATGCATCCAATATGCTGAAACCGGCGTTGGCGCGCGGTGATCTGCGGGCGATCGGTGCAACGACGATCGATGAATATCGCAAGTATATCGAGAAAGATCCCGCACTGGAACGGCGATTTCAGCCCGTGCTGGTGGATGAACCGACGGTCGAAGACACCGTGTCTATATTACGCGGCCTGAAAGAGCGGTACGAAGTGCACCATGGCGTTCGTATTACCGACGGTGCCCTGGTGGCAGCAGCCCAATTAAGCCATCGGTATATATCCGATCGATTCCTGCCGGATAAAGCAATCGATCTGGTGGATGAGTCGGCATCGAAACTCCGGATTGAAATCGATTCGATGCCGGAAGAATTGGATGGTGTGGAACGCCGGATCAAACAGCTGGAAATTGAACGTGAAGCGGTGAAGCGCGAAAAAGACGACGACTCGAAATCCCGGCTGGGTGAAATAGAACACGAACTCGCCGAACTGAATCAAAACCGCTCCGAGTTGAAAGCGCATTGGCTCCTGGAAAAGGGATTGATTCAATCCATCCAAAAAATGAAAGGGGACATCGATAACGCCAAAAAGGAATCCGATCAACAGGAGCGGCAGAGTAATCTTGGCCGCGTTGCGGAATTACGCTATGGAGTGATCACGGAGCTGGAGAAGAAATTACGGGAAGCTTCGGTCAAACTGAATGATGTTCAAAAGAACCAGAAGATGCTGAAAGAAGAAGTCGATGCCGAAGATATCGCAGAAGTCGTTGCAAAATGGACTGGCATTCCTGTTCAGCGAATGCTGGAAAGCGACCGGGCAAAACTGCTGCACCTGGAAGACCGCATTCACGAACGGCTGATTGATCAGGAGGATGCCGTCAAAGCAGTCGCAGACGCCATCCGGCGAAGCCGTGCAGGATTGCAGGATGAACGAAGACCGATCGGCTCATTTATTTTCCTCGGCAGCACCGGTGTGGGAAAAACGGAGCTGGCGAAAGCACTGGCCGAGTTTCTCTTCAACGATGAAAATGCGGTGGTGCGGATCGATATGTCGGAGTATATGGAAAAGTTTTCTGTTTCGCGGCTTATTGGAGCGCCTCCCGGATACGTCGGGTATGAAGAAGGAGGACAACTGACCGAAGCAGTTCGAAGAAAACCCTATTCGGTGGTGCTGCTTGATGAAATTGAAAAAGCACATCCGGAAGTGTTCAATGTGCTGCTGCAATTACTGGATGAAGGCAGGTTGACGGACAGCAAAGGACGAACGGTCAATTTCAAAAACACCATCGTCATTATGACTTCCAATCTCGGTTCGCAGCTCATCCAGGAGAAGATTGAGACATTGACGGAAGAGAACCGCGACGAATTGATGGGTGACCTGCGTGTTCAACTCTTTGAAATGCTCAGACTGGCCGTCAGGCCGGAATTCCTCAATCGCATCGACGAGATTATTCTCTTCAAGCCGCTCACGATGACTGAACTGAAAAAAATTGTTGACCTGCAACTCTTACAAGTACAGAAGCTTGTAGCGAATAAGAATGTTTCATTGATATTTACCGAAGAGGCAAAAGAGCGGCTTGCGACGATCGGCTACGATCCAAGTTATGGTGCACGACCGCTCAAAAGAATTATTCAGAAAAACGTTATCAATAGCTTATCGGAACAGCTTCTTTCCGGTGCGGTTCAGGAAGGAGATACGGTGGAAATAAGCGTGGATAATAGAGGGATGATAAGGATAGAGACTACGGTGAAGCCGAACCGGCGAAATAATGGAAGTGAAGCCGGCGCTTCAATATAGAAATCAACAGAAAAACCACTATATTAACCCTGTAATTTCTTTCAGCTCACAGCTCTAGTAAGGAGACCAACATATGAAACGAATATTTATGTTGTTCGTTCTGATCCTGTTTGCCTCAGGACTCATTTACACACAGGATAAAGTGTCAACGGCTCCAAAGGCTAAAGTAGAGAAAAAGGTTGCTCCTGCAAAAAAAGAAGTAAAAGCGGCGAAAGCCGTCAAGGCAACAGCGGCTGCAAAAACTGAAAAAAAGGCCAAAGCGATAACACCTCCAAAAACTCCAAAAGCACCAAAAGTCCCGAAATCACCGGTCGCAGAGGTGAAACCTGCAGTTGAACCGGCTCCTGCAGCCGCACCGGCTCCGGAGGCAAAACCAGTGAAAATTGAAGAAAGCGTTCAGCAGACAAAAGAGAATATGAAATCGAAGGTTGATCAGGTAAAGCTTGGGGTCAAGGGAAAAGTGTCGGACATTCATGAGAAAACGCAGAAAAATATTGACTCTGTGAAAGCGAAGTTCTAATTCAGAATCTGGAATCATAATCGTATGGAGAATCCTTCCTCGCCGGTTCAAGGGACGGGAAGGATTCTTTTTTTGACCTATGCACTCATCCTCACTTATTGGACATACCCAGGAACTCCTCGGCGTCATCCTGCAGTCGAAAAAGCCGGCTGATGTACTGATGGACACTTTTTTCCGGGCGCATAAATATCTCGGATCTCATGATAGGAAGTTTGTCTCGGAGAAGACCTACGGTACGCTGCGCCATCTGCGGAAATGCGGACTTCTGGTCAGTGCCGTGACGGAAGAATTGCATGAGACAGTGGGTGAGGAAGATAACATTCTGCTGATGGTCGCTGCTTATGTCTGTGTTCAGGAACAGCGAAGGGAGATTACACCGGAAGATATATCCTCGAAGCTTAAGAACTCCCGACTCCAGGAGAAGATGGACCATATTTTTCAATTTTTCTCAAAACCGGTGCCCGGAAGAAGCGAAACAACCGCAACAAGGATCGGAGTTGAGCATTCATTCCCGGATTGGATGGTGCAGAAATTTATCGAGCAGTTCGGCGAGCTCGAAGCAGAAAAAATATGTGCAAGCCTCAATGAAGTCGCGCCGATTACCCTGCGTGTCAATACACTCAAGGCGACGGTGGAACAGTGCCAGGCGGAATTGCGCAAGCAGGGAATTGAAACAACACCGACACACTGGTCGCCGTTTGGACTTCAATTGTCTAAACGGATAAATGTTTTTTCGGTTCCGACATTCCGGGAGGGCTGGTTTGAAGTTCAGGATGAAGGGAGTCAATTGCTCCCGGTATTCATGGACCCGAAGCCGAACGCGAAATTACTCGATGTGTGTGCGGGGGCCGGCGGCAAGACGCTGGAATTTGCCGCGTTGATGAAAAATCGCGGTGAGATATTTGCAACCGATATCAACAGCTTTCGGCTGGAAGAATTACGAAAACGGACGAAGCGCGCCGGAGTACAGAATGTCCGCGTGCAGCACATAGAGTCGATTGAAGATCTTCTCGAGCGCTATTCTCTTTTTTTTGACGTTGTATTCGTCGATGCGCCATGCAGCGGAGTGGGCACCATTCGCCGTAATCCCGGAATGAAATGGATGGTGACGGAACAAACGGTAGCGGAAGTATCGGAGAAACAACGGTCTATTCTCCATGCCTCGGCGCAACTCGTTAAACCCGGCGGCCGTTTGGTGTATGCGACATGCACGCTGCTCAAACAGGAAAATGAAGACACGGTGTAGGAATTCCTGAAGCGGTCTCCTGAATTTACTCTGATCGATGCGGAAGGCTTGATGGCGTATCGGCACCATGAACTGCATGCGGATCATTCCTATATAAAACTTCTGCCGCACCTCCATGGAACTGACGGCTTCTTTTGTGCTGTTCTTGAAAAGCGGGCAGTTCGTTGATTCTCCGGAGATGTTTTGATACTTTTACTGTCGCACGGGTCAGTACGCAGTTTACTTTTTTACTGCGGACATCTTGAAAATACTCGTTGCTCCTCATTGGAAAGGACGATCAGAATGAGAATACTGTTGTTGACGGCCGCCTTGATGTTCACGTGCATCGGTTGTTCCAAACCGAGTGCAGAGGAGATGTTCAATAAGGGCGTGGAGGCGCAGAGGATGGACCAGTACGATAACGCGATCTCGACCTACCAGCAATTGGCCGAGACCTACCCCGACAGCAGCCGTGCTCCCGAAGCGGTCTATGCCATAGGCTCAATTTATCAGAATCACAAACATTCCTATCATGAAGCCATACAATCCTATCGCCGTCTCCTGGAAAAATATCCCCAGCATGCCACTGCGGCGAATGCATCGTTTCTTATCGGATTTATTTACAATAATGAATTGAAAAATATCGATTCTGCACGAATTGCATATGAGGATTTTATGAGACGATATCCCGCGAATCAGCTTGTCGCCTCCGCTCAGTTTGAAGTGGCCAACCTTGGAAAAAACCCGGCAGATCTTCTCAACGTACAGTCACCGCTCGCACAACAAAAAACGAAACCGGCAGGGAAAAAATAATAGAGTTCTGATGGCGGGCCGCGGAGTTGATGAGGAAACAAAGAAGACAGGCCATGGACAATAACCTGAATGCGTAGAACAAATCGCTGATACCACATTGCAGGAAACATTAAAATATCTCCAGCCGGCAGT
>Ga0105104_10001120_pt1 | contig 20299 bp, 17 predicted proteins | sample PPLLaktember2015_3_FD_87034 | JGI IMG/M metagenome (GOLD analysis project Ga0105104, IMG submission 87034) | Freshwater sediment microbial communities from Prairie Pothole Lake near Jamestown, North Dakota, USA - PPLs Lake P7 Core (6) Depth... | ecosystem: Environmental > Aquatic > Freshwater >... | reverse complement strand
GGTTTCTTTTGGCAACTATTTTCTCAAAAGATCCTTTCTATAGTTTCTGGGAATCTCCCTTCAGGGCAGGAGGGTTTCTAAACCTTTCTTTTTATATACTTTTTTGCATATTTGCTTATTTGATTTTAAGAGGCGGGGATTGGATGAAGTTGCTTAAGTTTTCTTTGATTATAGGGGTTGTTGCTTCATTTATTGCGATATTCCAATATTTTGAAATTTTCAGCCGATTCCTGGTTCCTTCCACTGGCAGGCCCCCTTCAACTTTCGGGAATTCCGTTTTTTTAGCCATTTATCTGCTGATGTCTTCTTTTATAGCTTTTTATTTTTTTCTAAAAGAAAAAAAATTTAAAAAATGGCTTTATCTTTCGGTTTTCCTTTTATTTTTATTTATAATTTTAATTACGAACAATAGATCAACTTATTTGGGCTTATTTTCCGGTTTTTCTTTCTTTTTTCTTCTTTATCCCGCGAAAAATAGAAAAATATTAATTTTTAAAGTATTATTTATTGCCCTTCTTTCAACGGGGGCCTTGGGAGTTTATTGGCTGAACGCCCAGGAAAAGCTTCCTAATTTTATAGAAAATAGCAAAACTTTGAAATTGGCTGCGAATAGATTGCTTTTCAGCCGGCTTTTGAATGAGTCGCGTTTTCCAGCGTGGGATATGGCGGTCAAGGGAATTTTGGAAAAACCGCTTTTAGGCTGGGGTCCGGAAAACTTTTCCCTTGTATTTGATAAGCATTACGATCCCCGTATCGCAGAATTAAACAGGACTTGGTGGGATAGAACGCACAATTTTATTTTGGACATAGGAATAGCCGCAGGAATTCCCGCAATTATTGCGTATTGCGCCCTTTTCGGATTTATTTTTTGGCAATTGCAGAAGCTGAAGAAAAAAGAAGAAGATAAAGTTTTGCTTTGCCATATCCTGCAAGGAATTTTAATAGCATATCTAACGGCTGAATTTTTCAGCTTTGACAGCTTTTCAACTTATACAACTATCTTTTTGCTTTTAGGTTACAGCCTCTATCTTATAAATTCTCCTGACAAAATGGAATTTCCAAGCGTTGTTAAGGGAATCCCGGATTCTCCTTTGTGGAAAACCGGCGCTGTTTTTGGTTTATTTCTGATTTTAGCCGTGTTTATTTGGAGCGCATGCCTGAAACCCATGGAAATTAATTCCAGGATAAATTGGGGCGTTTATTACGCTAAAAAAGGAGATTGCAAAAATGCGGTTGAAACTATGGATGAGGTTATGTCTTCAAAAAGCATTATAGATGCATATGCTAAACTCCAGTACGCAGAAATTATGGGAACCTGCATCAGCTTGGATAAAAATAACAAATATTTGTTGGCTCCCAAAGCCATAGATGTCTTAAAAGAGGCCGGATTTTTGAGGCCCAACTATACAAGGATTTGGATTACGATAGGGACATATTCTAATATAATGATGGAGAATAAAGACGGTTTTAAAATTAAAGATATCCAAACTTTGCAGGAACAGGCTAACACAGCCTTCAGCAAAGCGTATGAATTGAGTCCCTTGAGGCAGGAAACGCTTGCGGGCTGGACGGATGCCCTTCTTCACTCTGGGAGATATAAAGAGGCGAAGGAAATGGCCGAGAAATGCATTGAGATAAATCAAAACGATTACCGTTGCCCCTGGAAAAAGGCTTTAGCCTTGGTTTATCTTCAGGATTTCGAAGAAGCCGATAAGGCAATGGCAGCCGCCCATGAAAAGGGGCAAAGTCTGGAATCTTCCGAAGCGCTTTCCCAATTGCACAGGGCTTATCTAAGCATTATAGAATCGGCCAAAGACAATAAGGAACTGCAAACCGCCGCGTATGAAAAACTGGCATACACATATAAACAGCTGGCTCAGTATGTGGATCCCAGGGATTTCCAATACAGGGCTTCAGCGGCCCGCATTTACCAGATCATAGGAGATTACAGGCAGGCCCGGGAACAAGCTCTTTACATGCTTTTGGCAACCAAAGACGTTCAAGAAAACGTGAAAGCGTTTTTAGATCTGGTTTTCTCGCTGGACCATGACCAATTCCAACATCATTTTGCCATGGCAAATTTTTACAGTCTTTTAGGAAGCAAAGATAAGGCGCTTCAGGAAGCGAAGACCGCAAAAAATCTTGCAACCGGAAAGGAAAAACAATGGATTGGAAAAAATTGTCCAAAAGATATATATTGCTTATTTGAATACGACATTTGGAAGTTTGTCAGGGAGATGCCCAACTGCGATGATTTCACCTGCAATTAAACTTTGCGTCAGGCTAAGCCTAACGCAGAAAGTTGACAGGTTAAATAAAAAGCGTAGCTTAGAATCAGTATAGTTCTTTTTACGCACAAATCCCATTTTTGATATGGAGGCGCTTTATGGCAACGGAGAAAAACGGATATCCTGGCATAGGGTATCTAAAAATCCTTGCTGCCCATGCCGGCGGCATTATGAAAAACCACTTTGGAAGAGCCGAATATCGGTTGAAACATGATGGAACGCCCCGGGTTCCGGCAGAAGAAAAAATCCACGAGATGGTTATCCGAAGCCTGGAAAAAGATTTTCCAGCTGTTGCAGTCCATGGCGAAGAAGGCGGAAGAGAGGTTAAGGGGGCGAGATACAAAGTGGTATTTGATCCCTTAGACGGGACTCTGGTTTTTCTCATGGGAAAATACGGGTTCACTATTTGCATCTCTGTGATAGACAATATTACAGGAGAACCTTTAGCGGCCTTGATTTACGATCCTGTCGCAGCAAAGGGCTGGACTTTTAACGGCGAAAGGGCGTATCTCAACAATCATCCCGTAAGAGTTTCCAGAAAATCAGAAATCAAAGGATCGAAAATCGCCATCTTTTGGATTCCGGAATGCAATTTCCATTTAGAGCGGGTGGAATGGAAGCTCAAGGATTTGGGAGCCACCTGCTTTAACGATTTGCTGGTCGGAAGAAACGGAGGGGCGGTTGCGGAAGGCGCAGTAGACGCCAGCATCTTTGCTTGGCAGCATATCTGGGAAACTTCTGCAATGCATCCCATTGTGCAGGGGGCAGGCGGAAAGGCAACAGATCTTTTCGGAAATACTCTTGTTTACGGCGCGGCGAACAATGTCCGGGGGCATATTATAAGCAACGGACTGATTCATGATGAATTGGTCAGAGTCGTGCAAACGTGCCAGCAATAGGTTGGAGAGCCTTCGACAGGGTTGTCAAAAGGCTCTTTTTTGTTATACGATTATTTAATGGTTGAAGATTATATAAAATCCAAAGTAAGGAATATAAAAGATTGGCCTAAGGCGGGAGTGGATTTTAAAGACATCACCCCCATCCTTTTAGATCAGGAAGCTTTTAGGAAAACAATTGACAGCATAGCCAGTCCTTATTTAAATCAGAAAATTGACAAAGTTGTAGGGATAGACGCGAGAGGATTTCTTTTGGCCGCTCCTTTGGCGTATAAGCTTAAGGCAGGATTGGCGATCGTCAGGAAAAAAGGAAAGCTTCCCTGCAAGTGCGTCTCAAGGAAGTACTTGCTTGAATACGGAAGCAATATTATAGAAATGCATGAGGACAGCATTAAGCCCGGGGAAAATGTTCTTATAGCAGATGATGTTTTGGCTACCGGAGGCACAATGGAAGCTGCGGCCTCTCTGGTAAAGCAGCTTGGAGGGGACATTGTCGGAGTCCACTTTTTAGTTGAATTAGCTTTTTTGAAAGGCAGGGAAAAGCTTAAAGATTATAATATTAAATCTGAAATTGTTTATGAATAGGATTGGATTGATCGGAGGCACGGGATTTTATGATTTTTTCGAAGGGGAGAAGGAGGAAATTGAAATAAAGACAAAGTATGGGTCGCCCAGCGATAAGCTGATGATTGGAAACCTTTTTGGCAAAGAAGTCGTTTTCCTGCCCCGCCATGGGAAAAAACACGAAATTCCTCCCCATAAAATACCTTATCAAGCCAACATATTCGCCCTGAAAGAGCTAGGGGTGGATAAGATTATCGCTCCGGCTGCTGTCGGGTCTATGAATAAAGACATGAAGCCCGGAGATTTTGTGATTTGCGACCAATTTATAGATCAAACAAAAACAAGAAAAGACACCTTTTTTGACGGCCCCCGAGTCGCCCATTTGGAGATGGCATATCCTTATTGCTCTTTCTTGAGGAAGCTTGCTCTCGATGTTTCCCAAAAGTTGAATATTAAAGCCCATTCTAAAGGAACTGTTGTTGTGATTGAGGGGCCGAGATTTTCAACGCTGGCTGAAAGCCTGTGTTTTTCTAAAATGGGAGGGGATTTGGTCAATATGACCCAATATCCCGAAGTTGTCTTGGCTCAAGAACTCGGGATTTGCTATTTAAACATTTCTTTAGTCACGGATTATGATGCCGGAGTTTATGCAGAAGGAGGATCAAAGCCGGTTTCAATAGAAGAGGTTCTTTCCAATTTCAAGCAAAACACCGGGAATCTGAAAAGTTTTGTTTTGGAGATAATAAAAGAAATAGGCGAATCAAAAAGCTGCAGTTGCGAAGAAAAATCTAAAAGAGCTTTTATTAACTAATGAAAATATTTTCTGGCAGCTCCTCTTTTAAATTAGCTGAAGATGTTTGCTCAATTTTAGGGGTTCCTCTCAGCCATTTTAATTTGAATAGATACAGCAATGGCTGTTTTGAAATGATGGGGGAGGAAGAAATAGGAGAAAATAAAGTTTTTCTTTTCCAAACATCTTTGCCCGATTCGGGCGCTTTGCATATGCATATTTGGGAGCTTCTTCAAATGGCCAGCCTTTTAAAAACAAATGGAGCGAAAGAGATTATAGCCGTAATGCCCTATGTTTCCTACGCCAGATCTGATAAGAAATATGCAGACAAAATGGCTGTTTGCGGGGAGCTGTTGGCAAACCTTCTTGAAAAAAGCGGGATCACTGCTTTTGCTGGCGTTGATTTTCATTCAAATAAATTTGAATCATTTTTTTCGGTTAAGGCATATAATATTCCGGCGGCGCCGCTGTTTGAGAACTATTTTAAAGATAGAAATTTGGAAAACGCCTTTTTTCTTCCCGCTGATGGAGGAATCTTGGAGAAGGGAAAGCTTTTGGCTCAAAAGCTTGGGATTCCCTGCGGAGAAGTCAAAAAAGAAAGATTGAGCGACAAAGAAGTGAGATTTAAAGAAATAACCGGAAACTTTGAGGGCAAAGATGTCATCATTTTTGATGATGAAATCTCAACAGGAACGACCCTTAAAACTTTGTCTGAAGAAGTTTTGGCCAGAAAAGCCAAGAGTCTTGAATTTGCCGTCACCCATGGTCTTTTCACGGGAAAAGCCATTGAGAATTTTAAAGGTTTAAATAAGTTGAAAGAAATCGTAATAACTGATACGATTCCTTTGAGACAAGAGGCAATGGATGCCCTTCCTATTAAAATAATTCCAGTTGCCAACCTGCTGGCTCAGAAAATAAAAGAAATATGAGAAAAATACATATAGCAATTCTCATCATTCTATTCGTGCTTTTGGGGTTTGTTTTGGCTGAAACCCAAAAATATCTCAAGCCCGTCGTTCAGGACAAAATTAACGCCAGCCGGCAGGGCAAAGCTAATCTAACGATTGACTTTGGAAATAACTCCCAGGATTTTGAGTTGGATTTAAAAAATGAAGCAACAGCTTTGGATTTGCTGAAAGATTCCAAATTGGAGGTTGGAAGCAAGCAATACGACTTCGGAACAATGATAGAATCCATTAACGGGGTGGAAAACGGAGAAGGAGGGAAATATTGGATTTATTATGTAAACGGGCAAACGCCTATGGTTTCAGCGGATAAATACAATGTCAAAAGCGGAGACAAAGTAGAATTTAAGTTTGAATCATCGCCTTTCTAATGAAAAAAGACAAATTATTCACAATTTTAATCGCGTTGGTTTTTGTCGGTATGGGGATTGGAGCGCGCCTTTTGCCGCACTTGCCCAATTTTACCCCGGTAATGGCCGTCGGCTTATTCGGAGGAGCCTATTTTTCAAAGAAGCTTTCTTTTTTTCTGCCATTCGCCATAATGCTGGCCTCCGATTTTTTTATAGGTTTTTATGATATAAGACTGATGGTTTTCGTCTATGGAGCCGTGGCTTGCTTCGTTTTAATCGGTTTTAATTTGAAGAAAAATAGAAAATGGGGGAACATTATGGCTAATTCCCTCCTCGCTTCCTTTATCTTCTTCGTTGTGACTAATTTTGCTGTTTGGATTTTTTCAGATTGGTATCCCAAGAATATTTTTGGACTGTTTCAATGTTTTTACCTGGCCTTGCCCTTTTTCAAGAATTCCCTGTTGGGAGATATATTCTACTCTTCAATGTTTTTCGGAGTTTTCAAATCAGCGGAATTTTTATTTGAAAAATTACAACATAAAATTGCTGTTGACACCAGGTGATACTTATTGACACTTTTCTTTCTCCGCCTTAGTATGGAATTATGGAAGAGGAAATAAAACCCAACAGCATTTATACTACCGAAGAGGCGCAAAGTTACCTTAAGGTAAGCAGCAGCACGATTAAGAGGTTTCTTAAGAATGGGATAATCAAGGCAAACAAAGTCGGGGGGAGGTATAAGATATTGGGAAATGAACTTTTGAGGCTGGTCTCTCCGGGTAAGGAAACAAATTTTGAAAAGCTGTATTACAAAATAAAAAATAAAACAAAGAGAACTATCCAGAACTGGTAGTTTTTTATTTTATATGAATTCTGAAAATAAAACATTGCTGTTGACGGGCGGAGCCGGCTTTATCGGCCATCATCTGGTAGAAGGGATTTTGAAAAATACTGGTTGGAATATTGTCATTATGGACAGATTGGATATCTCCGGAAACACCAAAAGGCTTACTGATATAGATGTATGGGAAAAAGAAAAGGACAGGGTCAAATTCATCTGGTGGGATTTGAAATCCGAGCTGAATGAATCCATAAAAAAGGAAATTGGAAATGTTGAATATATTTGGCATTTGGCGGCAAGCTCTCATGTGGATAGGAGCATTGCAGACCCGATGAGTTTTGTGATGGATAACGTGGTGGGAACCTGCAATCTTTTGAATTTTGCGAGAACTATGCTCGGCTTAAAGCAGTTTGTCTATTTCTCAACTGATGAGGTATTCGGTCCGGCGCCCGAAGGAGTGTTCTACAAAGAATGGGACAGGTATAGATCCGGAAACCCTTACGCAGCTTCCAAGGCCGGAGCAGAGGAGCTTTGCGTTTCTTTTGAAAACACTTATAAACTTCCAATAATCATTACGCACACAATGAATGTCTATGGAGAGCGCCAGCATCCCGAGAAATTCATCCCTTTAACGGTAAAAAAGGTTTTAAACGGGGAAAAGGTTTTGATTCACGCTGATAAAACCAAAACTAAGTCGGGCAGCAGGATGTGGATACATGCAAGAAATGTATGCTCAGCCCTTCTTTTTTTGTCTGAAAAAGGCGTTCCGGGAGACAAGTATAATATTGTGGGAGAAAAAGAAGCAAGCAATCTGGAATTAGCCCAATTCATAGCCAGAATCGTTGGAAAGGAATTGGATTATGAAATGGTTGATTTCCACAGCTCCAGGCCCGGGCACGACCTAAGATACAGCCTGGACGGGTCAAAGATGAAAAGCTTGGGCTGGGAATTCCCCAAAACATTTGAACAGTCTTTAGAGAAGACCATAAGGTGGACTTTGGACCATAAAGAATGGATCTAATCTCATGGCAGATTTAAATTATTTTCAGAGGAAAGAAATAATAGACGGATTGTTTGGAGGCGATTTCTATGCCGCCTATCCCTTGTCGTCCAAAATATTAAACAGGCATATAAGGTGCAAGATCCATTACGGCGATTCGGAAACTCGGGCAATATTGGCAAGCTACAAATATGATGAAGGATTATCCGATTTCGCTAAAACCATGGCCTATTATCTGCTTTTTTTAACTTCAAAAAAAAGCGGAAAAGAGAAGATATTGGCTTCACCGATGGTTTTTATCCGATTTAAAAATTTAGGGGAACAGTTGAAAAAAAAATACGATATTTGCGTTCCTATAAATAAAAAAATTTCAGTCCAAGCTTTGAAATCTGGAATTAGAAATGCAATAAGCACGGACGAATTTGCTTATGCTTCACAAGTCCGAAAGGGTTTATCTGAGACTTCCGCCCTGCTGGATAAATACATGGGCAAAAACAGCCCGGAAAACAAAACAGCTTTTTTCCAGCAGTTGGACGTCTTAGAAAAGGTTTTGAATGAAAGGATCAATCGGTTGGCGGAAATATTAAAAAAGGAGAAAGTAAGGCTTTACGTCTGTGTTTTCGACCAAGTATATGATGATATTTTTAACATATTAGCTTGCCAGAAAGCAGGAATAAAAACAAAGTGCATGGCTCACGCATTCCTAGCCGGAAGCATTGAATATGAGCCTAAAACCAACTGCCTTCCTGTTTTTGCCGATAAATTATATCTTTGGTCCCAGGAAGATTACGATTTGCTTTCAGGCTATGAGAATATGGAGAAGATTGAGGTAGGAGGCTATCCTAAGTTCAGCAAAGGATTTCTGGAAGAGAAAATCAAAGAATATCCCGAAAAGAAGATAATCACTTTCTTTTCAGGATACAGATATTCAAATGATTGGATGGGGGCGGAGGCTCCGGTAAGAGTAAAACTTTTTTCTGTCCTGAAAGGCATAGCCGAAGAAAAGGGATATAAAATATATATAAGATATCAAGGGAAAGACGAAGAAGAATTGAGATCAGAAAAAGAATTATTGAGAGATAGCCATATTAAAATAAGCCGGAATTCTTTCATAAAAGATATTTTGCAATCAGAAATTGCATTAGGTTTTGACACATCTTGCCTTTACGAAGCTAAGATTTTAGGAAAGAAATCATATACTTTATATACCCACACTAAATACGACCAAATATTCTTTATGAAAAATATTGAATACATAGATCCGGAGGGTATACACAAGAAACTGGAGGATGAGTCTGGAAAACCGCAATATAGCCTGCTGTTTGACCCCGAAAATATTTTAACCATTTAATAATGGAAATCAAAATAGGAAACAAATTAATAGGGGAGGGGCAGCCATGTTTCATAATCGCCGAAGCCGGAGTAAATCATAATGGTAGCCTTGAATTGGCAAAAAAACTGATTGATGCGGCCAAAGAATCAGGGTCTGATTCAATTAAATTCCAAACTTTCAAATCAGAAAGAATAGCGACTGCCGACGCAGAAATGGCAAAATACCAGAAAGAAAATACGGGGAAAGAAGAAGCTCAGCTTGAAATGCTGAAAAGGGCGGAGCTTTCATATGGTGATTTCAGGGAGTTAAAAAAATATTGCGATGAAAAAGGAATAATCTTTTTATCAACTCCCCATTCCTGCAATGAAGATGTGGATTTGGTGGCGGAACTTTGTCCGGCGATAAAGGTGGCTTCGGGAGATCTGACGAACATTCCTCTTTTGAAATATATTGCAAGAAAAAATCTGCCAATCATCCTATCCACCGGCATGTCTGCCATGGAGGAGGTAGAAAACGCCCTGGAGGCTGTAAAAAAAGAGGGAAATGATAAAATAATAATCCTTCATTGCACCAATAACTATCCTTGCCCGATAAATGAAGTAAATTTAAGGGCAATAAATACTTTGAAAGAGAAATTCAAATTGCCGACCGGGTACTCGGATCATACGGAGGGGATAAATATTTCAACTTATGCTGCTGCGGCGGGGGCTTGCGTTTTGGAAAAACATTTGACTTTAGACAAAAATCTTCCAGGCCCGGATCATAAAGCTTCTTTAGAAGCCGAAGATTTAAAAGAGATGGTTCTTGCAATAAGAAATTTGGAAAGGGCTTTAGGGGATGGAGTAAAAAAACCCGCAGAAAGCGAATTGGAGACCGCCAAGATAGCCAGAAAAAGCTTGGTTGCCCAAAAAGACATAAAGAAAGGGGAAGCGATAAGAGAGGGCATGATAACAGTAAAAAGGCCGGGAACAGGAATCCCGCCCGGGAAAATGAATGAAATCATTGGGAAAAAGGCCGCGAGGGACATTAAAAAAGATTCATTATTTGTTTGGGAAGATTTCGTATGAGAAAAATTCTTTACGTTTCAGGCACAAGAGCTGAATACGGGTTGATGCGCGAAACTTTATTTGCTATAAGGAAAAATCCGGCTTTGAAGATTGAAGTCGCGGCAACCGGAATGCATTTGATGAGCCGATTCGGAAGCACCTTAAAAGAAATAAAAAAAGATGGCTTTAAAACCCATCCGATCGCAGTGGTTTATAAAAAAGACAATTGCGAATCCATGGTGGATTTTTTAGGCAAGTTTATTCCCGCCTTTTTGGAAAAAGTAAAAAGAATAAAGCCTGATGTTATCTTTGTGCAAGGGGACAGGATGGAAACTTTGGGAGGAGCAATCGTAGGAACATATCTGGGCATTCCGGTCTGCCACACTCATGGGGGGGACACAACATCCACAGCGGATGAAATAACGAGGCACGCGGTGACAAAATTGGCGCATATCCATTTTCCGGCCACAAAGAAGTCAGCGGAAAGAATTATTAAAATGGGAGAAGATTCTTGGAGGGTGCATATTGTCGGAGCTCCTGGATTGGACAGCATATTAAAAACCGGAATATTTCCCAGACAGGAAACCGCCAAAAGATTTGATTTGAATTTATCAAAACCCATTCTTATTGCCCTCCAGCATCCAGCAGCTGCAGAAGATGTCAGAGAGACGATGGAGGCGATAAAAGAGTTAAAATGCCAAGCAGTGGTAATTTATCCCAGCGCCGATCCAGGATCAAGCAAAGTGATTAAGGCCATTGAGAGATATAGGAAATATTCTTTCGTCAGGATTTATAAGAATATAACCCATAAGGATTATTTAAGCTTAATGGGAATTGCAAACGCTATGATTGGAAATTCAAGTTCGGGAATTATTGAAACTCCTTCCTTCCATCTCCCGGCGGTGAATATAGGATGCAGGCAGGCAGGGAGGGAAAGGGCTGGAAATGTTATAGATGTGGAGTGCAAAAAGGAAAGGATACTAGGAGCGGTGAAGAAAGCTCTTTTTGATTCTAAGTTTAAGAAAAAAGTGAAAAAGATCAAAAATCCGTTTGGAGACGGAAAGGCAGGCGAAAGGATCGCCAAAGTTTTAGCCCAGGTCCGAATAAACGAAAAGCTTTTAAATAAAAAAATAGCCTATTAACTAAACATGGAAGACAGATTTGAAAATTGGAAACAGCCTGAAATTATAGATGGAAAACCCACAGAGTACGGATGGATAGTCAGGCACAAAGAAAATTTCCAGCTTGGAAGAGAAACTGATATCGGAGCTTTTTGCTATATTAACGCAAAAAATGGCGTTGTTATTGAAGATGAGGTCCAAATAGGATCCCATTCTTCCATATATTCCGTTTCTACGATTGATAATAAAGAAGCCAAAGTTGTTTTAAAAAAGAATTGCAGAATCGGTTCTCACTCAGTGGTGATGCCAGGCGTTACGATAGGAGAAAATTCAGTAATCGGCGCTTTCAGCTTTGTAAACAAAGATATCCCCGATAATGTTTTGGCTTACGGGGTTCCAGCAAAAATCGCAAAAAGGAAGATACCTCTTTTTAAAATCCATTGGGATGATGATGATGTCAGGTCGGTATCTTCTTCTATCCAGAGAGGATCCGATTGGGCTTGCGGGCCGAATGTGGAGGAATTTGAAAAATTAATCTCTAAATATACTGGCCGGAAATTCGCAGCTGTTTTTAATTCGGGAACCTCTGCTTTGCATGCGCTCCTGATTGCGTTGGGAATTGGGAAAGATGATGAAATAATTGTTCCGTCTTTCAGTTTCATCGCGACCGCAAATGCTCCTTTGTTTGTGGGAGCCAAGCCTGTTTTTGCCGATATTGAAGAAGAAACGTACGGGTTGGATCCGGACGACGTAAGAAAAAAAATAACCTGCAGGACAAAAGCCATAATGCCTATGCATTACGGGGGAGGAGTTTCTTGCAAGATCAAAGAATTAAAGTCTATAGCAGATGAAAAAGGAATTCCGCTGATTGAAGATGCTGCGGAATCCTTTGGCGCCAGGCTGGACGGCCAAGCAGCCGGAACTTTTGGGGATGCGGCCATGTTCAGCTTCTGCCAAACAAAAGTATTCACTTCCGGGGAAGGAGGATGCATTATCACCGATTCGGAAGATATTTATCAAAAACTGAAACTTTTAAGGTCCCATGGCAGAACGGAAGATATGAAGTATATTTCCCTAGGTTATAATTTCAGAATGGCGGATTGCATAGCTGCTTTGGGGATTTCCCAAATCAAAAAAGTTGATAGCCTCATACGGATCAGAAGGGAAAAAGCTGAATTTTTCAAAAAAGCTTTAAGAAATATTGAAGATATAGTCGTTCCAGAACCTAAAAATAATATCCATCATGTTTACCAGGAGTTTCCGATAAGGATAAAATCGGGGGAAAACATGAGGAATGCCTTAAAGGAATATTTAGGCCGGAGAGGAATTGGAACAAGAGTGAGCTTTCCTCCTATACATTTATCGCATTATTATAAAAATGTTTTGGGATATTCGGACAGATTGGAGAATACTGAAAAAATAGCTTCTGCAGCTTTAACTTTGCCTTTATATCCCGATTTATCTGAAGACGAAATAAGCTATATAGCCCAGGAGATAAAGAACTTTTATGGAAAATGAAATTTTAAATCAGCTTTTAATAAATAGCGGGGCATCTATAAAAGAAGCAATGCGATCTATGGATTTGGCGGGATGGGGAATCGCTTTTCTTGTTGATAATAGCGGCAAATTCACGGGAGTAATTACAAACGGGGACATTAGAAGGGGGATTTTGAAAGGTCTTAGCATAGAAAAGCCGATTGTTTTAGTCCTGAATGCAAAATCTTTATTCATAAATGAAGAAACTGCAGAAAAAGACCTTGAAAATTTAAGGAATCGGCCGGATATAAAGGATAAGTTTCCCGCAGACGGCTCTTTGAAGGTGCCGGTTTTGGATAGAGAGGGGCGCGTAAAAGATATAGTTTTTTTATGCGAAAACGGTAAAAGCAAGCGGTTGCTCTCAAAAGAAGCCCCTATTGAAAAAGGAATTAAAAAAGTTCTTGTTATCGGAGGGGCGGGATACCTCGGGTCCGTTCTTTGCCGGAAGTTGCTTGATGCGGGGTATAAAGTAAAAGCGCTGGACAATCTGACTTTTGGAGATTCGGGAATAAAGGATTTAATAGAAGATCAGAAATTTGAATTTCAAAAGGGGGATATAAGGAATATTTCCGATGTTGTGGAAGGCATAAAAGGAGCCGATGCGGTAATTCACCTGGCAGCCATTGTGGGAGACCCGGCTTGCGCTGCCGATCCTGAAGAAACTCTGGAAATAAACTATTTGGCAACAAGGAACATTGTAAATGCTTGCAAATACTTTCAAGTAAACCGTTTCATTTTTGCTTCTACCTGCAGCGTTTATGGAAAAAGCCTGATTCCCGACGAGAAGCTGAATGAAGAATCAGCCCTCAACCCCGTTTCCCTATATGCTGAAACGAAAATTAAATGCGAAAGGGCTATTTTGGAAGCCATGGATGAGAATTTCTCCCCAGCCATTTTAAGGATGGCGACCCTATACGGGCTTTCTCCAAATATGAGGTTTGATTTGGCAGTGAATATTATGGCTGCAAAAGCCTTATTTGATAAGGAAGTAACTGTTTTTGGAGGGGATCAGTGGAGGCCCTGGCTCCATTTGGAAGACGCATCTTCAGGATATCTTGCCTGCCTTGAAAATCCTTTAGCTTTAGTAAGGGGCAAAACTTTCAATATATTATCCGAAAATTACAAAATCCAAGATGTCGGAAAAATAATTAATTCGGTCTTTCCGGAGGCAAGTTTAAAAATGAGCGCTGAAGCGGCGGATCTAAGAAATTATAATGTTTCTTTTGACAAGATTTCCCGGACTTTGGGCTTTGTGCCGAAAATAAAAATTGCAGACGGAGTCCGTGAAATAAAAGAAGCGGTTCAAATCGGAAAAATTAAAACATATAAAGATGCTAAATACAGGGTGTTAATTTCATAAAAGTATGAGCAAAGCAAGAAAATTGAGGGAGTTATTCGAAAAAGACGGATTAATAAGGATAGTCGGAGCGCATAATGGGATTACGGCCAAATTAGTTGAAAACGCCGGTTTTGAAGGCGTCTGGGCTTCCGGCTTTGAAATTGCTACTTCCCATGCCCTTCCTGACGCAGATATCCTGACAATGGGCGACTACCTGGCTGCAGCTGCCGATATGAATGATGCAACTTCAATACCGATAATTGCCGATTGCGATACCGGGTTTGGGAATTCAAACAATGTAATCCAGATGGTAAAAAAGTATGAAAGCGCCGGCATTGCGGCGGTGTGCATAGAAGATAAGTTATTTCCCAAAGTAAACAGCTATGTTTCGGGAAGGCAGGATTTGGCTCCGATTGCCGAATTCGTCGGGAAAATAATGGCTGGCAAGAGCGTCCAAAAAGACAAGGATTTTATGCTTTTCGCTAGAGTGGAAGCCTTGATAGCTGGTTGGGGCCAGGCCGAAGCTTTGAAAAGGGCCAAAGCCTATGCTGATGCCGGAGCGGACGCGATTCTCATCCATTCCAAAAAAGAAACCCCGGAAGAAATAATGGAGTTTTTAAAAGCTTGGAATAATTACAAGCCAGTGATTATCGTTCCCACAAGCTATCCTAATTTTAAGGAAAGTGAAATGAAGAAACTTGGCGTTAAAATGGTGATTTATGCCAACCAGGGAATGAGAGCGGCCATAAAAAGCGCCCAAAATGTCTTATCCTATATTTCCCAGCACGGCATCTCTGGAATAGACATGAATATCGTTCCAATGCAGGAAATGTTTGACCTTCAGGGCATGACCAAGATGAAAGAGGATGAGAAGAAATTCCTAAAATCCGAGAAAGGAGACGTTAAGGCCATAATTCTCGCCGCAGGGGATATAAGCAATGAGGAAAGCTTCAAAGACAAAGATTTATTGAAAGATATTCCTATTGCAATGCTGGATATAAATGGAAAGCCGGTTTTGCAAAGAGCAGTCGAAAACCTGAATAATATCGGCTTGCAGAATATTTCCGTAGCAACGGGCTACAAATCAGATAAAGTTATTCTTGATGGAATAGAAAAAATTGAAAATCCGGATTACCAAAACTCCGGAATTGCCGACTCTATTTTCAAAGCAACGGAAAAGAGCTTGGGAGAAAGGAATTTGATGATCTATGGAGATATAGTATTTGATAAAGAAATTGTTGAAAGATTGTTTAGAAATTCGTCCGATATTGTTTTATTGATAGACAGCTCTTATCAAGAAAATAAATTTCCTAAAAAAGATTTGGATTTAATAAAAGCGAAGTACCCTCCCATTAAATCCGAGGAAAGGAATATGAGAAGCGTTGTTTTAAGAGGTTCAAATCCTATTTTAAAGATAGGGAAGCTTATTCCCCGCTCCGAAGCTAATTATGAGTTTGCGGGCATGGCTTTAATTTCGCGCGCCGGCATGGGAATACTGAAGAATGCGCATGAAAAATTAAAACAAGACAATCCCGACAGGCATTTTGGTTTCATAGACATTGTCCAGCAAGCGATTAACTCGGGATTTGAAATTCAAGGTGTTGAAACAGACGGGGGATGGGCGGAGATAAAGAACTTTGAGGATTATAAAAGGGTATGCAGATTATTAGCTGAACCTTATGATAAATTGCCAGGCCTTGGCTCACATATTCAAATTGAATGATTTGACCTATTTTACGGGAGTGCCTGATTCAACATTCAAAGAATGGATGAGTTTCTTGGCGAATCAAAATGAGCTGACCAACAGAATTGCAGCTATTGAAAGGGATGCTGTCGGGTGGGCTTCGGGATATCATGCGGCAACCGGAAATATTCCAGTTGTATATATGCAGAATTCAGGATTGGGCAATATTGTTAATCCTTTGACATCTTTAGCGGACCCTGAAGTCTATAACATTCCCATGCTTCTCATGATCGGCTGGAGAGGCGAGCCCGGAGTCCATGATGAACCTCAGCATGTAAAAATGGGAAAATTAACTCTTCCTCTTTTGGAAACTTTGGACATTCCCTATTATATTTTCCCCGATGCAGCCGAAGAAGCGGAAAAGCTCGTTGCCCAGATTGTCGGAGAAATAAAAGAAGGGGGAGGCATCCGGGCGATGATCATGAAAAGCGGAATTCTGGAGGATTGCAAGGCAAAAGAAAAGGAATCTTCTCTTGAGATGGCGAGAGAAGACGCCATAAAAATAATCGTCTCCAAGTTGAAAGGAGACGAAATGATCGTTTCTACTACGGGGAAAACTTCCAGAGAGCTGTTTGAATTCAGGGAGGCCCAAAAAGCCGGCCATCAGAGGGATTTTCTCATGGTGGGATCAATGGGTTTGGCTTCGTCTTTCGGAGCCGAAATCGCCCTGCAAAAGCCGGACAAAAAGGTGATTGTTTTGGATGGAGACGGGGCGCTGATAATGTCGGCAGGAGTTCTGCCGACGATCGGATACTATGCTCCCAAGAATCTCCTGCATATTGTTTTTGACAACCAATCGTATGATTCAACCGGAGGGCAGAATACCGTTTCTTCCATTATTGATTATGAAAAGCTTGCTCTGGCTTGCGGGTATAAGGAGGTAAATGTTGCCAGTAAGGCGGAAGAGCTGTCTATTGATTGGGAGGGCGGACCGCAAATGCTGGTTGTAAAAGTAAAAAAAGGAGCCAGAAAAGATTTGGGTCGGCCGACAACCACTCCGATAGAAAATAAAAAAGCCTTTGAACGATTTGCGCAATCAAGTTGACACATTTCAATTTTATTAATAATATTGCCCGTAGTGTGTTCTTTCACAACAATACGGGCTTAACAGGAGAAAAACTATGGAATACTATTTGCCAGCACATGTCATTGTGGGAGGGTGGGAAAAAGAGCTTCCTGGTGTAATCGGGAAATTTTCTTGTCCTTTATCCGTTTTGATTATCACAAGCGGAAATGCGATGAGGAACGCCGGCGTTTTGGAAAAAATGGCTAGCCTTCTTGCAGAACAGGATTGCGGGGTTAGCGTTTTCGACCAAGTGGTCCCAAATCCAAGTCCGGAAATGGTAGGAACGGCCGAAAAGGCTGCTGGAGGAGCGGATTTGATTATCGGAATCGGCGGCGGAAGTGTTTTGGACGTAGCCAAGATGGTTGCTTCCAGATTGAAACGGCCCTCTATTGGAATGCCGACAACCGCCGGTACCGGGAGCGAGGCAACTCCTTTTGCCGCGTTGTATGTTTCAGGGAAGGAGAAACTTTCGGAAACACCCGGTTACTTCACATATGCATTGGTTGACTATAAGCTTTGTTTGACCGCGCCCAAGCCCGTTGTGGCCTCAAGCGGGTTAGACGCTCTTGCTCAATCCATGGAAGCTTTCTGGGGTGTTTATTCCACGCCCCTAACTGATGTTCATGCCAGAGAGGCGATAAGGCTGGCTTTCGAGAATGTCGAAAAGGCTTGGCAGGGCGATGAAAAAGCTATGGAAATGATGTCTTTGGCAGCTTTGCAGGCGGCATTGGCATTTTCCCAAACCAAGACATCAGCCCCGCACTCGGTGGCGTATCCTTTCACGATCTTCTACGGTGTTTCGCATGGACTCGCTTGTGCTTTGACTCTGCCTCATTTCTTGGTCTATAACCACGGAGTTTCTGCGGAGGATTGTTTGCATCCAAAAGGTCCTGAATTTGTCAGGCAAAGGACGGAAGAGATTGCGGGGCTTCTGGGAGCGAGAACGGTTGAAGACGGCAGGGATAAGATCCTGGCGCTTATGGAAAGAGTCGGCGCGCCTCTCAAAATGAAGTTTGACGAGAATGTTATAGTCGAACATGGCTTCTCTCCTGCAAGGGTTAAGAATAACCCGAGGAGTCTTAGCGAGGCCGGTCTTCGGGAAATTCTTAAGCACGTGCAAGCGTGAAACGCTAAAAGGGGTTTTGATTTTTTCAAAACCCCTGTTGTATTAATCCATAATAAAATGAAAGCAATAATATTAGCGGCGGGCGTCGGGTCCAGGATGGGAAAACTGACAAAATTCAAACCCAAATGCCTTCTCCAAATCAACAATATACCGATTATAAGAAAACAGATAAATTCATTAAGGGAAGCTGGCATTGAAGATGTAAGCGCAGTTTTGGGGTATAAGGAAGAAATGGTTAAAGAAGCAACTAAAGATTTGGATATTTTTTATTTTCTGAATGATAAATATGAAAGCGCCGGAATGCTTGAAAGCCTCTTGAGGGCAAAAGAAAAGATAAACGGAGAATTTATTCTAGTTTACGGAGATATTTATTTTGAGCCCGTTTTAATAAAAAGGCTTTTGGTCGATTCTTCCGATATTTGCCTGGTTGTAAACAAAATAAAAAAAAGAAGTTTCAAAAAAGAAAATGCTTTTGAAATTTATTATGGCAAGAAAATAGAGAAGGGAGCCACGAAAGTAAAAATAGAGAATGGATTGGTAAGGGCAATTTCAAAAAGCCTTTCTGGAAAAGATGCGAGCGCAGAATATATAGGCATTGTTAAATTCTCCCCAAAAGCAAGCTTAATGTTGAAGGAAAGGTTAGAACAATTGGTTGCGTCCGGAGAAATTGTAAAATATCCCTCCCCGTCTCATCTTTTTAAGGAATTTATTGAAAAGGGGAAAGAGGTAAGGGTTGTTTTTACAAATAAAAAAGAATATGCGGAATTGGATTACGAAGAGGATTTAAAAGAAGCGAAAGATAATTTTGATGGAAAAATAAACGGAGTTGTTTTTGACGCGGAGGACGTCATATATTATAGAGACAAAGAAGTTTTTAAACCGATAACGGATTTCTTCAAAAAAAATGAATTTAAGATTACCGCAGAAGATTTTAAAAAAGAATACGATAAATATACCTTGAACCTTTATAAGGGAAAGCTTTCTAAAGATAATCATTTAAGGAAAATATTAAATGCTTTTAAATGTCCAAAGAATAAAGAATTCTTTGAGGAATTTGCAAAAGTTTTCAGGGCGAATTATTCAAACATAAAAATAAATAAAGAAATAAAGCTTGTCCTAAAAAATTTAAAAAATAAGGGCATTAAAATAGGCGTGCTGACGGATACTTTTGCTTCCGAAGAAAAGAAAAGAGAATATTTTAAAAGCATAGGTTTAGATGGATTTTTTGATGCGATTTCATGCTCCAGCGCAACCGGTTTTACAAAGGACCAGAAAGAGTCTTATCGGGATATCCTTGGAAAATTGCGCCTTGAACCAGCCGAATGCATATTTGTGGGGCATAAAAAATATGAAATGGCTGGCGCCAAAAAAGCAAAAGTAAAATCAGTATCTATAATAAAAGACCAGGGCGAAGATTATTATCTTCCCAATCTTAAAAATTTAGAAAAGTTGATTTATATTAAGAAGTAATTAAAATGGATTCAGAACAATTAAAACAAAATACAATCCGAATCGGAGGGAATATGAAAGAATTAAGAAACGAAAGCGCAAGAAACGCATATGTGGCGGAATTTTTGGGTTTTGTCCCGAATAAAATTGATTTCATAGACGTGGGGGCCATGAACTACGTCTATCGGGTGGAAACTTCAAGAGGAGTCATCTTTTTCAAACAGGCGCTAAGCGAAGCAAAAAAGGCGGGGAAAATTGGAGCTGACCTGGCGTCAATTCTTCCTGCAAGAATAAGCTTTGAGGCGAATGTGATCAGCGCAGTCCAGGATGAACTGCCTGATGCAATAAGCCTTCCTCGTATTTTGCAGTACGACAAAGAAAACAATATTCTTGTAATGGAGGATGTTGCAAAAGGAGGGATCCTGAATGAAACGGCTCTGCTGGAGGGAAATTTCGATCCAATCGCAGCGGAAAATATAGGGAGATTTTTGGGAATTGCCCACAAGATAACTTTCGGGAAGGGAATTGTTATAAGGGGAAGTAAGGAAGAAGACAGGCATAATTGGGAAGTCTTTCTCAATATGCGGACGCGCGGAATCAAAACAGATGAGGATACTTCAGAAGAATTGAGCCGGCTGTTTGAGGATGCCCTTAAAAATCATACCCAATCAGTTCTTATAGTAATGGATTGCTGTCCCAAAAATACCTTCCAAAGAGCTGACGGAAGCATCGGGTTGATAGATTTCGAGCTGGCTTCAGGATGTGGAGATCCGGCGTATGATTTGGGATTTTCTTTGGGGCATTACTTTCTTTTTTCCGTTTTAAAAGGAGTTCCGGACCAAGCT
>Ga0105104_10001119_pt1 | contig 20300 bp, 17 predicted proteins | sample PPLLaktember2015_3_FD_87034 | JGI IMG/M metagenome (GOLD analysis project Ga0105104, IMG submission 87034) | Freshwater sediment microbial communities from Prairie Pothole Lake near Jamestown, North Dakota, USA - PPLs Lake P7 Core (6) Depth... | ecosystem: Environmental > Aquatic > Freshwater >... | reverse complement strand
CTCGAAAATCTTTGCTACGAAGTATCACGCAACAGTCTCTGCGGGCTGGGTCAGGGTGCCCCCATCCCTGTCATCAGCACGCTGAGGAATTTCCGTCATGAGTACGAAGCGCACATCTACGAAAAACGTTGTCCGGCAAAAGTTTGTAAGCCTCTGATCCGTATGGAAATCCAGCAGAACTGCACGGGCTGTATGGTCTGTGCCCGCAACTGCCCGGTCGAAGCGATCAGCGGTGAACGACGACAAATACATCATATCAATGATGAGACCTGCATCCGCTGCGGCATTTGCGTGCAGGTTTGTAACTTCAACGCCATTGCCGTTGAGTCTTAGCAAAGTATCCTTACGGAGGTCTGATGATTGCACCGACAAAAGAAAAAGATGTCTCCGCTGTTGTCCGAGCCGCGATCGAAAAGCACGGCTCGAACCGGGACGCGTTGATCCCCATCCTGAGTGAGATCAACCAGGCGCTTGGTTATATTCCCGGCGAAGCGTTTCGAGAGGTTCGTAAACAGATCCATAACCCGGCGGAACAGGTATACCTGGCCGAGAGCCAGCTTTTCACCCTGGCGAGTTTCTATGACATGCTCTCCACAAAACCACGCGGACGCCATGTCATTAAGTTCTGTGAGAACGCTCCCTGCCATGTAGTTGGCAGTAAAGCCGTCTGGGATACGCTGCGAGAAACCCTCCATTTGAAAAACGGCGAGACAACCCCGGATGACAAATGGACACTCGTCACCACTTCCTGCCTGGGGCTTTGCAGCGTCGGACCGGTGGTGTTGATCGATGACGATCTCTACGGGAATATAACCCCCGAACAGGTCGATGGAATTTTAGCGCGGTACGAGTAGGAGTTGATCCATGCAAACGAAACGTGCCATGATTTTGGTCTCCAATGATGCTGAAAGCGTTCGCCTGGGCGCGAACGAGCTGATCGCGCATTTGACAGAGGCTTTGAACGCCTATGGGCTTCAGGACGAAGTGGAAATTTCCACGTTATCCGATGTTGGCAACCTGAACTTAAATATTTTGCCATTGGTCGCTGTTTATCCCGAGGCGACGATCTACGGGCCCGTCAAAGCTGGAGATGCGCGCTACCTCGTGGAGGAACATCTTTACAAGGGACGCGTTGCCAACGACCTGCTGGCGCCACCCAAGCAATTGAGTGGAAACATCGGCTGGTTACGCGCTCACAAAGGCTACAATCCCGCCGAACAGCGGATCGTGTTGGAACGCGCCGGTCGCATCGACCCGGATAGCATCGAGGAATTCATCAGCGAAAACGGATACCAGGCCCTCGGCAAAGCGCTGACCGAGATGACCCCCGAGCAGGTGATCGAAACGATCGAGAAATCCGGCTTGCAGGGACGCGGCGGCGCAGGCTTCCCGGCCGGGCGCAAGTGGCGCTTCGTCCGCGGAACGCCCAGCGAGAAGAAGTATGTGGTCTGCAACGCCGATGAAAGCGAACCGGGAACATTCAAGGACCGCATCGTGCTCGAAGGCGACCCGCATGCGATCGTCGAAGCGATGGCAATTGCCGCATATGCCATCGGCGCAGATGAGGGCTACATCTACATCCGCGGTGAGTACGGTGTGGCATATCACCGGCTGGAACGCGCCATCCACCAGGCGGAGGAATTTGGTTTCCTCGGCAAGAACATTTTCGGTACCGATTTCAACTTCCATCTCCACATCCATGCCGGGGCGGGCGCGTATGTCTGCGGAGAGGAAACTGCGCTGATCGAATCGATCGAAGGGAAACGCGGCGAGCCGCGCGCCCGTCCGCCTTACCCCACAACAAATGGTTTATGGAATAAACCCACGCTGGTCAACAACGTGGAGACGCTGGCGAACATCCCCGCAATCCTGCGCAACGGCGCGGAGTGGTACAAATCCTTCGGGACGCCGAGCAGCCCGGGAACCAAAGTGTATACGATCATGGGCAATGTCAACTTCACCGGCGTGATCGAAGTGCCAATGGGCATCACCCTGCGCGAGGTCATCAACATCTATGCCAAAGGCATGAAGCCCGGCAGCATGTTGAAGCTGGCGCAGACCGGCGGCTCGAGCGGATCCATTATTCCGGCCAGTTTGCAGGATACGCCCATGGACTTTGAGTCCTTCCGCAAAGCGGGAGTCTCTCTGGGTTCAGGTGCATTACTAATCGCAGATCAGAATACCTGCATCGTGGACCTTGCCAAAGTCCTGCTGCAGTTCTTCCGCTTTGAATCCTGCGGGAAATGCACACCCTGCCGCATTGGCACGCAGCGCCTGTATGAGGGCGTCGAACGCATCACGCAGGGACAGGGCAAGCTCGAAGATCTGGATAAACTTCTCAGCCTGGGACAGGAAATGGAAAGAGCATCCAACTGCGGTTTGGGTCAGACTGCGTCTGTCCCGGTCCGCGATATGCTCAAGCATTTCCGGACGGAAGTCGAAGCGCACATACGCCTGGGTGTCTGTCCCACCGGCATTTGTCCGATGACAGTCGAAGAAGAAGAACCGGTCGCAGCATAGACCTTTACAACAACGACAAGTAAGGAGAACTTATGGTAAATCTCAAAATTAACGGCAAAGATGTCCAGGCATCGGAAGGGATGACTGTCCTGCAGGCTGCGGCCGAGGCGGGCGTGACCATCCCCACTCTTTGCGATCACCCTGACCTGCATCCCTACGGCGGCTGTCGTCTCTGTGTAGTGGATGTGAAGGGCTGGCGCACACCCATGGCCTCCTGTACCCTGCCGGTCAGCGAAGGCATGGATGTGGAAACGCACAGTGCCGGGATCGAGAAGTCCCGCCAGACGATCCTTGAACTGTTCATGTCAAACTATCACGATAGTGAATACGACAATGGACAGAAGCAGGAAACGCAGTTCATGCACTGGGTGAAGCACTACGGGCTGGATGTGAAAGCCAGCATGTCACCCAAGCCGCATCACACCGTCAACCAGGATGCGAACCCATTTGTGTGGGTGGACCTGAACAAATGCATTCAATGCACGCGCTGCGTACGCGCCTGCACCGATATTCAGGGACGCTTTGTGTGGAGCATGGCAGAACGCGGCTTCAACACCCATCCCGTTGCCGGCGCAGACACGGACATGCTCGACGCCCGCTGCGAATCCTGCGGTGCCTGTGTTGCCTACTGCCCCACCGGTGCCCTGGACAACAAAATGTCGATGGGCGCAGGCGTGCCCGACCGGCTCGTGATGACCACTTGTACGTATTGCGGTGTCGGCTGCCAGTTCGAATTCAACGTCAAGGATGAGAAGATCATCCGCGTGACCTCCACCGAGAAAGCCCCCGTCAACGGAAACCATCTCTGCGTGAAGGGACGCTATGGATATGACTTCATCCATCATCCCGATCGTCTCATGAAACCCAGGGTTCGACGCTACCTGCTCGACGGTGGAAAGAAGAAGCTCAAAGGCAAGCCGTGGGAATGGGTCGAAACCGAATGGGATGTCGCCCTCAACCTTGTGGCGAAGAAATTCCAAACGATACGCGACACCAAAGGCGCGGACAAGATCGGCATTCTCACGTCCGCAAAATGCCTGAACGAAGAAAACTATCTGATGAACAAGCTGGCGCGGCAGGTCATAGGAACCAACAACATTGACCACTGCGCCCGTCTCTGACACTCCAGCACTGTGGCCGGTCTGGCCGCTTCCTTCGGTTCGGGTGCCATGTCCAATTCGATGGACGACGTCGCAAAATATGCGGGAACATTTTTTGTCATCGGTTCGAATACGACCGAACAACATCCTGTCTTCGGAGCCATGCTCCGTCAGGCAGTGAGACAACGCGGAGCCAAGCTGGTGGTTGCCGACCCGCGCAAGATCGATATTACCGAGTTCGCAACACTACATTTGCGTCAACGCCCGGGCACAGATATTGCCCTGGTCAATGGCTTGATGCACATCATCCTTGAAAAGGGCTGGGAGGATAAAACCTTCATCGAAGAACGCACAGAAAACTTCGATGAGTTCAAAGCCACTGTGATGAATTATCCGCCGGAGAAAGTTGCGGAGACCACAGGCATCCCTGTTGAGAAACTCTACGAAGCTGCGGAGATTATCGCGAAAAACAGCCCCACGGCTGTGATCTGGGCGATGGGTATTACCCAGCACATCGTTGGCGTGCGCAACGTGATGGACCTCGCTAACTTCCAGATGCTGCTCGGCAACATGGGCAAGCCAGGCAGCGGCGTCAACCCGCTGCGCGGACAGAACAACGTCCAGGGCGCCTGTGACATGGGCGGCCTGCCGAACGTCTACCCGGCCTACCAGGCTGTGACGAATGACGAGATCCGCGCGAAGTTCCTCAAAGCCTGGGGCGCAACCGCCGACAACAAAGTTGGTCTGACGGTGACCGAGATGATGCCGGGAATTCTTGAAGACAAGATCGAGGCACTATATATTCTCGGTGAAGACCCGGTCATGTCCGACCCGGATACCAAGCACATTCGTCACTGTCTCGAAGAACTCGACTTCTTTGTCTTGCAGGAAATCTTCCCGTCAGAAACGTCCGTCTATGCCGATGTCCTTCTGCCTGGCGTGTCCTTCGCCGAGAAGACCGGCACGTTCACGAACACAGAACGCCGCGTACAGATGGTCAACAAGGCGATCGAGCCGCTCGGTGATGCACGCCCCGATTGGTGGATCACGGCTGAGATCGCAAAACGCATCATCTTTCCTCTCTCGTCTTCCGGCGAGAGCGAGCAAACAGAGGAAAGCGATGCCCTGAGCCTGTCGAAGGGACGAAAGATTGACATGGGTGCCCCCTGGGCGAAGTGGGAGTATAGCGATACATCCGCGATCATGTCTGAGATCAACGCCTTGACCCCGTCCTACGGCGGCATCACGCACGAACGTCTGCTGAAAGGCGAACGTCTGCAGTGGCCCTGCCCCGCGGCTGATCATCCGGGTACAGCAATCCTGCACACCAAGCAATTCACACGCGGCAAAGGCAAGTTCATGCCAATCGACCATGTGCCGCCCGCCGAAAAACCGGATGATGATTATCCGATGGTGATGAGCACAGGCCGTGTCCTCTATCACTGGCACGGCGGAACGATGACACGTCGCGCCAAGGGATTGATGGAAGTCTACGGTGAGGCGCTGGTGGAGCTGAACCCGACCGATGCCGAACGACTGGGTGTCAACGGGAACAAGACCCTGCGCATCACTTCGCGGCGCGGCAGCATCGTTGCCCAGGCCTGGGTCACAGACCGCGTGCCGCCCGGCATGGTCTATGCCAACTTCCATTTCCCGGAAGCCTCGGCGAATGAATTAACCCTTGCCGCGCTCGATCCTGTTTCCAAGATCCCTGAATATAAGGTGACGGCAGTGAAAGTGGAACTGGTTAAGAAATAGTCTTCTGAAACCCGCTCACAAAGACGAGTGGAGAATCAACTCCACTCGTCTTTTGTTTGATACAATGAATGCACCCCACTCGTTTCAGGAATATCGAATCAATATGAATGAAAAATACGTCAAAACTGCTGCCTATTACCTTGCTTTCATCCTGCTGGGCCTCACCAGCGGCGCGGAAGGGCCCACGCTTCTCAAGCTTGGGGAACATACGGCCAGTGCTATCAGTCAGATCAGCTTCATGTTCTTCTTTGGTTCACTGGGTTACTTACTCGGCTCTTTACTCGGCGGATGGATCTATGACCGCGTCCCGGGACATCGCTTTATGTCAGGTGTGCTTGTATTCCTCGGACTCATGTCCGCCCTGGTGCCTCTCGCTAACTCCCGATGGATACTATTTACCATCGTGCTGATTTTTGGGCTTACCAAAGGCGCGCTGGACGTGGGCTGCAATACGCTATTGCTCTGGGTCCATAATGAAACCGTGGGTCCGTTCATGAACGGATTACATGCCTTCTTCGGATTGGGAGCATTCATCGCGCCGCTCATCGTCGCATGGTCGATCTCCTCCACTGGCGATATCCATTGGGTCTTCTGGATTTTCGCGCTCATCGCATTCCCCATTGCGGCATGGGTATGGAGCCTGCCCAGCCCCGTCTCACGCACGGTCCCTGCCCAGCATGAACATGCCCCCTTCCCGGTCTTGCCGGTCATTCTCATGGTCCTGTGCTTTGTACTTTATGTAGGTAGCGAGGTCGGCTATGGCAATTGGATCTATACCTATGCCTTCAAACTCAATTTTGGAACAGAAGTCACGGCAGCCTATTTGACCTCCGCCTTTTGGGGATCCTTCACGCTGGGACGCTTATTCGGGATCTGGGTCTCGACACGTCTGAAACCCATGACGATCCTTTCCCTTGATTTTGCTGGCTCCCTCGTCAGCCTGGGACTGATCCTCTTCTTCCAGGACTCAGCCACGATCTTGTGGGTTGCGACGATCCTGCTGGGTATCTCCCAGGCCTCGATCTTCCCGACCTTCCTGACTCTCGCGGAGGAACGCATGCATATCACAGGCACAGTGGCGGGCTTGTTCCTCCTGGGGGCCGGAACAGGCGGTATGATCCTGCCGTGGTTGATCGGTCAGGTATTCGAGCAGGTGGGCGGCAGCGCCATGATGGGCATGATCTTCGTCGATACTCTTCTGAACCTGCTGATGTTGCTCATTTTCATAAGGCTATCGACCAAGCCGGGATCTGTGGCTCCGTCTGCGGCAATTGCTGATTAAACATGGGAATAACAAAATCGTAATTTATTTCTTACTTGCCCCCAGGCTTTGGTAGAATCATCCCCATGTCCAGCTTTGCAGCACGCATTACCATTGGCTTTTTACTGGTGACTTTGTTCATTTCCTCCTGTACCTCCAGCAGCCCAACGGAAGCCTATCCAACGTACGATCCCTTCGCACCGGTCGGTGGACCGGGCACTCAGGTCGCGCCGATCTCCGTTGGTGAGGTGATCCGGCCGACGAGAACTGCAGGTCCCCCACCGACGCGCGCCCCGATCTCTGTAACCCTGCCTCCGCGGAACCCGAATTCAGCAGAGACAACGCCCACACCTGATCTGCCTCATGCACTCCCCACACAGCGTGATTTCCTCGATCAATATACCGTCCAGGCGGGCGATACGCTCGGCAGCATCGCGAGCGCGTATGGGATCACGCTCGAGGCATTGATGCAAGCCAACGGCCTGGATGAGACAAGCCTCCTTTCGATCGGCACAGTTTTGAATATCCCGCCGATCGATGTGGATCCCAACCCGGGTTCAGGCTTCAAGATCATCCCCGATTCCGAGTTGGTGTATGGACCTGCCAGCGCTCAATTTGATATCGGAACGTTCATCCGGGAAAATGGCGGATATCTGGCAAATTACACCCAGGACGTAGACGGTGAGGTTCTGACCGGCGAACAGATCATCACGCGTGCTGCCCGGAATTACTCAGTCAATCCACGCCTGCTGCTTGCCATGCTCGAGTATCGCAGCGGCTGGGTTACCAATCCCACGCCGCAAAATGTGGATTACCCGCTTGGTTTTTATGAGGATTATTATGCCGGCCTTTCCCGGCAGATTAACTGGGCGGCAAACAATTTGAATCGCGGCTTTTACTACTGGCGCGTCAATGCCATCTCGACCTTGCCATTAAGTGACGGTTCCTACGTTCCGCTCGACCCCACCATCAACGCCGGCACCGCCGGGGTGCAGTATTTTCTTTCGCTCTTCAACAATCGTCCATTCTGGGATTATGATGTCAGCGAACCGGGCTTTTTCCAGACGTACAACCAGCTCTTCGGCTATCCCTTTGATTATGACGTCGCCTCCTCACTGCCCCCGAACCTGGCTCAGCCTGCGATGCAGCTGCCCCTCGAGCCCGGGACGACCTGGTCGTACACCGGTGGACCTCATGGCGGCTGGGACACCGGCTCCGGTTGGGCGGCATTGGATTTCGCTCCGCCCGGGGAAGCCGCAGGCTGTATCAGCAGCGACGCGTGGGTGGTGGCGGTCGCCGATGGGCTGATCGTGCGCGCCGAGAATGGCGCAGTTGTGCAGGATTTCGATAACGACGGTTATGAACAGACGGGTTGGAATGTGCTGTACATGCACATCGAAACCCGTGACCGCATCCAGCCGGACACATATATCTATGCGGGCGAGCGCATCGGCCATCCCTCCTGCGAAGGCGGATTCTCGAACGGCACGCACGTCCATCTGGCACGCAAATATAACGGCGAATGGATCTCCGCCGACGGAAACATCCCGTTCAACCTGGACGGCTGGATCTCCAGCGGGAACGGTTATGAATATGATGGCTACCTCACACGCGGCTCCATTGTCCTGGAAGCGCTGGAGGGCAGGTTCGAAGGATTGAATCAGATTTCAAGATGAAAACAGGTGACAGTCACTTATCTACAGGTATAATCATTCTTATCAACGGATCTAGCTTGTGAAACGAGTTATCAGTTTTTTGATTGCAGCCTCTTTTTTGCTGACAGCCTGCGGCGGGAACGCGTCCCTGTGGGGACAATATGCAACACCCACTCCTCTCGGTGGCGTCCCCCCAACCTTCTCCCCCGCTCCGGCTCTGCCAACAATGACCGCCGACACGTTTGTCACGCAAGCCGTTACAGCTACCGTTCCCCCCACGCCTACATTCAGTGAAGCGTTTGTCACACAGGAGGTTGCTGCTCTCAGCGAGAGCACACCTGTGCCAACAGAGAATATACCGACTGTGTTGTACTACGCACAAAGCGGCGACTGGCTTCCGGCTGTAGCGATCCGGTTCGGGGTGGATGTGAACACAATCGTCTCACCCAAGGTTCTCCCGGAAAAGGGACTGCTTGACGCCGGTACGCTATTGATTATCCCGGATACCCTCGACCGCTCGCTTCCATTTACACCGGCGCAGCAACTGATCCCGGATAACGAAGTGATCTTTTCAGCGACGGCCATTGACTTCGATATCGCAACGTATGTGAAAGAGGCGGGTGGATACCTTGCCACATATCGTGAGTACCTGGGCACCACCGAATGGACGACAGGCTCACGCGCGATCGAGCGCCTCGCCTATGAAAACTCGATCAATCCTCGCTTGCTGCTCGCCCTCCTGGACTATGAAGCCAGCTGGGTGCGTGGAAAACCCGAGAATGATTTTCGTATTAACTACCCTTTAGGCTACGAGAGCTACCGCTATAAAGGAATGTTCATGCAGCTGGTCTGGGGCGTCAATCAGCTTTCCAACGGATACTACAACTGGCGCGCCGGAAAATTGACCGAACTCACTTTCCAGGATGGCAAAAAGCTGCGCATCGATCCGACGCTGAACGCAGGCACAGTCGGAGTAATGTATTATTTTTCCCGCAATCACACCTATAACGAATGGCTGCGGATCATGGATCAGTCCGGCGGCTTTATCTCTTTTTATCAAAATATGTTTGGCGACCCGTGGTCACGTGCCGAGGCGGTCGGACCCATCTTCCCGCCGGGCATCAGCCAGCCCGAGATGTCTTTGCCATTTGCGGTTCACTCTGCCTGGGCATTTACTGGCGGACCCCACGGCGCCTGGGAGCACGATGGTCCCCTGGCGGCGATCGACTTTGCCCCTCCGAGCGCAAAGACAGGATGTCTGTTTTCCGACAAATGGATTGTTTCTGCTGCACCCGGACTGGTCGTTCGCTCCGGGAACGGTGTGGTCGTGGTGGACATGGATGGCGATGGTTCTGAGCAAACCGGCTGGATCCTGCTCTATTTGCACGTCGACACGATCGGCCGCGTAGCAAAAGGTGAATGGGTGGAACAGGATGCCCGCATCGGTCATCCTTCCTGCGAAGGCGGGGTCTCCACCGGCACGCATCTGCACTTCGCACGAAAATTCAATGGCGAATGGGTCATCGCCGACGGGGCGATCCCGTTCGTGTTGAACGGCTGGACCGTCTATGCAGGCGATAAACCTTATCTGGGAAAACTTGTCAAAGGGGATCAAGTCATTACCGCGGATGTCTATGGCCAGTCATTGGCGCTGATCGTCCGCGACGATGATCAAGAGTAGTTCGCAATGAAACATAGATCGCTCAAGTCATTCCGAGCCGACCTATTCAAAAAACACAGAGGGAAACGAACAGCTCTGTGTTTTTTGACCTTTGTGCTCATCACTTCTTTGGTGGCAGCCTGCGCGCCGGTCGCGCCGACCAGCATTGTCCCAAACATGATCACCCCGATCGTGCCCACACCTGTCCCCGCGCCGACTTCGGGCAGGCCCGAATATGCGCCGGGCGAACTTGTGGAATACATCGCCCAAAACGGAGATACTCTTCCAGCTCTCGCAGCCCGCTTCAATACTACTGTGGATCAGATCCTGGCAGCCAATCCCATTATCCCGCATGAAGCGACGACCATGCCGCCCGGCTTGCCGATGAAGATCCCCATCTACTACCTTCCGCTCTGGGGCACCGCCTACCAAAGTATTCCGGATCATGCCTTTGTCAACGGTCCCGCCCAGATCGGATTTAGCACGTCTGCGTTTGTGGCTTCCACAACCGGCTGGCTCAGAAATTACCGCGTCTACGCCGGCGAAAAGATGCGGACGGGCGCCGAAGTTGTCGATTACGTTGCGATCAATTACAGTGTCAGCCCGCAGCTGCTGCTCGCGCTGCTCGAATATCAGACCGGAGCACTCACGCAGCCCGAAGCTCCCGGCGGAAGATATCCGCTTGGCTTCCGGCGCGTGAATTACGAGGGACCCTATCTGCAGCTGGTGATCGCCGCGAACATGTTGAACAATGGATATTACAGTTGGCGTTCGGGGAAACTGACGGAAATCGAATTGCTGGACGATTCTCTCTTCCGGCCCGACCCCTGGCAAAACGCGGGGTCGGTGGCGCTGCAATATTACTTCTCCAGGCTTTATTCAGGAGACCGGTACTACGTTTCCATCGGACCCGAGGGCCTGGCGCGCGTGTATCAGAACTTTTTCGGCGACCCGTGGGCCGATCCCATCATCGTCCTGCCGGGCAGTCTTCAACAGCCTGCGCTGCAATTCCCCTTCGTGAGGGGCCAGTTGTGGGCATACACCGGAGGACCGCATACCGGCTGGGGTTCCGGCGAGCCCTTTGCCGCCATCGACTTCGCCCCGGCTTCCGAAACGAGCGGCTGTTACACCGTGGAAGCAGATAAATATGCCACCGCCATGGCGGATGGACTGGTCCTGCGTTCCGACATCGACGGCACGGTCATCGACCTCGATAAGGATGGCGATGAACGTACCGGCTGGGTTTTGTATTACCTGCATCTGGCTACAAATGCACGCGTTCAACTGGGTAGGGAAGTGAAAGCCGGGGAGCCGATCGGCTACCCATCCTGCGAAGGCGGGCGAGTGACCGGTACGCACGTCCATATTGCCCGTAAATACAACGGGGAATGGATCCTCGCAGATGGTCCGCTCGCATTCAATCTCGAAGGCTGGATCGCTCATAACGGCTCGAAAGTCTATCAAGGCACCCTGACGCGCGGTCCGGCGGTCATCACCGCCTGCGAATGCTCAGATCATCAAAGTCAGGTCATATCGGACGTAAAGTACCAGACCCCCGAGTAACAGGGTCATTCCGTGGACAATCCCTGCCAGATCCCCTGGGAAGTCAAACGGCGATTCCCATCTGTCCCTTCTTCATAGATCTCGTAACGCAATTCCATCGGAAATGCCTGGGCAAGCATGAACTGCGCCGGGCAATAACGCGTTGCAGATAACTCCATGGCGCGCAACACAGCCGCTTCATCGACATTCTTCCCGGTGACCACATACGTGATCAGCGCACTGGTGAACACTTTGGGATAGTCCGGCGAGCGCGGCGCCTCCACTCGCACCTCGAACTGCGTCACCTGCTGACGTTTCTTGCGCAGGATCGAAATGACATCCATGGCGGTGCAGCCCGCGAGCCCCAGGGCGATCAGTTCCATGGGCTGCACGCCGCTGTTCGTCCCACCAAAGGCGGCATCCGAATCCATCTGCACGGGAAACCCGGAATCCGGCATACCGACAAAAACCATATTTTCTTTCCATTGTGCGGTTGCTTGCACTATTCCTCCGTAGCCCTGCAAAGGCTTATTTCTATTCAACGATCAGAGGGGCGACATGTTTCTCCAGCATGCTGGAGTTGATCCCACCCACCCAGGTCAGCTGGATGGTCCCACTCCGATCGATCACAAACGAGGTGGGCAGATTCAGCGTGCGAAACGCCTGTTCGGTTGCGATATAGGTCGGGTCCAGCCAGACGGGAAATGTCAATTCGTAATCTTCCACAAACTGCAAAACATCCGCTTCAGGGTCGCCGTCATTAACAGCAATGATCACAAAGCCGTTTTTCTTGTATTTGTCGTAAAAGGCTTGCAGGGTTGGCATCTCTTCCTTGCAGGGCGGGCACCACGTCGCCCACAGGTTGACCAGTACCACCTGACCGCGATAATCGGCGAGCGAACGGGAGACGCCCTGCGTGTCGGTGAGTGTCAGTTCAGGGGCAGGAAAACTCACTTTGGCGGGAACCGTTGAAAGGTCGGCTTGAGGCACCTGAGCCCGCAAAATGAAGTAGAGGGCGGCAACAATCAGGATGGATCCAAGTCCAAATAAAAGTAAGGGAAAGGTTTTTCGAGACATGGGAAAAGTTATATTTCAATCATTTCAGATTAAGTATACCGCCTGCCAAATCTCCATTTGAAATTCAGGACAAATGTCATTCAAATCATGATGTTTGCCACTGGAAGGTGCATCGCCCGCCGAGTAACATGGCTGAAAGGTTGACAGAGTGAATCGTACAGCAATTTTTAAGGAGTTAGATGAGAACGAGATGAATCTGCTTAGCCCGCTATTCGAGCCCTTCTCGTGTCAGGCAGGCACAGTTATTCTTCAACAAGGCGCACCGGCGGAATTTCTTTATCTCGTTGTCAGCGGCACTGTGGAAATGTCATTCAAACCCTACGATGGAATTCCGATCACGGTAACGCATGTCGAAAAAGACGGCTTGTTTGGCTGGTCGGCAGTCGTAGGCAGCGAGAAATACACCTCTTCAGCCATTGCGATCGAAGATGTCGAAGCGTTCCGTGTTCATGGCAGTGAGCTGCGCAAGTTCTGTGTGGAACATCCACAGGCTGGCAGGGATATTTTGGAACGTCTGGCAGACGGGGTAGCTTCCCGCTGGAAGGATGCTCACAAGCAGATCAAGTCCCTGCTGGTTCAGGGAATTACAGAGAAGTCAGAATTGATTTGAGATATCGGGTGAGGGCAGGTAACACAGAACGGGAGCGCTTTGGCGCTCCCGTTTCTGCGTTTCTCCATTGCCCGCTTTATTCAAGTGGGCGATTGGTGAAAAACCGCAGAACAAAGTATCCACCCAAAACGATCAGCACGGCGGGCCACAGATAATCTGTGAAACCGCTGTCTGGCATTCCCAGGAGCGCTCCAAAAAGCAGAAGGATGGTTCCGGGAATCAGCGCCCATGAGCGCCCCTTTCCACCGGGCAGGACCGCAACGAGTACAAATGTAAGTCCAAGTCCGAGGAAAAAGAGTCCGCCTGTCTCCATGCCCGAGACGTCCTCCACGGCAGAGACGACACCCAGCGTAAGCAACACCCCGGCCGGGATGATTGCCCACCACTGCTCGGCGGTATTGTTGAAATACACCCACCAGAACGCGGCGCTGAGCCCGATAAAAAAGACCAGCCCATCATAAGCTTCCAGCGATTCAGGCAGGAGGGATGAGGCAGACAAACCCAACAAGGTGAAGGCGGGGAACGCTGCCCACCAGCTGCTGCGGTCGTTGATCAGCATATAGAGAAAGACCAGTCCGCCTGCTGCAAAGACCAGTCCCCAGAAAATGTCGCTCGCATCCGAAATAAGGCCGATCACATCGAGCAGCGAGAGCAGGCCGCCAAAGACAAGCAACACGCCGATAATGAGTCGAGGATCATACCGTCGCATTTCATTCTCCTTTTTATGGAAAGGTGACAGTCACTTTTCCCAAGTGACTGTCACCTGCTTCTTATTTCACAGAAATCGAACCCAGGCCCGATTGCACGTTGATCTCGGTGCGGTCAGGTGCGGTGTCAAACCCGGAGGACTGGTACAGGCCCGCATCCAGGCGCGGGAAGCGGTTCGTATCCACGTTGATGGTCGACACACCTTCCTTCACGCGGATGCGCGCCGCGGTCGCTGCAGGGACGCGGACGTTGACCGAAGCCGCGCCCGCCTCCACATCCAGAAGGGATACGCCGCGGGCGGGCATCGTCACATTCGAGCTGCTGGCTCCGGTCTTCAACTCGAGGCGCGTGACAGGCACATCCTCCAAATTGATATCCAGTGAACTCGCACCGGCTTCCACGACCAGGGTCGACGGAACCTCGCCCGTCAGTCGGAAGCGCCAGACACCTTCCGCGGGACCCACAAAGGGAACGAAGGAGGGTCCCGCCTCCACCTTGACCTCGAGCCTGTCGCCATCCAGGCGGCTCTCCTTGTTCATCCCTGTCGCCGACGTACCCACGAGTGCCTGCCCCACGGGTGCGCCGCCGCTGATCTCGATCTGACCGGCACCATGCGAGAATTTGAACCTGATACTCTTCGCACCACCGAGCGGGACAGAGAATGTCTCTTGCGTGGATGGATCGGGACGCCAGTATACATTCAGGATGATCCAGCCGCCGACCAGGATCAGTGCCAGGGGCCAGAAATATCTGAAGACATCGTTAATGATCCCCTGCGTTTGCAGAAAGAGCAGGACACCCGCGATGATCAGGACAGTTCCCCAGAAGATATTATCGCGTTTCATCTGGACCTCTGTATCCGCTGCGCCCGCCGCGCAGCAGCCCGCGGATCAGGATGTAAACACCCAGCGCGATGAGTATGATGGCAGGACCGTAATCGCCCAGAATGGAAAGTCCGCCGAAGAATGCGCCAAAGATCAGGAACAACATGGCGCTGATCACAATGAGATTGAGTCCGTGCCCAATATTCTGGCGAGGATTTTCCCCGAGCAGGCCTGCCAAAATGGTTCCCACGCCGACGAAGCCAGGGAACAATGTCCACATGTAAGACCATGAGCTGTAGTCACCCGTGGTGAACTGATAATAGAGGATCCCTCCGACCCCGGCGACGATCGAAGCTGGCACTGCCATTCCCGGCGCACCGGTGATCAAGCCAATGATGAGGATAAGCAATCCGGATCCCATGACCCATACGGGCCAGCTGAGGTTGTTATCCAGCCAATTTTGTATGGCCGGCACCTGCCGGGTGACCACGAGCCATACACCGATCAACACTAGCAGAAGACCAAGAAAGAGATTGGTTCGATTTTGTCGCATAGTGTTCTCCTTTTTTGAGAGAATTGTACGAACAAGTCCAATCTCATTATACGAGAATTTCAAGCAGAGGTTTCAGCGAACTTGGAAAATGATAAAAAGAGGGTGCCGCCGGGAGTAGTGCGGGCGCTTTAGCCCCGCTCGTTTCGAGACCATTATTTTCCAGAAAACTTTGACTTGCAGGTTACTTTGGTCTCGACACCTGCATTTGAAGCTGAACGCTTCACGTTCAGGTGCAAGTGTACTTCGGGAGAGCGCCGCCTACTCGACCAACGGATTGCTCCTGAAACAAACTGTCAGGTGGCTGGGAATTATTCACTCCTTGAACTTATTCAATCGCCTTGCACTCGATTTTCTCCGGTTCCATGGGAGGTCCTGTACACTCCAGAGAGGTAACGACAATATCCGGCCGGTTCCACCATTCCTTCTGAGCGGTCAAATCAAAGAACGCAAAGCGATACACCAGCGTGACCGTGACCCTGATCGCCCCTGTGTTCGGGACAGTAAAGGAATAGTCGCTCTTATCCTCTTTGCCGGGAACCAGGCGTGTGTCCGAATTTGAGTTTGCCTCCACCCAGGCGAACTTGGTGTCATTCCAGTGGGCCGCAGTGGGAGAGATATTTGTATCTCCCTCCACCAAAAGATTCGCAAAGATCTTTCCGGGCAAGCCGCCATAGTTCCGAATGCCGAACGAATCCATGAATGGCTTCCCCGTCCCGCCCCAGTTCGGGATCCGCTCGCCATCCACCTGCAACAGGGATGTTCCAAGCTGATCGCGGGCATCCAATACCAGGATGAGATGACGCAGGGGTGAATCGGTTGGGAACTTGTGACCCGCGTTCGTATTTTCCACTCTGACGACCACATTCAGGGAGTTCTTCTTCTCCGGCTCGTATTTGAATTTGACGCTGACTTTGGCAGCATTCCTGATCATCAGCGGGATCTCTCTCCCCGAACTCTCATCCACGCCAAAGTTCATCAGGTTGTGATCGAAGTTCTGAAAAGCGGGATCGCTTTCAGAGCAGGCTTGCCGCCTGGCTGACGGCGGGTTCTCCTCCCCCGCTTGCATGTGCGACATATGGCAGTCCTGACAGGTCTTGTAATCCGGCTCGTTCGGATTATCCCCGAAACGACTCTGTTTCCATTCGCCGTAGGAGTTGTAAACGACCATGTTTCCAAATTTGCCGTAGTGACAGGCGGCACAAAATTCGCTTTTGCTGAAGATGGGCGCGCAGGTCAGGCGATGGTCGCTTGGGAGGTTCGAGTCGCGGGTGAGGATATTTGCAAAGGGTCCAATGACAAACACTCCGTTGTCGGGCCGCAAAAACCGGAAGGAGAGAATTCCGGGACGGTCCACAAAAGGCAACCCATTACTATCCAGGGTGACATCCAAAACCTTGTGGCATACATCGCAGGTAACCCCCTCCCCGCGCACATCTCCGGGCTTGGGGAATAACGTCGATAGATCGGCATTTACCTGTGAAGGCGTGATCGCAGCCGGAACGTGACAGTAGGCGCAGTTGCCGGGCTGCTCCGGAAAATCAAGTTTGAAGCCGGGACCGCGGTAACTATCATTAATGAGCGGAGGCACTCGCACCAGGTCATCGCCGATGACTGTCCATTGTGCCGTCGGACTGCTGGCTCCGCTCAAATTGACGCCGCGATACATGGTTTCCAGATAGTGCTGATCGAATACCTTGGCATGACCGGACTTCAGCCACTCGTTGATCTCACCATAGGGACTGCCGATCTGCCCGGCATGGCAGTTGATACAATTCCCGACCGCCGAAGCCCAGGGATAGTAAATATTGTCGTGGCCAATGAGTGGTACAAGTTGAATGTTGGGCTGATTACATTTCCCCAATGTCACTTCATAGCCCATTGCCCATGCAGCAATAGCTTGCGTCCCCGGGTCGCAGGAGCTAATTCGCAGCCCATCGTTATCGAAGCTATCCACTTGTGTCGAGTTGCTTACACGAATAATAACCCCTTGCTGCAATGGCTGTCCAGTCCCATCCAACACAGTGACTGGAATAACGCCAGCATCGCTAGGAGGTGGAGTAGCCGTTGCCACAGGACCCGTTACAGGCACCAGGGGAGTACAAGATGCAAATACAGCAATAAATGCAAGCAGGATACCTGCGTACAAGACCCACCCTAGCCGCGTTGAATTTATCCCTATCGGTTTCATGAGATTTGCCTCCTGGTGCCGAAGAGTCTTCCTCTATTATTATGAACGTTTTTTGATTTTATACAACGATTTTTTTAGAGAAGACTACAGAATGCCCTTCGCAAGCCTCTCCAAACTCTCCAGGTCGTCCAGGTCCAGCCATTGCAGCATGACCCGCTGCAAACCTGCCGCCTCCAGCGCCGCCAGCTGTTCGTTGATCGCACCCAGGCTGCCTGCCACGACTCCGCGTTCCCGCAGTTGTTCCAGAGTGCTGCCGCGCCCAGCCAGTTTTTGTCGCAGCGTGGCATCGTCCTTGCCGAACACGCAGCCCGTCATCATCGAGCGCCGCACAGACTCAGGCTTGCGACCCGCTTCCGTGAGCATTTCGTCCAGGCGCTTGTTCAACCGGGCAAAGTCCTGTGGGAGCTGCGTGACGCAGTTCCACTCACTCGCATACTGCACCACATACGACAACGTCCGTTTGACACCGTTCCCGCCGACCAGAATGCGCGGACCCCCTGGTCGCTGCGGACGCGGCCGGAGCGTAGCACCGCGCAGTTGATAATACTGACCTTCGAACGTCACGGGTTCATCGCTCTGCAGCAATCGCGTCACAACTTCCATTCCCTCCTTATAACGGTTGAAACGCTCTTCCGGTTCCAAAAGATCGAAACCAAAAAGACGATGTTCCCGCTCCTGCCAGCCTGCGCCCAACCCCAGCACCAGGCGCCCATCGGAAAGATCATCCACCGCAGACGCCATGCGCGCCGTATGCACCGGATGACGGAACGAGAACGGCGTCACCAGCGGACCGAATTCGATGCGCCGGGTATTGCCTGCCAGCCAGGTCAGCGATGTCCATAGTTCAAGCGAGTCAATGTCGGACGCGTTGGAATTTGTGAAGTGGTCGGAACGGAAGAGTCCCGCGAAGCCTGCATCCTCCACCAGGCGGGCGATCTTTTGCCAGCGCGCCCAGGTCAGCCCGTTCTGACCCTCGATCATGATAGCAATTTCAAGCATGCGATACCTCCTGCCTTTGCTCCCTGCGCCGTCCTTCGCGAAGCACCCTCGCAGGAGGGCGGCGCAGTGTATACGCTATGTCAATTCCGACAAAGCCAGCCACTCCCCTTTTTCCTTTGGGTGCTCTGTCCTGACCAGTTTCCCCTTCTCGACCAGGCCGGTAATCGTTCGCGCGCTCAATTCTTTTTGCCACCCGAAAAGTTTGTTCAGGTCACGCTCCTGCGCCGCACCGACCGAATTGAAATAGAACTCTGCAAGTTTGGTGCGCGCTTCGCCTTCGCCGATAAAGCGTGCCTTCTCCGGAAGGTCGGGATAATGGCGTGTCACGATCTCGTAGATAAACGCGTATTTCCACGCGCCCACTTTCGCGACACCGACAGGCAATATCTTGAAGTCCTTCTGCAAAACTTCGAGCGCCTTGCTGAATTCTGATTCTCTGGCATTGGTCAGTTTTGCAACGCGGCGCAGATCGATCGTATTGAGCGCGCCCTCCTTCAACAAGACCTCATAGACCTGTTTGGCGGCTTGCGTGAGTCGCCCTTCCTCATAGGCAAGCAGATAATCCTCTTCCGGCGATCCGTAATTTTCAGACAGCGCATAAAAATAGGGCGCGGCGTCCAGTGAGATCATGGTGGCTTTGCCGCGCAGGATCTTGGCGTAATACCAGATCTTCTTGCCGAGGGCATTATCCTTCCAGCCCCAGGTGACGTGGCCGGGGTCATCATGCTTGTCGGCAACCACCCGATTCCCGGCGACAGCCGTCCACAGGCTGGGCAGGTCGATCCCTTTGATGGGCCAGAAATAGACAAAGCCGCGTGTGTTGACAAACTCGAGCGCTGCTTTCGGGGAGGTAACGCGCGGAGACGGGGGCAGCCGAAAGGTCCGGGCACGATATGAATTCAGTTTTTTCAAGTTCAGGATTGGCATGAGTTGATTATAATCCGGCGATATGCGCGTACTTTTTATCTTTCTCGATGGAATTGGCCTGGGGGCAAATGATCCCGACACGAACCCGTTTGCGCGGGCAAAGATGCCGAACTTGAACAAACTGCTGGATGGCAGAACGCTGCTCAAAGAGGCCGCGCCGTTCCATGGAGAATACGCCACGCTGCTGGCGGTCGATCCCGCGGTCGGCGTGAGCGGGCTGCCGCAATCCGCTACGGGGCAAGCCATTTTGATGACGGGCATCAATATTCCGGCGGAGCTGGGGTATCACTACGGACCCAAGCCGAATCCCGATGTGGCTGCCTATTTGAAGGAAGCGACTTTGTTTTCGAGATTCGCAAAAGAGGGGAAGAAGGCCGCCTTGCTCAACGCCTATCCATCACGCTATTTTCAGGGGATCGATTCGGGCAAGCGTTTATATTCGTCCATTCCGCTGTCGGTCGTCAACGCGGGATTACCGTTGTTCAAACACGACGACCTTTTTACCGGACGCGCCCTCTCCGCGGACTTTACCGGCGAGGGCTGGCGGACCATGCTGGGATACCTCGACGCGCCCGTGATGGATGCGCCGCACGCGGGGCGGACGCTGGGTACGCTTGCGAAAGAGTACGACTTTGCCCTGTTCGAATACTGGGCAAGCGACTACGCCGGTCACAAGCAGGAAATGGACAACGCGATCAAACTGATGGAAACGTTTGACGGAGTATTGGGTGGATTAACAGAAGCGTGGGACGACGGCTTGATCCTGGTCACCTCCGATCATGGGAACATGGAAGACCTGTCTACACGAAAACACACGGATGCCGCTGTGCCGGCACTGGTCATTGGGGACAAAGGCACGCGCGCAGAGTTCGTGCGCGGCATGAAAGATTTGACACACGTCGCCCCCGCCATCTGGCG
>Ga0105104_10001117_pt1 | contig 20310 bp, 19 predicted proteins | sample PPLLaktember2015_3_FD_87034 | JGI IMG/M metagenome (GOLD analysis project Ga0105104, IMG submission 87034) | Freshwater sediment microbial communities from Prairie Pothole Lake near Jamestown, North Dakota, USA - PPLs Lake P7 Core (6) Depth... | ecosystem: Environmental > Aquatic > Freshwater >... | reverse complement strand
TCGCTGTATAAACGGTACTGGATGTGAGATTACTCGTCGGTGCAAATATTGCCGTGGTCCCGGAGTAGGACACAAATCCCTGGACAGGTGTTGATCCCTGCTTCAATGTAAATGTTGACGTGGTTAATGTTGTCGCGTCCATGGTCTTGCTGAACGTTGCGGCAAGCTTCTGATTCAACGCCACATTTACTGCGGCATTGACAGGATCGGTCAGACTTACTTTGGGCGCTGTGACAACCACTGATGAGCCTGTGGTAAAGCTCCACACAAAATCATTTGCGAGGGCATTGCCTGCAAGATCCTTCGCCGCGGTTGATATCCTCGCCGTATACGCTGTGTTCGGCGAAAGAATGACTGACGGCGCAAAGATGGCGGTGGTGCCGGAATAGGAGATAAATCCCTGGACCGAAGTCGCACCCTGTCTCAAGGTAAATGTCGGTGTGGTAAATGTTGATGCATCCATCGCCGTACTGAATGTCGCGGCAAGTTTCTGGTTCAACGCAACACCGGTTGCAGAGTTCGCAGGATCCGTGGAACTGACCGTCGGAGGATTAAGATTCCCGAGAGCAGTGGAAAAATTCCACATATAATTATTTTCCATTGCGTTACCCGACATATCCCTCACTCCGGTGGTAATGGTACATGTATAGGTGAGGTTGGGTTCCAAGCCGTTCGGTATAAAAAATTGTGCGGTCGTGTCCGTATAGGAGACCCCGCCTAAAATGGGTGTGGTACCCTGCCAGACGGTGAAGGTCGAAGTCGTAATCGAATTCGGGTCCATCGGCGTACTGAATGTTGCCGAGATCACTTTAACCGTAGCAACGCTCGTTGATTTGGCAGTGCCGCCTGTCTTGGCAAGTGATGAAGATTTTTTGCCCATGGCGGCGAAAGCCGACTCAGTGGCATTGCTTATTTTACTCAGAGGGACATTCGCTGCACCACTCGCGGGAGATGTGCGAATCACCGTCGGTGTGACACAGGGAGTTATAATTCCCGGGCTCTCCTCTTTACAGCCTATCACAAAATTGGCGAGGAGCAACGCGATGGTCAATCCTGCGGCAAACGATAAACCGTAAGATTTCCGAATCATTCCGGAGAAGTGCGTCCATCGGCTCGATGCGGTTGTTGGGTTTGTTGATGAAGTGTTCATGGCTTCCTCTTTAAATAAGTGAATGGGTGAATAATTTTTTAGTTATTTTCGCTCAGACATTCGTGACGCTTGCCGTCGCTTTGACGATGTTTTCGCTTTCATCGCTTTTCGGTCCGCCGGCTTCTTTTTTTTGCTCGGTGATTTATGTACTTTCAAGAGGTGCGCATTGGATTTTTTCAGGTGGGCAATGTTTTTTTTGAATTCAATCACCTGCCGCCTGGCTTCCTCTTTGGCAATCCCGTATTTCTCCTGGAGAATTCCCACGAGCTGTTCGTGTTTTCCTGCGACGGCAGCAAGTTCATCATTCATCATTTTTCCCCACTGTCGTATGGCTTTTCCCCTTCGTTGTTTCCATTGTCCCTCAACTCGATCCCAGTTCATAACGCAATTTCCTTTCTATTCAAGTGTTCATAGGATAAATCCTATTTCGGTCGATGAAGAGATGAAAACCTTCCCTGAACCGTGGAACAAGTATACCGATGACGACATTGAGAAGTAATCGCCCGAAAGGATGGAATAGTAGCTAATCCTTTTATGAGCATGGACAAGGCAGGGCACTCGGAATGGCTTCAATTTGTCGTTATAAGAAGGACAAAAAGAGACATCCGGTGGTCATCAAAAAGGGATTAATCCTTCTCAAAACAGGTTCAGGAATACAGGATAGTTTTTAACGAGACAAAATTATTTTTGAACTGAAGGATAAAAAGGAATTCACGGCTTGAAGATGATCACTGTTCTCTGAAGAGAATAGGATAACATAAACGAAGAGGTTGTTTGTCGCTTCAGGAAATTTAGGAGGGTACGAAGAGGGAACTATTAATCGCGTTCGTCGTGGGAAAACTTTGCAATCTGCAGGCGGGTGTGCAGCGCCAATTTTTCCATGATGTTATGCACATGGCTCTTCACGGTGTGGGTAGCGATGTTGAGCTGCTGTGCAATTTCTTTGTTGCTGAGACTATCGGCTATAAGCGCGGTTATTTCTTTTTCGCGTTTCGTCATACGGACGGCACTGGGGACTTTTCCTTTCCCTTCTTTCACTGCGCGCTCAATAATATAGGAAAAGAGTGATCCGGTGAGCGGCGGAGGAAGCACTTGAATTCCCTGCTGGACCGATCGTACGGTTGCAAGAAATTCCTTGACCGTTGCGGTTTTCAAAATGAATCCCAATGCCCCTGCTTCTACAAACTCAACAATGTCTGACTGGGTCGGCACAAAGCCCATTCCTATCACTTTGACTTGGGGCATATTCTTCCGAATCGACGCGATCACGGATGATTCTTTGAAACTTTTTAAGCCCAGGTCCATGAGAATGATATCAGGAGTTTTTTGGCTCGCTTTCAGGAGAATCTCATTACCGCTGCCGATGACCGCCACGACATGCATATCTGATTGTTCATTGAGCATCGTCGAGATTCCATCACGCAATACGCGATTATCTTCAATGATCATTAGTCGGATTTTTTTCATCGGATAGTGTTTCTCAATGGCTTTATATCAGTATATCCTGCAAGTTCCATTGCTGCATCATTCCGGCCTCTCAAGGAAGAGCTCTCATCTCCACTTTGCCTTGCTCCGAATGACATTAAATAATACAAACTGTATCGTGAAAAAGCAATAGATAATTTTCCCTGTCAAACGGCGAAGGTTGCCTTCCGCATGAACAACCCTGCTGCTCTGCTCATTGACTTGAGTTTAAAGGATAACGATAATTTTTAAAATGCCGTAGATTTGCAGGAATGCACAGCGGAGCGCTCCTGCTCCGTGTGCGAATGGAATTTATTTCCGCAGTGCAGATAATTTCTTAAATAGTTCTATTTCCTGCTCGTTGAGATGATCAGGGAGCTGAAGGATAATAGTGACGTACAAATTTCCATATTCATTTTTTGTGCCGTACACCGGCATTCCGAGACCTAAAAGTCTCAACATTTTTCCGTTCGCCGTTTCTTGAGGAATATCCACATTGACGGTGTCCTTTAAAGATTTGATCCGCGCTTTTCCGCCCAGTACAGCAGTATACAAATCGATCGGTCTCTCGCAGGAGAGATCATTCCCTTGACGCTGAAATTCCGGATGCAGTGCAACGTTGATGGTGATATACAGATCACCGTTTGGACCGCCGTTGAATCCGCGTCCTCCTTTGCCTGTAATTCGCAGCATCTGCCGGTCTGCGACGCCGCGTTTGATTGTCACCTTAATCGTCTGGTTATTGAGCTGGATGAGCCGCGTCGTTCCATGATATGCTTCTTCCAGCGAAAGGGTCGTCTCAGTGGTCAGGTCATCCCCTTTAACTTCGACGCTCCGCCTTCCCCGCCGTTGTCCCGTACCGTGTTGTCCGAAGAGCATGTCAAAGAGATCGCCGACACCATCGTCGGTAAACATCGAACCGGATTCTTGCGTGCCTGTCCGGTGCGTTTGCCCGCCGCGATCGCCTGAATATTTCGACCAATCAAATCCTCCCGGGCGCGCTCCGGCGGCTTCGTACTGCTTCCAATCTGCACCGAACTGGTCGTACTTTTTCCGTTTCACCGGATCGCTGAGGACTTCGTTCGCCTCGTTGATCTCCTTAAACTTCTCCTCGGCTGTTTTATCCCCTTTGGTTTTATCAGGATGATATTTGTTGGCAAGTCTTCGATACGCCTTCTTAATTTCCGCCGACGTGGCGGTCGTCGCAAGGCCTAAATCCTTGTAATAATCTTTATAGTTCAAAGTTTTCCCGGTTTGAATTCAACCCCGGATACTATAATAGTGGAGCGTATGATCCGGCAACTCATGCGCGCAATTTAGCGCTATATTCCCTCAGGTCTAATCCAACGAGCACGCGTTCGGTATTTGAAAGATCGCCAATGATGTTTCTCATGGGCAGGGGTAATTTGCGTACGAGCGTCGGGATGGCAAGGATTTGATTATCCCGGGCAAGCTGCGGCTTCTTGAGAATATCTATCACTTCGATATGGTATTTCCCTTTTAATTGTTCTTCACAAATGAATTTGAGATTGTTAAAAGCGGCAATAGCCTTTGGGGTCTGCCCGGCAACGTAGAGACGTAAGCTCCATATATCGTTTTTTGCTCTCGCCGTTTGTTTTTTTCGCCGGCTGGTTTTTGATTCTTTCCCGAGGGGATGGATTCCTGCACGTTTTATTTTCATTGCACCATCCTTAAAACATTTATTTTGCTCTTGTTGCTGCTGTGCATTTTCTGGCCAACATCACCTTTTCGGCTCTTCGCCATTTTTTTCTTGTTCTGAATGATCTGTTCATTCCTTGCTTTTTCAATACGGATCACTTTAAGCGCTTCTGATTCTTCCGCGTCAAATTCAGACCGGAGCAAAAGAATCTGAGCTTCCATTGCTTCACGCTTGCGTTCCAGGCTGATTTGTTTGCGTACAATTTCATGCTGATGCAGCAGCTGTTCCGCATCGTCTTGCGTCTCCTGTGAGAGCCGTGCCGAACCGGTTAAGACGCCGCCCGGACCGACATACACGTCCAGCAGTTCGATGCCGTGGTTGGTGAGCTTAAATTCGCGAATCTGATTGGAATGTTCCATGCCGCGGGATTTGAGGACATACAATCCCCTGTTCCGTTCCCCTCCGATTTCAATATCGCGCAGAAGCAGCCATGTGTCTATGAGCGATGAGATATACACATCGGTATTCTCCAGAATTTCGCTGGCGGAATTAAGATTGGTGAAGAACGCTGTGATCTTCTTCATCTTCAGAAAATCGACGAGGCGCAGGAGCATTGTTTTGACTTCAACGTGGTTCTCACCCGTCACAAAGGCATTAATAGGGTCAAGAACAACGACGCTCGGTTCAAAATTAGTGATCAATTTGATACTGGTCGTCAGGTGGGTTTCCAGGCCATAGTGTGTCGGGCGCGTTGCATGAAACCGGAGCAACCCTTTATCGACCCACGGTTCTAAATTTATTCCAATGGAGCGCATATTCCGTACGAGCTGATTGGGGGATTCTTCGAACGTAAAATACAGAGCGCGTTCTCCCCTCTTGCAAGCCTCTTCAACAAATTTCGCCGCGATGCTCGTCTTGCCTGTGCCGGCGGTGCCTGAAACAAGCACCGTACTGCCGCGGAAGTACCCTTTCCCGGAAAGCATGGTGTCAAGGCGCGGAACGCCGGTGGAAATTCTCTCGCGAGATGAAGAATAATTTAATCCCAGGGAAGTGACCGGGAGAACGGAGAACCCGTCTTCATCGATAAGGAATGGGTACTCGTTCGTTCCATGGGTTGAACCGCGATATTTGACAACACGCAGCCGCCGTATGGATGACTGATCGGTCACGCGATGGTCGAGCAAAATGACACAATCGGAGACGTACTCTTCCAACCCCTGACGCGTTAACGTCCCGTCGCCGCGTTCAGCAGTAATGATCGTGGTGACCCCTTTCTTTTTCAGCCAGCGGAATAACCGGCGCAGTTCGGCACGCAGAATAAGAGGGCTCGGCAATTCTGAAAAGAGCGACTCGACGGTATCCAATACCACCCGCTTCGCGCCCACGCTCTCGATGGCATGATGGATCCTGATGAACATACCTTCCAAATCGTATTCACCGCTTTGTTCTATTTCATTTCGTTCAATGTGAATGTGCTCAAGCCAGATCTTTTTGTTTTTTACAAGTCTGTCCAAATCGAATCCGAGCGAGGCAACATTTGCCGTGAGTTCCTGCTCAGTTTCCTCGAACGAAATAAAAACCCCGGGCTCATGATACTCCATTGCGCCGCGGACAAGAAATTCCATAGCAAAAAGGGTTTTGCCGCAGCCTGCGCCGCCGCATACCAGCGTGGGTCTTCCTTTCGGTAATCCCCCTCCCGTGATTTCATCCAATCCCTGAATGCTGGTGGGGGATTTTGGAAGAACATGACGAGGAGATCGTACTTCCCTTTTTTTCATGATTTATTTCCTTTGAATATTTTATTTATCATGTTTTGTTTTACATTGCATTTTTGTGAATCGAACCTGACTCAAAAGCCCTCCATGGGAGGCACCGTCCCCCGGTAAAATGCACGGCAGGCATACTATGACACTGAAAATTTTTTTCAATGACCCAGCGTCATGAAATCATTCCCCACTGCTGATGCAGGAAAGGATTCGTGACACCCCAGTACATTTCATATAGGTGAAGCCTGCACGTCTCTGTTCTTCATACGAAGACGAATTGAGAACGAAAGAACAATCCTCAGCTGTGTTCCGGACTGAGAAGTCCCTGAGTCATCTTTTCATTTTTCTTCTCGCGTTTTGCCGCTTTTTTTTCTTTCATAGTTTTTGCCGGCTCTTTCTTGGAGCCTTTTTTACTGTTTTGACCTTTACTCATAATCTTTTCCTTTGAATGGAGATAAAAATCCTTTGCCGCATAAAATCTTCTTCGACATGCCGATATGACTGCCGAATTTCTATGGATTCATACTATTGGAAAGTAAAATATGACACAATAGACCAAATGGATGGAAAAAGGATTAATTCTTTTTCGGTGAAAGGGTTAACCCCTCGGACGACAAAACAGCATACTGATCACGTGGACGGCTGATGATGAACAATCGTGTATGGATCTGCATTGGAGACCGGAAGAGGAGGAACATGCATATATTTAAAATCCGCCGACATCCTGCACGCCGGTGCGAAGGGAGAACCAAACGACATTGACAAACGAGTCCTCCTGCGTCCGTCTATAGTTCACTTTACCGAGTCTTATGGAACCTGATTTATCCGGTATATTATTCCTGTTTATTTTGAACGTGTTGGCAATCCACGAAGCAACACCGTTGGAAAAACCTTTTTCACTTCTCGTATATTTGTCAATGGCGGCAATACTTAAGTCTTTATAAATACCACGCACCGTCCCGCTCGCACGCCCCGAAACGATATTGACGTCGAATGATACGGACTCCAGGACCCCCGTCTTGATTCGCATCCGATCGGATACCTCAAGGAATGAATTGAACGCACTGAGATTCATTGCGCTCAGCGAACCGGTATATTGCAGCGAACACCCGGGTGAGACAATGGGAATGGACATGAGCAGTTTCATCGTGCCGGCATTCGCAAGATTCCATTGTGCCTGAACGTACAGAGCGGCTCCGCGAGTACCCCGGTTGACAATTCCTACGGTCACCATCCGAATGTGATCGAATGTAATCCATGCCGGTTTCGCACCGACCTCAAACCGTTCACTATACTTCACCCGTCCGTCGAGGATAATCAGACTATCGATCCGTAGGGTTTCTTTTACCGATGTGAGCATCTCGTTCAACATGAGAGGACTTGCAGCCTCCCGGTTGTTCGGTTTATCCTTGTTCACGAGAACATCGATGGACGCATCTCGGATGGCTACTGAACGGGCACTGTAAACTTTCTCCTCCAACATTTTAAGGCATGCGATTCCCCTCACTCTCACCATGGGAACATGGGCGCGAAATCTGGTTGACCTGGATTTACTTTCACCAAAAAACTGTTCATCATCCCCAGAAGGATGAAACTTCATGGAATCTATGACAATCTCTGAATCCGGCACTGATACATGCAGCCGTTCGAAGTGCAGGGTAGAGTGTGATTGAGAGAGGTTCAGCACAGCGTCTTGCGACTCTGCCATTGCGTCGGCGAAGTCCCGAGATTTGGCTGTTCCGCTCCAGATCATATGCAACCAGCCGATCCCACTGACAGAAACCCGGCCCATGGTGCTTGAGAATGTACCGTCGACTGCACTCAACGCAACAGAATCGAATCCCAAGCGATTCTTTAAAATGTTGTAATTCATATCGGCGATACGCAGCGAGTACGCGGGATACGCATCAGCAAAAGCCTTTGTTATCCTCGGCTTGATGAATCTGTTCACCAGTGTATCCTGGAAGAGCAGGACAGCCAGCACGCAGAGGAGTACCATGGTCCCAACGATATATCCCGCATATAATGCTCTCTTGAAAGCCGGCCGTTTCCGTCGGCCGGTTGGCGGAGGTTCATATGGCATATGCTTTATTACCTTCTTTTCTTTATGGCGATCACCATGCGGGTTCGCTTTTTAATCGCGCAAATAAAATAAATGGATAGCAGTATCGATCATATCAAACTCACCAGGGCAGCTATCCCGGATAAAATGATCAACACCCCGGAGATTCTATTCACCCACCTGATTCCTTCTGCGTCCAGTTTTTTTCGAAAGAGTGTCGCAACATATCCAAGCGTCAGAAACCAGAGACATGAACCCGCAAATACTCCGAGGACAAGCATACACGCTGAAACGATCACCAGCTTATGCCCCAGCCCAAAAGCCGCGAAGACTGCAACGAATGCAAATATGGTTAGCGGATTGGTCAGTGCGAGGAGAAAAGCCGATATGTACGATCCCAGCAAACCCTTATTGTCATAAGGGACGATAGGGTCCTTGCGCTTCGTACGAAAGGTCCTTATTCCAAGAAATAAAAGTAATCCTCCTCCGACAAGACTCACCCAAAAGTGCTGGCCGGTAATCATATCCGAGATAAATGTGAGACCGAATGCCGCAATGGCCCCATACAACGAATCTGCCGTTGCGGCCCCCAGGCCGACAACCAGACCGCGCGAGTGCCCCTCCGCCAGCGTTTTTCGGATGCACATTATTCCGATCGGTCCGATAGGCACCGCCATTGCAAATCCAATAATCAGTCCTTTGAGAAAAAAGATTGGTTCCATATTTTCAAGTTCCGGTCATCGTAGCGCCGCTGCACCAGTGAATATTCCTGTACACTCTTTCATTTTTTTCATAGCAGACCAATCTCATCCAATCGTTCTTCACGTGCGCAGTATGTATCTTTTATTCCGGCACCGGCGGCAAACTCTCCGTGGATTTTTCCGAGCCAAGCAAAACCGCTATCCAATGTGTACTTTTGTTACTCTCAAAGGCAAACTTCAGCGTCATAGTAAATGGAATACAGAGTACGACACCGATCAGACCAAGCAGGCTTCCCCAAAGTATTATAGAGAGAAAGACCACCAGGGTAGACAATCCGAGTTTACGACCCATCAGCCTCGGCTCAATCACGTTGCCCAATGTAAAACCGACCACAAGATAACCGGCCGCAGTAAGTGCGGCAGGACCAGGCCCGAGTTGAATAAGTGCTAAAAGCACCGCAGGAATAGCGGCAATAATTTGGCCTACATTAGGGACAAAGTGCAGCAGAAAAGCAATGAAGCCCCAGAGAATAGGAAAATCCACGCCGAGGATAAAGAGCCATAAGCCTATCATCCCCCCCGCAATCAGACTAATGACTGTTTTGATGATCATATAGCGTTTGATATCGTCGACAAACTTTGTGAACTGCGGAAAAGCGCGCTTGGGATCACCGAGTACAGACCGAAGCTTGTGGGGGAAGCTTGAGGCCTCAAGGAGAATGAATGTTACCGTGAGCAGAATGAGGATAATGTTGGAAAGAGCCGAACCCATTCCTGTAAACAAGCCGGCAGTGAGGCTCATCACCGACCCCGGATTGAGGTATTCCAGCAATACTGTCTCCGTGACAATGATATGCCTGGTTGCCAGGAGCGCTTTGAGGGCCAGGACCTGCTCATGGAGCCGTTTCTGATAGAACGGTAACGCATCAGAAAATGTACTCAGAGATGTCCCTACGACTGCAACGACAGCCAGGACGAGGACAATCATACATATCATGACGATCATCACTGCAAGAGCAGACGGAACACGCTTCCGTTCCAGCCAGAGTACCGGCGGCGTTCCAAGAAGAGCGAGGAATACGGAGACGAGCAGCAAGGCAACAATCGATTGTGCTTGATTGATGCCATAGATAATAATGACAAGTGCTGCTGCAATAATAAGGAATCTGGTTTCGCGGTAAATATTTGACTGGTCAGTCATAGTTGTTGTTATTAGAATTTCTTTGCGATTAAATAAAACAGAGCGGCAGATTTACTCTCTGCTCTCTTATTTCCAAGGAGAACTTTATTATGCGCCCTGTCATTTTCGTCCCGGCTTGTTCCCGCGGCCATTTTCTTTGGCATTCCCGTTTCCTTTTCCGTTTCCATTATCATGCTTGTGCTGCCTGACCCAGTTATTATGTTCAGGGTGGTTTGGATTACCATAATATTTTGGATCACGGGCATCGCGGATGGGCTGCTGATCGTGACGACCTTTATAAGAGGAATATTTGTCTCTATAGGTCCTGTGATTCCGAAACGGTGTCGGTTCATTCACGACTACTTTGTAGGAATTATACAAATTATATCCACGATAACGGGAAGGCAACGATGACCTGCCAATCCAGCGTCCCCGTTCGTAATAGAAATATTTATGCTGTGGTACGCTATAGTACACTTCAATGTCCGGCAGGTAATAGTATTCAACATAATCATAGCCGGCGGGACCCCACACGGGTTGACGATCCGCATTAAAGTTAAAATTCACATGGAGCTGCGCATTTACCGTGCTCGACAAGATCACGGCTGCGATGAATACAAGAACTGTACGCATGATGTTTCTCCTTCTAGAGTATTAGTGATTGATGGTGAAAGTTATATTTACTGTTTTGTACTCATTCCTGGTTTCTCTCGGGTGGATAATTTATTCGCCGGCAACCCGCACTTGCGCCGGGCGCAATAGTTCATTATTCCACCGATAGCCATGACGCAGCTCATCGACAACGATTCCAGACTCAATCCCTTTCTGTCTTGCGATCGCTACCGCTTCATGCATATCGTGATCGAATGGCATGCCGACACTGACAAAAGGACGAACGCCGTATGATTCCAGCATCGCAAGAGCTTTTTGATAGATACGCTGCACTCCTTGAACAAAGGGTCGTTCCACATCGTTTGCACTCTGCAGCGCAAGCTCCATATCGTCGACGATGCTTAACAGATGAAGCAACATTTCCCGTTTGCTTTCCTCGGCAATCTTGCTGCCGTCACGCTCAGTATGGCGGCGATAATTCTTAAAATCAGCCATCATGCGCAGATACCGGTCGCGCTCTGCGCTTAAATCATCCCGCAATTTTTCTATTTCTCCGGCCAGATCGGCCGGCGGCAGCATATTCTTTCCGTTACCTCGTATGGGTATTTCCATCACGTACCCCTACTCTCTGTTGATTTTTGTGTCGTCCAATCGATTCTGGATACTTTCTTTTTCAACTTCTTTTATCTGCGCGGCGAGCTCCGTATATTCTTTTGAAAGTTCGGCAATCTCTTCTTCTGATTTTTCTTCTGCATTCATTACCGCATTGCTTGCTGCCTTATGTGATGAGACAAGTTCATTCACTTTTAAATGAAGCGACGCGGAAAAATGGATAAACGATTTTTGAAGAATAAACAAATAAAGAAACGTAACCCCGAGAATGACATCTCCGATGGCGGAATGAATATCCTGAGTATAAAACCGCTTGTTGGTGAGCCAGAATATTACCATGCCTAAGGCGGCAATAAATGTGATGGAATTGCCCAGAATCGCGGTAGCGACCGCGGTGAGTTTCTCAAACCCTCTTTCCGTCTGCCGGTAAATGTTTTTCATGAGCCTTCTTACTTCTCTCCCCATTCTGTTATTTGATACGATCAATCGGTGTATTTGGGATAGTCGGTATATCCCTTTTCACCCGGAGAATAAAAGGTGGCCATATCCAGTTCTTTTGAGACCGGCCAAATGTTAGCGAACCGTTCAACGAGATCGGGATTACCAATAAACGGTCTGCCGAAGGCGATCAGGTCCGCAAGCCCGCCCTGCAATTCTCTTTCAGCCCGTTCCTTTGTATATCCGCCGCTCAAAATAATAGTGCCTTGAAATCTTTCACGGATCACTCTTTTGATTTCAAGAGGCACCTCGGGTGCTCCCATGTCGCTGTGATCGACGACATGGATATACAGAATTTCCAGGCGGTTGAGTTGTTCAACAAGATATTTATAGGTGCTGTCTATCTCAGGATAGTGAGGCATATCGCTGGCGACACCATACGGAGACAAGCGCAGACCGACCCTCTCCTTTCCAATTGCTTCCATTGCACCTTCTATGACTTCTAAAACGAACCGGCAGCGGTTTTCAATACTGCCTGCATAGGCATCGTTTCTAATATTACTCACCGGCGACAAAAATTGCTCCAACAGATACCCGTTGGCGCCATGCAGTTCGAGACCATCAAATCCGGCTTTTATTGCGTTCGCTGCAGCAATGATGTATTCCTGTTTTGTGCGATTTATGTCTTCACCGGTCATTGCTGTTGGGATTGGAAAATCCTGCAAACCCTGAGCATCTGTCCACATCTGCCCGGCGGGTTTTACGGCTGAAGACGAAATAATTTTTGCGGATTCAATCATATTTGCAGAATGACTGATGCGGCCGGTATGCATGAGTTGGACAAATATTTTCCCGCCTTTGGCATGCACCGCGGTTGTGATTTTCTTCCATCCTTCCACCTGTACTCCCGTGAAAATTCCGGGGATTCTGGCATAGCCAAGGCCGTTCGGTGAAGGCGACGTCCCCTCGGTAATGATCAGCCCTGCAGCAGCCCGCTGCGCGTAAAACTCAGCCATGAGTTCGTTGGGAATATTACTGATGGCCCGTGATCGTGTCATGGGTGCCATAACAATTCGATTCTTTAATCCGATGTTCCCCAGTGTGTAAGGCTGCAACAATCCAATATTTTTCATTGACCGCACCTTTTTATTTTCATGATTCTTATTCCTGATGAACTTATAGAGGAATCAATCGCATGGTGTCATCCGATCTTCAAAACGAAAAACCGAATTCCGATACAAACAACATCCGTGCTTTTTTCTTAATGGGAAAAAACGGCGCCAGTTCCACACCGATATTAACTTTTTTGGTAAACCCAATATTGACAATTCGTATCATCTCTGCGATATCCAGAGACATCGACATGGCAAATCCGCCGCGCCCGGTTCCTATATCAATTGGAGAATTGAGTCCGAATATTTCTATCCCGGCGCTCACCGGAAACCGGTTTCCGGTTATTGCATTTGTAAGATAGAACCGTACCATCGCACAGTAGCGTCCATATTCAGTCGGATCGTCGGCTCTTGAATCGTACAATACCGTGGGAATAGCGAGTGAGAACCCTGTTTCAAATGTCGGACCCCTCACCCGGAAATATTGTGTCAGAGTATTGGATCGGTCTACGGCCCCGATTTTAATGGTGTAATCGGGTTCCACATGGATGCCCAGTATCGCCCAATCGGGGAGTGAATCTACCGGCACCAGCACGCGTTCGAGTTCTTCCGGACGAATATTGGCATAGGCACCGTAGGCGGTGCGATATTGAATAAACATTGCACGGTCTTTGGTGGCATCGCCATGACTTCGGAATGAAACGACGCGGCGTTCGTAGGATGGAGTCGCTATGCCGTCACGCAGCAGGACCGTTGTCGTGATTCTCACGAACTGGGGTCCCATTTGAGGCCGAATACTGTCCCGTTGAAACCGAACCTCAAGATTTCGAGCCTGATCGCGGTCTATGGTTACTGCTGTTCGGAGAGTATTGCTGCCTTTCTCTGGGATAATGCTCACATATCGGCTGAGTTGTTCAACATCCTGGTATTCTTCCACGGCAACGATACAATCCGTTTCATAGACAAATCGCCGCCCGCCGGGATCTGTCACCCGGAGACTGACCGCAAACAAACCCGGTGTGACCGTTTGCGGAATCACTCCAATGTATTTGCGATGTCCGATTGATTTGAGTGTTGTTCCTGTGATCGACAGAATCGGAGTAATGATTCCTGCTGTCGTGGAATCGTTTCGTTGAATGCCTAAAAGAATCGTATCACCCGGAAAGTAAACCGACTTGTCTATGGAGACAGAGATCCTCTCATCTTCATTCGTCGATTGTATGAGTACCGTCGTTTTCATTTGCGCATGGGAGATCAGTAATCCGCTAGCGCAAATCAGGATCGATTTAAAGAATTTTGATTTCAACATGTCATCTCGATGGCGATCATCATCATTGCATCTCATAGTACAAATAACTATATGTCACAACAATCAGCCAAAGGGATGAAAGAGTAGTTAATCCTTTTGACTATTCGGCACCTGGACAACGGAAGGATAACGTATGACCACTTGATTTGACGACAATCTCCTGCAGTACTCCGGTCTTGCAATTCTCTGTTCATATCATACCGCCGATTCAAAGATGACGACCTCAACGGAACGGGGAATGGTTTTCTCAATTTCTTCGACAGAACCATGAGAAGCCCGGCTTACTTTATACCGGACTCTGGCGCTTGTAAGGGTTCATCCCGTCGTCCTTTATCCATCCAGCATTCCCATCCTGAATGGTTTTGTTTGTTTGTTGACCGCCCAAAGCGTGCCGGTCTATAAAATATTTCTACCCCGTTATGCATCGTCGGCATCACGTACGCAGGGAGATCGGCGCAGTCGCAATGCTCGTTTGCAGCCATGGATGACCCCGTCTCTCCTTTCCATAACGTCAAAGTATGATCATAGTCCTTATGCACGGAGTGCAGGAATTCCTGAACGCGGTCAACATCATATACCGCAATGCTCACTTCTGTTTGAATGCCCGATATCAGCCGATGAAATGCCTGGCGGGCGAATCTCGCTGCAAAAGCAGGGACGTCTTTATCCTGTAAACGGTGATCCAGGTGCTCTAGCAATCGGAGGTCGAAGTAAGACAAATGGAGGTTGCCGGGAGAAGCGATCATGGTCCGCGCAAACGGTCCCAGAGCGCCGACGGTGTACGGTGTACCGCCATAACACGTGGCGAGGACGAAGAGATTAAATCTGCCGGAATCGCGTGTGAATCCTTTTAATCCGTCTGCAAGATCATGAACAGAAAACATCCGATCCGGGTATGATGCATCGTATCCCGCAACCTCCATTTCCGGTATTTCGTGGCCGAAGTAGAGAAACATGCTTACCCTCTCGCGCTGATTGTCCGCATGGAAACGGCTGTACAATTCCACTTCATGACCGAAGCGGGGATGGTCCTGATCACGCCAGTATAATTCATGTGCGACGAGCAGCCCGTTCCGGTAATAAGAGAACTCGCCATCGTGAAGAGGAAAAAAGAATAAGAAGTGTCTCCTGGGTATTTGGCGAAAGATAAACACCTCGGCCCGCGGATTTTGTTGTGCGACTTTTTTCACTTCTGCAAGAACTTCCGCATCCGCAATATATTCACGACCGATGGTATCGTGGTAGAGATAGTCGTTGTCGCCGTGAATGATGCACACAATGGAGTACTCCGGTGGGAGAGAATCATTCTCCACCAGTGGAGCTGTCCGATGGATCGAAAGACTGGGACTGCACGATGGCAGCCATAACAAGAGCGCCGCACAAGTGCTCACGAAAAGGACCGCGTACGGTATTCCTTTCCATAATCGGTTGTGCGGTTCTCGCAGAGTGGACACCGAAAATTCCCGTTTTGGGATGATCTATTTTATCAGAAGAATGAGCACGATAGCGATCAACAGGAGTGTTATAAGACTGATGCTTATAATCAAATCAGCCTGCTCCATATCCTGTACAACGTAATCGGAGAATGCATTGAGCTGCTCATCCGAGATGCGCAAATAACCATTCCTGCCTGCGAGTTCATCCTGTTTTTCCAGAAGGGCACTCTTGAAGCGATTGATGCCAGCCCGATCATCCTTCGAAATCAATCCTGAGCCCTCGACCTTATCTAAGGCACCGGACATGGTTTGAAACGATTCGTTGAGAATGGCACGCTTTTCGGTTGGGTTCACGGTCGCCTTCACTTTGGCTGCCGTATTGCTGAAATATTTTTGAAGCTGTTCTTTTCCACCCGCGTTGGTAGGGAGAGCCAGAACAAACAGAGTGATGATCAATCCAAAAGCTATTCGTGCTTTCATCGTTGCTCCTGTTATAAAAGTTGAATCGAATGTGAAGCGATATTGAATTCGAATTAGTGTACCCATGAAAATCTCGAATTCCTATCACCCGAAAGAATGAAAAAGTAGTTAATCCTTTCATGGTACCCTGCGCATGGACCATAATGGGACGAAGTCCTGCATGACATCCCATGCCGGAATGCTTCGGCATTCGATTCCTCCTGCATTCCGGCGAGTATACTCAGCAGATGAAACGGTATTCGTCCATTGTCACAGATCTCTTTTCGATCTGCTGAACCACTCTTCCGGTGCGGACATTGTTATTTTCTATTTTTTAAAATCAATATATCCCCGATCCACATCGGTATGCACTAATTGAACACGGAATCGATCGCCGACATCCACTCCTGCGAAACCGTTCACCAGTCTTCCTTCGATAGGCGGATCCAGGAGACGGACCCAGGTCCCTTTCGCGGATGCGCCGGTGACAATAGCGGCAAACCACTGATTGATCTTTGATTCCAACACCAGAGCCGCTGCAGATTTTCCAACCTGCCGTTCGACCTTTTTGGCTGCATCTTCATTCTCTGTACAGTGTTTTGCCAGTTCCGCCAATTCATCGTTCGTATAGGGGACGGAACTTCCCGCCATCGCTGCGTTCAACAGCCGCTGAGTAATCAAATCCGGATACCGGCGATTTGGCGCTGTTGAATGAGCATAATCCTTCACTGCAAGGCCGAAATGTCCGACAGAACTCCCGCCAGGCAGTTCGACCACATATTCACCTGCGCCCAGCAGTTTGATCACACTGAGAGAAAGATCGGGAAAACGAAGAGGGTCGGCCGATTTTGCAGACAATAAGAATTTATCCAGTGCTATGGAATCCGGTGCTTCAGGAAGCGTGAAACCCCGTTCCAGTGCAAGCTCAACAATTCTCTCCCAGCGTTTGGGTGTGCGTACAACCCGCCGTAACGATGGAATATTTTTCCCTGAGAGGTATCGGGCCGTCACACCGTTGGCCGTGATCATAAAATCTTCTATAATATCTTTGGCCGCGTTCCTTTTTTCCGTTTCTAAATCCCTGATTTCATCTCCGTCAAATACAGGCCGGGCTTCTATGGTTTCGAGATCAAGAGCCCCATGGATATGCCGGAGGGATTTCAGTTTTCGTGCTGTACGATCCTGAAGCCTGAGGTTTTCTTCGAGGCCGTTGACCGAGCCGATTTCCTTCGGCATCGGCCCGCTTCCTTCCAGCCACGCGCCGACGCTGTTGTACGCAAGTTTTGCACGATTGCGGACCGCCGCTCGATACAGTTCTGAATTTTGCAACGAACCGTCTTCAGCAATAATCATTTCGACAATGAACGCGAGGCGGTCTGATTCAAGATTGAGCGATGTGAGATCCGTCGAAAGTTTCTCAGGAAGCATCGGAAATATTTCTGCAGCCGTATAGACCGAAGTGGTATTGTGCTTCGCATGTTCGTCGATTGCGGAGGGCATCCTGACGGTTGATTCGACATCGGCAATGGCGACGAATATCTTGACCGTTCCATCAGGCAATGGTTCGGCAACCGTGAGCTGGTCCAGATCGCGCGAATCATCATTATCGATGGAGCACCAGGCAAGCGTCCGGAGGTCGCGCGTCGATTCTCCATGGTCTGCGGCAGCCCCATGAATTCCGTTGCATTCATTCATCGCCTGGGCGGAAAAATCAGGAAGGAGCCCCCGTTCCAGCATCACCCGGCGTGCAATTCTTTGCAGGATGGCACGATGTTGTTGATCATCTGATTTGGTCATGCACGCACCCGTTCATAATTTTCACCCCTTCGTCCCTTCTGCAGGAAAAGAGGTTTGAATGCCGCCATGCATTACTCGAGGTGATTGGTTTTTGCCATCGATCGGCCGGCGCTTCGAAGCGACTCAGGACAGTCCATCCGCCCGGTGTGAATTTCGATAAAGACGAGATCGTCCGTTGTGGCAGCCTTCTCAAGCGCATCCTCAAGTTCCCCTTCCGTACGGACATCAAGACCCAGCCCGCCACCGAATACTTCGAGAAGCTGGCGATAGTGCCAGGGCTGAAGGTCATTGTAAGGACGATCAACGATCACGCGCTCGATTGTATACCCGTCGTTATTGATGAGAAAGATAACGGGCTTGAGACCATTCCGGATCATTGTTGAGAGATCCTGGCAGGTCACTTGAAAAGAACCATCTCCCACAAACAGAATGGTGCGCCGATCGTGCGCTGCCATGCATGCGCCCAGTGTTGCGCCGACCGTATAACCGATCGATCCATAGAATGTTTGTCCGATGAAGGTTGCTCCTTCCGGCATCAGCATCTCTGCGGCGCTGAAAAGAGATACGCCTGTTTCAGCAATGACAATTGAATTATCTTTTATAAAATGACTCATGCGGTCGAAGAACCGTTTGATCGTGAGCGGTTTCGAGACATCAGGGTCGTACGGCACCGAATGACGATGAACGCAGCCGTCGTGTGCACATTGAATATCCAGCGTTGCAGGTTCCCGCCGCGACAGCTTTTCCGTCAGTCCAAGGATAAAATCATGAAGATGGACGTTCTCGAAATAATGGTGCGCGATCTTCACATAACCGATATTTGCGCTGACCATCTTTGTATCATCGAGGTTCGTTGTGAAACCGCCGGTATTAAAATCCGTCATCAGCGCTCCAAGTTTCAGAACACAATCGGCGGTTTCGACCCGGTTCCGCACATATTCGCGACTCCGGTCCCCTTCAAAGAGGCCGATGAATTGAGGGTGGTGTTCGGAAAGAAGCGACTTGCCGAGCATCATGGTGACATAGGGAAAGCCTGTTTTATTGAGAAAGCGGGCAAAGTCTGTTTGCAGTTTGAAGCGTATCAATTCAACGTCACCGATGACTATCGGCTTCTGCGATGCATCGAGCATTCTCACCGCTTCTTTGACGGCCTCTCCAAGCGCTTCCGGATCACTCAGAGGATGTGGAGGGAACAGGAAGGGGATCGGTCGATGACATTTCATCCTCACCACATCCGAAGGGAGACTGATATACACCGGCTGCTGATGCGAAAAGCATGCCGACAACACCCGGTCGATTTCAGCCGGAGCGGTCTCACCGGAATCAAGCTGAGTTGACGCAACGGTGATTTTCTCATACATCTTCAAAGGAATTTGATAATCGCCGAGCGTATGGTGCAAGAGGGGCCGGGTGCGGAAATTAATCGTTGCAGGCGAGCCGGTAATCACGACCACCGGTACCCGTTCGGCAAACGCTCCGGCAACACCGTTCAGAGCGCTGAGTTCTCCGACGCCATAGGTCGAGGAAAATGCACCTATCCCCCGGATCCGTGCGTACCCGTCAGCGGCATAGGCGGCATTGAGTTCATTGCATGTGCCGACATACTTTACATTGCTTTTCAATACCTCGTTGAAGAATCCCAGGACAAAATCTCCCGGAACGCCAAAGATATGATCCACCCCTATTTCTTTCAACCGGAGTAAGAGATATTTAGCAACCGTGATTTCCGGACTTATCATATTGGTGCTGTCCTCCGTTCGTCGTTCCACATACTCCTCCAGGGTATTTCCATGAGACGGTTAGGAATGTTCTTGAATTATTTTCTTTGCTCTTTCACTCTGAGGTTCGTCGACCACTAATTGAACGCCTTCCGCATTCCGCAGTGAAGGCAGCAATCCCCCCCCCTTGACGATGACGGCCGGAATACCTGACGCCTGAAGATGTCCTTTTGCAATCTCTGCCTCAATTTCGTTTTCATATTCTCCCACGACTACTTGCTTTTTTTCCATACACTCACCTCATGGTTATTGTTAACCGATCTGTACGTTTTACATACTGCTCCGGAATGCGTGCACTATTAGCATTTCAAGCCTCAGCGTCCTCAGAAGAGTTAAGGATCGATTTTCCCTTCTTCCGAAAGAGTCCTTTGACTCGAGCCCCTTCTGCCAAATTATTCATCGTATTCTGTATGAGCGTGTTGCGTCTTCTTTGAGAACGTCGCACGACAACAACGCATTCGCCGGAGTTCTCATGAACTAAAAAGGTTGTTGAGAAACAGCGAAACTGATAATATTGCGAAGAGAAGGAACAAGAACATCTCCGGAAACAAGTCCCGTTCAATCAACCATGAAACAAAATTTTGTTTTGTCATAATTACAAGATCCTTCTGCTATCGGTTAAGGGATATTGATCGATCCGTGAGATCAGCCGCTCCATACAATTCATTTTCTTCTCTTCTCATACTCATAGCTCCAAGAAAAGGATACTCACGAATGATGAAACCTGTAATCACCCGAAAGGATCCATAAGCAATTAATCCGATGGGGTACTAG
>Ga0105104_10001115_pt1 | contig 20357 bp, 16 predicted proteins | sample PPLLaktember2015_3_FD_87034 | JGI IMG/M metagenome (GOLD analysis project Ga0105104, IMG submission 87034) | Freshwater sediment microbial communities from Prairie Pothole Lake near Jamestown, North Dakota, USA - PPLs Lake P7 Core (6) Depth... | ecosystem: Environmental > Aquatic > Freshwater >... | reverse complement strand
GTTTTTGTGCCTGGCGGTGATTTTCGAATCTTATTAAAAATCAACCTGCCCGCGCTAACGACGATTGAACCGATAGCTAATGATACCGGCAGACATAACGCAAGATAATATCTCAGGACCCTCGGCCACTGCTCCGAGAAAGGCAATGTTTCACTGATTGCCGATATATATGTGCTTACCGGCTCAGTTGCCTGTGGGCCGGGCAGCAATCCAGCGATTGACTTCCATACGAATGAATACGGCAAAGTCGTGCGGATATCCCAGCCGATTAACCAGACGTATAAAGGCGCTATCGCTATTACAAATCCCGACACAAGCAGGCAAATATCGATTCCCGTCTGTTTCCACGTCCTGTTTTTCAATATCGGCTGAACAATCAAAAACAGGCCTATTGCCCCGATTGCGGAAGTCCCGGTCTCCTTGAAAAGCGGCGCCCAGCTCGCAATCGCCCCCGCTAAAACCCCGTACCACCACCCGCCCCCCAGTTGCCTAAGCACAAAAAAGCTGACAGCAGCGACCATACACGCGATTGCGAACTGTTCTTTTACGTTGCCGAATTTGGCAAGAAGCGGAGCGGAAGTATAAATTATCGCTACGATTACTCCCACCGCCGCGGGTAATTTGCCGAATAACCTCCTCATCGCAATAAACATCGCGACAAACGCCCCACCCAGCATAATCGATTGGATCATCTTGGGGCCAAACTCGCTGTATCCGAACAGCTTCACCCCGAGCATATTGACTAAAAGCGTCGCCAGTGCCGCACTCGGATTTTCATCAATCCCGATTCTGGCCCCGTCGAGGACCCGCTTGGCAGAATATACGTTGGCGGCGCTGTCGAACGGGTCTGGGTAATTTATCTCGAAATATCGACCCAGCAAAAACGGTATCGCCGCCAGGATTACAATTATGAGAATTGAGAGTTGAGAATTCGGAGCGTTTCGCGGAGTCCCCGCAGGGGGAAGAATTGAGAATTTTGGATTTTGCGTTTCTTTGATTTTCTTCATTCTCAACTCATCCGAGGATTTCACGAATCACGTACGTAGGCCTGTTCTGCGACTCGTGATACGTCCGAACCATCAATTCCGCCAACAGCCCCATCAAAATAAACTGCACCGTCGTCATAATCAGCATCGCCGACAAGACCAGCAGCGGGTTTCTGTTCAATGGAAGCTCCTGGGCGGCTAAAAATTTCTGATAGAGCATAATAATCCCGAAAATAAACGCCAAAGCCCCGCTTGCCAGGCCAAGTCCTCCGAAGATGTATATGGGTTTGGTTGAAAACGAGCCGAGGAACTTGACCGTAATCAGGTCGAGTATCACCTTCCAGGTCCTGCCCAGTCCATATTTTGCGACGCCCGCCGTTCTGGGTCTGTGATTGACCACCACCTCGCAGATATGCGCCCCGCTCCAGCTTGCCAGCGCTGGTATGAATCTGTGCATCTCGCCGTATAATCTTGTCTCAGCCAGCACCTCCCTGCGGTACGCCTTGAGCGTGCAGCCGAAATCGTGAAGCTTTACTCCCGTAATCTTTGAGATTACCCAGTTTGCCGCCATCGAGGGCATCAGTCGCGTAATCGCGTTATCGTGCCTTTTCTTCCGCCAGCCGCTTACAACGTCGTAACCCTCGTGCAGCTTCTCAATCATTTTGGGAATATCCGCAGGGTCATTTTGCAAATCCGCGTCGATGGCGATAATTATCCTGCCTTTGGCGTGGGCAAACCCGGCGCTTAATGCCGCCGTCTGACCGAAGTTTTTACGAAACCTTATGACCTTGACACAACTATCCTGTTTATGCAGTTCTGTCAAAACCCCGAAGCCGCCGTCGGTGGAGCCGTCGTCCACGAAAATCAGCTCATAATCGTGGCCGTCTTTAAGCGCCGCCTTCAACTGCTCATACAAAGGCCTGATATTTTGCTGCTCGTTCAATAACGGCGCAACCACCGTTACTTCGGGCGTCTGTTCACTCATAATCTGCTCCGAACAAGTTCTTATCGTAACTGTATAATGTTATCAGTTAGATAATCGACTGTAAAGCAATGACGGTTTGCAATGTTGTTATATCTTTTGTAATTATCGACTTATGACGACCCCAGGTCCGGGAAAAAGGCCGTTTTTACAGCGTTTGCGGGGTCTTAAAATTTCGATATTATCCGCGGCCCGGATATGGTCGAAAATTACTTGCGAAATTACCTTTTTCTTAGTAAATTGTACTTTCCGTCAATTTATAAGGTGCGATTTGTGATTCGTACTATAGGTATTACGTTTGGAGGTTCGAAAATGAGATTTGGTAGTTCAATTTTAAGTGCGGGTCTTATCATTTGTGTATGTTGTTTAACCGCCGTCGGTGCGACGGCGCAGGAGGCAAACATCGTGTCTGCCCCGGCCGTTGAGCCAAACGGCCCGCCGCCAAAGATATTCTTCGAGCAGACCACGCTCGAATTAGGTTACGTTTCGCCCGGCTCAACAAACGATTGTGAGTTTAAATTCCAGAATAAAGGCCAGGGTAAACTTATCATAAGTGAAATCACCAAGACCTGTGGATGTACGCCCTTTACACTGGAAAAAAACGACTATGCCCCGGGCGAGAGCGGTATAATCAAGATTCAGTATCATGCCGACACAGGCAACGGCGTCAGGACCAGGCATCTTTTCGTCTTGTCCAACGACTCGGCTAACCCGAAAGTCGATTTGACAATAAAAGCGACAATTGTACAGAAGGTTACCGCTGAGCCCGAACGGCTTGAATATACCCTCAAAGGCCCCAAGGCAGGCGTCGCGGAGCTTACAATTAAAAGCGTTGACGACAAGCCCTTCAAGATTTCCAAATTCGAGTCAACCTCTGATGCCGTAACCGCCAATATTGCCCCGGACCAGAATGCTGCCAAGTTTGTCCTTCAAACCAAAATCGACTCTCAGAAAATGGGCTCCAGCCTCACAGGCAGAATAGACATTGCCCTTACTCATCCCGATTGCAAGACCATTACGATTCCATTTAACGTCCTGTCCCGCTTCCGTGCTGTCACGCCTGCCATCAATGGCATTAATGCAGAGAAGGGTAAAATGATCAAGAAAGTGCTTTGGATACTCGAGAACTACGAGCAGGACTTCGAAATCGATTCTGTTACGTCCAAGGCGGGCATTATCAAGGTCGCTCATCAGGAAAAAATGGGCAATCGCTATAAAATAGACCTCGAGATTATGCCCCCGTCGGCCAGCCAGGGGACCGCCCGGATGTTTACGGATACGCTATCGATAAGCATGAAAGACGGCGATAAAATCGATGTTATCTGCCGCGGCTTTTTCCTTAAAAGATAAAGGTTTTTGATAATGCGCATACAAGCAATAGGCGCACAAGCGCACAAATTATTAGTTGCTTGTGTTCTTGTGCTTTTATGCCCTTATACCCTGGCCGGCCAGATTACCGTTTTCTTCACCGGTAACGAGCTTGGCCAGCTAAAGCCCTGCGGCTGCTCAGGGGGCCAGCTCGGCGGCCTCGACAGGCGATACGCCGTCTTCAGCGCAGTCAAATCCGAAAACCGCCTCATCCTCGATACCGGCTCGCTGGTCATTGATTCGAGCGAGCAAAACCTCATCAAGCTCAACGTTATCGTGCAGGCCTATAACCAGCTCGGCTACGACATTATCAATCTCACCGAAAAAGATATCTCAATAGCGACCCAGGCCGGACTGCTGGATGTTTTACATTCCGGCTTTAGTTGTATCAGCCCCTCCTCAACCGGTGATGATATTGCCCCAAAATTCACAAAAGAATTCACCATAAACGGCGATACTGCCGCCGTAACCGTTATCACCGTCGAAACAGAAGAACAGATAGCACGCTTACCCGATTTAGTCGAACCCAATGCAGCGGTCAATATCCTTATTTTCAACTCAACCGACGCACAGGCAATTGAGGCCGTCGCTCAAATGGGACTTGTCGATTGTATGCTGGTGGCGCCGCAGTCCGATGAGCCGACGCTCGAAAACGACCCCAACGCAAGACCTTTGATAATTATGGCAGGCCGTATAGGCAAATACGTCGGCAAAATCGACATCGCTTTTCAAGACCAACTGACCAAACCAAAATTGACCTTCTCATCAATCTCTGTTACTGAGGAACTGCCCCTTCATCAGCCGTTAGTCGAGCTTTATAAGGATTATCAGCGATTGCTCAAAGAGGCCAATCTGCTCGATAAATTCCCGCGTTTTGTTTTGCCCGACAATCTCTACTACACCGGCTCGAAATCCTGCAAGCTTTGCCATGACTATGAATATAAAAAATGGATGACCAGCACACAGGTTTTCATCCCGAGTTTATCTCGCCAGGCCGATAAAAACAGCAGGCATTCCGACGCCTGGTCAACCCTCGTTGATGTCAACAGCGATTACGACCCCGAATGCGTCATCTGCCACGTCGTCGGTATGAAATATCAAACCGGCTTCATAACGCCCGAAAAAACCCCCAAACTGGTGGAAGTCGGCTGCGAAGAATGCCACGGCCCCGGCTCCGAACACGTCAGAACCAGCGGCGTCGCCCGGACCTCAGGCCCTATGTCAACCTGCACCGATTGCCATACCCCCGAACACAGCGCAAATTACGCCGGCAACGAAAACCAGTACTACGAAAAAACCATCCACTGGCGCATCCCCACCCCCGATGTAAACGACGCCAACGAGTAGCAAAAAAGTTTTAGGGTTCCATAGTTTTTCGCGCGCCTTTGACGACTGCCGAAGCCGGCACAATTCGCAGTAACAGGGATGTCAGAAGCTTATTTCCCAGGCCGTGCACAGCAACGGTTTTGCCTCGGAGCATGGCGTCGTAACCGTATATCGCCACGTCTCGCGCCGAGGCGAGATGCCCCTTAAATAATCGTGTGCGCTGAGAATTGGCCCGCAAGGCAAATTCGGTATCGGTCGCGCCCGGGCAAAGGGCCGTCACGGTAACATTTGTGTTGCGAAGCTCGTCGGCAATGGCCCTGCTCAATGAAATCACGTATGCCTTGCTGGCGAAATAGACCGCATGATAAGGCCCCGGCATAAAACCGGCCACAGACGCGACGTTGAGAATTTTGCCGGTATTGGCCGCGACCATATCCGCCAGAAATAAGCGTGTTAGCATCGTCAAGGCCAGGATGTTGACGTTGAGCATCGCTTTGCACTTGTCGGCGTCCTGGTGATAAAAAGGCCCCCAGTCCCCGAAGCCGGCGTTATTAATCAGGTAGTCAACGTGAATACCCGTTTGTTTGACCTGTTCATAAAGTCGCTGGCCGGCGTCCTGCTCCGACAGATCGATGACTATAAAAATGGCTTTGATATTGAATTGTGCCTCGATTTCGGATTTGAGTTTCTCAAGCAGCTCACGCCGTCTGGCGACAAGCACAACATCGCCGCCTCGTTCAGCGTGCACCCGCGCCAGCTCCATTCCTATCCCGCTTGACGCTCCCGTTATTAATGCCGTTGCCATATCTGCTCCTTTTTTGTGCCCGGGAACCATTTTTCATAAAAAAATCGTATAATCAATGAAAAATAATACATTAGGGAACCAAGTTGGCCTCAAAATGTCAAATAATTGAGAAATTATGATACGGACATTACGCATAACCAGCATAATAGCGGCTATGGCGGCAGTAGTGTTGCTTGCCTTGCTGGCGATTTACGGGGTGCGGCCCAGCTCTGAAATTGAGGAATTCCTCAAATCGCCAAGCGCCCTCGATACGTTTGCCGCCGCAATGGGTGAACGCTCCAGCCAGGGAACAAATCAGGTATCGCCCCTGGTCAGGCAGGCGGCTGATTTTGCCCGCTATCTTAATCCGCCCCCGCCTCCGCCTCCTCCCCCATCCGAGATAGCTGCCGAATCCTCGCCGGCCCCGCCGGTGCCGGTGGCGGTGAAATTCGACCTTGTCGGGGTATGCTACTATGCGTTGCATCCGGAAAAGTCGTTCGCGTTCATAGATGAGCCGGGAAAAGGCCTCAACTGGGTCAAGCAGGGCGATTCCATAGGCCATATCAAAATTGAGAAAATAAACGATGGTTCAATCACGGTAAAAGACGGCCAAAAGACCTCCGAAATGACAGTCAAGATTGATGAATCGTGGAAAAACCTGCTCAAAAGCCCGCCCGGCGGACCGGCCGCCGCGTATCCGCCGACTTCCCCTCGTCCTGCAGCGACCGTAGTGCCAGCTTCGGCAACTCCGGCCCGTCCCACCCCCGGCGCACGAGCCAGGCCCGATGTTAGACGCGCCGTAAGACCCGGAGCCGCCCCAGCCACCCATTCTCGGGGTTTGCCGCCCGCTGCCTCACCCGCGCAGGTCAAACCCGCACCGGGAAACGCCCCTCCTCAAATGGCGCCTGTTCCGACTCCAGAACAACCGGCCCAGGCAAATACTGAACAAGGAATCGCTTCCTCGCCTGCTCCCAGCGAAAAGGATATTATACGCTCTCGCCTGGCTGAAGACGTAAAAGCGTCGAAAATCACCCCTGAGGAGGCAAAAAGGATGGAAGAGTTAGCCGAGACGCTCGAACAGCTCGAGGAGCTTCAGCGGCAAAAGGCCGGTGAGCAGAGCGAGCGGAGCGAGCAACAAGCCGCAGAACCGCCTCCTATGCCTTCTGATTAATCAAATGCCGTTTATTTTCATAAAAACGCCGGTTTTATAGGACGGCGATTGCCACGCACGGGGTTAAATCAGCGGTACTAAAATAGTTCTAAATTAGCCGTTTGGGGGGAACTTTCCGGCCTATACCATTGTCTAAATTTAGTGTGGATTTTCTACGTATGTGGCCTTTTTTAGATGGAGCATATTATGGTCGTAAAAACAGAATATAAACCCGCGTTTTTCGCAGGGATTTTTAGCGTTTTAGCGTTATTGGTGTTTGCCGTTCTCCTTGGCTTTGCCGGCCTGGCGACTGCCCAGGATGTCCATTCGGCGGACAAGTCGTCCAATGGCGTAAGCAGCAATAATCAAAACCGCTACCGTGTCTTCCGGCTCAAATATATCACCGCCGAGGAGGGCAAACGGCTTTTGGCCGACGCCAACATTATGGCCGTCTCAAAGCTCAACGGCGACGAAACCCTCCTGATTACCGCACCGCCCGCCGTCCTCGTACGGGCCGCGGCCATAGTAACTCTCATTGATTCCCCGAAGAAATACGCCGTAAAGGCGTTGATGCCCGTCTCAGAAGCCGGACAAATGGCTAATATCGACGCGATTCAGACCGAAATCGGCGGCATATCCATCGGCACTTTTCTAAATCCCCCCGGCGGTACGGCCCTTAAGGCCATTATTGATATTTACGAAGATACGATTTACGCAGTCGCCCCGGAAGAGGTAATCGATAAAATCGCGGACATTGCCAGAGGGGAAAAACAAACCGGTATCGATGATTCGCAACTCTTCGACAGAGTAAAAACGGAAAATAAAGATACATCGAAAGAGGCGGTCGAACCCGATAAGCTTTTCAACGAGCTTTTAAGCTCCATCGCCGAGGCCGAAAAAGGCGTATCCGATGAGAAAAAGAATATCGTATCTCCAGCGAACCTTTCTATGGCCAAACCGCTTGCTGCTAAAGATTTAAATCTTCCCGCGGCTAAAGACGATAATGAAGCCGCCCGCCTGAAATCCGACGCCACCCGGCGTGCATACGAGCCAAGCGCCACCACCAATGGCGACGATAAACTTGAGCTGGCATTACCTGAAACAATGCAGGTTATCGACCTGCTCGAATTGATGGGTAAATATCTCAACCTCAATTATGTCTATAAAAAGGCAGACATAGAAGGCAAAGAAGTTCATCTCAAGATACAGGGACCTATCAAGGTCAAGGAGCTTTATCCCCTGGCCGAATCGATTATGAAATTCACCGGTCTTGCTATGTCGCGCAAGGGCAACCTTGTGACTATTGTTCTTTTAACCGATGCGATGGAAATTGACCCCACTCTTATAGATGTTAGTCGGGGCCAGGTCCAGACAGGCGATGTCATTGTTACGAGGATTTTCCAGCTTAGCTACATAGATAACGCAAGCGCAAAGAACCTTTTGGAGCAAATGAAGCTCGGCTCGGTCACCGAAGCAGGCCCCGGGACGATAATCGTTACCGGTTATGCCTTCCGTATGGAACGGGTCGAAGAGCTTCTTGAAATCGTCGATAAACCGGGCAAACCCAAGCAGTTCAAATACCGGCAGCTACAGTTTACGTCGGCCAAAAACCTCGCCCCCAAGGTCAAACAGCTTGTCGAGCAGATGGGCGATATTTCCATTGCCATTTCCAGGGCAGAATCCCCGTCGCAGCCGACAAGAGGTGTTCCGGTTCGCCGGCCAGGCCCCACGCCGCAGCCGCAGCCGACGTCTTCCGAATCGGCCAAACCGACCGTCTTTCTCGACGCCGATGAGAGAACAAACCGTATTCTTATGATAGGCCAGGAGGCCGAGCTTGCCGTAGTCGAAGACCTCATTGACGCCCTCGACATTGCCCAGCAGGACCTTCGCTCGCTTAGGGTCTATGAAATTCAGCACGTTGACGCCGAAGAAGTCAGAAAAAAACTCGAAGAGCTTGGTATCGTAGGGGCAAGCAGGGCATCATCCGGTACTCCCGGCAGAATTACCGGCCGGGCAAACATTGCCGGTGCGCAAGGACAGCCCGGAGCGCCGCCTGTTGCGTCGCCGGTTCCATCCGGCTCATCCAACCCGGAAGCCGAGCTGCCCACCGAAGAGATTCAAGTCGTTGTAGTCGAGGCGACAAACTCGCTTTTAGTCAACGCCTCGCCAGAGCAGCACGCTATGGTGGCGACCATAATTTCTTATGTTGACAGCGAAGCAGAGCAAAAGGCCCTGCCCTATAAGGTTTATCTCCTTCAGAACCAGCCCCCGGACCATATCTGCGAGATTTTAACCAAACTCGTTCAGGAAGTCGTCCACGATAAAGAAGGCAAAATTGACAGGGTCGTGAAAAAGACCGAAGACAACATTACCATCGTCCCGGACGCCAATACCTTTTCGCTGATAGTTTACGCCAACAAGAAAAACCAGGACTGGATTTCGGATCTGATAAAGAACCTCGACAAGCGCAGACCCCAGGTCCTTATCGACGTAACGCTTGTCGAAGTTACCAGCAACGCAAAATTCGACCTCGACATCGATTTAGCGAGCAAGTTCCCGAAAATGGTGCCGGGCGGCCAGATGGATGTTCTCAGCTCTATAGTCGGCGGCGCCGGCTCTGATACAGAATTCTTAAAAGGCACCAGAACGGAGGCGTTCAGCAGCCCCGGGACAGGAAAAGCCCAGGGTTTTTACAGCGACGAGCATATCCAGGTGCTTCTTACGGCGCTTGAATCGAAAAATTACGGACGGGTTCTGGCAAAACCCAAAATCCTCGTCAACGACGGCCAGGTTGGATTAATCAAAACCACCGATACTACACACGTGCAAATATCTACTGCGGTTGTGCCTCAGGAAAACATACCGGTTACTACCAGCACTGATTTCAGACCTTACGATACCGGCATATCACTGACCATTCAGCCCAATATAGGAGAAGGCGACCTGCTGCTTTTGATAGTGCAGCTCGAAAGGATAGACGTTACATCACAAATCGGTGATCGTCCTCCTGATACATCTGCAAGCAACGTCGAGACAATTGTGACGGTGCCTAACGGCAAGACCATCATTTTAGGCGGATTACTTCGCCTCAACCAGAGCAAAGGCAGCACCAAGGTCCCGCTGCTTGGCGATATTCCAATCGTTGGCGGACTTTTCCGCAGCACCGATAATCAGAACAGGGATTCGAAACTTTACGTCTTTGTAAGGGCCAATATCTTAAGGCCGGAAGCAATCATGGCAGGTATGTCGGACCTCGAGAGATTTTCCGAAAAAAGCCGCCAGGCCTTCGAGAAATCCGAAGACCTGTTCCAGACCCACCAGGACTGGCCCGGCATTAAGCCAAAACCCGTTGAACCGATTCGGGTGCTCGACGCAGAATAACACTCAATCAGGTATTGCCTCGGCAGGGACGCAGGTGTAAAGTATTTCCGTGAAGGTTAAATGAAAGAACTATTAATACAAACAGCCAAAAAGACCAAAATCGTCGATGCCGACAAGCTGGCCAAATTTCTCGAAGAGGCCCCGGCCGGTCAGCGAATCGACGAGACGCTGCTTAGCTGTCCGCATTTTACGGAAGAGCAGGTCCTGCGGCTTTTCGCATCTGCGCTGGGCAACGAATTTTTGTCGGAGATATCCTCGAAACAGGTGCCGCCCGAATTTATCCAGTCGGTCCCCGCCACATACGCTCAGCATCATTTCCTGATTGGGATAAAGCAGGAGTCCGCCGACGGCGAGCTGACGGTGGTCGTTTCCAAACCCCTCGATATCGCGGCCCTCGATAATGTATCCAAAATGACGGGCCTTCCCGTCCGCGCGGCCCTGGCCACACGCACGGTCATTACCGCGGCAATCGACGTCGCATACGAACAGAGAACGACCGTGATTGAGGAGGTCGCCGAGGAGCTGGATTCGCAGAATATCGACCAGATAGCAGACGAGGTCGCCGGTTCCGACGACCTTTTGGACGTGGTCAATCGCCCCCCGGTGATAAGATTAGTCAACGACGTCCTGTTTCGTGCGCTGCAACTGCGGGCAAGCGATATTCACGTCCACCCTTATGAGGCCAAGATACAGATTCGTTACCGCGTCGATGGTATTTTATACGATACGCTGAGCTTGAACCGTAACGTCCTTTCGCTGATTGTATCGCGTATCAAGGTTATGGCGGGAATGGATATCGCCGAACGGCGTATGCCCCAGGACGGGCGATGCAGCGTGCGCTTAGGTCAGCGGGAAATCGACCTTCGTATCAGCACCGTTCCCACAAGCTTCGGCGAACGATGCGTTTTGCGTTTGCTGGATAAAAGCTCCGGCATTTTGACGCTTAACCAGTTGGGGCTTTGGGAAGACGACCTCAAAACATTCGACACTCTTCTAACCCGCACACACGGCATTATCTTCGTAACAGGCCCTACGGGCAGCGGCAAAAGCACCACGCTTTACGCCTGTCTTAACCGCATAAATTCGGCGGAAAAAAACGTGATGACCATCGAGGACCCGATAGAATATCAGCTCGCAGGCATCAGCCAGATGCAGGTGGCCGCCAAAAAGGGCGTTACCTTTGTCAACGCTCTTCGACACGTTCTTCGTCAGGACCCCGACGTGATAATGGTCGGTGAGGTCCGGGACGCCGAGACCGCGCGAATGGCGATTCAGTCATCCCTGACGGGCCACCTTGTTTTCAGCACCGTACACACCAACGACTCGGCGGGGACCATCAGCCGATTGCTTGACCTTGACGTTGAGCCGTATTTGGTCAGCTCCTCTTTAATTGCCATTATGGCGCAGCGCCTTGTACGAAGGGTTTGCCCGGACTGCAAAAAACCATACGAGCCGACTCCTCATGAATTGAGAGAGCTTGGCCTGGGCGACCGCCTGGCGGGCAATAAACTTGTCATCGGCGCCGGGTGCGACAAATGTTTCCAGACCGGCTATCGGGGCAGGACCGGCATTTACGAGCTTATGCTTGTCAGTCCCGAAATACAAAATATGGTTTATCAAAGGGCCACGGCAGGCGCGATAAAAAAGACGGCGCTGGACGCGGGCCTCAAAACCCTCAGAATGGACGGCGCACGCAAGGTTTTAGCCGGGGTCACGACCACCCAGGAAGTGTTAAGGGTCACACAGGCAGACGTAATTTAACGGACAAAGCTTATGCCAAGATACACTTATACAGCGATAGCCGCTGACGGCAAAAAAACCAAAGGCACGGTAACCGCCGAAAGCCCCTATTCTGCGCGAAAACAGCTCCGCGTGCGAAGCATACACCCGACCTCGATTGCCGAGATTTCGGCCGCCGAGGAAGGTAAATCGGCCATTGCCTCGGTCTTCGGCAAGACGAGCAAAAAACAAATCATCGACTTTACAAGGCAGATGGCGACGCTTCTCAAATCAGGCATCAAGCTGACCGAGGCGCTGACGGTGCTTACGATGCAGGCGCCCGATTCGAGATTCAAAAGCGCCCTTATCGATATCCGCGACCGCGTCATTACCGGCGAATCGCTTACCGACGCGATGAAGGATTACAGCGACTTTTTCGACGTGATTTATATCAGTATGGTTCACGTCGGCGAGGTAACCGGCTCATTGGGCACGGTTTTCGACACTATCGCCGGCTTTATGGGCAAACGCCAGAGGGTCGAATCCAAGATAATCACGGCGATGGTGTATCCGGCGATTCTGATGTTAGGCGCGCTAATCGTCGTGCTGATTCTGACGACATTCGTCATTCCCAAAATAGCCGAGCAGCTTCTCGCCTCCAAACAGGAGCTGCCCTGGATTACGAAACAATTGATGAACGTAAGCTACGTTATGACAAGCTGGTGGGTGGTGGTGGTTATCGTGGCGATAGTCGCAACCGTCTGGGCGGCGAGACGATTTTTCAAGACACCTCGCGGGGCGCTTATGCGCGACAAGTTCCTGCTTTCGCTGCCTTTGTTCGGGCCTCTTATCAAGCAGCGGGTCGTGGCGCGTTTCGCCTCGACGCTATCGACGCTTCTCGGCTCGGGACTTAGTATGGCAGAGTCGCTGCGGGTTGTCGCCGAAGTTACGGGCAATATGCTTATGAAGCACGCCGTCGAGCAGGCCAGGGAAAGAATTCTGGCAGGCGCCGATATCGCCACGCCCCTTCGCGACAGCGGCGTCATAGAGCCGTCGATTGCGCACATGGTTACCGTGGGCGAGAAAAGCGGCGAGCTTGAAACAATGCTTAAAAATATCAGCGACGGGCTCGAAGAATCGACGGACATCGTCATAGAACGGCTGTCCGCGGCCGTCGAACCCGTCGTTATCGTTTTTATCGCGGTCGTTGTCGGCGCTATTGCTCTTGCCATAATGCTGCCGATTCTGAAAATTTCTCAAATGGCAATATAGGAAAACGGAGATTATTATGAATACCAGCCACAGATTACTCGGATACCGAGCGGCAGGAAAAGCGTTTACGATGATTGAAATGATGGCGGTAATTGTGATTATCGGCATCCTCGGCGGTATCGTGGCCGTCAGCGTCGTAGGCAAAATCGACCAGGCGCGCGTTACCGCCACCAGGGCCAGCTTGAAGATGCTTCACAACGCCGTCATTCAGTTCAAGTTCGACACGACCCGATACCCCGCCGAAGACATGGGCCTCCAGGAGCTTGTCGAGCAACCCACCGACGTTACCGGCTGGAATCCGGAGGGCTATCTCGAAACAACGACAATCCCCAAAGACGGCTGGGGCAACGATTTCGTTTACCAGTTGTATCCTGAAAGCGGAAAACCCTTCGTCATTATCAGCTACGGCGCAAACAACGAAGAAGGCGGCGAGGGCTATGACGCCGACCTTTTAAGCACGGACGCAAAGTAACAGAAGACAGATGACAGAAGACAGAAGTCAGAGGACAGATGACAGATGACAGAAGACGGAAGACAGATAACGGAAGACAGAAGACAGAAGACAGAGGACAGAAGACAAATCCGATATCCGTCCTCCGTCCTCCGTCCTCAGTCCTCCGGTTTCACGCTTGCCGAGTCGATGGTCGTGGTTGTTATTGTTTCACTTATGGTGGCGATAGCGGCATCGAACCTCAAGGGCGTCATTATCAGAAACTCATTCAAATCCAAAACAGGGGGGCTGGTTTCCGCCTTCGAGTCGGCATCGACATCCGCCAACCAGACGGGTAAAAGATACGAGGTCATAATCGATATTCCCCAGCAAAGCTATATGCTTCGCGAAATAAGCTCGTCGAACCTGGCCGAGGTCCTCGAAGAGGAAATCATCACCCAGCAGGAATTCGGCGACAACTGCATTGTGTCTTACGTTTTATTCGATGACGGCCAATTCACAAACGAAGACAGGGCCAAATTCCGGGCAAGCCGGACGGGCTGGCAAAACGGCGGCGTTATTGTCCTTCTGGACGAGGAGCAGCAGCCCTGGTCAATCGTCATCGACCGGCTCAGCAATATCGTAATCCTGCAGCCCGGTGAAGCGCAAATCGTCTGGCCGAGGAGCAAAGATGAGCTGCCGTTCTGAAGACAGAAGACAGAGGACAGAAGACGGAGCGCTTCGCGTAGCCCCCCTTGGGGACGGAGCGCTTCGCGTAGCCCCCCTTGGGGACGGAGCGCTTCGCGTAGCCCCCCTTGGGGACGGAGAATGGAACAAATGGGCACAAAGATAGAAAGTTTTCGAGACCTCAATGTGTATAAACTGGCGGTCGAGCTTCAACAGGAAATCTTCGAGCTGACAAAAACATTTCCCAGGGAGGAACTCTATTCTCTGACAGACCAGATTAGACGAGCTTCTCGTTCGATTGGAGGTAATATCGCCGAAGCATGGCATAAACGACGTTATCTTGCACATTTTCTAAGCAAGCTTTCGGATTCCGATGCAGAACAGGCAGAGACGCAGCATTGGCTGGATACATCTGTGAAGTGTAAATATATCACAATTTCACAACACCAGTATTTATTGGATAAGTGTAAAAGAATCGGGAAAATGTTTGGGAAAATGATGAATAATCCGGAAAGTTTTTGTGGGTCAGGCGATGGAAAGTAGCAGAAGACAGAAGACAGAAGACGAAGCACAGCGGAGTCCCAGTTGGGACAGAGGACAGAAGAAAGAGGTAAGAAAGCAGAGCCGTTTTCTGTCCTCCGCCCTCTGTCCTCCGGTTTCCGTCCTCCGTCCTCCGTCCTCCTTCTTCCGTCTTCCGGGTTTTACGCTGGTTGAAAGTATGACCGCCGCAGTGCTGCTTACCTTTATCGGGGCAAGCGTCTGGATTGTTCTGGACCGCTGCATGGTTTCAGCGGCCGACTCCACCCAGCGTATGCGAGCTTTCGAGATTGCGCGGGAGAATATGGAAAAGCTCATCGCCCTCGAAAGCGTACAGGAAATGACCGAATACGGGATAAGCGAAAAATACGCCGATATCCGGTGGCAAAGCACAATCGAGACCTTTTATGACGGGCAGGCCTCCGGTATGTGGGCCCGCGCCGTCTGCCGGGCGGAATTCACCGATACCGCCGGCGAAAACCGGGCGGTAGAGCTTACGCACTGGCTTACAAAGCTGACTGCCGAACAGGAACAGCAGTTGATGGGCCAGCAGGAAGCGCAAAAACAGCAGTTAGCCAAACATATAATTGAGACCGAGGAATTGGCCGCCGAGTACGCCGGCGTTAGTGTTGAAACGATTCGGTTGTGGGTTAAAAACGGTATGCCGACCGCCGAGGGGGCTTATCTGAAGCCCTGGCTTGATTCATATTTCAAATACGACGGCAATCCGAGTTATGCGGAAAAACAGCGTGTGATAACCGAATACCCGGAACTCAGCAAACCCGCACAAACCGCGTCTCCAGCCGGTCAGGATGTGCCGCCTGTACCTGGAATGACCGATGAGCCGGAAGATGATGAGCCGGATACCGATACTGAAGCGCCGATGGTATTACCGCCCCGGCCTCCGGGATAATGTATTGAATTATGAATCGTAAGTTTAATAAAAAATGTTCGCGACGCGGCTTTACGCTGGCAGAGACGCTTGCCGCGCTGGTTATCGGCTCGATGATTCTGATAGCGGTGCTGGCGTTTTACGGCCGGGCACAAACAGGGGCTGCCGGCATCCTGAAAAAGCTCCAGCAGGAACGCCTGCCACGCGAGGTCCTTCAGCGAATAGCCGAAGACCTCGACCGAATCGCCGGCGCAGGCCCCGGAACCAGCATTAACGTCGCCAATAAATACCAGGATGGCCTGGCGGTCGCCCGGCTGGAAATCAGCAAGTCCATCAATAACGACAGGGGCGAGCCCCAGCCGCTGGAAATTATCGTCTGGCAAAGCAGCATCGACCCCGACAGCGGCCAGTTTACCTTATACCGCAGCCATTCAGGAATAACCCTCGAAGACAAGCTCTTCGACGAGCAGAAAGAACCCTGGCAGCGGGAGTTGTTTGTGCCTGTTTGTTCGGGCATAACCTTTTTCAGAATCGAGATTCCCCAGGACGTAAACGAACCCCTCGAGCAGTGGTCCGGCGAAAAGCTTCCCCCGGCAATTACCGTAATCTTATCTTTTGCCGAGCCGTTCAAGCTGCCGGATGGCTCCATCGACATCCCTGAAGAAGACAGATTTGTCCGCACCATGGCCATAGACCGCACCCGAAAACCGACGTTTGTCATTGTGCAAATGGACTCGAATGAGCCAAATGACGTCAATCAGCCGGCGGATGAGCCCAATGAAATCGCGAGGGAGGAACCCTGATAACAGGTCGCATAACAATGAATAACCAATACCGGACAACCAGAACGCAACGAGGCATAGTACTGCTTGTTACTATGGTCGTGCTGATTGTTCTGGCGACGCTGGGCTTTAACCTTGCCACGCGGGTCGCCAGCCAGCGCCATCGGGATAACTTCATTATCGATTATACCAACGCCTGCTATGCCCGCGATTCGGCGATTAAATACGCCCTTACGAGCATCCAGGACATAAACAGTATGAACCTGATTTCGCGTCCCAATGAGCCGGATTTTTCAGACCTTTTCAACCTCAGTGAGCCGGATTATCAAAAATTGCTGGAACAGTGGCTGCAGAAGTTAATCGAAACAAAACAGATAGAGCTGCCCGGCGATTCGAACGAGCCGCAGGACTCGGATATGAATGAAACCCAAGAGGACATCGAAGAGCTTGATGAAAACGGCGATATTATCCCGCGGGAAATTGACGAAGAAAACGATAACAACGATTTTAATAACGTCAGGGCGGGGGCTGAACCTAATCTTCTCGATTCGCTTGTGATACCCGGGCCTTACGGGCCTCCATGGCCTTTTGTTAAAGAGCCGGTCGAATTTCAGATAGGCACAACGACCGTGAAAGTTACAGTCGAAGACGAAAACGCCAAATACCCCGCCGGCTGGGCGGTGCTTGGTGATGAAAACGTCCAGCGGGAATCACGCGCGGGCCTGGTAACCTTCTGCGAATGGATGGGATACGATTCGGACAGGATTGAGATACTCAGGGAGCAGTTCGGCCAGGTCGGCTCGATAAAACCTTTTAAGGTCGATTTCAAGCCCGTAACGCAAAGGATACCCGTCGCAAACGCGCCGCCGGCGGCACGAAGACGCGGCGCCAGACCCCAGCGGACGGCTTTCAAGACCGTAAACGTCCCCCCAACCGAGCAACTGGCAAAGCAGGCGAGAGATTTTTCGCAGCTTTTCCACAGCTCGCTTGTCGATACGGATATGCTGGCTGAACCTACCATAATAAGCGAAAAGCGAAAGGAATCGGCCCTGAAATATATGGGTATGTGGGGAACCACACAGGTCAATATTAATACCGCGCCCAGGCAGGTGCTCGAGGCGGCCTTTACCTTCGGCGGCGACGCGGAAAAAATCGCCGATGAAATCATAAAAAAAAGAAAGGAAAAACCCTTCGCCGACATCGCCGGGCTTAAAAAAGAGCTTTTCAGGTTCTCGACCAATATACAAAAATGCGAGCCGTATATCACCGCGACAAGCACTGTTTTTACGGTCCATATAACCGCCACAAGCGGCGTCGCGCAGGCATCGGCTGTCATCGTCGTATTCAAACAGGGCGACAAAATCGAGCAGGTCGCGGTTATCAGCGGATAACAGGATGGAAATGATATTTAAAAATTACAGAAAGGATCGGGCCTAAATTGCAGCAGCGTAACTATCTCGGAATATACCTGGCCAAAGACCACGCCACGGCGGTTTGTATCGAAATAACCGACGGGAAAAGAAACGTCGTCGCCTGTTTTAACGTTTTGCTCGAGCAGGCCGAGCTTTCGGATATGCAGGTATTGGCGCGGAAAATCGCCGGCGCCTGCGCCGAAAAACAGCTCAAATTCGCCGAAACGGCCGTCGCGATGGATTGCGCGATGTTTATGCAGCACAGCGTCCACAGCGAGTTTTCAGACGTTAAGAAAATCACCCAGACAATCCGCTTCGATACCGAGGAGGCCCTCGGCACCGACGCCACAGACGTCGCCATCGCCTTTAAGATTGACTCCGTCGATGAGCACGGCTCGAATCTGAGCGTTTTTACCGCTCAAAAAGATATGCTGCACGACCTTCTTTTGGCCCTTTCGGCCAATAACCTCGACCCCTTCAGCGTCGAACCCGACGTAAACTGCCTGGCACGGTTCTTATGCCAGGCCGTATCGATGCCCGCTGAAACCCACCCGTTATTCGCGATGTTATCGAAGAAAAACGGTTATTTTGTCACGCCCCTGAAACTGCCCTGGCATAACGAAATACCCACGCCGCCTGCCGCGATGAGAACGTTTTTAATCAGCAGCTCTCAAAACAGAACCGACCTTCTGACAAAACAGGTCTCGATGACCACCGCTCTTTTACAAAACGCCGGGGCTATAAATAATCTCGAAATAATCGACGCGACCGGTTCGGTCAATTTCCAGGCCGTCGCCGCGAAGCTTGCCATTCAAACACAACCTTTGGACGTAACCGGGGTAATCACCGGCCCGACTGACGGCCTCGATATGGTGGAATGCGCAATCGCCTGCGGCGCAGCCCTTGTGCATCTCGATTCGGCGGCGGTCAACTGGCGAAACGATTATATGCCCTATCAGGGCAGGTCGCTTCGGCTTCAAAATACAGTCAAGTTTTTCAGCGCCGCTGCCGTTATTCTTTTGTTCGCCCTTGGTCTTTACGGCCTGATGCAGGCCCTGCAGATTAACAGATACCACGCCCAGCTTCGGGAAAAATTCGCTAAGGAATATTCAGGGGCAATGCTCGGCCAGGAACCCCCCGCTAAATCAAAAGAGGCGGTAACACGCATCGGCACGGCCCTGCGAAGAACCAAGGACGCTCAAAAGGGGGGCTTTTCTCTCACGGGCCAGGAGGCGATTGCCGCCAAATTAACCCTGATACTTCAGGCCTTCAATAAATGCGCCGCGGCCACCTCGCTTCATATCGAGCAGGTCAATATAACCGACAAGGCCATCAATATCTCCGGCGACACCTCCAGCAGGGATAATACACTCAAGGTATTCGAGGCGCTGAGGCAGACCGGCCTGAATATCCAGACCCAGAGCTTGAACTCCCAGGGCGGACGCGATACCTTCAATGTTTCCGTCGAACCCCAGAAACAGCCAAAGGAAAAGGAAGGCGCATGAAGCAGATAATTAAAAATCCGTTTTTTTATTATATACTCGTTCCGGTCGTTGCGCTTATCTGGCCGGCGGTTATCTTCGGGATATATCTGCCTTCCGTCAGGGCCGGCTTTAACAACGATAAGCAGCAGTATGAAAAGGCCCAGCCGGTAATCGAGGAGCTTCTCTCCGTTGACCCCGACCGGCTGAATTTCGACAAGGAAAAGGGCAAAACCGCCGATTTCGATTACGCCACCGCCGTCCAGCAGACAGCCGATTTCTGCTCAATCGCCTCAACCAGCTACCAGTTGCGGTCGGCCGCAATCATAACCTCCGGAGGCCAGAAGAGCCAGTCAGCCAACGTATCGCTCAAAGACGTCGATATCACAAAAGCCGCGAGATTCCTTTCAACGATTCAGCTTCGCTGGGCGGGCCTTCAGGCGACCAAGATTACCCTGAGAAAGAAAAAAGGCGTGCTCGATTCATGGGACGTCGATTTCACATTCAAGTATTACTATTGATACCCCCTGTAGGGCGGGGCTTGACCCGCCGACCATTAGGGACTCCCAGCATCGAAATCGTCGGGGTAAACCCCGACCTACGGATTGATACGGCGGATAAAAAACAACCGGGGCCTGCTTTGCAGCAGGCCCCGGTATAAATCTAACTTACTAACTTTCTAACTTAAACCTTGCGGCTTAAATTATTTCTTTCTGCGGAGCAGGGCCAGTGAGCCAAGTCCCAGAAGAGCCATTGTTGCGGGCTCCGGAATTGTGTTTTCAATATAACCGCCGCCTGTAAATTTAACGTTGTCAAGATACAGTGCTGACTGCGGATCCCAGCAATACTGGACTAACTCGATTTTGAACTTTAACTGGGTGCTGGCGCTGTTCATTCCGCCGTTTGTTACGGTCTGGTAATTCCAGGAAAGGGTCTGTGCGCCGTCGGCCGAAACGTTTAGCTCAACTTCGCCTGCACCCCACCAGTTGCCGCCCAGGGTTCCATCTGGATTATAGCCCATATCTGACGGGTTGATAAGCAGCTGGACTTTGGGGTTCTGATGCCAACCTGCACCAGCGGTTTCAACGTACTCGCTGGCAAGCCAGGTTACGTCGACTGAGAATGTGTTGTTACCGAATACAACCTCACTGCCGCCTTCCATCGCGCC
>Ga0105104_10001114_pt1 | contig 20372 bp, 15 predicted proteins | sample PPLLaktember2015_3_FD_87034 | JGI IMG/M metagenome (GOLD analysis project Ga0105104, IMG submission 87034) | Freshwater sediment microbial communities from Prairie Pothole Lake near Jamestown, North Dakota, USA - PPLs Lake P7 Core (6) Depth... | ecosystem: Environmental > Aquatic > Freshwater >... | reverse complement strand
CGCAGGCGTCTCGCCTGCGATGCAGGATCGATTGTGCATCGCAGGCGAGACGCCTGCGGCCCCCAGTGCAGGCGAGACGCCTGCGCTCCCAGCGGCCGTCCCCTTCGGCCCTTTGCCTCTTCCTCACAGCAGATAGCAGACGGCTCTCTGATTCTGCGGATCGGCGACGACGTGTGCCTGGAGGCCGCCTGTGTTCTGAGCAACGTCGATCAGTTGCAGGTACTCGGCCCAAGGCGCGGCCGAAGGAAGCAAATCGGCCAGGCAGTTTGAGGCTCCGGCAAAAAAAGCCTGGTTGAACTCGCTCTGAGAGTCGTCCGGATAGACCGGGAGATAAACGATTCCGTCCTCGACCAGATCCAGAAAGAAGTGCGTCCCGTAGGACACTTCCGGAATGTGACCACCCTCCTCACGGGCCATCTCCACCAGCACCCGGGTGGTGTTGATGTCCGCGTAAGAGACGTTGACACCCAGATTGATGCTGCTGCTCCCCCAGCGGCCCGGCCCCATCGTCAGGACCTGGCTTGCGGCCAGCTCCGGGTGTTTCAGTACGCGCCCCACTAGCGGCCCGAGCGACTTCATCAGAGTCACGTCGCGGAGCGCCGAGTATTTCTTCGGATCGATATAGATGATGTGAGAGATCGGGCTGACCAGCCCGCCGTTAATCATCCGATTGGCTCTGAACAGGACACGTTCGCGTCTGATGTCGGCCGGAAAGCCGACCGGCTTGGAGATTCCGGGTACCTGCAGCGGACGACATTGCAGGAGGTTGACCCGAACCTGCCCGTTTCCGTCAATGCTCGCCGTAAATTCGGTGTCGACCGGATGTCCGTACGCCTTTTCGAGGCACGTCAGCATCCGAGCAAACAGGATCACGAAATCGGTCCGGGCGATCAGCTGATGAAAAGTCAGAACGAGATCCGCGCCGTCACCCGAGCAATCGGTCCCGTAGGGGGGCATCAGGTAGCCGTCTTTCAGTTTCGAGACGAGCAGGTGAAGATTCGGGTAGTCCCCGCCATCGAGAACTGAGGAAACCGGCAAGGTGACGAGATCGTTGGCGTCGAGGTCGAGTAGATCGACATTGTGCTGCGAGTACTTGACCACCTTCAGCCCCAACTCCGGCCGCAAGTCCGGACAGCTCACCGCGATCATGCGCGGATAGTCCTCGCCCACCCGGTTGACGGCACGGGTCCCCAGTCCGAACACAAGTCGAATGGCGCCTTTCTGGGGATCGATGCGGCTGCTCCAGGCGTGAAAATTCCTGGAGAAGGCCACACCGGCAAGCATCGGGAAGAAATACCGCTTGTAGAGCGTGCCTGAAACACGCTGCACCAGTATTCCCATCTGCTCGTCGGAGTCCCCCAGACCGCGTTTGCGCCGATAGGCGAGCGCATCCGGGTTCAGGGCGCTGGCATAGACGAGCTTGACTGCCCGCAGGAAGCCGTCAAGGCGCTGCTGCGGATCTCCCTGGTTGGCGCAGAACTCGCTCCGGTACTTCCCCGCAAAGGAGTTCCCAAAGCTGTCCTCGAGAAAACTGCTGGAACGGACAATAATCGGTGACTGCCCGAAGTAATCCAGAAGGCGTTCGAACTGGTCGATCATCTCCTCCGGAAACCGGCCTTCCAGGAAACGGCGTTCGATTTCCTCAAAGTCCTGAGTCGACGGCTCCGGACCCCGTGCCACCTGAAGTCGAAGCCGGAAAAGATCGTTATTCACCAGGAAGCTGAAAAACACGTCCGAGCCGATAAAGAACGAGTCCAGATCTTCAAACGTAGCAGAGCAGTCGCATCCCGGCTGTTGCAGGATCTTCCTGGCGAGCAGCAGCCCGGCTGCTTTTCCGCCGATCCGGCCCGACCCAATCACACGATCGCGGACGTCCAGGACATCGTTCACGTCGAAGTGCGCGTTGGCGACGTCCAGGAAGTGCGGGTCGGTTCCAAACAGCATCCGGACCAGCTCTTCCTTCAAAGCCTTGATTTCTGGGGACCGTTCCGACAGGTCCTGTCCTGCTTCCTGGTGAGCCCGCAGACGCGTGTAGACACTGTCCCAAGGAGCGATCGAACGTCGCGCGGGCGCCAACGCCGCTGCATAGGCCTGCAGAGAGACTTCAGCCGCATCGTCGCTCGCGATCACGGGCACCCAGCGCTGATCGGTCACCCGATGAGGCCGGAACATCTCCGAGGAGTAGCGGTCCCACACTTTGAGCGGCTGGACGTACATCTGCCCCTTGACGCGGTAAAGATCAATGAGAACCTGAGTCGTATCGCGGATACGGGCAATCGCCCGGTTGGAGTGATGGGTGCGAGTCAGAGCAAAGTAAGCAACGGTATCGAGCTCGAAGAGATAGGGGCACGTGATCTGGAAGAAATTGGCGAGAAGCTCGTCGGTGCCCCAGTCCGAAACGAGCGCCGAAAGGTTGTCGAAAACGTAGAAGACTTCCCGGCCTTCCTGCTCGATGATCTCCTGGAGATTGGCTGAGAAGACGTCGAAGCCGGAGCGGGGATCGAGTTGACGCTGTTCAATCGCCCAGTCCGCGGGAAGGACAGGGGCGTGGGCCGCAAAACGAATGTAGACGAGACGGCGAGCGTCCCGGAGTGCCGACTCGGCAAACGCCCGGGCGAAAACCTGGTAATCCTCCAGGTTCTCCACCTGCCATACCACGTTGTCTCCGAGTCGCAGGCGCTGGAGGATGTTGTCCAGCGAGGCGATCCCCGTGCCGACGCTCAATGTCCCCATCCTGACTGCCCTGACGGTGCCACGGCAAAGTGGACATAGTGGACGCAGTCGACCGAGTGGACCTGACCATCGTTGTCCATTACGTCCGCTACGTCCACAACGTCCACTACGTCCATCATCCGCCCTACGGGTAAATCCCGCGCACGCGGTAGGCTTCGGCCACGCGGTCGAGAGCGCGGGCCCACGCTGCGCGACGCATGGTCACTTTGTACTTCTTGGAAGTCAGGAAGACCTCCTCAAAAGCGCCCACAATAATCTGCTTCAGGCGGGCGTTGACCTCTTCCTCAGACCAGTAAAGGCCGGAGTTGTTCTGCACCCACTCGAAATAGGATACAGTCACACCGCCCGCATTCGCCAGAATATCCGGCAGGACCAAGACTCCCTTCTGATCCAAGATGGTATCGGCATCGGGAACGGTAGGCCCGTTCGCCGCTTCAGCTACGATCTTGGCGTTCACGCTATTGGCGACGCACGGAGTGATCACGTTCTCGAGAGCGGCCGGAATCAGGACCTCGCATTCCAGGGTCAGAATCGACTCAGGCGGGATCGTCTCCGTCCCCGCCAAACCGACAACCGAGCCGGTTCTCTGCTTGTGCTCAATGGCACGGTGAGGATCAAAGCCGTTCTCATTGAAGACTGCGCCGCGGGAATCGCTCACGGCGATCACCTTGGCATCGCACTCGTCATGGATGAGCCGGGCAGCGATAGCGCCCGCGTTACCGAACCCTTGAATAGCGACCCGCGCGCCTTTCAACGGCATCTGGAGCTGCTTGGCGGCCTCTGCAATGACGTAGACGCAGCCTCGAGCCGTCGCTTCGTTCCGTCCCTTGGAACCGCCGATTGAAAGCGGTTTCCCCGTCACGACACCTGGGCAATATTCACCGCGCGCCATGCTGTAAGTATCCATGATCCAGGCCATCGTCTGCGGGGTGGTGTAGACGTCGGGAGCAGGAATATCCTTGGTTGGCCCGATGATGCAGGAGATCTCCGAGGTGTAACGGCGAGTCATGTGCTCCAGCTCGAAGTCGTTCAATTCCTTCGGGTTGCATATCACGCCGCCTTTTGCGCCACCGTACGGTATGTTCACCGTCGCGCACTTGTAGGTCATCCAGCTGGCCAGCGCTTTCACTTCATCCAGAGTGACATCCGGATGATACCGGATACCGCCCTTAGCCGGGCCGCGGGCCGTAGAGTGCTGCACACGATAGCCGGTGAATACTTTGAACTTCCCGTCCCGCATTTTTACCGGGAAATTGACCGTCAGCTCGCGCTCGGGCAGGCGGATCTGATTCCGAATCTCGGGGTCGAGGCCGAGCAGATCGGCCGCCAACTCGAAATTCCTAAGCGCCATTTCAAACGGGTTCAACTGAGTTTGGTTCGTCTCGTCCATAGAGAACTGCTCCCTTTTACTGGAAATTTTCGGTCGCCTTCGGTGCATGTCACGTTATTCCAGAAAAGAATACTGATTTCAACATATATAAGCAGTGCTTATTGTTATCGAGAAAATCCAGGGACAGAAGGGACAGAAGGGACAGAAGGGACACAAGGGACACAAGGGACAGAAGGGACAGAAAGAACACTTGGGATATTCTGTCCCTTCTGTCCCTTCTGTCCCTTCTGTCCCTTCTGTCCCTGTCTTTTCAGCTGACGGATGGCTTGACTTGCAGATCTTCGAGTTCGTTTAGACTGGCCGGGTCGGGGCTGTCCAGGGCGGCGGGCGCTTGGCCGGCGGGCAAGTCCTGCACCTTTCGAAGGTGTCGCTCCAGCACCCGGGACCGGGTCGCCGCCTGCTCGACGGTGCTGCTGGCTTCCTGGAGCTTCTTTTGCACCTTGTCGAGCACCCCGCCGAACTTCGCAAATTCGGTTTTCACGGCCCCCAGCACCGCCCAGACTTCGCTCGAACGCTTCTCGATGGCCAGAGTCCGAAAGCCCATCTGGAGGCTATTGAGGATGGCCCCGAGGGTGGTTGGTCCCATAATCGAAACGCGGTACTCGCGCTGAAGGCTCTCCAGCAGCCCCGGGCGGCGCAGAACTTCGGCAAAGAGCCCTTCGATTGGCAGGAACATGACCGCGAAGTCGGTGGTGTGAGGCGGCTTGATATATTTATCGCGAATCTTGCGAGCTTCCAGCCGGATCCGCAGTTCGAGCGCCCGAGCAGCCTCCTCGACCTCGGCGTTCGTCCCTTTTTCCTGCGCTTCGAGCAACCGCTGGTAGTCCTCCTGCGGGAACTTCGCGTCGATGGGGAGCCAGACCTGCCCGCGGTCACCCGGCTCGCGCCCGGGCAGGCGTATCGCAAAATCGACCCTCTCACTGCTCGTCGGGGAAGGCGGGACATTGGTGGCGTACTGCTCAGGCGTCAGCATCTGGTCGAGCAGGTTGCCCAGCTGGACCTCGCCCCATCCGCCGCGCGTCTTGATGTTGGTCAGGACCCGCTTCAGGTCTCCGACACCGGACGCCAGGGTCTGCATTTCACCAAGTCCCTTGTGAACCTGTTCCAGACGGTCGCTGACCAGTCGGAACGACTCGCCTAGTCTCTGCTCCAGGGTGGCATGGAGCTTTTCGTCGACGGTCGCCCGCATTTGTTCGAGCTTTTGCGAGTTGTCCTGGCGCAGCTTCTCGAGCCCGGCCTCAATGGTCTGTCGCATGTCGGCCAGGCGTTTTTCGTTCGACTGGGTCAGGTGCGCAAGATTAGCAGCAAAAACATCGAGCTGGCTCTTCTGCGCATTGGCCGAATCGGCCATGCGGGAGGCAACGGTTTGGCCGAGCTCACAGAACCGGCTGGCGATCTCATCGCGAGCCTGGCGGGCGGCAGCGGCCGCCTGATCGCGGCTCCGCGCAAATTCCTCTCGAATCAGACGCTCGGTGTGCTCCTGGCTCTTCTCGATGAGGCCGATCAGGTCCGCATGAGCGCCTCGCCGAGTCGATATCGCGAGCACAAGATTCACGAGCACCAGCACAGACAGCACTATTAGCAGCGTTTCCAGCATGGGATTTGCCGGCCAGTATAGGCCGGCGAGGTGACATGCGTGACAGGGTGACAAGGGTGACAAGGTGACAGGGTGACAAGGTGACAGGGCCAGCGGCACAAGTCTCAGCAGCGGTTGAGTGATTCGCGTCTTGTGCGAATCGTATCGAAACCCCGTGCCCCTGGAGCGCCCCGGCGTTCTTAGAGGATCGGGGCGCTCCAGGGGCACGGGGTTTCGATACGATTCGCACAAGACGCTAATCACTCAACCGCCGCTGAGACTTGTGCCGCTGGCCCTGTCACCTTGTCACCCTGTCACCTTGTCACCCTGTCACGCATGTCACCTTGTCACCCTGTCACGCATGTCACCTTGTCACCCTGTCACCCTGTCACCTTGTCACCCTGTCGCCGGGGGCGGCTGAACGTAGCCGCGGGCTTTGCGGGAATAGACGAGCGCTGCCTGCTCTCGAACGAAGCGGGGCAGATGCCGAAGACCAAAGACCAACAGCTTGTAACGCCATCCCGGAACCACGAGCCAGTCGCTCTTCTTGAGTGCTGCGAGGGAGTCGCGGACCACCTTGCCGGCCGGCATCCAAAAGCCGCTGTTCGGAAAGATCCGATTTCGATCGATTCCGAGCTTTTGGTGAAACTCGGTGACAGTGAAGCCCGGACAGAGGGCCTGAACCCGGACCCGGGAGTTAATGGCACGCAGCTCGAGATTGATGCTCTCGGTAAAAATGTTCATCCAGGCTTTGGTTGAGTTGTAGCTGACATTCGCCCCGCTCGGGATGAAGGCAGCGACCGAAGAGACATTGATGATCGCCCCTCGATTGCGCCTGACCATGGGGCCGAGTGCCGCCCGAGTGAGGATCACCGTGGCGAGGACGTGGAGGCGATGCATGTTCTCCTGGCCCTGAGGATCGGCCTCGAAGAAGAAACCGGTAGTCCCGAAGCCGGCGTTATTGACGAGCATTTCCAGGCGCTCTTCCGCCCGCAGACGCTCAGCCACGCAGTTGACGTCCGAGTCGCGCGTCAGATCTGCGACCATCGTCTCGACGTTGACTGCCTCCGTCTCCGCCAGTGCATTAGCCAGCTCATCGAGCCGCTCGCGTCGTCGTGCGACCAGGATTAGATCGTAGCCGCTGCCGGCCAGTTCCTGGGCAAAGGCGGCGCCGATTCCGCTCGACGCGCCCGTGACGACTGCTACTGGTCTCGCTCCTTCCATCACGCTACCCCCGGATTAACAGGCTCCAGTATATTAGAGTGAGTGATCCGGAACAGCAAAGAGTGCACCATCCTGACCTCGTATCACATCCACAGCAGCTGGAGTGACGGGAGCGATTCGACCCCGGCGCTGGCTGCTGCTGCTCAGTGGCACAATCTCGCGGAAATCGGGTTCAGCGACCACCTGGTCCTGGCGCCTCCGAAAACGGGCCCGGTCAGTTGGTCGATTCGCCCCGAGTCGCTGTCCCGATACGTAGAGGAAGTCCGCGAGCTGCGCGAAACCTCTCCCATCCCGGTTCGACTCGGCCTGGAAGTTGATTTCTTCCCCGGACAGGCGGAAATCGTCCAGGATCTTCTGAGTCCTTACGCTTTCGATTATCTGATTGGCTCCGTACATTTCGTCGACAGCTTCCCAGTGGACGAATCGCGCGAACAGTGGGAAGCGCTGACACCAGCCGAAGTGGATCAGGTCCACCGGAAATACTGGCAGCTGATCGCCGCCATGGCCCAGACCCGAGCCTTCCAGGTGGCCGGGCACTTGGATATCGTAAAGAAGTTTGCTTTCCGGTCGACTGAAGATTTGAGCGACGAGATCGGAACCGCACTGGATTCGATCGCAGCGGCAGGCATGACGCTCGAGCTTAACACCTCCGGTTGGGGGAAACCCTGTAACGAGTGCTACCCGTCAGAGGGGATCCTCCGGGAAGCGATCAGCCGTGGGATTCCGATTGTGGTCAGTGCCGATGCACACCGCAAAGCGGACCTGACACAATACTATGACCGCGCCTTCGATCTCCTGGCGCGGCTCTACTGAGAAAGTGATGGAACCACAATCTTGACAAGGTGACAGGGTGACAAGGTGACAAGGTTGTCGAATCCCGCGCCACTGCTTCGCTTCAGAGGCGCGGGGTTTCGATTGTCACCTTGTCAGTCTTCCCGGGTGCGGGCACTTTTAACAACACCAGAAAGCCCAATAGCAGAAACGGGACAACCGAGAGGACCGGCGTTCGTGGGCTCAGGCCGTGCGATCGTGCGGCGGTTGCAAGTCCGGCGTAGAAGAGTGGCCCGAAGATACTCGCGAACTTGCCACTGATCGAGAAAAAGCCGAAAGCCTCGTTCCGCATGTGGCGAGGTGTGAGCGAAGCCATCAGGGAGCGGCTGCTTGCTTGGACTCCGCCCAGGACAACTCCGATAACGGCAGCCACAACGAAGAACTGAGTCGTGTTCGTCACGACATAAGCACCCGCAACCGCACCTACCCAGATGATGAGGTTAATCTCGATGACCCTCTTGTGTCCCAGCCTGTCGGAGAGATAACCGAAAAGCGCCGCCCCGCCAAAGGCGATGAACTGGACCAGGAGAAATACGAGGACAAGATCTTCCTGGCTCATGCCGAGTACCGCCGTCCCAAACGCCGGGGACATGGAAATTACGGTTTCGACCCCATCGTTGTACAGCAGGAACGCCAGGAGGAACAGGAACAGCACCTTGTATTGGCGGATGTTCCGGAAAGTGTGACCGACACGCCGGAATCCCTCGACGACGATCGAGCCGGGCCCTGACTGTTGCGGCTCGAACTCTTCGAGAAAAATGAAGGCGGGAACGCTGAAAATCAGCCACCAGGCGCCGGAAAGCGCAAGCGCGAGCTCTACCTTTTCCTGCTTGATGAATACCAGAGCCATTATCAAGGCCAATGCACCGCCGACATAGCCGACGGCGAATCCCCAGCCGCTCAGCCTGCCCTGTTTTTCCGGCTGCGTAAGCCGCGGGAGATACGCGTTATAGAAGGTGAACGAGGTGCCGAAACAGAAATTCGACCCTACAAACAGGAGGCTCCCCAAAAGCCAGTCACCGGGCCCGAGGAAGTACATGGCAATGGCAAGAAAGCTGCCGACCGTGGCCGAGACGATCAGCAGGCGCTTCGCCCAACCTCGGATATCGGCGATAGCGCCGAGGACTGGCGCGCCAAGAGCCATAAGCAGCATGCTGAGGGAATTCAAAATACCTACGATCGCATCGCCGGGGAGCTCCGTGTCCCCCAGGACCAGGCCGGGAACATCGCTGCCGGGCAGGATCGGAAGGAGTCGGCTGATGAAGAAACTGGGGAAAACGGCGGTGATGACGACGAGGCCGTATCCGCTGTTCGCCCAGTCATACAAGACCCAGCTGGTCTTTGCCGCGAAACTCGCTTCTCCTGATGGGCGGACGCTTCCCTGGTTCGCCGACATAAAAACCTATGTTCACACGCCAGTCCCGGTGCTTCAATGGGGAAAAGTCCTTCAAAACAGGATATCGTATTTCGACGGGAGAGACCGACGGCCTGGTAGGCGAGCCCTGGGAGTGCAGGCGCTGGGAGCGCAGGCGCTGGGAGCGCAGGCGTCTCGCCTGCACTGGGGCCGCAGCGCCTGCGGCCCCGAGGCGACGCCAGTCGATCAAAGTATGAATGAACCGGCAACGAAGTGCGTCCGACGCGCTAATCTGACTTTTCACTACGTGCTCGCCGAGCCTCCGGCCGGCTCATCTCGAGGTAACGTGGTGCTGATCCACGGCTCTCTCGTGGACTTACGAAGTTGGGACCGGCAGCTCGAGCCCTTCTCGCGTCACTATCGGACGGTGGCGTACAGCCGCCGCTACAACTATCCGAACCCAAACGCCTGGATGGGCGATCCGCACTCGATTGCGAAGGAAGCGGACGATCTCAGTTGGTTTCTGGAAAAGCTTCAGCTGGCACCGGCGGCTATCGTCGCCCATTCCCTCGGCGCCTATGTGGCTTTGGCGCACGCCGTCCGATCGCCTGAAACCGTGCGGGCCCTGGTGCTCTCTGAGCCTCCGGTGTTCCCGCTTCTCCTCGACCTGCCCGGCTTGAAACCCTTGTATGACGAGCATCTTAAACAGCTTTGGGAACCGGTCAGGACGGCGTACCTGAGGCGAGACCTGGAGACCGCTCTCAGGGCCACGATTGTGTATTTCCAGGGCGAAGGACAGTACGAGCGCTTCCCTGCCCGGATGCGTCAGGTTCTGCACGACAATTCTCTGGAATGGGAAGCGATTGCGCTGTCCGTGGACCCCTTCACCGCGATCCCTCCAGAGGGAATCCGCGACTTCAATAAGCCGGTTCTCCTGTTAACCGGCGAACGCAGCCTGCCGTTTTTCAAAGCGATTGCCGGTCGAATTAAGGAGTTCAACCCCGGAGTGGCGATCAGCTCGATCACCGAGGCCGGCCATGAGATGTGGGACTCGCACCCCCAGGCCTGCCGCCAGGCTGCACTTCGGTTCCTGCGCGAGGTTCTCGTAACGAAACCGTGACGAACGACCGTTTTATCATCGGAGTTAATTACCCCTGGCGGCATTACGGCCAGGATTTCGGCACCTGCGCCTGGGGCCACCGGGGACTGGCGAGTGCAGTTGACGAGTTGAGAAGGGATTTCGAGGAAATCCGGACCAGGCTCTCGGAGGGCGCCTCGAAGCCGGTGATCCGGGTTTTCGTGTTCGCCGACGGCCGGGCCTCGCCGGAGTTCGACGCGTCGAGCCTCGTCACCGGCTTTGACGATTATTTCTTTCGGGATTTCGATTCGCTGGTCGACACGTCGAGCCGATCGGACCTTCTGGTCATGCCCGTCCTGCTTGATTTTCGGTGGTGCTATCCCCGCTCGGTTGTCGATGGCGTTTGCCTGGGTGGTCATTCGGACACTATCGTCGAAGCGGGCCGGCGAGCATCGTTTCTCGAACGGGCATTGGCGCCGCTCCTGGAACGTTATGCAAAAATTCCCGAGATTTTCGCCTGGGACCTGATTAATGAGCCGGAGTGGATACTGCCAAGGCGCCGGCCATGGATGCGCGGCCGGGTTTCGGTTGATCTTGCCTCGTTCCAGGCTTTCGTTCGGGACGCTGCTGCGATGATCCATCAGCAGGCGACGCAACCTGTAACATTGGGCAGTGCCCGCCCACAGTGGCTCCGCTACTGGCAAGGTTTGGGGCTCGATCTTTATCAGTGCCACTGGTATCAGGCTTCGTGGCGCCTTCGGGTCGCCGCGTCTCGAGTCGGAATCCACAGGCTCGACCGACCCTGCCTGGTAGGCGAGGCGCCAACGGCCGGCACCAGGGTGTCGCCGGCGGACTACGTGGAGAAAGCCCGGCGGGAAGGCTACAGCGGGATCCTGTTCTGGAGCTACCGGGCCGAAGACCGCGCGTCGGACTTCGGGAAGGTGTGAAAAGGAAAGGGCACCGTGAGGGAATCAGGCACGTCGCGCGGCCGGCTTTCGCATGACCGCCGTCAACAACAACGCCGCCGCAACCACCGTCAGTGCGCCGAATACGTTGTACCAGAGGTACGAAATCGTCGTGTACTGCCAGAGCCAAAGCACCAGGCACTCGCCAATCAGGCCGCCGACAAACGCCGCAGTGCCTCCCACGCGCTTGATCAGAAGAGCGAGAATGAAGATCCCCAAAACGGTGCCGTAAAAAAGGGAACCGAGGATGTTGACCGCTTCGATCAAGGCGCCTAGCCGGGCGGCGCCCTCCGACACGACAATCGCAAATACTCCCCAAAAGGCGGTCGCGACTCGGGAAACACGCAGGTAATGCTTTTCGGACGCCTGCTCCGAAAGCAGGCGCTTGTACACATCCACGATCGTGCTCGTGGCCAGCGAGTTCAGGGCCGAGGAAATAGCGGACATGGTAGCGGCAAAAATGACTACGATGATCAGTCCCACCACCCCGCCGGGCAGGTAACGGATGACGAACGTCAGGAAGACGTAATTAGTGTCGTTGGTATCGGCGGCCGGGTCATTCTGCCGCATCAAACCAACCGCCTGATTGCGCAGCTGGCCGGCTCTTTCTTCCGCCGCGCGAAGCTCTACCCGTGCTTGATTCTCGGCGGCCGAATCAGCGCTTTTTGAAGCGGCTAACCACGCCCGGATTCGCGCTTCCTTGTCCTCCTGAGCTTGCCGGTATTCGGCCTGGACCCGTTGATACTCGCCGGCCAACGGGCCGGCCGTTATGCGCTGTTCCTCCTTGGAATTAAAGAACAGCGGACCCGGGTTGAACTGGTAGAACACGAATACCATCGCACCGACGAAAAGGATGAAAAACTGCATCGGGACTTTAGCGAACCCGTTAAACAGGAGCCCGATGCGGCTTTCAGCCACTGACTTGGCAGTCAGATAACGCTGGACCTGTGACTGGTCGGTGCCGAAATAAGCCAAGGCCAGGAAGAGGCCGCCGATCAGGCCCGACCAGAAGTTGTACCGGTTTTGCCAGTCAAAGGAGAAATCTACGGCGTTCAGGCGGCCCATGACACCGGCGACGGAAACCGCATCCCGGAAAGAGACATCGTTCGGCAGCAGGCTGATGGTGACGAGCAAGGCCACAACCATGGCGCCCATGATGACCAGGAACTGCTGAAAGTCATTCCAGTTGACCCCCACGACTCCGCCGGCCACCGTGTAGGTGATCACCAGCACTCCGATCACCCAGATGGTTAGGCGAATATGCCAACCAAGCACGACGGAGAGAATCAGTGCCGGCGCATAGAGCGAGAGGCTTGTGGCCAGCGCACGTGAGACCAGGAAAATGCCCGCGGTCAACACTCGCGTCTTCAAGTCGAATCGCCGTTCCAGGTACTCGTACGCGGTAAAGACGTTGAGGCGATGAAAGACCGGGACAGCGAAGATAGAGAGCAGAACCATCGCGATCGGAAGGCCGAAGTAGAATTGCACGAACCGCATCCCGTCCACGTAAGCGAGGCCCGTGGTAGAGACGAAGGTGATCGCGCTCGCCTGCGTGGCCATGATGGAAAGGGCGACCGCGTACCAAGGCATGCTCTTGTTCGCGAGCATGTAGGTTCGGATATCGCGGGTGCCGCGGCCCCGACGGATTCCAAAAACCACCGTGAAGATCAGGAAGGCTGCGAGTACGACCCAGTCTAGAGGCCTCATGGGATTCAGGAGAAGTCAGAAGTCAGAAGTCAGGAGTCAGAATGAAGAAGCATTTCGAGCTCAGGATTAAGCTGGCACTCACTTCTGAGCTCCTGCCCTTTGATTCTGACTTCTGACTCCTGACTTCTGACTCCTTTTTCTTAATTATTCGAAAGCGCGCGTAAAAGTGTAGAAAAGGATAATCAAAACGACCAGAGTCACGAGGACCGCCAGGTACCAATGGATCCAAGAGCCAAAAGGCGGCTCTTCGTCCCTGGCTGCTACCTCAGGCTCGTGCTCAGCTTCCATTTTTGCTGCCCCTGGCTGAAACGAGATTGGCGAAAAACCGATAAGCTCCCGGAACCCCGGCCGGAAGCTGCCGAAACCAGGCATAGCTGGTGTAGATATATACGCCTTCGCCGAACCGGGAGTAAAGGACGCCGCCCTCTAGAGCGGGCTCTCCCGGATCGGCGGTTGAAATAACCGTCTCATACCGGGAATCCCATTGCCCGGGGAAATACAATCCGCGTTCCTGGACCCAGCCCTCGAAGTCGGAGCTCGTGATCCGGTTCGGCGTCGTGAGGAGCGGGTGCTGCGAAGCGGTAAGACGGACGGGCGCCTCCTCGCCTGATACGCGCTCCCTGGAGACGCGGAAAGGATAAGGCCCCAACTCGGCCGGGATCAAGTCCTGAAGCGTGTTGTACTGGACCACGAGGGTGCCGCCGGACGAGACATAGTCGAGGAGTCTCGATTGCACCGAACTGAGCACGGGCCGGGTATTGTAGGCGCGTATGCCCACCACGATTGCGTCGTACAGGGACAAATTCCCGACCGCCAGTTCTTCGTCGGAGAGCAACCTGACCTCATAGCCGATCTGTCTTAACGCTTCCGGCACAAAATCACCCGGACCCATGATGTAACCCAGGCGCTGACCGACTTTCTTCAGATCCAGGCGGAGTAGCGTCCCCTTCGATTCCTCCAGAACGGTTTGTACGGGAATATGAAGGTATTGGATTTCGTTAACGGACCAACCGACAGTCCTGCCTCCTACCTCCACTACGGCGCGGACTGGACCCGATCCGGCATTAGCCGCAGCAGACACGCGAAAATCGAGGTCGCGGCTTTCTCCGGCCTTCGTCATGGCAAGAGGAATGGCGGACGGTGCGGCCGACCAGCCGGGGGGCATTTTAAGTGAAAGAGTCGCGGAAGCGTGGCCATCGCTTCGATTGGTGACCGAAACCCTCACCGTCTTCCCGGCACCGTTAGCGAAAACCGTGACGGGTTCATCAAGACGCACCGAGAACTCGGGCTCGACTTCGAAGACCCGGTATCGCTCACCTTCCACGGGATCGACCCAGCGGTAAAGAACCGGTATCTCGTAAGTCATTTCGTACCCGTCAAGCGCGACACGAACCGTTGCACGAAACGGCGGCGGAGACTCCGCCAGCCCGATTTTCTGCTGGTCTTCGACGCTGTAAAGATACGGTGTACCTGGCCGGGCGAGCCAGAAGGGTTGCGTGTAGGCCACGCCGAAAGGGATCGTGAGAGGAAGCGCGGCAGTCGCAGGCACGTTGTCAGCCAGCGGTGCACCGATCTGCCTGGAGCCACCGCCGGGCTCGATCGAGGCCGAGATAAAGCGCAGAGGCAAGCCAGATCGGTTGATGGCGGTCACGTCGACGCTCGCCTGCTGGCCCGGCGTGGCTGAAGCCCGATTACTGACTGCTTCCAGCCAGAGACCGGAGCAAAGCCGGATTGCCTCAAGCGTTTCCTCCATCTTGTGCCGAACCAGCGGATCACCCGGCAGCTTCTGCATTATTTTGCAGGCCTGAACGAGTAGCGGGACTACGGCCGATGGATTCTCATACTCGAAGCTTGACCACGCTTTCTGAAGCACCTCGCCGACTGGCTCTCCCCCCGGTATGCGGGCCCAGCTAAAATCGACTCCTTCCAGGATGTCGGATTTCGCCGGTTCTCCTGCAACATGCTTGAAATAATTCGCGCTCGATCCTCTTCCCTCCGGAGCACCCATCCCCTGGCTTTTGTGCATGGTCCGGCTCTCGCCTGCCAGCTCGCGGTAGCTGCTCCCGAGTAGAGGGTTGTATTCACCGACATCAATCGAGAGAGCTCCAGAGCGCTCCGCCTCCGAGTAACGGCCCCAATTGTACATATTCCAGAGCAGCCGCTTGGCTTTCCACGGCTTGACCCACTTGAGTTGCTCCGGAAATCGCTTTGGATCGGCCGCAGCCTCGAAGGCTTCTTCAGCAAGGATGGCGGACGCAGTATGGTTACCGTGTCCGCCGGTTTCGGGAGTAAAGCGGGTGATGATCACGTCCGGCTGGAAACGGCGAATCACCCAGACTACGTCGGACAGGACGGCCCCCCTGCCCCACAGCCGCAGGGTTTCCTCGGAAGTCTTCGAGTAGCCGAAATCGACCGCCCGGGTGAAGAACTGCTCCGCTCCATCGATATCGCGGGCCGCAAGCAATTCATGCGTGCGGATAACGCCCAGCAGCGCCCCCTGCTCGGAGCCGATCAGGTTCTGACCTCCGTCACCGCGCGTCAGCGAGAGGTACCCGGTTCGCAGGAGCCGGCCGCGCGAGAGGTAGGCCAGCACTGCGGCGTTTTCGTCGTCCGGGTGCGCGGCAACATAGAGGACATTGCCAACTACTGTCAGCTTCTTCAAGTGCAGTTTCAATGCTGCCGAATCCACCAAGCGCGGCCGGGCACCGGGAAACCCAAGGCACCAAGTCAGCCAAGTGGCAAGGAACAGGAACTTCACTCTTTTCATAAGAAGGAACACCCCCCGGATGGCACGACAGCATTTCTATACTAGCAGATGCGAAAGGCGCGCTGGAGGGTGCGGGGTCGACCCGAATCGAGCGTGCGACACCAGACCCTGTGGAGTACGGCGGCAGGATCTCAGCGGCGGTTGAGTGACTCGACGTTTTGTGCGTTGTATCGAAACCCCGCGCCTCTGAAGCGCTAGTAGTTGCGAGATCTCTTTCGAAATGCGGTGGCCTTGACACCGCTTTGTGCTCGCCGGCCTTGCCGGCGGCCCTTCCACTGTCGATGCTCGCTTGAGGGCCGCCGGCAAGGCCGGCGAACACAAAGCGGTGTCAAGGCCACCGCACTTCGAAAGAGATCTCGCAACCACTGGTGCCTCAGAGCCGCGTGGTTTCGATACAACTCGCCACAAAACGGCGAGTCACTCAACCGCCGCTTCGTTGGGTGGTCCCGCTTTGCAATATGTTCTCAAAGCCCACTGGATGCCCTGTTCCGAAACCGTAGCGCTCTCTGATTACCTTAGACCGTGAACCGGATTGATATCGACACCGCCGTTATGTAGACTCCCCAGAACAAGGGGGCTGAAAGCGTGCTGAACCGAAGCAATGATCAACCTCTCAGACGAGTGGCGTACAGCGAACTGAAGAGGTTTATCTGCCAGGTCTTAGTGAAGGCAGGGGTACCCAAGAAGATCGCGCAGGTTGAAGCCGAGATCACGGCTGATGTTGACCTTGCCGGCGTGCAGTCGCACGGCGTGCAACTGGTTCCAAAGCTGGTGGAGAACATTCGCGCCGGAGTGATAAACCCTGACCCTCCGCTGCGCGTCATCGTCGAGCAGCCTGCTTCGATCCTTTACGAAACTGAACGGGCGATTGGCCGTTACACATCCGCAATCGTGATGGATGCCGCGGTCCAGCGGGCCGAGCAATTCGGTGTAGGCCTGGCGGCGGTTCGAGGCGTCGCTCACTGGGGCCGGGGCTACAGCTACGCGCGCCGGGCCGCGAAGGCCGGGTACATAGGCATTGCTTATACGAACGCGACCGTCAACTTCCCGGCATGGGGAACAAGAATCCCTTCGCTCGGGAACAACCCCATGGCTATCGGGGTCCCGGTTGGTGGTGACGAGCCGGTGGTGCTCGACATGGCGATGACCCAGGCCGCAATCCGTAAAATCGTCGATGCGGCCAACACCGGGGACGTCGTCCCGGTTGGCTGGGGGGTCGATGAAGAGGGCAGGGCGACCAAGGATCCCCGAGCGATCCTGGATAGTCAGCGCTTCCTCCCCATGGGCGGACACAAGGGCTCAGCGCTCGCTTTCATGATCGAATTATTGACGGGCGCGCTTGCCGGCGGACTGCTCTGCTTCGAACAGGGCAACCAAGGACGCCCGGATGATTTCGCCGGGGGCTCGAGCAAGACCTTCCTGGCCATCCGTCCCTTCGGTCCCTGGCTGATGAGCAAGACCAAAGACTTGAAGAATCACCTGAAAGCGGCGACTACCGCACCAGAACAGGGAGAGGTGAGCTGGCCCGGGGAGCGCAGTCGTCGGTTCAGACTCGACTACAAGAAGGCCGGCATTCCCTTCCGTCCTCCTCTGGTCCAGTTGCTCGAGCAACTATCTTCTGATTTCTCCGTCCCGCTGTGCTGGCTTTGAGCGCTAGCGGATCGTTGGGTTGGTTGACGTCCGGGCCAGCGTATCCTTAAAGTACTGCTCCAGTTTCGCAACGGCTTCCTGGACTTCTTCTTTCCCCTTGTCCGGGTTCAATTTGAGGAATCCCTGGAAGTGTTTCAGCGCTTGGTCGTACTGGCTCTGTTCGAGAAAAATGTACCCGAGCCGGTAGTGAGCATGGGCGAGCTGAGGATCCAGGAGAACAGCCTTCAGGAAGTGGGCCTTGGCGTTAGCCGGATCCTTCTGCGTTGTGTACGCTTCGCCGAGATACATTTCGGCCTTGGGATCATTGGTATCCAGGCGCACGGCCTTCGAGAGCGGCGCAATTGCTTCCTGGTGGCGGCCCAAGTTCATCCTGATATACGCAAGGTTCTTCAGGCCTATGAGGTTGTCCGGCTCGATTTCGACGGCCCGGGCAAACCCTCTCTCGGCGTCCTCCATCTTGTTGAGCTTGAGGGACGCGACTCCCAGGTTGTTGTGCGCCTGGTAGAATTGCGGACATATTTTGATAGCCGCTTGAAAATGCTGGGCGGCCTTCTCGAATTCCTTCTTGTCCAGATACTCGAGGCCCTTGTGCAACTCCCCCTGTGCTTTTTCCGGAACCTGGAGCGTCTTCACATCGACAACCGTGTTGCCCGCCGGCGGCACATTTTGGTCCGCGGCACGATCGCCCATCACGATCGTGACCAGATCGCTGCGATCTGCTGAAAACCCGGAGACCTCCCGGACAACTTCCTCCCGACCGGTCGAGCTGACATAGATGGTGTAGTTCCCGTCCTTGAGACCCTCAAACGAAAAGAAACTCCCGGATACGTAAGTGACTTGCTGGATACCGGGTCCCACGATTCGGACCATCACGATTCCAGGCAGATCAGTCTCACCCCGGGCAGGCAGTATCTGTCCCCTGATGGCTCCTCCCCCGACCTGTGCCAGAACAGGCAACGAAGAAATGAGCAAGGCCAAGAACACCCTCACTGCGGCCTTCATGTTTTTGTCCTCCTATTGAACGAGTACGGTGGGTTTGCGCTGAAGGCAGGCAAGCGACATGCCAAAACGAGAAACCCACTGTTTCCGGAGGAGTCACGGAAAAGAGGAGGATCGAACGTGCTCCGCAGCGACCGCCCGGTCACGAGCGGCCGGTAAAATTTCCCCGCCGGGCCTGACGGACCTGAACCTACCGCGCTCCCGATTCGCGGCCGATTCTCGATACCCGCGCCTTCTTGGTCCTGTTATCATTCCTCCTGATGGCTAAGCGATACCTGGCCTCGCTGCTTTTTGTTCTTTTTTCATATCCCGCATTTTCACAGACGGCCAGGACCTACCACGTCGACAGCCAAAGCGGGCAGGATACAAACGACGGTCTCTCTCCGGCCTCCGCCTGGCGGACCCTCACCAAAGTCAATGCCACGACCTTCGGCCCGGGTGATCGCATTCTCTTTAAAGCAGGCGCAAGGTTCACGGGCCAGCTCGCCCCGCAGGGGTCGGGATCCGCCGGGAACCCGATCGTCGTGTCCGACTACGGCGGAACCGGAAAGCCGGCGATCGAGGCGGAAGGCAAATTCCCCGAAGCCCTGCTCCTCAAGAACCAGGAATACTGGGAGGTGGACGGCCTTGAGCTGACCAATTTGGGGCCGACCGAGGCGCCTTTCCGGTACGGAGTCCGGCTGGTCGCCTGGGACTATGGCACCGTTCACCATATTCACCTCCGCAACCTGTTCGTACATGACGTGAACGGCTCGCTCCGAAAAAGCCGCGGCGAAGGACAGGGGATTGTCTGGGAGAACGGCGGCGAGGTGAAGCTGAGCCGGTTCGATGACCTCCTGATCGAGAATTGCCGTCTTCTACGAACCGACCGCAACGGGATTTGCGGCTTCACGCCCTACCCCGCAAACCGGAAGACTTGGTTCCCTTCCCTTCACGTGGTCATCCGCAAGAACCTGCTCGAGGATATTGGCGGCGACGCGATCAAGCCGTGGGGGTGCGACGGAACGATCGTCGAGCACAACACGGTTCGGGGCGGGCGACAACGGTGCCACGACTACGCTGCCGGAATCTGGCCCTGGAATTCCGACAACACGCTGATTCAATTCAATGAGGTCAGCGGTATGAAGGGGACCAAGGATGGACAGGCCTTCGACTCGGATGGTTTCTGTCACAACACCGTTTTCCAGTACAACTACTCGCACGATAACGACGGAGGGTTCATGCTCCTGTGCGGAATCGACAATGAGAATACGATTATCAGGTACAACATCAGCGAGAACGACCGCACGCGCCTCTTCCATTTTTACGATCTGATCCGCGGGACACGGATCTACAACAATGTCTTCTATGTCGGCGAAAACATTGACGTACACCTTTTCGAATGGACGCCCGGAGCCTCAGGCTGGGCGACCGATACGCTCATCGCGAACAACATCTTCTACCTGAAGGGTATCGGCCGGAATCACTACGGCCTGCGGAAGAAGTCTCCGGACGACGGCATCTGGATTTCCCAGCCGGGCTTCGGAGGCGCGACCGGTGTAGTCTTCAAGGACAACGTGCTTTTCGGCCGCACCGCCGACGTGCCCGAGCAGTGGAAAACGCTCGCCTTCGATCCGTTGCTCGTTGCGCCCGGAACCGGCAAAGACGGCTTTGATTCGGTGGACGGTTATAGGGTGAAACCGGGATCGAGCTGTATCGGGGCCGGCACGCCGATCCCGGATAACGGCAGCCGCGATTTCTGGGGCAACCCGGTCAGTTCCAACCAAAAGCCCTCGATCGGCCCGCATGAACCAGGAAGGGCCAGATGACGTGCCCGGGCGTGTCGCCCAAATCAAGTCCCAGCCTTTAGAGCGACAGTAGTTGCGCCTCAGAGCCTGCGATCAGCAGGGGGTACGACCTAAAGCCCGCCTGAAGGCGGAACTACGAACGGTCTGGCGCCACCTGTATCACACTGGGATTTCCGAGCACACGGCAAACCTGGTCACGCCCTCATCCACCTGTGGACATCGCACATATTTTGGGCGATACTTATGTGGCAATGCCACAGGAGGAGCCAAAGCGATGGGTTCCAAGCTGGATCTTCTTCAAGGGACACTCG
>Ga0105104_10001112_pt1 | contig 20407 bp, 11 predicted proteins | sample PPLLaktember2015_3_FD_87034 | JGI IMG/M metagenome (GOLD analysis project Ga0105104, IMG submission 87034) | Freshwater sediment microbial communities from Prairie Pothole Lake near Jamestown, North Dakota, USA - PPLs Lake P7 Core (6) Depth... | ecosystem: Environmental > Aquatic > Freshwater >... | reverse complement strand
CCGCATTTCCTCCAACATCCATATGGACCGCCAACGACTGAGTGCCGAAGTGGTCGAGCTTGTGAATTCCTCGTTCAATTTCTATCACACACAAACTTATTTTATTCATCCGGCAGATAACGAACTCGTCCTGGAGGCTGCCACAGGCGAAGCAGGAAAAGCCATGCTTGAAAAAGGACACCGCATCCCGATGGGGAAAGGCCTGGTGGGCCGCGCCGCGGAAACGAATGCCCCTGTGCTCGTTTCCGATGTCGCCGCAGATCGGGAATGGCTGCCCAATCCCCTGCTTCCAGAGACAAAATCCGAGCTCGCTATTCCGATCTCGTCCGGCGAAATAGTCATCGGCGTCCTCGATATACAGCAGAATATCCCCCAAGGATTAACAGAGGAACACAAGGACGTGCTTCAAACCGTCGCGAACCAGATCATGATCGCATCCCAAAATGCACGTCTGTTGCTGGAAGCCCAAAGACATGCTGACCGCGAAGCATTGATCACGACAATCAACCAGAAAATTCAAAACACCACGACTGTGGAAAATGCTTTACAGGTGGCTGTCCGTGAAGTGGGACTTGCATTGGGCGCGCACGCAAGCGTACGACTGGCACAGCTCGACCAGAGGACGGATACCAAATGAACAGACAATTCTTCAGCCTCCCCGAAGACGCAACCCTAAAGATGCGAAATGCATTCCGGTATGCCAGCGTGGTCATGGCTGCGACCACGGTCGCATTGTTCGTCGAAGCCTACCTGGCGATCAGAACCGGTGCATGGCAATTGTGGGTCGGGACCGCCGTCATCCTGTTTGTCTTTGTCGCCTCATACGTCAGCCTTCGGCTGATTCGAAAGAGAGAGATCGAGCAGTCCGCAAAAGTTCTGATTTATAGCATCCTGATAGGAATTATAGCTAATCCGCTCGTCATTGCGGATATCGGCGTAGGATTGGGCCTTACCGGCATTCTACTGGCTGTGGAGATTGCCTCGCAGACATCAGACCGGCCGGAACGTTTTGCCATTATCAGCTTTGTGGCGGCAGTCATTACCATCTTTTTGGACCTGCTTCTGCCTCCCTATCGTCTGGTTGTTCCCGAACTCCATCTGTTTATCCCGGTGATTACAGGAGCGGTGGTTATCATTTTAGGCTACCGGGCATTCCAGGGCTTTAAAGATTTCAACCTGCGCGTAAAACTGATCACCGTCATTATCGGCGTCGTTTTCTTTTCTGTAGCAGTGATCGGTTTCCTGGCGAATCGCTCGTTAAGTGCCAACCTGACCGAGAACGTCGGCAACAATTTGTCCGCTCTGGCAAATTCCAAAGCCATTGAGATCAGCCAAACTCTTAAGCGTGAAATCGGTCTCCTCAAGACCTTGGCGCTTGACGAGACCATTGAAAATACAGTAGAAGCTGCCAGCCGGGGTGAGCTCTTAACGCAGGCAGAGATCCAACAATTGGACAGTCAGTGGCGCGCTGCAGATGTAAACAACAATGGAAGCTCACTCGTCTCCCGCGTCCTTTACAATCGCACTTCAACCCAACTGCGTCAGTTTCAACAAAACTTTTCACAACACGTGGAAGTCTTTTTAACTGATCAGCAGGGGGTTAACATCGCTGCCACCAATCGCACCTCCGATTACTATCAGGGAGATGAGGAGTGGTGGCAGGTTGCCTACCGGGAAAGAATATATGTTGGCCAACCCGAATATGACGAGAGTGTAAAGACAACGGTCGTGATTATCGCAATTGCAATCCGGGATGAGGAAAGCCAGAATGTGCTTGGCATCCTTCGTACAACGGTCAACTTTGATTCTATGGCACAGTCGCTTGCCGCCGGTTTATTCGGCCAAACGGGTCAAACCGTGGTGTACCTGCCGAATCGTCAGGAACTGGCTCTCGTGTCTAGCGAAGAAAACACATCTTCGTTAGCACAGGAGGCATCCGGGTTTGACATCAACGAGCTCTTCAAGGCAATCGACTCAAAGGATCCGTATTTTGAGATTGTCTATCGCCAGACTCGGGTACTTGCCAGTCAGGCCAGAGCCGTGATCGAGAATGATGTGAATGAAGATGCACTCGCAATATTAAGACTGAATTGGCGTGTGATCGTTTTTCAGGATCTGACAGAGGCTGTGCAACCGGTTCAGGCGCAAACACGCAACATGGTAATCATCGCTTTGATCATTTTTATCGCGGCTACTTTCACCGCACTGGGTTTATCACAGATCATCTCGGCCCCTCTGGTGCGTCTCAATACCGTTGCCGAACAGGTGGCAGCAGGCGATCTATCGGTGCAAGCCATCGTGGAAACAGGGGATGAAACCGGCACACTGGCAAATACCTTTAACAGCATGACCGCACAGTTACGTGGCTTGATCGGCACATTGGAACAGCGTGTCGCAGACCGCACCAAAGCCCTGGCTACCTCCGCGGAGATCAGCCGTTATCTCTCCACGATCCTGAACGAACGCCAACTGATCATCGAGGTGGTGGAACAGCTAAAAACAGCCTTCGACTACTACCACGTTCATATTTACCTGGTGGATGAAGCGAGCGGAAATTTGATCATGGCTGGTGGTACAGGCGATGTAGGCGCCTCGTTGTTGGGCAGCGGCCATAAGGTTTTGAAGGAGAAAGGCCTGGTAGGACGTGCTGCGCACAACAACGTTGCTGTCCTGGTGTCCGACACATCCAAGGACCCGGATTGGCTGCCCAACCCCTTATTACCTGAAACCAAATCCGAAGCCGCGATCCCAATTGCCAGCGCAGACAAAGTGCTCGGCGTTCTCGATGTCCAACACGATGTAACCGACAGGTTCACAAAGGAAGATATTGACTTGCTTCAATCCCTTGCGAACCAGGTCGCCATCGCCCTGCTGAACGCGCGCTCCTACGTGGATGTTCAGCAACGTGCCGATCGGGAAGCACGTATCACCTCCATCGGCTTAAAGATAAAGAGCACGACTTCCATCGAAGCGGCGCTACAGGCAACTGCGCGTGAACTTGGCCGAACCCTGGGCGTAAACGATATCCGGGTCATCCTTGAGGCTCCCGGTACGATAAATAACAGTCAGAAGCCCGACTAGGTCAGCGCGCAACTGAGGAGCAGCACTTATGGCTAAAACGCAGAAACAAAGCGAAGAAGAAAAAATCGTGAAGGAAAACGTCCGGAAACGATTCAAGAACATGTTTTCAGGGGAAAACGAGCCGCTCTCGAATTTGAGCCTGCGGGAAGTGGAAGCTCTGAAAACGCGGGTGGCAGAGCTGGAGGCACAGGTGGCAGGGCGACAAACCCCACCAGCTGCGCACAAGCCAGTCGCGTCCACCGTGGAACCGATCGTCCAGTTGCCATCTGGAATGGCAACCGGGAAAACCCCTGCAGACGGGCAGGACCCTGCTGTCACTGCTGCAATGCAGAAGCGCATTGGCCTGTGGGCAACAGGAATCTCGGCAGCCGTCGGCCTGGTTTTCTTTGGTTTTGCGGTGTACATCGTGTTCGTCCTCCAGAGCGGGATGTGGGAACTGTCAGATATCGTCCTCATGCCGTATACCTTGGCGATGTTTATCGCCAGCTCGATCGGCTGGAATCTTGTGCGGCGCGACCGCTACGCACCGGGTGTCTGGGCGTCATACCTGAGTAACGTAGTATTGGCTCCGACCCTGGTCGTCCTGGTAATTCAAAATTTTCACCTCATCATGGGTGGATACCTTGCACTGTTTGCCCTTCTTTTTATCGTCCTGATCCTGCCAAAGACGTCAAGATTGCGGGCGATCCTCGTCGCTCTTGGCGCGGCGCTGCTCATGGCAATCATTGAGGCCTGGAATCCTGCATTTCGGTTGAGCACCAGCCACATCCAGAACTTCACATGGATGGTTCTCGGGCCCGCGGCTGTGGGCATCCTGGCTCTTTTCTTCGCCACCCAGCAACTACGGAACCCCAGAATCCAGACGCGCCTGACCGCCCTGATCATGATGGTCATCATCCCACTATTGGTGATCATCAGCATCATCGTCACCTCGCTCTCCCGGGCACGGATCGAGACGGGCGCCCAGACTGAATTGCAGGGCACCAGCCGCTCACTCGCCTCCACTGTTTCGACCTGGCTGGAACTCAATGTCAGCGCTCTCCAGGGATTGACCTTACAACCAGATGTCGTCAACATGGATGCAGAACAGCAACGCCCCGTGTTGCAGGCAATGGCACAGGTATATCCATATATGTATTTGGTCAGCACCACGGATCTCACTGGATTTAACATCGCCCGAAACGACAGCGCAGACCTCACCGATTACAGTGACCGCGATTGGTTCAAGGGCGCCAGCGCTGGTGAACCGATCACATACCAAACTCTGATCGGCAGGACCACCGGACAGCCCGCCCTGGTAGTTTCCACACCCATCAAGAATGCCTCCGGAAGAATTATCGGGGTAGGGATGTTCGCCGCAGATCTGACGGATCTAGCGGAGGAGACGCAGGTCAGCACGGTCGGAGAACGCGGCTTTACCTTTATTGTGGACGCCAACAATCAGGCGGTGGCACACCCAGACTTAACCTATACCGCTGAACTGCGCGATATGAGCGAGTACCCACCCGTAGCTGCCCTGCGCAAGGGCGAGACGGGCCTGATCACCTTTACCGATGAGAACGGCGAACGCTGGCGCGCGTATGGAGCCACCCTGGACAACGGCTGGGCAATCATCGCGCAACGACCCGAAAGCGAGATTCTCGCTCCGGCACGCCAGTTCCAAATCGTGATCATCACGCTGATGATGGCTGGAGGCGTGATCATGCTGATCCTGGCATTGTTCACCATTCGCCGCACCCTCCAACCGATTGCTACGCTTACCAATACCATCTCCGCCATTGCAGCCGGCGACCTGAACCGCGTCGCTGAGGTGCAAAGCCGGGACGAAATCGGGACCCTGGCGAATACCTTCAACACCATGACCAGCCAGATCCGAAACCTGGTTGGCAGTCTCGAGCAACGCGTCTCCGACCGCACTCATGACCTGGAACTGGCTGCGGAAGTCGGCCGGACCGCCACAGAAAAAGTAACCCATCTGTCCGAGATGTTGACGGAAGCAGCCGAGATGATCCGTACCCGCTTCGAGTTGTATTACACACAGATCTATTTGACCGATCCTTTGGGAGAGAGGATCGTCTTGCACGCGGGAACCGGCGAAGCGGGAAAAGAGTTATTAAAACGTGAACATTACCTGGTTATCAATTCCAGCTCGTTGAATGGACGTGCAGTGCTTGAGCAGCAGACGCAAATCGTCCCTGATACCAGGGAAAACCCGAATTTCCTGCCCAACGTGCTGCTTCCAAATACGCGCTCCGAAATGTCGGTCCCTCTGATCGTCGACGGCAAAGTGGTGGGCGTACTCGATATGCAGAGCGAACGACCCGGCGCGTTGTCCGAAAGCAACCTGCCTGCGTTTGAGGCTCTGGCAGGGCAGCTGGCTATTGCAGTTCGCAACGCGGCTTTGTTCACGGAAGTCCAGGAAGCCCGCTCGGAAGTGGAAACGCAGATGCGCCGCTTCACGGAAGAGGGCTGGCACGACTTCCTGGACGCCATCCATCAGGGGCAGAGGATCGGTTTTGCGTTCGATGACAGCAAGGTCATCCGTTTGAAACCGGAGACAATCTCAATGCCATCTGGCAAAGACTGTCTCAATCTGCCGATTACTGTGACGGGAGCCAAAGTTGGCACGATCCGGCTTCCCGCCAATTTGAAGGCGAACGAATTGGAATTGGTTAAATCTGTCAGTGACCAACTGGCACAGCACGTGGAAAACCTGCGCCTGCTGGCACAGGCGGAAAAGTTCCAAAAGGAAGCTGAACAAGCCGTTCGCCGCCTGACACATGAAGGCTGGGATAGTTACCTCAGCAACAATAGTCAGATAGGTACCGGTTATGTCTATGACCTGAACCAGGTTCAACCCGTCTCTGGGAATGACAATCATGGCACAGATCAGGCTCTCAAACGACCTCTTGTTATCGGTGATGAATCGATTGGCGAATTGAGACTTGAATTGCCAGAAGCATCGCAGGAAGCCACCGAGATCCTTGCGGCGGTAGCAGAGCAGTTGAGTGGTCACCTCGAGAACCTGCGGCTTTCAGAACTAAATGAAAAGCATGCCCAGCGTGAGCAGGCTTTACGCCAGATCACCAGTGCTTTACGCAGTTCAACCAACCCAACAACGATTATGCGCACTGCTGTTCGTGAACTGGGAAGTATTCTGGGACGCAGGGCAGTCATTCAAATGGTAACCCCTGAAAAGGCCGGCCAGGGCGCTGAAAACGAAACAAACTCACCTGCCAATCCTGACGGCGTAGTTGGAGGTAAAGTATGATAAACACAGATAAAAACCTGACGGACAATGGACACAAGCAGTCCGCTCAGCCCAGCCTGCAGCTGCTCCCGTTGATCATGAACAACATCCCCCAGGCAATATTCTGGAAGAATCGCGACCTGGTCTATCTGGGATGCAATCAAGCCTTTGCAGACGATGCCGGTTTCTCCTCGACGGAAGAGGTCATTGGGAAAACCGACTATGACATGCCCTGGAAGGATCAGGCCGAACTTTACCGCGCCGACGATCGACGTGTCCTGGACACTGGAGAATCAAAACTCAATTACGAAGAACCTCAGACAACGCCGGACGGTTCAACGATCTGGTTGCGTACCAGCAAAACTCCAGTACGCGAGAACGATCAGGTCGTTGCTATCCTGGGGATGTATGAGGATATCACTGCCTATAAAAAAGCCCAGGAAGCAAGCGAGGTTGAAAAGCAACGCTTTCAGACCATCCTTGAGACGGTCAGGGTCCCAACAGTCATCTCGCGCCTCTCTGATGGCATCGTGTTATATGCTAACCAGGCTATCGCTCAGATCAGCCAGGTAAAACTGGAGAAGTTAGTCGGTTTCAGAACGGGAAACTTTTATGCCAACCCCGACGACCAGGTCAAATTGAGGGAGACCCTCCGACAACATGGTCATATCGACGACTTTGAAATTCAATTCCGGCGAACAGATGGAAGTTTGTACTGGGCATTGTTATCAGCCCGCATTATCGATTACGAAGGCGAAAAATGCGTACTGAGTACGTATATTGATATCACCGAGCGCAAGCGTATGGAAGAAGATCTCCTGCTCCGTGACCGCGCCCTGGCTTCCTCTCTCAACGCAGTCTTGGTTGTCGGGTTGGATTTTAAACCTATCTATGTCAATGAGTCCTTCCTTAAAATGACTGGTTACACCTACGAGGAAGCCATGCAACTTACTATTACGGACCTCAGCGTGTATCCGGAAGGGCTGAAGCGAATTGACGAGGCAACACACACACAAGGCTTCTTCATTGGCGAGGAATCCCTCAAACGCAAGGACGGTTCCATTTTCCCCACCGACTTTTTCACTTCGTATATTACCGACGACAAAGGCGAACCTATTGCCATACAGACTGCCTTCACTGATATCACCGAGCGCAAGCACGCAGAACAAGCTCTACAAGAAAACCAGAAGTTCCTCCAAACGGTCATGGACAACATCCCGCAGAGCATCTTCTGGAAAGATAATAATCTTACCTATCTTGGTTGTAACAGCGCCTTTGCATCAGATGCCGGTGTCAATTCGCCCAGCGATATTGTTGGGAAAAACGATTGGGATATGCCCTGGAAGGAACAGGCGGAGCTTTACCGCGCCGATGATAGTCTGGTCATGAAGAACGGCGTACCAAAACTCAATTACGAGGAACCGCAAACCAATCCACAGGGTCAGATCACCTGGTTGCGCACCAGCAAAATTCCGTTGTACGACAGCGATGGCAATGTTTCCGCTGTTTTAGGTATGTACGAAGATATCACCGAGCGCAAGCGGTTGGAAGATCAAATACGGGAAGCCCTTGAACGTCGAGGTCTCCAGGTACAACTCTCTACCCAGGTCTCCCAATCCATTGCCACCGCGTCCAGCCTGGAAGAGTTATATGAGCGCGTGGTGACTCAGGTCAAGGAAGAGTTTGGGTACTATCACACGCAGCTTCTCCGCTACGATCCAAACCAGGAAGCTGTTGTGCTGGTGACTGGTTACGGTGAGATTGGTGCAAAGATGCTGACTGCCGGACACCGTCTGCCCATGGGCGAGGGGTTGATCGGTACGGCCGCGGCTTCCGGAGAAACGATCTTGCGTCCGGCGTTGGAAAATGACCCTGACTGGCACGCCAACCCCCTCCTGCCGGAAACGAAAGGTGAAATCGCCGTTCCGATTAAGTTAGGAGATACCATCCTAGGTGTACTCGATGTGCAGAGTAATGTTGCTGGTGCCCTGGATGCAGATGATCAACTGCTCCTGGAAGGTTTGTGTGGGCAAATCGCCGTCGCAATCGAGAGCACCCGTTTGCGCGCGGATATGTCCGAACGACTGGAAGAAATCAATCGGTTGTATGGCGCGATGAGCCATGAAGGTTGGCAGACCTATCGGCAGTCAGCAGATGTTTCATCGGGCTTCATATTCGACCAGGCCGGGTTGCGACCTGCCAGGGATATTGGGCTGGCGGAAGAACTTTTTGCGGCGATCCCGCTCACCGTGCCTGGTGGGGAGGTCATTGGGAGTCTAGCTGTCACCGATGATCCGCAACGTCCTCTCTCGGCTGAAGATGAGGTTTTCCTGCAGCAAGTCTCCGAGCAGGTTGCCCTGGCGCTGGAAAGCGCCCGTCTCTTTGAACAAACACAGACCGCCTTAAGCGAAGTCCAGCGCCGTGCATCAGAACTGGAGACAGTTGCAGAACTGAGTGCCACCACATCGAGCGTGCTCGACCCGGATCAACTCCTCCAATCGGTGGTGGATCTGGCCAAGGAACGGTTCGGTCTTTACCATGCACATATCTATACCTATGACGAATCGTGGAACACTCTGCTTCTCACGGCAGGTGCCGGAGAGATTGGACGCAAGCTGGTTGCTGAGGAACACGCTATTCCACTGACTATTGAACAATCCATCGTAGTACGGGCTGCCCGCGAACGGAAACCTGTGATCGTCAATGATGTAAACAGCGAGCCTAGCTTCCTTCCCAACCCGCTCCTGCCTGAGACCTATGCAGAAATGGCTGTCCCCATGACAGCCGGTGATAAGCTGCTCGGTGTATTCGATGTCCAATCAAACAATCCGGCTGGCTTTTCAGATAGAGATGCCAATATCTATGTTACTCTGGCTGCCCAGGTGGCTGTTGCACTGCAAAATGCCCGTCTATATGTGGAACAGGCTGCACTCGTAACCCAGTTGCGGGAGCTTGACCGTCTCAAATCTTCCTTCCTGGCAAATATGAGCCATGAGCTGCGGACACCGTTGAACTCCATCCTTGGTTTTGCCGATGTGATCATCGAGGAACTGGATGGTCCGTTGACAGAAAACATGAGCAACGACCTGCGCCTCATTCAAAAGAATGGGCAACATCTCCTGCACCTGATCAATGATGTGCTGGATATGGCAAAGATCGAAGCCGGGCGCATGAACCTGAATCCTGAAAGATTTACAGCCTGTGAAGTGCTGGAAGAAGTGACAAGTATCACCTCCACATTGGCAAGTGAAAAGAATATTTCACTCTTCATCGAAGAAGATTCGAACCAGGAGGTGAAAATTTATGCAGACCGAACACGCCTGCGCCAGGTGATGATCAATCTTGTTAACAACGCCATCAAATTTACAGAAAATGGTAAGATAGCCCTCAAGGTAGCCACAATGGAGGGTGCCCGTATTCTGGTCACTGTAAAAGACACGGGTATTGGAATTCCACCTGACAAATTGGATGCAATCTTCCAGGAGTTTACACAAGTCGATTCGTCATCCACACGGAAAGCTGGAGGCACCGGTTTAGGCCTGCCCATCAGCCGCAAACTTGTTGAAATGCATGGCGGCCGCTTGTGGGCTGAAAGCACCGGCGTCCCGGGAGAAGGTTCGACATTCTTTGTTGAACTGCCTGTGGAAGCCAGGATCACTGAAACGATTGAAAAACAGGTAAAGTAAATGGCAATCCCGAAATATCTTGAATGCAATCTGTGCGGCAGCCAACAGCCCTATGAACCCTTCGTACCTGCGATCTGCAAAAAATGCAACGCGCAGTGGCTGGAAGCACGCTATGATTTTGAGGCATTCAAACGCGAGATCCTGCGCGGGCTTCCCAATCGTCCCTTGAATATGTGGCGTTATCAGGATGTCCTGCCGCTGAACACTCCCTCGTCTGTGGACCTTTACCCCGCAGGAGGCACACCCCTCTGGCTGTCGCAGCGCTTCGCTCCCCCGCTCGGGCTTGATTCCGTTTACGTCAAGGATGAGCGCTATGGGCCCACCAGTTCCTTCAAAGACCGCCAGGCGGCCGGCGCGGTCGCGGCGATGCTGGAAAATGGGATCCGGGAAGCGGTCATTGCCTCCACGGGGAACGCGGCTGTCGCCTACGCGGCGGCCTGCGCCCGGGCCGGGATCAAACTCTGGGTCTTTATGACCAGCCTTGTACCGCAGGAAAAGCTGCGTGAGGCGGCGCTGTTTGGCGCCGAAGTGATCCGGGTCAGCGGAAATTACGATCAGACCAAGCAGATCGCTTCGCAGTTTGCACAGCGCCGCCATCTCCTGTATGACCGGGGAGCCACTTCCATCCCGGCGCGCGAATCGATGAAGACGATTGCCTATGAGATCGTCGAGCAGCTTGGCTGGCAGGCTCCGGCCTGGTACATCCAGGCGGTCAGCGGAGGGTTGGGACCTTTGGGTGTCTATCAGGGCTTCAAGGAATTGCTAAACATGGGTTTGATTGATAGAATCCCCAAAATGGCGATCATCCAGGCGGAAGGCTGTGCCCCGATGGTCGAGGCTTTCAAAGCCGGCAAGGATGTGGCGCAGGCAGTCATCCCAAATACAAGCATTATCATCCTGTCGACGGGTGATCCCGGCAAGGCGTACACCTATCTGTGGCAGATCACGCAGCAGCACGGCGGCGTGATGGAGTCTGTCACCGATGCCGAGGCATTTAGCTCCATGCGCGCCCTCGCCAAAAGCGAGGGGACGGCTGTCGAACCGGCTGCCGCGGTCGCCTTCGCGGGGTTCGAAAAACTCGTCCGCGAGGGTGTCATCAAACAGGATGAACTGGTGGTCATCAATTCCACCGGGCACACCTTCCCTGTCGAGAAGCATGTGCTTGGCGACCAGTGGGCAGTCGACGTCCACCTCAGCAAGGATCAATCTCCCGCCCCGCGCGAGGGCCTGCAGGCTGCGCTGGAGAACCTGGATGAAAAAACCACCTCGGTCCTGCTGGTGGATGATAATGCCGATGATGCCCTGCTGATCAGACGCCTGCTCGAAGGGCACAAGAAATACCGTGTCTACCACGCCAAAGACGGCTGGGAAGGTCTGGCACAGGCACGCCAAAAGCTGCCTGACCTGATCGTCACCGACCTCACCATGCCCGGCATTGATGGCTTCGGACTGGTGGAAGAGCTAAAGCTCGATCCGCGCACGAGAGATATTCCGGTGGTCGTGGTCAGCGCGAAAGATATTACACCTGATGAACGGAAACGATTGAATGGTCACATTGAAGCTGTATACCAAAAAGGATCGCTGCCTCCCCGCAGATTTGTGGATGAGGTGGTACAAGTTCTTGAGGAGAAAAGTGCAGAGTAAGGAGAGCTAACGCTATGGGTCACAATATTCTTTACATTGAAGATAATCACGATAATATGATGCTGGTCCAACGTGCTTTGGAGGCGCGCGGCTATCGCCTTTTGAAAGGCTTCAACGGATTGAGCGGCCTGGAGATTGCCGAGCGCGAAGATGTTGATTTGATCCTGCTGGATATCAACCTGCCGGACATCGATGGTTATGAAGTTGCGCGGCGCCTGCGCAGCAGTACCAAGCCCACGCTGGCTCATATCCCCATCATTGCCATCACAGCCAACGCGCTCAAGGGTGATGCTGAAAAGGCATTGGAAGCCGGTTGTGATGTATACATGTCCAAACCCATCAATATTCGTGAGTTGTGGGCGCGCGTGGAAGCATTTGTCCCTATGCCGTAACAATCATCATGATTGCTATGGGAATTTAAAACTGTAAGGAATCTGTTGCCAAACATACCAACGTTTACTCCATCTCTTACCTCAATGAACCCATCCTATCTCACTCATCTCGAATGTTCTGGCTGCGGCAAACAGTATTCTCACCATGAGGTACATACCTTCTGCCCAGACTGCCAGTCGCCGCTTTTAGCGCGTTATGATTTGAAGAAAGCGCGTCTAAAAGTTGATCGGGATGAGGTAACGCGTCGAAAAAAGGGGATGTGGCGCTGGCGCGAACTGCTCCCCGTTCTTGATCCGGAGAATGAAATCTTTCTGGGGGAAGGCGATACGCCCTTACTTTCCCTGCCCCGCCTGGAAAAAGAGCTGGGGCTTTCCAATCTTTATGTAAAGGACGAAAGCAGTAACCCCACCGGCACATTCAAAGCGCGCGGCCTGGGCGCCGCCATTTCGAAAGCCAAAGAGCTGGGGGTGGAAAAAGTGATCATCCCCACCGCCGGGAATGCGGGCGGAGCCATGGCCGCGTATGCCGCGCGGGCGGGCATCAAAGCCCACATCTTTATGCCCAAAGATACTCCTTTTGCCAATATCGAAGAGAGCCGCATGGCTGGTGCAGAAGTAGTCCTGGTGGACGGCTTGATCAGCGATGCTGCGGGCATGGCGGGCGAAAAAGCACGCGCCGAAGGCTGGTTCGATGTTTCCACGTTCAAAGAACCATACCGTGTGGAAGGAAAAAAGGTGATGGGCTATGAACTGGCGGAGGCGTTTGACTGGGCGCTGCCAGAGGTGATCATCTACCCGACCGGCGGCGGCACGGGCCTGGTCGGCATGTGGAAGGCTTTTGCAGAACTGGAAGAACTCGGATGGCTCAAAAACACGAAACGACCGCGCATGGTCTCTGTGCAGGCGGAGGGTTGTGCCCCGGTCGTGAAAGCCTTTGAGAAAAATGCAACGTTCTGCGACTTCTGGCTCAATGCGCAAACCATTGCTTCCGGCTTGCGCGTTCCCAAAAGTTTTGCCGATCATCTTATTCTTCAGGATATTTATGACAGTGAAGGCACTGCCGTCGCGGTGAGTGACGAATCCATCACCGAATCTCAAAAGCAACTGGCGCGCATGGAAGGCATCTTTGCCGCGCCCGAGGGGGCCGCAACGCTTGCAGCCCTGAAGGAACTGATCAAACAGGGCTGGGTACGTCCGGAAGAACGGATCATATTATTCAACACCGGATCGGGGCTGAAATATCTCGATCATCTGGGTTGATTTCAAACACTTGACGAATAACAAAAGGCATCCCCTTCCGGATGCCTTTTGTTTTAAGCACATGTATAACCTGGAGGCTGACATGGTTGCACGTTGCCCATCATGACGTCGATCGCTCTGTTTCTCGCCAGCTGTGGGACGCCTTATGCCGCTCGAAGACAAGTCAAAAGCCCTTTAGATCGGCGATCAGGCGCAGGTCCGGGCAGAAATGTGGCTTTTTGATCCCACATACCCGGTGGGAAACTCAGGGACTACGGAGTTGTCCAGTCAAATTACAACTCTCCTACAGTCCATAATGCTGTTTATTGTTCAATAAAGACATTCGTCATAGCAAGGGAGGACGATTTTCGGGTTTTTTTAAGAATAGCGTGGCTTGACTAGTGAAATGAGTTGTGAAATAATGTAAACGGTTACTGTAAACGGTTACATAAAAATCATGACTCGGCGCTCCTCTTCCGTTACGATCCGCGATGTTGCCCGACAGGCAGGTGTTTCTGTTGCCACTGTCAGCCGATATATCAATCGAAATGCGCCGGTTTCAGCAGAAGTTGCAGACCGCCTGCATCAAGTCATGAGTGACCTACGGTATGTGCCACATGCGGCGGCTCGGCATCTGGCATCTCGAAAAACACGTGTAATTGGCATATTGCTCAGAAATCTGCATAATGACTTCTTCGTTCCCCTTCTAAATGGCGTTGAGACAGTTGTCCGCACAAAAGGGTATAACTTGATTGTAGCCACCTATCACGATGCAAATAGCCAGAATCCATTGCCTCCGCCCATAGGGCCGCATAATACAGATGGGTTGTTGGTATTTTCAGATGGTCTCATCGATGCAGACCTGACGAATATGACTGCAAGCGGCTTTCCAATGGTGCTGCTGTACCGCACCTCTCCCCCCTCTTTGAACATCCCCAGTGTTACAGTTGAAAATACGGAGATCACACACAAACTGGTGGAACATCTTATCCAGGTACATGGGAAACGCCGTATTTTATATATGCGAGGTCCCATCCACCAGGAGGATTCGATCCGGCGTGAAGCAGGCTATAAATCTGCACTGTCGGCAAACGGAATCCCGTTTGATGAGAATCTTGTTCTGAACGGACAATTCGAACGCGACACTGCCTACCAGGCCTTGAATGATTTTCTTGGTAACGGAAAGCAGGTCGCGTTCGATGCTGTATTTACAGGAGACGACGATGCTGCCGTGGGTGTCTTAAAAGCCCTGCACAAACATGGCTATAAGGTACCTGACGATGTAGCAGTTGTCGGATTTGACGACCTGGGTTTTGCCCCTTTTTTAAACCCAGCGTTGACCACCGTTCGAGCTCCCACCGAATCAGTCGGAAGGATCGCCGCGGAAAGACTATTTGCCCTGTTAGAGGATCAATCCTTGAAAGAAGCGGTCATTCTTCCCACCGAAATCATTTTCCGCCGTTCCTGCGGGTGCCACGCATGAGCGCGTATTTGAAAGGAGGCAGCAACCGCACCGATACCTTTTCATTTCGCTTTCCAACTATTTTCAATCCAAATCCTAAGTAGAGGAGAAAATTCACCATGAAGAAAATTTTGTCTGTTCTGTCGCTGTTGATCGTCGTTACGATGATCCTTGCAGCCTGCACCACACCCGCTGCCCCGACAGATGCCCCCGAACCGACCGATGCTCCGGCGACTGATGCCCCAGAGACTGCCGAGCCCACTGAGCCCCCAGCGTCCGGCGATAAAGTTCAAATTCGCTGGTTCGTAGGTCTTGGTACCGGTACTGATCCAGCCCAGCTGCCCGCTCAGGAAAAGGCTGTTGCTGATTTCAATGCCTCGCAGGATGAGATCGAACTTGTGCTCGAAGTTGTACCCTACGACTCAGCCCGCGATACATTGGCGACCCAGATCGCCTCTGGCGCCGGTCCCGATATCATTGGTCCAGTAGGCTGGGGTGGCTCAAACGCTTTCTACGGTCAGTGGCTTGATATGACGCCCTACATTGAGTCCACTGGCTTCGACACCAGCATCTACGACCCGGCTCTGGTGGAGTTCTATCAGACTGAAGAGGGCCAGGTTGGTTTGCCCTATCTCGTATTCCCGGCTGCGATCTATTATGTACCCGCCATGTTCGATGAGGCTGGTCTTGAATATCCGCCAGCCAATTACGAAGACAAGTATGTCCTCGACGGCGAGGAAGTGGACTGGAATTGGGAAACCCTCACTGAAGTTGCCAAGCGCCTGACCGTTGATGTCAACGGCGCGAATGCGACCGAAGCTGGCTTCGATGCCACGCAGCTGCAGCAGGTTGGTTTCGCCAATCAGTGGCAGACCCATGTCGCCTATCAAGCCAGCTATGTTGCTGGCGCCGCCGACATCGTCGAAGGCGATGAGGGCGCCTATGAATCTGCAATGCCCGACAGCTGGAAAGAAGCAAACAAGTGGGTCTATGACGGCATGTGGGGCGAGCAGCCCTTCATGGCTACCGGCCCGCTCGCTGGTGCTCCTGAATTCGGCAACGGCAACCTGTTCAACTCCGGCAAAGCCGCCATGGCTATGACACCCCTGTGGTACACCTGCTGTCTCGATCAGTTCAGAGACGCTGGCTTCGAATTCCAGGCTGGTGTTCTGCCCGTGGGCGCTGATGGCCAACCTCACGGCCGTGTGGATGCCGATACAATCCGTCTGTGGAAAGGCTCCGCGAATCCCGAAGAGGCTTTCAAGGCATTGAGCTACCTCATCGGACCAGAAGGAATTGAGACCTTGATTGTGGGCACCGAAGAAGTACCGGCTGCTTACAGCGGTCTGCCTGCCAACCCTGAGTACCAGCAGCCCTACGTTGACGGTTTGTTGAAGCGCTATCCGTTCACGACTGCCGAAACATGGGATGTCTTCAAGGCTGGTCTCGCCTATCCTGATAACCCGAGTGCCGAGCAGTGGCAGCCCAACTGGAATGAATCCTGGGCCCGCCAGCAGACCTTCTTCGATCTGCTTCAGAATACTCCTCCCGATCAGCTTGACTTCGATGCTGAGTGGGACAAGATGGTTGAAGATTTGAACGACATTTACGCGAAGTAATTTGCCAGTATACTTTGGGCGGGTCGATCTTTAGGATCGACCCGCCCAGACTTCTCCAAGTAGAGAAAGGATTTATCCATGTTTGAGCAACTTTCCAATTTCCGAAATTCACTTCCATCTCTAAGGTCTTTTCGTAATCTTCCTCCCCTGGCGCGCAGAGAGCTCAAGCAAGCGACATGGTTCCTTTCTCCATGGCTTTTTGGATTCCTGGTATTTACACTGATTCCAATTATCGCTACCCTGGTTTTTACCTTTATCAACCTCAAAATCACAGATGGAGTTTCAAGCCCACTCAAGTGGGTTGGCTTTAGCAACTACCAAACATTGTGGAACGACAACCAGGCGGGCGTGAATCCATCCAGCTGGTTCAGGGGCGGCACACCTGGCGCGTTGTGGGTGACCATAGCATTTGGATTGATAGCGCTTCCAGTGGGAATCTTCCTGCCGTTGGGAATCGCGGTCCTGATGAACAACAAACACCTGAAAGCGCCAAACTTTTTCCGCAGTCTGTTCTATATGCCTTATATCGTCCCCTTTGTGGCGGCGGTTTTTCTGTGGGGCGGCATGCTCAACTCACAAACCGGCTGGATCAATCGCTTTCTGATTGAGGTTCTTCACGTATCAAGAGACAGTGTGCCCATGTGGGCAAACAGCGGCGCAGAAGAATGGGGCTGGATTTACGGGACCTACGTCATGATGGGGATCTGGGGGATCGGCAATGCCATGTTAATTATGCTTGCGGGCCTGCAGGGCGTTCCCACTGAGCTGTACGACGCGGCCAAAGTGGACGGTGCAAATTCCTGGCAGACGTTTTGGAAGGTAACCTTCCCAATGATCTCGCCTGTCATCTTTTACAACCTGACTTTGAGCATCGTCGGCTTATTTCAGTACTTTCTTGTGCCGCTGGTGGTCAATCAGGGCACAGGCCGCCCGGGGGGATTCACAATGTTCTATAACCTGTACTTATACAGAAATTTCTTTCAGTTCCAGAACATGTCCTATGGGGCAACCCTTGCCTGGGTTTTATTTATAATTATCCTGGCAGTGACAATTCTTCTTTTCTGGTCAGCGAAATATTGGGTCTATTACGCGAGCGAAACTCGTTCGTAAGGAGAAGCGAAGATGAAATTATCAAGCGCACAAACAAAAGACGGCATCAACGCCACCCCTGTTGCCGTGTCGAAGGAAAAAACCAGGAAGAGCTTATCGCGCTTCCAGGTAACAAACGCCCTCAACTCCACCTTCGTCACCGTACTTACCATCGCAATCCTTATCATGTTCCTGGCTCCTTTTGCGTTCATGATCTTCACATCTCTCAAGACTCAGGATCAAATCTCCATTGTGGGTGCGCCCATCTGGCCCGCGCAGCCTCCGCTTTATGAATACAACGGCAAACAGGTTGAAGTCTTTATTGTTCCGTTGGGAAAATGCCAGGGTTTTGATCCCAATTCAGGTGCCACGGGAGATTTCGCCCTGGTGAAAAAAGGTCAAAAAGAGAGCCTTTTTGTGGATCCCGACGATCTGGGACGCGGCGAGTTTGCCTGTACAGTTTCCTGGCGCTCTTTGGACCGCGCCTGGGAGTTTGCTCCAACATGGAGCAACTATCAGGAAGTCTGGGATACCATCGATTATCCGCGCTTGATGTGGAACACAACTTTTTACGCCATCGCGTCGACCATTGCCGTGCTCCTCTCCTGCACGGTCGTGGCATTCGGCTTCTCACGTTTCCGCTTTCCGGGCCGGGACTTTTTATTCATCGTGCTGATTTCCACCATTTTCCTGCCAGCCGCGGTAACGGTTATCCCTACCTACACGTTCTTCCAAAGGATCGGCTGGGTCGGCACCTGGCTGCCGCTGATCGTCCCAGCCTTCTTCGCGAATGCCTATGATGTATTCCTGCTGCGTCAGTATTTCATGACCCTGCCGCGTGAGCTGGATGAAGCCGCCATGATCGACGGCGCCAGCCCGCTGAGAGTTCTGTGGTCGGTCATCATTCCGCAATCCTATCCAGCATTGATGGCAGTGACAGTCTTCCACATTGTATATGCCTGGAATGACTATTTCGGGCCCCTGATCTATTTGTCCACAAATCGCGAGGCCTGGCCGATCTCCATTGCGCTTGCCACATTCAATGGTATTTATGGGCAGAGACCTCAGCTCATCCAGGCGGGTGCGTTGATGGCATTGATCGCGCCTCTGATCCTGTTTGTCATTGCCCAGCGCTTCTTTGTACAGGGTATCGTGATCACCGGGGTTGAAAAATAGTATGCTCAAAGTCGCAGTCATTGGCGGTGGCTCGACCTACACCCCGGAACTCGTTAATGGCTTTCTCGCAAGAGTGACCGAATTCCCGCTCAATGAACTGTGGCTAATGGACATCGATGAGGAGCGATTAAAGGTCGTCGGTGGTTTCGCTCAACGCATGGTGGCAGCCAAAGGCTCGCCATTCAAGGTGATCCTTTCCACAAACCAGAGAGAATCGATTAAAGACGCAGACTATGTGACCACACAATTACGTGTCGGTCACATGGAAGCGCGCCGGCGTGATGAATATCTCGGACTGCGTCACGGACTGATCGGGCAGGAGACGACCGGTGTGGGCGGAATGGGCAAAGCCCTGCGCACCATCCCTGTGATCCTGAAGATCGCGCAGGATATTCGGGAAGTTGCCAAACCCGGAACGATGCTGGTCAACTTCACCAATCCGGCTGGTCTGGTCACACAGGCCTTGAGCAAGTATGCGCCGGATGTACCGGCGGTTGGCGTATGCAATGTCCCTATTACCGCGAAAATGCACATCATCGAAAGCCTCGAACAGGCAACCGGCAAAAAGATCGATCCGGGTCATACGGAGTTGAAGACTCTCGGCTTGAATCATTTGTCGTGGCACCGCGGCTTTACGATCGAAGGGGAAGATGTCTGGCCCCAGGTTATCGAGGGCTTTATCACAGGTCTCCGAAAAGAAGCGGAGCCGGAATGGGATCCGCGTACGATCGAAATCCTGCGGATGATCCCGAACTACTATCTCCAGTACTTCTACTACACCGACAAGAAGTTGAAGGCTCAGGAGAAGTGGCCCCCCTCGCGTGCCGAGGAAGTGATCGAAGTGGAGAAGGATCTGCTGCGTGAATATGCCGATCCTGACCTGAAAGAGCCTCCAGCCGATCTGATGAAGCGCGGCGGGGCATACTACTCGACTGTTGCCACCCAGCTCTTGAACGCTCACTACAACGACCTGGGTGAGACCCACGTCGTGAACATCCGGAATGGCGAGGCGGTCAAAGAATGGCCCGCAGACTGGGTGCTGGAAATCCCATCTATGGTCAGGCAGAGCGGCGTCACGCCCCTCCCCACCGAGCCCCTGCCCGCCTCCTGCTTCGGCGTGATCGCGGCTGTGAAAGCCTATGAATTGTTGACCGTGGAAGCCGCTGTTCATGGAGACCGGGCGGCAGCTTATCAGGCTTTATTGGTACATCCCCTGGGACCCAAAGCCGATCAAGTGCAGGCAGTGCTCGATGACATGCTGGAAACGCATAAAGAACACCTGCCCCAGTTCCGGACCTAACCCACCAAATCAAAGGGGCGACCCAACCGGCCGCCCCTTTATTAACTTTTAGAGAATATGCCTTACTATCTTGGCGCTGACCTTGGTGCTACCAAGACTCATACGCTCATCGCTGATGAGACAGGCCGTGTCCTGGGCTTCGGTGAAAGCGGACCCGGCAACCATGAAACCGTTGGTTACGATGGCATGTTCCAATCCATGCAGAGCGGAATTGAGAAGGCATTGCAAGCCGCGGGCTTGAAAAAGGAAGATATAACGGGAGCAGGCTTCGGCGTGGCAGGCTATGACTGGTCGTCCGAAGTCGATGCCACGGTTTCCGTCATCGAACGGCTCGGACTCCGTGCCCCGTACAAATTCGTCAACGATGCGGTGCCCGGACTCGTCGCCGGCTCCGAGGAAGGCTGGGGCGTGGTCGTTGTTTCGGGCACAGGCTCCAATTGCCGCGGCTGGGACCGTGAACACAAGCGTG
>Ga0105104_10001111_pt1 | contig 20413 bp, 18 predicted proteins | sample PPLLaktember2015_3_FD_87034 | JGI IMG/M metagenome (GOLD analysis project Ga0105104, IMG submission 87034) | Freshwater sediment microbial communities from Prairie Pothole Lake near Jamestown, North Dakota, USA - PPLs Lake P7 Core (6) Depth... | ecosystem: Environmental > Aquatic > Freshwater >... | reverse complement strand
TCTCCTCCATCAGCTCCGCCTCGAGGTGGTTCCGGGGCGCGAAGTCGACATGCCCGCCTTCGGTGGCGAAGGGACGGTGGCGCTGCCCGTCCCAGTAGAGGCCCGCGCAGCCCAGCCCCGTGCCCGCCGAGAGGATCGCCTGGTTCCCTACGGCGTCGTGCGCGCCGGCCTGCAGGATCGCGCAATCGGTGGGCCAGCGGTGGCGCAGCCCGTAGGCGTTGGCCTTCAGGTCGTTGAGCAGCGTCACCTTCGGGACGGCGAGGAGGTCGGCGAGCCGCCGGGAATCCACCACCCAGGGCAGGTTCGGGGTCTCGGTGCGCCCGTTCTTCACCGGCCCGGCCACTCCCAGCGCCGCCCCGACGGCCGACGGCCGCGTTTCCTGGACGAAGCGACGGACGATGGTTTCCAGATCAGGCGCGGAACGGCTGGAGTAGGTGATCTCCTTCACCAGCAGGAGCCGCCCGGCCTGGACCTCGAAGGTCGCCAGCCGGGCGTTGGTCCCGCCGATGTCCCCGGCGACGATCACGAGCCCGAGTTCTCCCAGTGCCGACCGTCACGGCGGAGCAGCTCGTCCGCTTCCGGCGGCCCCCACGTCCCGGCGGGGTAGTTGGGATAGTTTCGTGGCGGGAGCGCCTTCCACACGTCGAGCACCGGCTGCACCATCGACCAGCCCCCCTGCACCATGTCCGCGCGCTGGAACAGCGTCGCGTCGCCAATCATCGCGTCGTAGAGCAGGGTCTCGTACCCGGTGCTGGGGACCTTCCCGAAGTAGTCGACGTAGTCGAAGTCCATCTCCACCGTGCCCATGGTGAGCACCGGGCCCGGCACCTTCGCCCCGAAACGAAGCGAGATCCCCTCCTTCGGCTGGATGTGGATGTAGAGGCGGTTGGTGGTGAGCCGGTCCACCGAGGTGTGCTGGAACAGCATCGCCGGCGCGTGCTTGAACTGGATGACGATCTGGGTCATCCGCTTCGGGAGCCGCTTCCCCGTCCGCGCGTAGAAGGGGACGCCCGCCCAGCGCCAGTTGTCCACCAGCAGCCGCAGGGCGACGAAGGTCTCGGTGTTGCTCTCGGGCGGGACCTTCTCCTCCTGGCGGTAGCCCGGGACCTTCTTCCCGTCGATCTCCCCCGGGCCGTACTGGCCGCGCACCGCCTGGTGCAGCACGTCCTCGGGCGAGAGCGGCTCGATGGAGTTGAGCAGCTTCACCTGCTCGTCCCGCACCGCGTCCGCGCTGAAGGAGATCGGCGGCTCCATCCCCACCAGGCTGATCAGCTGGGCGATGTGATTGGGCACCATGTCCCGCATCGCGCCGGCCATGTCGTAGTACGGGCCCCGACCCTCGACCCCCAGCTCCTCGGCCACGGTGATCTGCACGTGGTCGATGTAGTTCCGGTTCCAGATCGGCTCGAACATCCCGTTCCCGAACCGGAAGACCATGAGGTTCTGGACGGTCTCCTTCCCGAGATAGTGGTCGATCCGGAAGATCTGATTCTCACCGATGACTGAGCGAATGGTCCGGTTGAGCTCCACCGCGCTGGGCAGGTCGTGACCGAACGGCTTCTCGATGATCACCCGCCGCCACCGCCCGTTCTCCTCCCCGGCGAGGCCGCTCTTGCCGAGGTTCTGGATGATGGGGGCAAAGAAGTTCGGCGAGACGGAGAGGTAGAACAGGTAGTTCCCCGGGGTGCCGACCTGCGAGTCGGTCTTCTTCAGGAACTCGGCCAGGCCGGAGAACGACTCTGGCTTCGTCGCATCCGCGGCGAAGTAGAAGATTCGCTCGGAGAGCGCGCCCCAGGCGGCGCGCATCGGCTCGCTGGACAGGCACTTGTCCTCGGGCTTCACCTCGTCCCGGAACTGGGCATGGCTCATCTGCGTCCGGGCGACGCCGACCACCGCCAGGTTCCGGGGGAGGAAGCCGCCGTTCTGGAGATTCAGCACCGCGGGGATCAGCTTCCGCTTCGTCAGGTCACCGGAAGCTCCGAAGATGACGATGACGCACGGATCGGCGGTGCGGTTGTGCGGAGGGGTCAGCGCCGTCTCGAGCTTCTGAACCATGGACCTGGGCTCCTGCGCTACTTCGGTTCCACGTGGCCACCGAACTGCTTGCGCATCGCCGACAGCAGCTTCTCGGCGAAGGTGTGCTGCTGCCGGGAGCGGAAGCGGGTGTACAGCGCCGCGCTCAGCACCTCCGCCGGAACCGCCTCGTCGATCGCCGCCTGGATCGTCCACCGGCCCTCGCCCGAGTCCTGCACGTAGCCTTCGTAGGCCTCGAGCTTCGGGTCCTCGGCCAGCGAGATGCTGGTCAGGTCCAGGAGCCAGCTCGACACCACGCTTCCCCGCCGCCACAGCTCGGCGATGTCCGCCAGGTTGAGGTCGTAGCGGTAGTCCTCCGGCAGCTCCGTGGAGGTGGCGTTCTTGAAGATGTCGAAGCCCTCGGCGTACGCCTGCATCAACCCGTACTCGATGCCGTTGTGGACCATCTTCACGAAGTGGCCCGAGCCCGAGGGCCCACAGTGGAGGTAGCCCAGTTCCGCCGTGCTCTTGCCGTCGCGCCCCGGCGTGGCCGGGATGTCGCCCCTGCCCGGAGCGAGTGTCCGGAGCACCGGCTCGACGCGGCTGACTGCCTCCTTCGGCCCCCCCACCATCAGGCAGTAGCCGCGCTCGACGCCCCACACCCCGCCGCTGGTGCCCGCGTCGACGTACTGGATGCCCTTCTTCCCGACCTCCTTCGACCGCCGGACGTCGTCCTTGAAGAAGCTGTTCCCGCCGTCGATGATCGTGTCGCCGGCTTCGAGCAGCTTCGCCAGCGACTGCACGGTGCTCTCCGTCGGCTCGCCGGCGGGGACCATGATCCACACCGCGCGAGGCTTCTGGAGCTTGGACACCAGCTCCTCCAGGCTCTTCGCCGGCGTCGCACCCTCCTTGCCGAAGCCGGTCACCACGTCGGCCCGCGGGTCGTAGACCACGCAGGCGTGCCCGCTCTTCATCAGCCGGCGGACCATGTTCCCGCCCATCCGGCCCAGGCCGATCATCCCGATCTGCATCGCTGTCGCTCCTGACTGCCGACTGCCCGGTGAGGACTGCTTTCTCGTCGCGGTGGACTAGGCCGCCTGATCGATGGACTCGCGCAACTTTCGAAGCGCGGCGTCCAGCGGCCCGCGCAGGTGAACGCGCAGCGCCCGCCGCTTGCCCGCGGCGAGCACCTCGAAGTCACCCCGTGCCTGCGCCGCCTTCACCACCCCGAAGGTGTACTTCTGCCCCGGGACCGGAAGCTGCACCGCATCGTCGCAGGTGACCTGGAGGAACACCCCCTGGTTTGGGCCCCCCTTGTAGGCCTGGCCGGTGGAGTGGAGGAACCGCGGCCCGAAGCCGAGGCAGGTGGCGACCTTCTTCGCGTCGCGCACGCGGATCCGCGCGGCCTGGAGCACCGCCTCGTTCTCCAGCGTCATGGGCACGTACGCCAGGAGCCCGAGGTAGTCGCCGGCACCGAGGCGGCCGAGGTGCTTCCGGAGGACGACCGAGAAGGTCTTGCTCCCCTGGAGCGCCATCGCGTTCGCCGGGTCGGCGAAGAGCGCCACCGGGCCGTCCTCGAGGAACGGCTGCTCATCCGGGAGGGAGCCGGTCTTCTCGTAAGCCTCGGTCAGCTTCCGGGTCTCGATCTTGCTCGCCTCGACGTCCGGCTGGTCGAACGGGTCGATGCCCAGCACCGAGCCCGCCACCGCGGTGGCGATCTCCCAGCGGAAGAACTCCTGGCCGAGCACGTACGGCTCCTCGACCGAGATCCGCACCACCGGCTGCCCGGCCTTCGCCAGCGCATCGACCGCCCGGTCCTGCGCGGTGTCCGGCGCCGACTCGAGCCGGAGGTAGGCGAAGACCCGGTCCTGGCCGTAGCTCTCCGGGCTCGCGAGCGCCTCCCGGTCCACCGGGATGAGCCCCTTGCCCTGCTTCCCGGTCGACTCGGCGAGCAGCTGCTCCAGCCATGCGCCCACGTCGCCGATGCCGGGACTGGTGACCAGCGTCACCTTGTTTCGCCCGGCGTTGCCCAGCGTCCCCAGCACCGCGCCGAGGATGCCGCCCGGGTTCTTCGAGGCGGGCACCGACCCTGCGCAGGCCTCGACCATGGTCAGGGTGCTGCCCAGGAACCGCGGCAGATCCACGCCCATCACGCCCGCCGGCACCATTCCGAAGTTGGAGAGCGCCGAGTAACGGCCCCCGATGCTCGGCCGGCCGGGGAAGATGGCCCGGAAGCGGTGCTCCTTCGCCACCTGCTCCATCTTCGAGCCGGGATCGGTGATGGCCACGAAGTGCCGGCCGGCCTTCTCCTGGCCGATGGCCTTCACCGTCTCCGCCCAGAAGTACTGGAAGAGGATGTTGGGCTCGAGCGTGCTCCCGCTCTTGCTGGAGACGATGAACAGCGTCCGCGCGGGGTCGATGCGCTTCCGGAAGGACAGCACCTGGACCGGATCCGTCGAGTCGAGCACCAGCAGCTCCGGCTTGCCCTTCACCGGACCGAAGGTCTGGGCCATCACCTCGGGACACAGCGAGCTTCCGCCCATCCCGAGGAGCAGGGCGTGCGGGAAGCGCTCCTGGTCGATGTCCCGGAGGAAGGCCTCCAGCTCGGGGCTGACCCGCGCCGTGCCGTTGACGATGTCGAGCCAGCCGAGCCACTTCGCCTCGTCCTGGTTCGTCCACAGCGAGGCATCCCGCTGCCAGAGCCGCTGCATCTTCCGGCCCTGGTCCCAGTCGGCCAGGGTGCGCTTCACCTCCGAGTCGAGCTCGGGGGGAAGCTGCAGGGTGATGCCATTCACTTCCGGCCTCCGCCGCCCTTCAGCCGGCTCTCCACCGCGGAGATCAGCTGGTGGAAGCTGTCGGAGAAGCTCTTCACGCCCTCGTCGACCAGCTGGTCGGTCACCGCCTTCATGGAGATTCCCGACTGCTCCAGCTTGCCCATCACCGCATCGGCCTGGTCGAGGCCCTGGTCCAGGGTGCGCCGGACCTTGCCGTGGTCGCGGAAGGCGTCGAGCGTCGCCGGAGGGATGGTGTTCACCGTGTCCGGTCCGATCAGCTCATCCACGTAGAGGACGTCGGAGAATTTTGGATTCTTGGTGCCGGTGCTGGCCCAGAGCACGCGCTGGGTCTTCGCTCCCTTGTCGGCCAGGGCCTGCCAGCGGGGGCCGGAGAAGAGCGTCTTGTATTTCTGGTAGGCCTGCTTGGCGTTGGCGATGGCCACCTTGCCGGTGACCTCGTCGAAGAGGGCTCGCTGCTGGGGTGTGGCGGTCTTCTCGCGGCTGGCGATGATCTTCTCCACCAGGGTGTCGATCCGGCTGACGAAGAAGCTCGCCACCGAGGCGCTCTGCGAGACGTCCTCGCCCCGGGCGGCCCGCTTCTCCAGCCCGCGGATGTAGGCCTCGGCGACGGCGACGTAGGCGTCCTGGCTGAAGAGCAGGGTCACGTTGATGTTCAGACCGTCGGAGACGCACTGCTCGATCGCCGGCACGCCCTCCACCGTGCCGGGGATCTTCACCATCACGTTCGGGACCCCGAGCTTCTTCCAGAGGCGACGGGCCTCGGCCACGGTGCCCTGGGTGTCGTGGGCCAGGGTGGGCGTCACCTCGATCGAGCAGTAGCCGTCCCGATGCCGGGTCTGCTCCCAGACCGGGCGGAAGATCCGCGCCGCGTCGCCGATGTCCCGGATCGCCAGCGCCTCGAACACCTCGCCCGCCGACGATCCCCGCGGCGCCCATTCCTGGAAGAGGTCGTCGTAGTCCTCACTGCCCTCGACCGCTTTCTGGAAGATGGTGGGGTTCGAGGTCAGGCCCTTGAGGCCGTCGTTGTCGATGAGCCGCTGGAGCTCGCCGGTGGTGACGAGGCTCCGCCGCATGAAGTCGAGCCAGACGCTCTGGCCCTGCTCGCTCAGCGCCTTGAGAGGATTCATGACTGCTCCTTGTTGCCCAGCCGCCGTTCCTGGCGTCCCTCGGGTGAGTAACGGGCAGCGAGGATCGCTTTCACCAGATCGACCGCCAGCGCCCGCCCGATGTTGCGTGCGATGCGCATGGGGTCAGGGACCCTTCCGCCCGAGCTGCTCCTTCGCCGCGGCCACCACGTGGTCGGTGGTGAAACCGAAGTGCGGCAGCAGATCCTTGATCGGCGCCGAGGCGCCGAAGCTCTTCATCCCCAGGATCTTCCCGGTGCGGCCCACGTAGGCCTTCCAGCCGAACATCGCCGCCTGCTCCACCGCGACCCGGGCAGTGACCGAGGAGGGAAGCACCGACTCCCGGTACTCCGGCGACTGCTGCTCGAAGATCTCCCAGCAGGGCATGCTGATCGCCCGAGCACGGATGCCTTCCGCCTTCAGCTTCTCGTGGGCCTCGACGATGAGGCGCACCTCGCTCCCGGTGGCCATCAGAAGCACCTCGGGCTTGCCGCCCTCGGCCTCCGCGAGGACGTACGCTCCCTTCCGCGCGCCGCTCGCCGGCGCGTACTTCGTCCGGTCGAAAGTGGGGAGCGCCTGCCGGCTGAGACTGAGGATGGCGGGGTGGTGCTTGCTCTCCATCACCACCCGGTAGCACTCGGTCACCTCGTTCGCGTCCCCGGGCCGGATCACCAGAAGGCCTGGCATCGCCCGCAGCGAGGCGAGCTGCTCGATCGGCTGGTGCGTCGGCCCGTCCTCGCCGAGGCCGATGGAGTCGTGGGTCATCACGTGGAACGCGGGGATCTCCATCAGCGACGAGAGCCGGATCGGCGCGCGCATGTAATCGGTGAAGGTGAGGAAGGTGCTCCCGAACGCCCGCAGCTTGCTCAGCACCATCCCGTTCACGATCGCGCCCATCGCGTGCTCGCGGACGCCGTAATAGATGTTCCGGCCGCCCGGCTCGCCCGCGGCGAGGTTCGGCTCGCCCTTGATGGTCACCTTGGTCGAGCCGCTGAGGTCGGCCGCGCCGCCGAGGAGCCAGGGAATCCTCTTCGCCAGCGCGTTCAGCACCTGGCCCCCCGACTCGCGGGTGGCCATCCCCTTCGGATCGGCGGGAAAGACCGGCAGCTCGGCATCCCAGCCGGGCGGGAGCTCGAAGCGGTCGATGAGGTCCAGGTCCCTCGAGAGGTCCGGGGCCTCCTTCCGGTACCGCTCGCGGGTCGCTTCCCACTCCTGGCGGAGCTTCCTCCCCCGGATGCCGATGCCCTGCTGGAAGTGCTCGCGGACGCCGTCGGGGACGAGGAACTGCGCGTCCTCGGGCCACCCGTAGAACTGCTTCGCCGCGCGGACCTGGTCCTCGCCGAGCGGCTCACCGTGCGCGGCGCTGGTGTCCTGCCTCTTCGGGCTGCCGTAGCCGATGTGCGAGTCGACCACGATGAGCGTCGGGCGGCCTTGCTGCTTGAAGAACTGGAACGCCTTCGCCAGCTGGGCGAGATCGTTGGCGTCGGTGACGTGAGTGGTGGCCCAGCCGTAGGCCTCGAAGCGCTCCGGCACGTCCTCGCTGAAGGAGAGCGCCAGCTTTCCGTCGAGCGAGATGTGGTTGTTGTCGTAGAGCCAGCAGAGGTTGGGGAGCTTGAGGTGCCCGGCGAGAGACGCGGCCTCGGAGCTGATGCCCTCCATCATGCAGCCGTCGCCGAGGATGGCGTAGACGTCGAAGTCGAACAGCGTCAGCCCGGGCCGGTTGTACCGGGCCCCGAGCCAGCGCGAGGCGATGGCCATGCCCACCGAGTTCGCCGCTCCCTGCCCGAGCGGGCCGGTGGTGCTCTCCACGCCGCTGGTGAGGCGGTACTCGGGGTGTCCGGGGGTCCTGCTGCCCAGCTGGCGGAACGACTTGATGTCGTCGAGCGAGACCGCGGGCGCATCGAGCGCCCGGCCCTCGTGGTCCACCTGGCGGACGCCGGTGAGGTGGAGCACCGAGTAGAGCAGCATCGAGGCGTGCCCGTTGGAGAGCACGAATCGATCACGGTTGGGCCACGTGGGTTCCGACGGGTCGTAGCGGAGCACGTTCTGCCACAGCGCGTAGGCGACGGGCGCGAGCGCCATGGGCGCTCCAGGGTGGCCGGAGTTCGCCTTCTGCACCGCATCGATGGACAGGGTGCGAATGGTGTCGATCGCGAGCTTCTCGATGGGGGGCTGGGGCACTCTGAGCTCCGGATGTGGGGAAAGGGCGCTGTCAGGCCGACTGCCCGGTTCTGGCGCACCGCAAGGTTCGACACAAGGCGCAGGTAGGTGTCAGTCGCCCGAGTGGAGGGTTGCGTTACGGCTTCAACAGGGTCGCCAGGCGCCGGAGCGTTGCTTTCGTGACCCGGGGATTGCCCGGTACACTCGCCGCACAGATGTCCGACACGCGCGCGGCCATCCGCGAGCTGCGCTCCCTCAGCGAGAAGCGAAGCACCCAGGGACTCACCGAGCAGGAGCGAAGCCGGCTCGCTGAGTTGCGGGAGAGGCTCGGGTTGCCCTCGGAACCGGCGGAAGGCCGGCCCGGTGGGCCCCAGCCCGGCGGCACGACTGCGCCGTCTGCCCCGGTGGCTGCCTCGCCCGCCATACCCCCGACCGCTGCACCGGCGTCGACGCCGCCCGGTGCGCCGGTCGCCGCCGCGTCGCTTCCCCGACTGGACGGAACCGGGGCATCCCCCCTCCCCAGGCTCGACATGGCCGCTCCACCGGGGATGGCCTCCGAGCTAGGCCCCATGCCGACCCCGCCGGCGCGGGACGAGGAGCAGGCCCTGGAGGCGCTCCCGGAGCTCGAGACGGAGCCAGTGCCTGCGCTCGAGCCGGGGTCGCGGTCGGACGCCACGACGGACCCCGCGATCGAGCTGCGCGCCTTCGACGAGGCGAGCAGCAATGGGGTCGACCCGGCGCAGAGCGCCCTCCCGGAGATCGAGCCCACCGAGGCCGTGTACGCGCCGCTCGAGTCGTCCGCGGTGGAGCCGCCCCTCGAGCCGCTCGAGGCCGCGCTGGAACCACCCGCCGAGCCGGTGCTCGAGCCGCTGGAGGCCGCGCTGGAACCACCCGCCGAGCCGGTGCTCGAGCCGCTGGAGGCCGCGCTGGAACCACCCGCCGAGCCGGTGCTCGAGCCGCTCGAGGCCGCGCTGGAACCACCCGCCGAGCCGGTACTCGAGTCACTCGAGGCGGCCGACCTCGCCCAGGGACAGGTCCCGCCCGAGGACCTCGCCGACACCGAGGCGGCACTCGCGCCGCAGCCCATCCCCCTGCGGCTCACCCTGGCAGAGCGCATCGACGCGGCGGAGGCCAGCGACCCATCCGAGCCGATCGAGTCTCCGGCACCTGCCGAGGCGGCGGCACCCGAGGCCGTCGACGGCAGCACGTCCGACGGCTGGGGAGCAGTGCCCGTCGCGCCCGAGCCACTGGTTCCCGAGGAGCTCGGCACCCCGCTGGACGACGCAGATCCGGCCGAGCTCGGCTTCGGCGGCGACGCCGCGCCCATCGAGCTGTCCTCGGCCGACGTGATTCTCCTCGAGAACGAGTCCGCGCTGGAGATGGAGCTCTCCGGCGAGCCCGCGGACCCCGTCCCCCTGGCCGCCTTGCACGAGTTCGTCGGCGCGCAGCCGGAGGACCCCCGGGCGCTCGCCCTGGACGACCCCGGCGAACCGCCGACGTTCGCCCCCGAGGACCTGCAGGCCACCGAGGCCGAGCTCGCAGCCGAGCCGGAGGCGTTTCACCCCGCCCCCGTCGAAGCCCTGCCCGAGCTCCCGGAGCTGCCCGAGCTGGACCCGGAGCCGCCAGCTTCGCCGCCTGCACCGGCCTCGCCGCGCATCGTCGTGCCGCAGCCGCCGCCGCCCGCGCCGTCCCGCCCGGCGGCCGCCGCATCACCTCCCGAGCCACCCGTTCCTCCGCCTCCGCAGCCGCCTCCCGCGCCGAGGGCCGTGGCGGCTTCCCGTCCCACCGAGGCGGCGGTGGCTGCCGCCCCGCCCAGGGCCGCCGGATTCCGCGCCGGTGCCGCCCCCGGGCTGACCGGCGGTGGGAGGACTCCGCCTCCGCCCCCGGCCGCCGCGTACGTGATGGGCGAGGACGGCCGCCGGCTCCCGGCCCTGAGCGTTGCCCGCCCCGAGCCTCCCCAGCTTGCGCACCAGTTCGGGGGCAGCGGGCCCTTCGTTCGCAACAAGCCCGTCCTGCTCACCCAGGCGTCACTCGACGTGATGGCGGACGCGGATGCCGACGGGATGGCGGATGCGGATGCCACCGTGCTGCCCGAGCCGACACCGCCGCCGCCGCCCGCGACCGACGTGGCCACCGGGGCCGAGGTGTTCGGCGGGGCCTACCTCAACCCCACGTTCGTGGAGGGAGAGCACCGGGTGGTGCTCCACACCCTGGAGGGCCAGGTCCGCCGGGGAATGGTGAAGGACCTCGACCTGCTGGATCCGGTCATCCGACTCGCCCAGCCCGGCCGACCGCCCGAGGCCATCCCCGCCGACCGGGTGAAGGCCATCTTCTTCATGCAGGACCCAGGGACATCGCCGCTGCCCTCGACGGGGCGGCGAATCCGGGTCGGCTTCGCCGACGGCCGGCAGATCGTCGGCTTCTCCGAGGACGTCGACGCGGGCGAGCAGGGCTTCTTCCTCGTCCCCGCGGACACCCGCACGCACACCGCCCGGATCTACGTCTTCCGGGCGGGCATCGCGTTCATCAGCGCGGCGTGACGCCTGTCACTTCGCCGCGGTCGACGGCTCCTTCTTGTGCAGCTCGGCCTCGACGGTGATGGCCACGTCGTCGCCCACCATCACGCCGCCGGCCTCGATGGTGCGGTTCCAGTTCAGGCCGAAGTCCTTGCGGTTGATCTTGGTGGTGGCGGTGAGACCGCGGACGGCCTTCCCACCGGCGACGATCTCAGGCGTGTACTCCACGTTCAGCACCACCGGCTTGGTGACGCCGTGGATCGTGAGGTCACCCTCGGCCTTGAGGGTGTTGCCCTCGCCCTTGGTGAGCTTCGTCGACTTGAAGGTGATGGTCGGGAATTTCTCCACGTCGAAGAAGTCGGGCGACTTGAGGTGCGCGTCGCGCTTCTCCACGCGGGTGTTGATGGTGCTGGCGTCGATGGTGATCTCCGCCTTGCTCTTGGCGATGTCCTTGTCGTCCACCTGGATGGTCCCGGTGGTCTTGCCGAACTGACCGCGGACGTTGGACACCATCAGGTGCTTCACCACGAACGAGCTTTCGGTGTGATTGGGATCGATCTCCCAGGTGGACGCCGCGGCGGGCAGGGCGACGAGAGCGACGAGGGCAACGAGCGAACGCATCAGGTGTCTCCGTGAGCGAGGGTTTTCTTGCAACCAGACTTGGGACCCTTGGATGCCTTCCCGGTGCGGGCAATTCAACCCAACTGATGTGAAACAGACCGTCTCACTGGATGAAACGGTCGGAGTCCCTGGGTGTGTTCCGGTCCGGGCTGACCAGGGAGAGATGCTTGCTGCGAGAGCGGAGCTGCCGCTGGAGCCTCCAGCTCTGGAAGCGGAGCAGCCAGTCCGAGGGTCCGCCCACCTTCAGGTATGCCCAGGTGAGGAGCAACGCCACGGCCTCGGGGATGACCAGCAGGAAGCTGCTGAACGCGCCGTTGAGGAACACGAACCCGACCCCGATGAGGGCGAAGACGTTCCCGCTCACCGGCAGACCCCAGAAGCTGATCTGCTGCCTTCCGAAGCTCAGGCCGTACGCCACCCAGAGCGCGGACCCCATCACGAACCCGCCGGAGAAGGGGATGCCCCGCAGCTCCGGGACCACCAGCGACAGCAGCACCGTCACCACGCCGGCGAGCACCGTGGTGCCCACCGCGAAGAACGCCATCCGCCGGGTACCCCAGCTCTGCTCCAGCGCGCCACCCAGCTGCCAGAGGATGAGCGCGCCGAAGATGACGCCCATCGGGCTGCTCTCCACGAAGCCGTAGCTCAGCGGCTGCCAGACGAACCCCCGCAGGACCGCGCCGGGGATGAGGCGCAGGAGCCCGCCCAGGCCGTCGCGGGTGAGGGCGAAGAGCACGGAGCCGACGACCAGCAGGACCGCGAGCCACGCCGCGGCGCCCCGCAACCCTGGAAGGAGGGGCCGGAATCCCCGGCGGCGCATCGGACGCATGGGAGAAGGTCTCTCCGACCGGGGACCGCAACGCAACCCCCCGGGGGCCCGGGGCGTCTATCCGCTCCGCGGGGCGGCTTCTCGCTGCCGGAAAAAGAGGGTGATGGTCAGGCAGTGGAACTCCTTGTCGGAGCTCTGGGTCACCACGCGGTCCACCACCTCGACCCCGGGATTGTCCCGGAGCCACCTGGTGATGCTTTCGCCCATGGTCTCGCGGTCCCGGGCGAGCGTCGTCGAGAACACCTTCACTCCGGTGAAGGGAACGCTGGCCATGCGCCCACCTTCTTACATCCAAAGCGGCACAGCGAGCAATGCCATTGAAAAGCTACAGCGAGCGTGCCCTTCGCGACAGGCAGGCGGCCTCTTCTCGGCAGCTTGGCCCGATGCCGTCCGGGTGGGGGCCCAGCGGGGTCCGGTCGGACTCCTCCACGCCACAGAGGACGCAGCGGCGCTTCCGCTGCCGCCGCTCGGCCCGCCGTTGCTCGGCGATCTCCTTCGCCCGCTCCCGCGTGGTCTTCGCGCCATCGATGGTCATCGCGCCGTCACCCTCTCGGGCATCGATAACACGCCTTGCCGGCAAGGGGGGGCCCCGATGATGCTCGAAGCGCTCTTCTCGATGCTTCCCTCCCGCGTGCGCTGGGCCCTCGTCGCCCTCGGAGCATCCGCCCTGCCCGGGTGCGGCCCCGGAGCCGGCCCCGAGACCGGCCCGTCGGCGGTGGCCACCGCTCGGGCGCTGGTGCGGCCTCACGTCTCCCGGAACGCCCTGTCCATGTCCGCCGCCCGGGACACCGCCGGGGGGGCTCCGGTCGCCCCGGGTCCGACCGCAGTGGTGCTCGGCCACCTTGCCTCGGATGGGACGCTCCGCGTCGGATGCGTGGACACCGAGGACGGAGCCGAGGCACTGGTCCGCGACTCCGAAGACACCCGATGAGTCCCGACCCGCTCCGGGCGCTCTGCCTCGGCTCGCTGCTCGCCTCCTCGCTGGCCCTCGCCGGGGCGGAGATTCGCATCGTCGACGCGAACGGCCGCGGCGAGGGTTTGAACGACGGGACCCCGGCGGAGCCGGTGGGGGGAAATCCCGGCACCACTCTCGGCGAGCAGCGGCTCATGGCCGCCCAGTACGCCGCGGCCCTCTGGTCCGCGACGCTCGGGAACGGCGTGTCCGTGTCCATTCGCACCGAGTTCGTGGACCTCGACTGCTCCGGTGGCTCCGCGGTGCTCGGCGCCTCCGGTCCCACGCAGCTCTACGACAGCAACCGGTACGCGGCGGCGCTGGCCAACGAGCGCGCCGGCCGAGACCTCGAGCCGGGCCGGGAGGAGATCACCGCCCGCTTCAATGCCCGGGTTGGAAAGCCCGAGTGCGCCATCACCGCCTGGTACACGGGGCTGGACAACCTCGCGCCCGCCGGCACCACCGACCTGGCGTCGGTCTTCCTCCACGAGCTGGCCCACGGCCTGGGCTTCATCAAGTCCGCCACCTCCTTCCGGGACCAGGCCCGTGACGACACGAGCGGCGTGCTGCTCTCGCAGCTGTCCTCGGCCGACTACGATGCGGCGATCCGCCGCCCCTCGGGAGTGAGCTGGATCGGTCCCGCGGTGCGGGCGACGAAGGACGCCGTGCTCGACAAGACCGATGGGCTGATGCGGCTCCCGGACGGCCACACCTTCCCCGTCGCCCGGGCCCGCTTCGGGCCGGGGCACCTCTCGGTCGCCGGCCCGGTGGTGCTCGCCCAGGACGCGGACGGCGGGACGGCGCACGACGCGTGCGGCCCGCTGGTCCCCTCCCCCGGCGCGCTGGTGCTGGCCGACCGAGGGCTGCGCCCCGACGCGGGCCTGTTCTGCTTCGTGGCACAGCGGGCGCTGAACGCGCAGGCCGCCGGCGCGGTGGGGCTCGTGGTCAGGCCGATCCAGCCTGGCACCGGACCCACCTCGTACACCGGCGACGCGGGTCCGGAGCTCGTCATCCCGGTGTGGGGCATCTCCTCGGCGGACGGCGCCGCCCTGGAGGAGTACGTGGGCGACGAGGGCGGTCAGGTGGAGGTCGACGCGGATGGCCGGCGCGCCGGCGAGAACCTCCTGGGGGACGTGCTGCTCTACACCCCCAGCGCCTACTCGGACGGATCGAGCGTGGGCCACTGGGACTCCAGCGCCTCCCCGCCCCTCCTGATGATGCCCACCATCAACCCGAGCCTTCCCCGGAACCTGGACCTCACCCCGGCGGCGCTGAAGGACGTGGGCTGGAGCCCGCCGGCCGGGTTGAGCATCGGCGCGACGAGCCTCGGCCCCGAGCTGGGCGAGGAACGGCCACCGCGGTTCATCGTGCACGTCGTGAATCGGGGCGCCGAGACCGCCACCGGCGTGGTGCTCGACGCCCGGCCCGACCCGGCCCTGCAGCTCGTCTCCACGGCCCTCGACTGCACCGGTGGGCTTCCCTGCACGCTGGGTGAGCTCGTCCCCGGAGCAGTGAAGACGGTCATCGTCCAATTCGCCCTCAGCGGAGGGGTTCCGCGGCGGGCGGCGGTCGAGTTCCGCATCGCGGGCGGGAGCCCGCCCCCCCCCGCGCGCGACGCGGTCACCACCGCGGTGGCCACCCGCGCCTCGGGCTGCAGCAGCGCCGGGAGCGGGCCGGGAGGGCTCCTCGCCTTCCTGGTGGTCGCGGGCTTCCTCGGCCGGCGCCGGCCGCCGCGCTCGCGGTAGGAGCCCGCGGAAGACGCTCGACTCCGCGGGGCGGCCGGTTAGCTCCCGCGCCATGTTCCAGCCCCTGTACACCGCGACTGCCACGGCCCACGGAGGCCGGGAAGGCAAGGTCCAGACCGACGACGGCAAGGTCTCACACGCGCTCAGTATGCCCGCCTCGCTGGGCGGCAAGGGCGGCCCGGGGACGAACCCGGAGCAGCTCTTCGCCGCCGGCTACGCCGCCTGCTTCGAGAGCGCGCTCCGGGTGGTGGCCCGCCTGCAGAAGAAGCCGCTGAAGGACGCCACCATCACCTCGAAGGTGACCATCGGGAAGACCGACGACGGCGGGTTCGGGCTCGCCGTCGAGCTGCACGGCCACGTCGACGGCGTGTCCCGCGAGGAGACGAAGGCGCTGATGGACGCCGCGCACCACGTCTGCCCCTACAGCCGGGCAACCCGGGGAAACATCGACGTCACCCTCGTCGCCGAGTGACGGTTCGGCGTCAGGTGGGAGTGAGCGCGGTCTCCGAGGCGCTGCGGGCGCGTCGCCGCTCGATGAGCCAGGCCGCCACCACGCCCACCTCGTAGCAGAGGAGCATCGGCCCGGCGAGGATGGCCATGTTCAGCGGATCGCCGGTGGGCGTGATGACCGCGGCCAGGATGAGACAGACGATGAAGGCGTGCCGCTGGTACCTCAGCAGGGACTTCGCCTTGACCAGGCCCAGGGCGGCCAGCAGGGCCATGACGATCGGCAGCTCGAACACCACCCCCAGGGCGAGCAGGAGCATCAGCACCAGGGACAGCTGCTCGCTCATGGTGAGCAGCGGACGAGTCCAGGCCTCCTCGGACAGCGACTCCTGACCGGCAGAGAGCGTCTTCTGCATCTTCCACAGCCGCGCCACCGCCGAGCCCTGGCTGCCGGCCGCACCGGCGAGGAGCGAGGCCGACTGCTCGAGCGCCTCGGAGGCCTTCCCCAGCGAGCCGGACTGGAAGGCGTCCACCGCCTCCATCCGCTTCTCCAGTGACTGGCGGAGCGCCGGGGCAGCCGCGAGGCCGAGCCCGTCGCGCGTCGCGTCCAGGAGCCGGCCCTCGGCGTCCAGCCGGGCCTGCAGCTCGACCACGCCGCCGGCGAACCGGTCCGGCGCCGAGACGCGGCCGTCGCCGAGCGCGGTCAGCCGCTGCATCTCTCCGTCGGCGAGGTTCGCCGCGCGGTCGAAGTCGCCCGAGCGCGCGAAGCGCAGCGCCTCGGTCTCCACCGCCCGCGCCCGCTCCACTCGTGCCTTGATCGGCGCGGTGTCCCCGCTGGAGAGCAGGAACCTGAACATCGTCGGGAGGACGACGAGGTAGCAGAAGGTCGCGCCGATGACGAACGCCACCGTGCCGAGCAGCACGAAGGGGAAGGCGTACTTCCGCTCCCGCGGGTAGAGGCCGGGGGCGACGAAGCCCCAGATCTGCATCAGGAGCACGGGCGTGGCGAGGAAGATGCCGGCGTACAGGCCGACCTTCATCAGCACGTTCAGCTCCTCGATGCCCGAGGTGTAGATGAGGCTCCGCTCCGCGGGAGGGAGCGCGTCCAGCACCGGTCTCATCAGGAATCCGAAGATGGGCCGGGCGAACACCAGGCCCGCCACGCCGAGTACCAGCACGGCGATGACAACCCGGAGCAGGCGCGACCGAAGCTCGCCGAGGTGCTCGGCGAGGCTCATCCGCGACTGGGGCGGCTCCTCCTCAGCCATGCGAGGCGGGCTCGCCCTCCGGGCGCGCGGCAGGCTCGGACGCGGACTCCGTTCCGGGCTCGGCGGCGTCCGGGGCGGAGGGCTCCATGCCCAGCGGGGCGGCCGAGGGTCCCTTCGCGGCGACGACGCCCTCCGGCGGAGGGAAGACGGAGGGGTACGTCGGTGGAGGCAGCTCGCCCTCGGCGCTCGCCGTGGCGGGGGGGACCGGCTCGGCCGGAGCCGGTGGCTCGATGCGCTTCGCCTGGGCCTGCTCCTCGGCGAAGACCTCCTGGTCCATCTTGTAGAACTCGCGCTCGACCAGACCGCGGACGTCGTCGGTCTGGCGGCGGAACTCGCGGACGAACTTGCCGATCCCGCGCGCCAGCTCCGGGAGCTTGTCCGGGCCGAGCAGCAGCAGGGCGACGATCATGATGACCGCGATCTCGCCGGCGCCGAGGTTGAACATCGCTTGCTCGCTCTTAAACCTTCTTGGAGAGGGTTGCCATTCCCCCCGGGAGGGCCTCGGGGAGCGCGTCGGGAGGTGGCACCCTCCGTCCCACCCCCCGCTCCACGAGGAAAAGGAGGACGGGTAGCAGCAAGGTGAGGGCGATTGCCATCCTGCCGAGCATCGGCACGTTGCCCAGGCTGCCGTCGGGTTGCACGAACAGCACCTGCGCCGAGACGCTTGCGCCGAGCGCGCTCGCGAGGTGCTGGACGGCGGACTGGAAGGACATGAACCGCGCGCGCTCCGCCGGCTCCGGCACCCTCGACGCGAGCGTGTTGTAGCTCACGTTCCGGGCGGAGAGGGCGAAGAAGAGGGAGATGGCCATCACCATCACCCCCGCCCGGCCTGCTCCCGGCGGGTCGACGAACATGAGATGGAACGCGAGCGCGAGGATCAGTGAGGCGACGGTCCCGACCCGGAAGCTGCCGAAGCGATCCACCAGCCGGCCCACGGCGCGGAGGGTGACGAAGCTCACCAACCCTCCGATGCCGTAGACCCACTGAAGGTAATTGCGCGGCAGCCCGAGGTTGGTCTGCACGTAGGCCGAGATGTTGGGGATGACGAGGAAGCCACCGGCCATCGTCACCGCGGTCATCGCGAACGAGGTGATCACCAGCGGGCGGAAGAGCGGAGGGCCGCGAACGGGGGCCTCCGACCGCCGGGCGAGATGCCCCCGGAGGCTGGGGAGCGAGGCCGCCACCGCGGCGGTCACCACCAGCCCGAGCCCGCCCACCACCAGGAACGGAAGCTGCCATCCGCCCCACACCGAGAGCTGGAGGCTGAGGGGGACGCCCACCACCGACGCCACCGAGAACGCCCCCATCACCGCTCCCATCGCCTTGCCCCGCCGCTCGGGCGGCACCACGTCGGCGACGATCGACAGCGACAGCGAGGTCGCCGGGCCCCCGAACGCGCCGGCGAGGAACCGGGCCGCGAGGAGCGTGGGGAAGCTCCAGGCCAGCGCGCCGGCGAGGGTCCCCAGGACCAGGCCGGTCATCGCCACCGCCAGTGCGGGACGGCGATCGAACCGGTCGAGAAACGTCGAGCCGGCGATGCCCGCCAGCGCCGCCGCCGCGGTGTAGGCGCCCCCCACCAGCCCGAGCCGGGAGAGGGGAATCCCGAGCGAACCGGCGAAGTCCGGTCCGAGCGGCATCACCATCACGAAGTCCCAGATGTTGATGAATTGGACCGCCCCCACGAGGAAGACGGTCCAGCCCTCGGAGGGAGCGCGGCGCGGCGGCATCACGCCGTATTCATAGACGGAAGCGGCGGACCTCGCCGCGGAGCACCTCCGCCTCCTCCTGGAGCCGGGCGATGGCCTCCTCCAGCTGACGCACCGTCCGTGCCTGCTCCTCGCTGACGCCTCGGATGGCCTCCATCGTCTTCAGCACCACTGCCGAGCCGTGGGTCTGCTCGCGCTGCGCCCGCTCGAGCTGGACCACGCGCTCTCGCATCGCCTCCAGGCCCCGGGTGAGGAGCCGGCTGCCCGCGGCCTGCTCCTGGCTCCGGCGCTGGACGTCGGCGGTGACGGTCTGCATGTGCTGGGCCGACTGGGTGATCCGCGCGGTGCCCCGGGTCTGGGCCTGGGCGGACTGGGTCACGGACTGCACGGTCTCGGCGATGCGCTGCACCGCCGAGGTGACGCTGCGGCTTCCCCGGGCCTGCTCCACGGTGGCCCGGGCGATGGCCTTGACCATCAGCGTGCTCCGGTTAGCGGTGGCGCTGATGCGCGTGAGCGCGGTCTCGGCCTCCCGGCCCAGCTCCACCCCCTCCTGCACGTGCCGCACGCCCTGCTCCACCGCCCCGACGGCGTTCCGGCTCTCCTCCTGCACCCGGGCGATGAGCTCGGAGATCTCCTTGGTGGACGCACCGGTGCGCTCGGCGAGCTCCTTGATCTCGTCGGCGACCACCGCGAAGCCCTTGCCCTGCTCGCCGGCCTGCGCGGCGATGATCGCGGCGTTCAGGGCGAGGAGGTTGGTCTGCTCGGCGACCTCGTCGATGACGTCGAGGATGGCCACCACCTCGCCGACCCGACGGCCCAGCCCCTCGATGACCCGGGCGGCGAGCTCGCTCGACTCGCGGATCCGGTCGATGCCGGCGAGCGTCTTCTGGAGCGACTGCACCCCGCTGGCCGCCTCGGCCGAGACCTGCTCCGACAGTCGAGCGGTCTCGTTGGCGTTGGTCTCCACCTGGCCGATGCTGATGTCCATCTGCTTGATGCTGAACGACGTCTCTTCGGTGGACCCGCCCAGCTCCTCGATGGCTCGGGCGACGTCGAGGATGCTCCGGGTCATCTCGTCGATGGCGGCGGTGGTCTCCTGGACGCTGGCCGCCATCTGCTCCACGCTCTCGGCGACCTCTTCGTTTCGCCGGGCGATCTCCGCGATGCGGGCCACGCTCTCCTCGACGGTGCGCTGCAGCGCCTCGACGTGCGCGGCGACCTCCTGGTGCGTGCCCACCGCCTCGGCCATCGAGCGGCTGGTCTCCGTGACCTGGGACTGGATGCTGGTCGCGCCGGAGCTCACCTGGACCCCGGAGCGTGACAGCTGGTCGATGACCGCGCCCACCGCCTCGCTCACCGCGCGCACCCGGGAGAGGGTGTCCCGGAGCCCCTGCCCGATGCGATTCAGGGCCCCGGCGAGGACGGCGAGCTCGTCGCTCCCGGCGAGGGTCACGGTCTGGGTGAGGTCGGCCTCGCTCATCCGCCGCGCGGCGACGAGGATCTCCCCCAGCGGGCGGGTGAGCACCAGCCGGCTCAGCACCCAGAGCAGCACCGCGAAGGTGACGAAGCCCAGCACCATCGCCGTGAGCAGGGTCCGCCAGAGCTGGCTGAGCACGCCTGCCTCGTCTCCGCGGTGGATCGCGGCGAGCAGGCTGGCGTCGTGGGAGACGTACAGCCAGATGGCCGCCAGCACGGCCAGGAGCGACAGGCTGGACACGCCGAACAGCGCGTTGCGCAGCCCGAGTTGTCGGAGCCACCGCACCACGGATGAGCCCCGGACTGTACTCTCCCGGACCGGCCCGGCGGGCGCCTCGTTGCGGCCGGCAGGCCGGGGCCAGCGCGCTGCGCTACATTTCGGGCTCCTACCCCGTGTCTTCGCCCGTCCTGGTCCTCACCCATCCGCTGTTCCTGCAGCACCAGCCGGGGCGTGGACACCCCGAGTCACCACTGCGGCTGTCGCGCACACTCGAGTACCTGGAGAAGAACCGCCTCCCCACCCTCGAGTTCCGGGCTCCCCGGCTGGCGCGGCCCGAGGAGATTGCCCGGGTGCACGACCCGGAGCTGCTGGAGGAGTTCGGCGGCCTGGCCGGCACGCACGTGGCCATCGACGTGGACACCTTCGCGTCCCCCAGCACCCACGATGCGGCGCTGGCGGCCGCGGGCGCGTCCATCGAGGCGGTGGAGGCGGTGCTCGGCGGCACCCACCGGACGGCGTTCGCCCTGGTGCGTCCGCCGGG
>Ga0105104_10001110_pt1 | contig 20454 bp, 20 predicted proteins | sample PPLLaktember2015_3_FD_87034 | JGI IMG/M metagenome (GOLD analysis project Ga0105104, IMG submission 87034) | Freshwater sediment microbial communities from Prairie Pothole Lake near Jamestown, North Dakota, USA - PPLs Lake P7 Core (6) Depth... | ecosystem: Environmental > Aquatic > Freshwater >... | reverse complement strand
TCGGCATGGATTGGGTTCACCCGCTGGATCGCCAGGCGGCAGGAGCAGCGCCGGGCGCCGCGACAGGAGCAGCGAAAATGACCCTCCCCGAGGAATTTAAGCCTTCCCTCATCTCATGGAACCTGACCAAGATGTGCAATCTTCGCTGCCCGCATTGCTATATGGAAGCCGGCCGGAAGGCAGGGTATGAGCTGACCACACAGGAGTGCATCTCCCTGATCGGGGAGATGAAGAGCCTGGGGACGGAGATGTTGATCCTGACCGGAGGCGAGCCGTTGATGCGCAAGGATATTTACGATATCGCCAGAACCGCCTCCGACCAGGGCATCTGGGTGGTCATGGGCACCAACGGCGTCCTGATCACCGACAAGGTTGCCGATCGGATGGTGGAATGCGGCGTGAAGGGGGTGGGAATCAGCATTGATTCCCTGGATCCCGCCAAACACAATCAGTTCCGCGGCGGGCCGAACGCCTGGGAATATTCGGTGCGCGCTCTCGAAATCTGCCGCGACCACGGTTTGCAGGTGCTGGTCCAGACCAGCGTCATGGATATGAACTACGCCGAGATCCCCCAGATGATCGATTTCGCCCGCCGGAAGAACGCCTGGTCCTTGAATTTTTACTTCCTCGTCCAAACCGGCCGCGGGCACTCGATGAACGACCTCTCCGCCGAACGCACCGAAGAGATGCTCTCCTACCTGGTGGACGTCCAGAACCAGAACCGGCCGATGCTGGTGCGGTCGAAATGCGCGCCTCACTTCAAGCGGATTTCGTATGAGAAAGGCCGCGGCGGCCTGGAGAGCGGCGGCTGCATGGCAGGCACGCAGTACTGCCGGATCACGCCCGAGGGAGATGTGACCCCCTGCCCGTACATGACCCTGGTCGCTGGAAATGTGCGGGAGAAAACCTTCACCGAGATTTGGGAAACCTCTCCCACCCTGCTCCAGCTCCGGGATGTGAAGAATCTCAAGGGCCGCTGCGGCGAGTGCGAGTTTAACAAATTATGCGGCGGATGCCGGTGCCGGGCGTACTCTGCATTTGGAGATTATTTAGAAGAGGATCCGTCCTGCACCTACCAACCTACCGGCCGGATTCTGGAGGTGGGTGGGATACTGTGGACTGCAGAAGCGCGCGCCCGGTTGGAACGCATCCCCCTGGCTTTCATTCGTGAGAAGGTGAAGCAGGGGTTGGAAACCTATGCAGAACGCAACGCCATTCAGCTCATCACCCCGGAGGTGATGAAAGAAGGCATGGCTGGAATGGAACGTCCCCGATGGACTATGAATGGATGAGTTAAAAAATGGCTTACAGGATTATCGATACGTGCATCGCCTGCGGTTTGTGCATCCCGGAATGTCCCATCGATGCCATTGAAGCCGCGGACCCAATCTTTGTGATCAACGATACCTGCTGCGATTTCCAGGACTGCCTGGCCGTTTGCCCTGTGGACGCGATCGTTCCTGTAGGCGATGCGGCAGGGGAAGAAAACGCTGTAGATCTCCGGATCAAAAAATAGATCGAACCACCCTACTTATACAGGGGTCCCGGATACCGTTGGACCCGGTTCGAGCTGCCCCCGGTCCAGGATCTGGTCGACTTCTCGCACCCGGGATTCGTCCACCAATATCCGGACGATCACCTGCCCGCGTTTGATAGATTGGTCGTAAAGGTAGGTATCCTCTTCCGAAACACCGGCGCCAATCACCAGGCCCAGAAATGCCCCCAGCATCGCCCCGATGACGATAATCGCCAGCGTGATCAACGCCCACGTCGTGAAGGTGGAGCTGGATCCAATCGGATCCGCCGCGCTGGTCTGAGCCACACCGAAACCGATCACCACCCCCGCCAGGCTGCTCCAGATCGTCCCCCCCACGGCGCCGGAAATGACCGTCTCCAAGACGGTTGTCCCCCTCCCCTCGTATAAATCTACGACTTTGCTGAAATCAACCTTCTCGATCGTGTCGGGAGGAAACCCTGCATTGTGCAAGGAATGGACAGCCATTTGGGCGTCTTTCTCGGTATCAAACAGGCGCACGATCAGGCGTTTTCCATCCTTCCCCCGCATGAGATTGACCTCTTCGCTGACCTTCCGGATTTCCTCGTACTGCCGGTTCACCATCTCTCGGATGTCCGGGGGGAGATCTTTTTCCAACGCATCCCGGTAGGTCCGTACGGCAACCGACTCGCCGATAACGGCTTCCTTCAGTACACCCATTTCACGGTTTTCCTCACCAATCGTCATCGCGGCGAGGATCGCGATTCGGCCCCGGTGGATCACCCCGCGGATGCTGCTCCTGGGTCGGCTTCCGCCCAAACGTTGGATTTCTGCCAGTATCTCCTTCTTGAATTTGGCGCGCTGCTGGGCGTACGACTTGAATGCCGCTTTCAAACAGCGATTCTTCACGTTCGCTGCTACGGTCGCAAACCCTCTCTCACCGGCTTCTACAATTCGATACAATACCCCAAGGGTTCTTAGCACACTTCGATCCGCCATAGCTTCAGATCCCTCCACCCTCAAACCAAGCCAATAAGCTGCTCACCCGATTATAGCATAATACAACTGTAAATTTATCTTATTTGTCGCATTTATTTTGTGTAACCTCCTCCACCATCGCTGCATTTCTTCTGATGGGATTGGCAGGGTGTCGAGGGTGTCTTTATTCTTCCCCGGTAATCCACCCGGTGCCTACTATCTCGATATCCGTGGTAAATCCAGCCCCGGATCCAACGAAATGGGATTGATTATGCCATTCCAGCCCCTCGTACGCGCCAGAACCAAAAAACTCCCCGACCATGTATTGGGGCGTTTGACCGCTCGCAATGGCCCCTGTCCAGGCTCCTTTCCATACTCCATCGTTGGTCGTGAGCTGCGCGGTTCCCCACATTTCTCCGCTTCCATCGGGTCGCGAGTCGATGTTGAACCAGATTTCATATTTCCCAACCAGGCGGGGATCCGATGCGTTCTGGTCGAAGATCCAATTCATATTCCGCTGCTGTCGGATGTCTCCTACGATCTTTTCCTCACCATTGTTATTACCGCTGACGAATTTTTGGGTGATCAGAACGAGGGTCTTGTCTTCAGCTGGATTATTCATTCCAACTGGCAAAGGTATGTTCGCCGGAGTACATCCTGCAAGAATGAGCCAGGCATAGACGAGGATGATTGCCAGGAGAAATCTTCTTATCAGGATTTTCATTTTTCCCTCCAGATTCCTAATGAGAAAATTTAGAGGCGCATGATACGGGAATTGAAGGTGCGTTTGAGCGCACCAGATTCGTGGCCACCCACCATCTCCTCCTGCGGGAGGCGAAACAAGGATTCGAGAAGTTCCGCTTGAAGCAGGATAACTGCATGCGGGTGATGACTCACGAACGCTGGTCCCGGGAGCTTTATCCGCCAGCACGGTTTACCGGGATGATGCTGATCGTCCCGTCTGACTCCATGCTGGCGGTTTTTACCTGCTTCAGGTCGTCTAATCCATTTTGCCGGAGCACTTCCATCAGCTCATCGGTGGTGATGAGCTCACGGCGCATGGCGCGCGGCTGGATCTTTCCGTCTTTTACCAGGGTTAATGCGGGCGGATGGACGATCCTATGTACCGCAGGGATATGGTATCCCAGCCAGTCAAGGGCGTAACTCCAGAAGATGATCGTCGCCACCAGCAGCAGCCCATCAATAATGGAATGGTAATCATCCGCCAGCCCATTCTGGCTGGCATCCGCAATTAAGACCACGACGAGCAGATCCGTGATACCCAGAGTTCCTGTTTCCCGCTTTAATACCAACCGCAGCATGGCGAACAAACCCAGGTACATGAACGTCCCGCGCAGAAAGAGCTCCAGGAACGGAATGCTTGGAAGAAAGATTTCGCGCAAATCCACATCCATGGCCTTGACTTCACCGCCTCGCTTTGCGGATCGATGAGCGGAATAAGGTTGATCCTGCGGTAAAGAGGACCACCACGGCAGCCATGAGCAAAGCCAGGCCGGCATAAGACTTCCCCATTGGAACCACGCTCTCAACGGGCTCGGAGGCGGAAAATGGAAGGGGCTTATGGCTGCTTTTCCGTTTACTAAGAAGGTTGTGCCCCCAATCTATTCCCCAGACCACCAGCAGTCCTACCCATACCCAGGCGACAAAAACCGCCATATCCGTCATGGGGCTGTAGACCGGGTTTTGCCCTTCCAGCAGCTGAATTTCCGAATGGAACAGCGGCCGGACAAAAACAAACCCCAGCAGGGCGAAGAATGCACCCAGCAGAACCGGACTCCAACGGGCGGTGTATTTCGATGATGGGCGGACCTTAAGAAATACGAATCCCAACAATATACATCCAACCAGTAATCTCATCAGATCTATCTTCCTGAATATCTCCCTGTAAACTATTATAGACTATTTGGGTAATCAATTGTTGTTAATTTGGATATTCGCCTGCGTTTGTTCCCCCGATAGCACCGCAAGGAAGCGTGGGTGTTCTTGTGGCCACAAACTCCTCCACGGGTTAATTGTGGTGCTACCGTTCCCCCGATTTACCCGAAAAATCCGTCATATTTTAGGGTGGGGGTAGGGGAATCCCTACCTAAAATTTCTGCATATCCCCCATTGAATCACAGGGTAAGAGGAGATATATAATGACTATAACTATATATTCACTCGTATTAATCTGTCATTTCGTTTACAGGTTCATGAGTAGAAAGGAGATTTGAGATGGGTCTATTAAGTTGGATTATCGTGGGATTAATCGCCGGTTGGCTTGCCGGGCTCGTGATGCGAGGGGGTGGTTATGGTGTCCTTGGCAACATGATCCTGGGCATAGTCGGTGCGTTGGTTGGTGGTTTTCTCGCCGCCCAACTCTTCGGCGTACCGGATCCGATTTCCGGCTTTAACTTCACCACCTTGGTGATTGCCTTCCTTGGGGCAATTCTGGTTGTTGCTCTTGTGAGGGCGCTGCCCGGAAGATCACCGGTATAAACCGGATGCTGTTTAGCTTTGGAAAGAGAGTAGGAACCTGGTTCCTACTCTCTTTCTTTATTAATCACCATCCGATCAGGAGCTGGCTGTCTCACTCTGGACTTCTTCCGGAATCTCGCTCACCTCTTCCTGTGGAGCTTGCATTTTCCCCCAGGCTTCGTCCGTCACAAGGGTCACCACCCGGTAGGCTTCGGCGTAAGCCATTTCCTTGCCTTTAGCCAGGCCGGCAGCCCAATCGCGCACCATCTGTTCCGGATCCCAGTCAACCAGCTGGCTCTTGTGGGCGCGTAAAGCACTGACCTTTATCTCTATCGTTTCCTCAATATTTACGTACGTAAATTCCTCGGATGGCGTCCACACCGTTGCATACACTTTGCGGGGTTTGTGGGCAAACAATCCTTCCTCTTCCAGCTCTTCGAATAGGTTGGGCTGTCCGGCAGCCGGGAAAGCAGCATCCAGGGCGGCAGTAGCGGCAGCTCTGTGATCGGGGTGGTTGATGTAATCCTCCCCGGTCCATACAATCGTTGGATCGCCGCACACCACCACTTCCGGGCGGAAGCGCCGGATCTCACGCACCAGCCGTTTACGCAGCTCCAACGTGGGTTGGAGCAGGCCGTCCGGTTCACGCAGGAATACCACTTCCTGGGCGCCGGCGATTTCGGCGGCGAGGCGCTGCTCTGCCTCGCGGATTTCCGCAGCTTTCTGCCGGGTCATTCCCTGTTCCGCAATCCCCACCTCTCCACTGGTGCACAGCACATAGCTGATGCGCGTTCCGGACCTGGCCCAGCGCGCCATCGTCCCGGCGCAGCTGAACTCAATGTCATCCGGGTGGGCGACGATCGCCATGGCGCTTGAAGGCACGTACACATTAGCCATTCCGATTCTCCTGGTGAAATTTATATTCGATTTCCACTGGCTTGCCCCAAATGCAATCTCACTGCCATGAAAAATATCGCTAAGATGGCAAATAAATAGCATTCATAACGGCATGCATTTTAATACTATTTTTGTCTATTTACCAGTCAATTCCCTACATTAATATGTATGTGGAAAATACCATGGCGGTCCAGATAGGAGGTCCGCTGCCGCCAACCAGGATTTTCCCTTACTCTTCCCCAGTCGATGACCAGCGGCGCATGCGCTTAACCGTCCCTCGACGGCGCTTGCCCTCTATCCGCTTCTGGACACTGGCGCGTGTTGGGCGGGTGCGATGACGCGGTTTGGGCGGTTCGGCTGCGCGGCGGAGCAGTTCAATCAGGCGGGCGATGGCAGCCTGCCGGTTTTGCTCTTGGGTGCGGTGCTGGCGGGCATCGATGACCAGCACCCCATCTGTCGTGATCCGGGTCCCTGCCAGGGCAATTACCCGTTCTTTCACGTCGGAGGCGAGGGAGGGAGAGCTACTGACATCGAAACGCAGTTGAACGGCGGTGGCTACCTTGTTGATATTCTGGCCGCCCGGTCCCGAGGCACGTACGAAATCAACCTGGATTTCACTCTCGTCAATCCCCAACGTAGGCGTAATGGAGATGACAGGCATCCTTCTACCCCCAGATGAGATTTTGGAACGTGCCGTCTGGAGAAAATAGCGCCAGACCCGCGTGAGGCAATTCCTTATCCTCAGGATCATGCTTCATATCTTCAACCAGGCAGTTCAGGACCGGTTGGGTTGTCTCAATGATATCCAGGGAGGTAAACTCGGCTTCCACTCTCCTATTGTATATCATGGGCAGCGGTTGGGAGAATCAGGGTGGGGAAAACCTGAATTTGGTCCATCTATTAATAGAGAGAGGAGCATTAGGCCTTCCCGGTAGCACCGCAATAAAGCGAGGGTGTTCTTGTGTTGTGCGGATTTTGAGCGGCTGCGCCGCTCACAATCCGCACAACACAAACTCCTCCACGGTAAATTGGGATGCTACCGCCTTCCCTTTGTAGTACAATTAAATAATAATATGATCAATAATATTATATATATCAATGTCCTCATAAATTATTGGGAGATTGCACGGGATTGGGTCTGTCATGAATAGAAAGAAGCTGCTGAAACAGAAACAGGCGCAAAAGGCGCGCCGCAAAAACCGGTTGATCGTCGCCGGTGTGATTGCATTGGCTGTCCTCTCGACGATGGCCCTCATCCTTCAAGGCCCTCGAAATCAAGATATTGGAGAATTCGTAACCGTCCCACCTCAAACTTGGCCCACCGCCTCCGCAACATCCCTTGGGGCAGCTGACGCAAGCGTGGTCGTCATGGAGTATGCTGACTTTCAATGCCCCTATTGCAAGCAGTATCACGATTCGGTCCAACCAAAGTTGATCGAAGAGTACGTCAAAACGGGGAAGGTCCGGTATGAGTACAACCATTTCATCATCATTGACCGGAATGTGGGAGGCAGCGAATCCCGCCGGGCTGCTGAAGCCAGCCAGTGCGCCGCCGATCAGGGGCGGTTCTGGGATTATACGGAGATGCTGTTCGCAAACCAGGGAAGTGAAGGTTCAGGAGCATTCACCGACTCCCGGCTGATAGCGTTCGCAGGGTCGATTGGTTTGGATGCAGGAAAATTCGACAAGTGCCTGGACTCAAACCAGTTCACCCAGGCAGTCAAAGCGGACGAGGCAGAGGCCGCCTCCTTGAAGCTAACGGGCACGCCCTCTGTGCTTGTAAATGGCGTCCGGGTCGAAAACCCCTTGAGTTTCGCTCAACTCCGGGCAGCGATTGATGCCGCTCTTGCTCAGGCAGGCAGCTAATGGAACAGGGCTTGAAGCAGCGTGCCGGGAAGCTTTCGTGGATTGGAGATCAGGGACAAGACGACAAGGTCCACCGCCGGCTGATCCTGGTTTTTGGGTTGGTTGGACTGTTCGTCTCCGCGTACCTGACCTATATCAAGATCAATCCATCCAGCCTGCTGTGCACAGGTGTGGGAGATTGTGAAGCCGTCAATACCAGCGCTTACTCCGAGATTCGCGGCATCCCCATCGCCCTGTTCGGCACGCTGGCATATGCCGCCATTTTGGTTTCTCTGCTGTTGGAAAACTCCTCACAGTTCTTTAAAGAGTGGGGACCGGTCGTTGTGTTCGGACTGGCACTCGCCGGGACATTATATTCTGCATACTTGACCTATATTGAGCTTGCTGTGCTGCAGAAGATATGTCCATACTGCGTTACGTCTGCTCTGGCCATTACAGCGATCTGCTTCACATCGTTTATTAGATTGCGTCGCTCTCTGTGAATAGCAAATCAAGACCAGGGGGGTCCCCAATCGGATTGAACATACACTCTTCACGTACAACATGGAGCTTGCGAGAGGTTGAGTTTAGTGGATCATAATCAAAAATTGGGAAAGACGGGTCGATTGCCAGGGTTCAGTCGGTTTCTCCTGCACACCTGGATCATTGTTATCCTGATGGCAGCCTGTGCCCCGGTTATCCCCGGGACAGGCCAATCCTCCGAGCCATCGGGTGAACTGGCGGTCGTCCTCGAGCGTGGCACCCTGGTGATCGCCACCGATCCGAGCTATTCCCCCCAATCGGAATATCTCCCGGACGCTGTCCGGGCGGAACAGACCCGCTGCGGATCGGACCAATATACCGCCAAAGAGTTCGCCGGATACGACATCAAGGTGGCTATGGAGATCGCTCGCCGCCTGCGGGTTGAACCCTGTTTCGTAACCCCCGCCTGGAGCCGGGTGATCGCCGGGAGCTGGTCAGACCTGTGGGACATCAACGTAGGATCCATGGTGATCACTCCCGACCGGATGGAGAAATTGTACTTTACACAGCCGTATATTTCCGGCGCGGCGGTGCTGTTCGTGCACGCAGACAACCAGACCTATCACAAGCCAGCTGATTTGAACGGGAAGCGGATCGGGTTCTGCACCGGCTGTGCCTATGAAGACTATCTTAAAGGATTACTGGTTATTCCAGGGTCAAATATTGAATTTCACATCGACAGCGCAATCCCGGTTGGGTATGAGACAGATATCTCTGCCTTGACTGCCCTGGCGGAAGGGGATGGCGCCAAATTGGATGCAGTGATGACAGATCCGGATACGGGGAAAGCCGCCATCGAGTCCGGTTTGGCGATCAAACAGCTGGAGGATGTTCTTTACCATGATTTTTGCGCTGTTGCCCTGGATAAAAGGAGCAGCCGCGATCCAATACCGCTGGCAAAGCGGATTACCGAGATCATCCAGGAAATGCATAGAGATGGTACGCTGCTGAATCTGTCCGAAGAGTTTTACCAGGGGGATTTCACTACCCCTGCCGCGCAGTATGATATTCAGGCTTTGGACCAGTACTAGAAGAATCCGAGATGAAGCGTAAACTGAGGCCATGGAGTAAAAGTCTGACTGGCCGGCTCACCGGGACATTCTTCATTCTGTCCCTGTTGGCGGTGATCCTGGCTGGCGGGTTGGCCTATGCGGAGGCGAGAAAAAGCCTGACCTTATCCGTCTACGAACGCCTGGAGGCAGCCGCGGCATTGAGAGAAGACAGCCTGAACCAGTGGATGGATGAGCAGAGGCTCAGCATTGTCTTTGTCACCTCGATCCCCGAAGTCCGGCGCCAGTCTGGGGTACTGCTGAACTCCCCATCCTCCTCCGCAGAGTGGCAGGCCTCGTACGCGGTCCTGCAGCAGTATCTCGGGTCGGTGGTTAGTGGGCTCGCCAAATTGGACGAGTTGATGATTCTTAACCTGGATGGCAAAGTTCTCCTGTCTACCCGTCAAGAACATGAAGGCCAGTTTCAGAATTACAGCATATATTTCCAAAAAGGGCGCTCCAATACCTATATTCAACCTGTCTATAAAGCGGAGGTGACAGGCCGGCCAGCCATCACAGTCGCCACGCCATTGTTTGACGAGAACCAACAGCGGGTGGGAGTTCTGGCTGGGCATATAAATCTGGCCCGGATTGACCGCATCATTCTTGACAGAACCGGCATGGGCGAGAGCGGGGAAACCTACCTGGTTGATCCAACGTTCAAGCTTGTTACCGCCGCCAGGTTTAATAATTCCGGGTCCCCGACTGGAGCCGCCGTTCGCTCGCCGGGAATCGAAGCCGCGCTCAGGAAAGAAACCGGTTCAGGCCTGTACTCCAATTACCAGTCGATCCCCGTGATCGGTGTGTACACCTGGTTGGAAGATGAAGGCGTCGCACTGCTCGCCGAATTCAGCCAGGAAGAAGCTTTCGCCCCTGCCCGGCAGCTCGCACGTACCATCTTTGGGTTTGGGCTGTTGGGCGTAGCGGTGTTGGCGGGGACTGCGTTTTTAATCTCGCGCCGGATAGCCAGACCCATCCTGGCCATTAATTCAGCCGCTGCGTCGGTCGCCTCCGGCGATTTTACCCATACCGCTCCGGTATTGACCGACGATGAGGTGGGAACCCTGGCTCGTTCCTTCAACGAAATGACCAAGCAGCTGTACGCGCTCTATGAAAGCCTGGAAATGAAGGTTGTAGAGCGGACCGCAGACCTTAGCCGGGCGAATCAGCGCCTGACAGAAGAGATCGCCGAACGCGAACGGGCCGAGGAGCAGCTGCGCCGCCAAAATGCCTATCTGGCAGCCCTGCATGATACGTCGGTCGGCCTGATCGGCCGTTTGGACCTGAACGAACTGTTCGAAGACCTGGTGGTGCGTGCCGGGCAGCTGATGGATGTCCCCAATGGGTATATCTACGTGGTGGATCCACAGGCGGATGAAATCGTCTGCCGCGTGGGAGTAGGCATCTTTTCCGACCTGGTTGGCTTCCGGTTGAATAAAGGCAAAGGGTTTGGCGGCACAATCTGGGAAACTGGAGAACCGCTGATCATCGATGATTATGACAATTGGCCCAACCGTGCCAAAACAGTCGAACGCAACCTGATCCGCAGCGTCATCGGCGTCCCCCTGAAAAATGGCACCGAAGTTGTGGGGGTCATTGGGCTGGCATATGACTTTACGATGGACTCCTGGAGGAAGTTTGGAAAAACGGAGATCGAACTCCTGGAGCGCTTCGCCCACCTGGCCACCATCGCCCTGGACAATGCCCGCCTGTACACCACCGCTCAAAAAGCCCGGGCAACCGCGGAGGCCGCCAACGAAGCCAAGAGCATCTTCCTGGCCAGCGTGAGCCATGAGCTGCGCACACCATTAACCTCCATCCTCGGTTTTACACGGATTGTCCAGAAACGCCTGCACGAACGCGTCTTCCCGCTCCTGCCGGATGGCGAAACCAGGACGGCCCGGGCCAGGGAGCAGGTGGATGAGAATCTAAATATCATCCTGGGAGAAGGCGAACGTCTGACCACCCTGATCAACGATCTGCTCGACCTGGAAAAGATCCAGGCCGGGAAGATGACCTGGAATATGCGGCCGCTGCGGGTCGTCGAGGTGGTCAACCACGCTGCTTCCGCCACCGCCTCCTTCTTCGATGACAATGGGCTGATCTGGAAACAGGATTTTGCCCTCGATCTCCCGCACATCTATGGAGACTTCGACCGGCTGGTGCAGGTGATCATTAACTTGATTTCCAACGCTGTGAAATTTACCCGGTCAGGCACCATCTCCTGCCGCGTACAACAGGAAGGGGATGAGATCGTGCTGAGCGTGAGCGATGAGGGGATCGGGATTGCCAAAGAAGACCAACCGAGAGTATTCGAACAATTCAACCAGGTAGGCGACGCTTTAACCAACAAACCAAAAGGTACGGGCCTAGGGCTTCCGATCAGCAAACAGATTGTTGAACACCACGGAGGCAGGATTTGGTTGGAAAGCGAGCTGAACAAGGGGAGCACGTTCTTCATCGCTCTGCCGGTGTACAGTCCAGAAGCACCTCAGGAGAGCAGCCTTACTCCTGGGGAAATCATAAGCAGTGAAAATCCAGGGTAAAGGTGACGGCCGGGGCTGAACGAGGCGTCGACCAGGTGGGATTGAAGGGAGGCGGCATGTCGCAGAAGGTGTTGATCGTAGATGATGAAACATATATCCGTCTGCTGATCGAGCAGACCCTCGAGGACATCGAGGATGAAGGGGTAACTATCCTGACCGCCGATAACGGCCAGGATGCGCTGGATATCATCCAGGCTGAACGCCCAAAACTGGTTTTCCTGGACGTGATGATGCCCAAGCTGTCCGGTTTTGAGGTCTGCGATGCGGTCAAACATGAGATGAATATCCAGGATGTGTTTATCGTTCTGCTCACCGCCAAGGGCCAGGAATTCGATCGTCAGGAGGGAGAGCGAGTGGGGGCCAACCAGTACATGACCAAGCCATTCAATCCGGATGAGCTGGCAGAACTCGCAAGATCGGTATTGGAGCGTTAAGATGGCGCCTAATCCCTTAACGAAAGTCCTGGGGCGGACAAGCGATCTGCGCCAGAGCCTTGGGCAGCTGCTGGACGGTGAGGAAGGGATAAGCATAATTGATGCAGACGGCAGGCTTCTGGTTGGGTGCGAACCGAGACGGAAGGGGTTCCGATTTCCTGTGATCAACGAAGGGCGTACGGTGGGTTGGGTATTGGGACATGACCAGGCTGATCGGACGGGTTCGCTCCTGGCGGCGTCCCTGCTGGCTTATGTCGTCCAGCAGGAAAGCGAGAAGAAGTCGCTGGCAGGCGAGCTGCTGGACCGCTACCGCGAGCTTCACCTGCTGTACAACCTGTCCGAACACCTGGCTGTCTCACCTCAGCCTGCCGACATTGCTGCTGCCACCCTCCAGGAAGTGATGCGCGTGATCCCATCCGAAAGTGGCTTGATTTTGCTCAACCGTGAGGCCCGGGAGGACCAGGAAGGCAGCAGCGGGGACGAGGCGGGTTATACGTGCATTGCCTCCCGGGGAACCTCGCGCACACTCATCTCGAACTGCTGTGTTATCGAACATGTGTTGCTGACCGGCAAAGCCGAGCTGGCGAATTCAGTCCTGGGCAGCGATTACTTCGAAGGGATGGGGGAGGAGCTTGTTTCCGTGGCCTGCGCACCGCTAAAAACCAAGGAGAGCATCCTGGGTGCGGTAATCTTGTTTGGTGGAACGGAGAGGGCCTTTACGGCTGGAGACCTCAAGCTGCTCAACGCGATTGCTCAGCAAGCGGCTCCGGCCATCGAAATATCCCGCCTCTATCAGGTCGCATTGGAGAACGCCCGCATCGAACACGAGCTGAAGCTGGCACGCCAGGTCCAGGAGAGTTTGCTTCCGGCAGAGCTGCCAAAAATCAGCGGTTGGAGCTTCGATACCCGCTGGCGCCCGGCGTGGGAAGTGTCCGGTGATTTTTATGACCTGATCGAAGAACCAGATGGTAAGCTGGGGTTGGTGATCGGGGACGTCACCGGGAAAGGGCTGTCTGCGTCCCTCTTTATGGTCTTTGCGCGCAGCGCTGTCCGGGCATCGATTGGAAAAGGCCTGGCGCCAGTGGAAATCATGGCAAACAGCAACAGGCTGATAGGCCAGGAATCGCACGAAGGACTGTTCGCCACCCTATTTTTCGCGCAGCTAAACCCTGCCAGTGGAGAGTTAACCTTTTCGAATGCAGGCCATCCGCTGCCACTCCTGGTGCCGCACGATGGCCGGGAAATCCTGGCCTTACGCTCCCGAGGCATGCCGTTGGGCGCCCTGCTGGATTCCCCGTATGAACAGCACGCGCTGGTGCTCCAGCCCGGGGATAGTGTCTTGTTCTATACCGATGGGGTAACGGAAACCTTTGATGCAAACGGGGATGAATTCGGAGAAGAGCGTCTATTACAGGTCTTGCGCGAGAATCGGGGAGCCAGCCCAGGCCAGGTCCTGGATGCTGTCGAGCAGGCCGTCTTTCATCATTCATCTGGGGGAAAAGCCTCCGATGACCTCACCCTCCTGATCATTCAGAGGGGGTAGCGCAAAGCATCTCCGCTTATCCGCCTGCGGGAGGATCCTCCCGCAGGCGGATAAGCGGATAAAATTGCCAACACGGATCCCTTTAAATATTTTTGCCGGCTCATAAAGGGCCGGCTAAAAATAAATTCCGACTGATATCCCACCTCGTGGCCGGAATAGTTACTAATAATATAACGTAATGGTATATGTTTCACAATCAGGGAAACGCCTATGTTTCCAGTAGGGATTTCCCTACTTTCAACGATAATTTACGCTCCTACATTTCAGCGCAGGGGAGGAACATCATGCCAGAAACGCAGGCTCGATCGGAGGTCCGCGCGGCAGTGCTGCCCGAAGCCGTCCACGTAATATTCAAAACCCACCTCGACGTTGGTTTCACCGATTTCGCTCACCGCGTGGTTGCCCGGTATTTTGACACCTTCATCCCCAATGCACTGCAAACCGCCCGCCGGCTGCGGGAATCCGGACACTCGGAACGTTTCATCTGGACCACCGGTTCGTGGTTGATCTACGAGTACCTCGAACAAGCTCACCCGCAGGAGCGGCTTCAGATGGAAGAGGCCATTCAGGCAGGCGATATCGCCTGGCATGCCCTGCCTTTTACCACCCACACCGAATTGATGGACGCCCCCCTCTTTCGTTATGGGCTGAGCCTGGCCCGCAGGCTGGACGAGCGCTTCAGCCGCCGGACCATCGCCGCCAAGCTGACCGACGTCCCCGGCCACACACGTGCGATGCTGCCCCTGTTGGCCGAGGCGGGAGTCCGCTTCCTGCACATTGGGGTCAACGGCGCCTGTCCCCACCTGGACATCCCGCCCATTTTCTTGTGGAAAGACGAGGAGACCGGGGCATCTGTCATGGTTGCCTACCAGCCTTCCTACGGGCAGCTGCTGTCTCTTCCCGGATTTTCACACGCCCTGACCTTCGCCCACACCATCGACAACATCGGTCCCCAGGCCGAAGGCGATGTCCTCCATCATTTCGCCCAGCTGCGGCAGCAGTACCCGTCCGCAGACGTCCACGCCTCCACCCTGGATGAGTACGCCCGTGCGTTGGAGGGGTTCGCATCGCGGCTCCCTGTAGTTACCGATGAGGTGGGGGACACCTGGATCCACGGCGTGGGCACCGACCCGACCCTTGTTCGGCGCTACCGCCAGCTGTCCCGCTTAAGGCAGGCCTGGATGGCGGAAAAAAGGCCGGAAACCGCGAGCACCTCTTTCGACCGGTTTTCGCGCTTCTTGCTGCGCGTCCCCGAACATACCTGGGGGATGGATGAAAAGACCTTCCTGGGGGATTACATCCATTACCGGCCTGAACAGCTCGCACGCGTCCGTAATGAACCCCGGTTTCGCACGTTTGCCGCTTCCTGGGAAGAAAAGCACGGTTACCTGGAACAGGCAGTCCGCTCCCTCGACGGTTCCGCCCTGGCCTCCGAAGCGCAGGCTGCCCTGGACGCCGCTGCCCCTCAGCGCTTCTCTCTGGATCCGTACCAGCCGGCCGGTTCGGAAGACCTGCTTATCGCCGGGGCGCATTTCACGGTTGGCATCGATCCGGGGACCGGCGCCATCAACCACCTCGTGGACCACCGGTCGGGGACTGCCTATGCCGGACCCGACCGGTTGTTGGGATTGTTTCGCTACCAGACCTTCTCCCAGGAAGATTACGATCACTACCTGGACGAATACCTGTCGAAGAAACCGGAATGGGCGATCCTGGATTTCTCAAAACCCGGCATACAGGAGGCAGGAGCCGTCAGCCTGATGTGGCAGCCGGAGCGGGCAGAACGGTATACCCGCAGGGACACGCAGGGCGTCCACCTGCTCGCCCGGGTGCACATGCCCGAGATGGCGTGGAAGGACTTTGGCTGTCCAGAAGAGATCTTCCTGGCGGTCGACCTTCCGCAGGACGAACCGGTGATACGGCTGGACCTGCGGTGGTTCAAGAAGCAAGCCAACCGATTACCCGAGGCGGCGTGGTTCTCGTTCAAACCCGTTACGGATCCAGATGGAAGCTGGCATTTTGAAAAGATGGGACGGTGGATTTCCCCCAGGCAGGTGATCGCCAAAGGCAACCGCCGCCTGCATGCCGTGGAAAGGCGGATCTACTATGCGGACGGCAGCCGCCGCCTCCAGATAGAAACGCTGGATGCGCCGCTGGCGGCTCCCGGAGAACCGGCCCTCCTGCGGTTTCATCAAGACCTGCCAGCAGTTGAAGGCGGGGTGCATTTCAATCTCTATAACAACGTCTGGGGCACCAATTTCCCCATGTGGTTCGATCAAGACGCCCGTTTCCGGTTCACTCTACAAGCGTCGGGCTGATCTACGAATTTTACCAGTCACACCCGTTAAAAAAGCTTAACGCAAAGGCGCAAAGAAACGCCAAGGCACAAAGGTTTAATAGAAAAACCTTTGTGCCTTCGTGTTCTTTCGTGCCTTTGTGTTTACGTTTTTCCTAGCGCCTTAGCGGGCGCTTTAGCGACGCCTTGCGCCTTTGCGTTAAATCAATTTCTTAACTTGCTCGTAGCGGAAACAGCCCACCACGTGGTCGTTGACCATCCCGGCAGCCTGCATAAACGCATAACAGATGGTTGGCCCGACGAAGTGGAACCCGCGACGGACCAGGTCGCGGCTCATCGCCTCCGATTCGGGGGTGCGGGCAGGCAGCTCGCCCAGGGATCGGAAGGCGTTCTGTATCGGTTTGCCGCCTACAAACGACCAGATGTAGCGATCGAAACTGCCATATTCTGCCCGGATCTCCAGGAAGGCGCGCGCATTGAGCACAGCCGATTCGATCTTGCGCCGGTTGCGTACAATCCCGGGATCCGCCATCAGGGCTTCAATTCTGGCAGGGTCGTATCCGGCCACTACAACCGGGTCAAACCCGTCGAACGCCAGCCGGTAGGCAGCCTTTTTCCGCAGGATGGTGATCCACGACAAACCTGCCTGGGCACCCTCTAACGTCAGCATCTCGAAAAGACCCTGGTCCTCGTGGAGGGGCACTCCCCACACCGTATCGTGGTCTGCAACAAGGTAGGGATCCGTCCCGACCCACTCGCAGCGTTCTTTTGGTTCCATCTGTCCGCCTCCTGAACAGTTCTCGGTACCCTATCCTAGATTTTCTCCGTTGCTCCGGATGACCTCCTGGTACCACGTCGCCGAATCCTTCAGGGTGCGCTGCTGGCTGGTGTAATCGACATGGATCAGCCCGAACCGCTGGCGGTATCCTTCGGCCCACTCGAAGTTGTCCATCAACGACCAATGGAAGTAGCCGCCTGCTTCTACCCCATCCTCGATCGCCCGCTTGAATTGGACCAGCTACCGGCCGGTGAAATCGATGCGCTGCGGATCGTGGACGTTTCCATCGATCGAGACCCAATCCGGGTTCGCCAGGCCGTTTTCTGTGATCACGATCGGCAGCCTGTACCGCTCCCAGAAGAAGCGCGGCGTCCAATACAGGGCGGTTGGCGAAACGTACCAGGGGAACGCTGTCATTGGGTGCCCGGGTGAGAAGGGTACCGCCTCCGGCCTGCCGTCATCCCCTTTACGGACGGGAAGACAAAAATTTGAAATGCCGCCGTGGCTGCCCCCCGCACAAAATCCTTCGGAAAGCTCATGATGTCAGGTCCTGTGGTTCAAGATATCAACATCCAACCCTGGAAGTGTACATTGATCACCCTGGCCAGTCAACAAATCCGGGATGTAGAACAAGCGACCCGCTTGTTCATAAAAATGCCACTCGCATATTTATGCAAAAGCGTCCCGCTCGTTTACGATAAAGCAGGACGCTTCATCATTAAGGCTTGCACCGGCTTCACCACAGCAGGATCCCCTAAACCTGGCAGGGTGTGGAATCCTATGATATCTGGTCATCTGGACAGGTCTCCGCCGCTTCCACAAGCGACTTCACCCGCAAAGCATCGCGTGCCTTTTCCAGACTCCAGCCCTCCGGCAGCCGGAAGCGAACGTGAACCGTCTCGCCGGCAAGGACGTCGAAATAGTTATCGCTGAACACCACGTCCGCTCCCTCGAGCGACACCTCAACAAAGCGCGCCAGGGTCCAGGCTCGCAAGGAGACCACCACCTCGCCCTCTTCCAGGGAGACCTGTGTTTCCAGCCGGGGATCCTCCAGGGCCAGGTCCTTATTCGGAACGAAGGGAGCCAGGCTGCGCCCCACCACTTGACCATCCTGGATCAGCTCACAGATGAACACGAGGTGAGGCCGTTTTCCTTCTGCTGCCTCGAAATCCAGGGCACAAACCAATCGGGATTCCTGGGGCTCCAGGCACACCCGGTGACGCTTCGCGTCGAGCACCTCGCCGTCAAGACGGGTGAGCTTCCAGGCGACTTCGCCCTGCCACGCCTGCCGGATATCGCTCGTCACGTAAACCGACATGCACGCCCCACGCTCGGAGAGGTCATCCTGGATTGAGAGTAGGACCGGGGCATAGAACCGCCGGGCGGCGTAGTGCAGGGCTTTCCAGCGGCCAAAGTAATCGATGCTCGACCAGGAGGCGACCGGCCAGCAGTCGTTGAGCTGCCAGTAGAGCGTCCCGCTGACCCGGTGCTTGTGGCGCCGCCAGTGCTCGACCCCATACCGGATCCCTTCGGCTTGCAGGATCATGGTCATATAGACCATGGATGGGAAATCTTTGGGCATCCGGTAGCCGTCTGCCATCTGCGCTGCCATCAGGCTGTTGCCATTCTCACAGCGCTGGTGGTGTATCATTACAGAGGAGCTCAGGTCCCAATCCGATTCACGGGCATACGTCCGGATGGTCGCCAGAGGCGGCAGGGACTGAAAGCCAAATTCGCTCATAAAGCGGGGGTAGACCTCCCGGTAGGCTGTGAACGGCTTGCGCCCATGCCAGACGTCCCAGTAGTGGGCATCTCCCCGGTCTGGGCTGTTGGAATCCCAGAACGGATCGTTGGCCGAGGGGGAACTGGACCAGTAGGCGCGATCTGGATCTTCCACCGCCAGCCATTCGGGCAGCGTGTGATAGAAAAACTGCTCGTACGCAGCCCTGAGCGGCACCAGTTCTTGGCTGATCCAGAGACCCCAGTTTTCCCACGACCATTCCATCTCATTGTTGCCGCACCACAAGGCCAGGCTGGCCCGGTGCCGCAAGCGGCGGACGTTCTGGATGACTTCCTGGTGGACGTTCTCCACAAAGGATGGATCATCCAATGGATAGACGCTGCAAGCAAAAACGAAATCCTGCCAGACGAGCAGGCCGTATCGATCACACAGGTCGTAGAAGCGGTCCTCTTCATAAAACCCGCCTCCCCATACCCGCAGCATGTTCTGATTTGCCTCGGCTGCGGACCAAACCAGGTGCTCCAGGTGGGCATCGGTGATCCGGGTAGGGAACGAATCGGCCGGGATCCAATCGGATCCCCTGGCGAAAATGGGCGTGCCGTTCACGAAGAAGGTAAAGCTCTCCCCATACGCATCCTTTTCCCGCTTAAGCTCGACCGTACGCAGCCCGATCGTATAGGATCGCCGGTCAAGCTCCCGTCTGCCACCCATCAAACAGACATCTACCCGGTATAAAGGCTGGTCACCATACCCGTTGGGCCACCACAAGAGGGCGGGATCGATGAGCAGCTCGAGAAAACCCTTAATTCCTTCTGCCGTGCTGCCCGTTACGGCAGTGAGAGCGGTGAATTCACGTCCTTCCGGGTCGACCACCCGGAGCAGGACCTCCAGGTCTGCCGGAGAGGTGCTCTCCACCTGGATCTGGGCGGATAGGCGAACGGCTCCTGAAAGGTGGGTTTGCCGGAAATACACATCCCCGAGCGTAGGCAGGCTGGACCCCTCCAGGCGCACATCCTTCCAGATCCCTGTGGGAGGCAGCTGCGGTCCCCAATCCCACCCAAACTGGCAGGGCGCCTTGCGCACGTGAGGAGCGCCTGCAATTCCCTGTGGAACGCCCATCAGCGAACGGGTTTCTTCCTGTTTGGAAATGGCGTTGACCGTGGAAGCGAAGAGGATGCGCAGCTCGTTCTCGCCGGTCTTAAGCAGGTTTTTCACTTCCCAGCGATACTGGCGGAACATGTTCTCCGCGGAACCCAGCCACACCCCGTTGAGCCACACCTCAGCCAGGGTATCCAGGCCGTCAAAGACCAGGTCAATGTGCTCATCGGCCAGAAGATCGGCTTCGACCTGGAAGCTACGCCGGTATTCCCAATCGGATTCAGCGACCCAGGCCACCTGTTTTTCGTTGGTGCCGGTAAACGGGTCAGGGATGCACCCCGCCCTGAGCAGGTCCACGTGGACGCTGCCTGGCACCTGAGCGTCGATCCATTCCAGGGTATTGGCTTGCCGGAAAAGCCATGCGCCGGATAATGACAGTCGCTTCATCGTTTTTTACCTTAATTGTCTATTTTATCCCTCTAATTATAGAAGAAGGTAAGAGTCTGCGATCGGTACTTGACAAAGCTGTAAGGTCGATGTATACTGATCTTAGTTCGTTCAGCGAATAAAGTTACTATGCAAAACTCCCTCCTTGGAAACCGCGACCTGATCCGTGCCATCAACCGCTCGTTGATCCTCAATGCTATTAAAATCCACGGCGCGATCGACCGGGCGGCACTTGCGCGCCAGATCGGGTTGAGCCCTGCTACGTTGACCGCCATCACCGCCGAGC
>Ga0105104_10001109_pt1 | contig 20473 bp, 22 predicted proteins | sample PPLLaktember2015_3_FD_87034 | JGI IMG/M metagenome (GOLD analysis project Ga0105104, IMG submission 87034) | Freshwater sediment microbial communities from Prairie Pothole Lake near Jamestown, North Dakota, USA - PPLs Lake P7 Core (6) Depth... | ecosystem: Environmental > Aquatic > Freshwater >... | reverse complement strand
TGATTGTCGGGGTCGGTGTGGGCGGGAATTGCAGGATAAACGTACTGGAGACGATTTCCGAAAAACGACCATCGATACCCGTAGCACGCGCATAGATCGTATAGGTCCCGTTTGGCAGGCTCCCAATGTTCACAACATTGTCCATCATGTGGCACGCTCCATTGCCAGAGCCGCCAAAGGCGCAGAAGGACCTCTGGCTGTCGGTGCGCCCGGGGATCGTACCGGGGCCGCTAAACCAGAACGTGATATTTTCGATCCCGTCACCATTCGAGCTGCCAAAGGGCGGATTCCAGGAAACGGCCTCAAAACGGGTCTGCGCAACGCTGGTGATCACCAGGCCATCTGGATTCGGGCTGGTGATTTCGATGTGGATCGGCAACGGAGTAGCGGTCGGCGATGCTGTCTGGGTTGATGTAGCTGATGCAGGGACATTGGAGGGTGTCAGTGATTCTGAACCTACGATGGGGTCGGGAGGCAGGGCGATCAGGCGCGGCACGCGGAACATTTCCACAATACCTTCGCGATAAGAGAACAGGTGCGTCATCGGCCAGACCTGATTGAAAAACGGCGTAATATAGGGATGATTGAAATCTACTGCAATAATTACACGGTCACCCGGAGCCCCGGCATCAGTGGTGGACACGCCATTTTTCTGGCAATCGGCATAATCTGCAGAGCTGGACTCAAAAAAAGTGTAGTCTGGCACACCATCTTGCGGATCTGCATCCCGGCTGGAACACACGGTGACATGCAGATAGCCGATTTCAGCTTGCGCCGCGCCGGGAGTATAGAACAAGGCAACTGTCTGGCGGTTGGCGTAATCCTGCACCGATAACAAGCGGGCTGCATCCTGTTCTTCTTCACGTCCATCACCGGCACAGGCTTCCGCCCCGTCATCCGGCCCGTCCACACAATAGGTCGGGTCGTACTGCCCCGTGACCGCATAACGCACCGTCTGGCGGGCGATATTTTCAACCGTTAACCAGGCCTGGAACAACGCCGCGAGATCGATGATGCCAAAGATCAACATCAGCAGGATAGGCAAGGCCAGGGCAAACTCGAGCAGCGCCTGGGAACGGCTGGCTGCGCCATAAGGCCTTTTATGGCTCTTGCGAATGAATAAAGGTAATCGTTTCATCAGCTTTTCCTTCCTTCCCTTACTGTGTCAGGCGGGTCGCAAGATATTGGGCGATATCCAGGAAGATGGCCTTCAACTGGTCGCCTGTGGGCGCAAAATAATATTTCCCGCGCCCGACATCAGCAGAGTATTGCATCAATTGCTCGCCAGAGCCATAACAATTCTCTACAGGATCATACGGATCTACTTCGCTGCATTTCTGGGTGGGGTCGCTTATACTTGCTCGAGGAACACTCGTTCTCACCAGGTTCCCCAGGCCGATGGTAAAGAGAAGCACATCTTGTTCTTCGCCCAGGAAATCCGCCATGTCGCGGGCATAATCATCTGCATCAAAATCATCCGGGGCATAAACCCCGCCCTTAGCCAGACAGGATGTATCATCTGCGGTAAAGCAATGACGGCCGAGGCTCAGGTCGCGGCAGAACGGCGCGGTCCAGGTACGGTTGGGGCAGGTAGTGGACGGGCCATTGGCAGCCCCATCGGTCAGCAGGATGACCACCCACAGCGCTTCCTCCCGAAAGGTATCCTCGTTGGAAAATTGGTTCGCTGCAAATTGCAATCCCTTGCCGATACTGGTGGTACCGCAGGTATCGGGGTTGCCGTACAAATGGTACCAGGGGCAGTCAAAGCCATAATAGACATCGCCGAACCCATCGCCGTCGGCATCGATCACATTGCCCAGGACATCCCGCTCGTAATCACGGCATGGTCCTTCCTTCACATCCGTTGGATCACATATGTCCGGTTGGACTACTCCCAAGTTTTCGATCGCAGCCAGGACCGCATCCCGCTTGGACCCATCCGGCCGGGCATCAAAATCGGCAAAGCTAAAATCAGCCCGCGCGCCATTGTCGAAAGTTACGACAGCCACGCGGTCGTAGGGCATATATAACTCATTTACGAAGGCTTTCGCGGCCTCTTTGACTTCCTCGAACGGGTGGCAATCGTGAGCGGGGTTACACTGGCTGGGATCGCGCAGTGGATCTTCAGGAAGTGCATCGTAGGTCATGGAGTCGGAAGCGTCGATCACAAAGACCACATCCATCGAAGCCGCCTCGGACACCGCCGAGGCCTGGACCGTTGTCTGTTTAATACCAATCACCGATAAAAAGGCCAGATTTACGACCGAAGTCGCATGCACGCGCACGAGCTTGCGAGGCGGGGTCGTACAGAGAACCGGGTCGCCAGGGTTCGTCTTACAGGTTTCCACCGTGGCGAAGGGGTCGTTGATGCCATTCAAGACCAGGAACTCTATTGCGGCCTTCTGCAACTCGGCCGTGTCATACCCTTCGCGGAACTGCGCGGTGGCAGCCAGGGCGGCCGCATCTACCGCGCGGCGCAGCTTGCCATGGTTAAGGTAGAGCAAGCCGACGTCGACCGCCAATCCTACGATGGCTGTCAATGCGATCACGGAAAGCGCAACGATGACCAGTACCTGACCTCGCTCCAGGCGTGCATTCTTTTGGCCTTGGCGAAGTCCTTTTGGGAATTGATTAATTAAGTGAGTGATGATCTTTTTCATAATTAATTATCTCTATGGAGCAGGAAGCGGTTCGGCGGCAGAGAGCGGCATGATCGAGTAGACGTACACCGGCATAGGGTCTTGGACGAACATGGTAAATATCGGCAGCTTCAGTACCTGTGGATAGTGGTAGAAAATCTCGACCAATAAAACCCCGGTAGGCGGAGCTGTGTTATCCAGGCGACTTTGTATTTCCGCATTGGTAAGCTTGGAAACCTGGTTACTGTTCGCAGCCCAACCCTGGTCGTTGGGATAACGGATGTAGATGCCATCTCCAATGGAAAAGAAAGTGACGATAATGTCATCTCCCACAGTGGGATCCAGCTCTACTGGCAGCAATACATCTCGTGTTAATTTAATCGTATCTTCAAAAAACTGCGTATCCAGACTGCCATCGGGTAAGAATGGGTCGAAGTTGGATGAGTAGCGTACCGCTTCACGGGAAGCGTCCACCAGGTTGAGGTAGTTGTTGAGCATGAACCCAAACTCAACGATTCCTGCGACGAAAATCATCAGGAAAACGATGACCAGGGAAAGCTCTACGAAACTCTGACCGGTTTCAGTTTTATTGGCTTTGGAACGAGAGAAAGAAGGCATAATGGGCTTATCCTTTGATAAGATACATCCATTCTCATCATACTGGAAAGGCAAGGTGAGGTCAACCGGTATAGGAGTTTTGTATCCCCCTATAGACCTGTTTTTCACGAAATCAGGACTTTAATGAGCCTGTTCGGGTATAATCACACCGAAATCTTCATAACTTAACTGCTCTGCTAAAACTTTGAAATACAGGGCAGTTGTTTGGACTAAAGAAAGGAGGCACTTACACACAATCTTTTTAGGGAAAGACAGCGCATGATCCCGCGTTGTTTCTGATGCGGGATGACGAGGTAGAGGGTTCTCCATTGCGAGATGGAGTTAATTACCTCACCTAACCCCTCCCGGCCAAAGGCCACCCTCCCCTTCCCTCTCCTAATAGGAGAGGGAAGGGGAGGGACGGGGTGGGGATGGGAGAGGTAAGAAAATCGAAAGATCAGCGGAAGCCCTCCGGGTGCGCCATCACCCGACCATCTTTCCCTCCGAAAAAACTTTGCCACAATGCCGCGCCAGCAATGGTTCGGACAAAGCTGCAAAGGATGGCGAGTCTAAATGTCATTGCGAGCATCGAGTGTAACGAGGTGCGAAGCAATCTCCTTATCCAAGGGGATCGCTTCGTCGCAAGGAACGCTCCTCGCGATGACACAAAATATTAAAAAACGGAGGATCCCTATCATGTGTGGAATCGTCGGATATATCGGCTCGCAAGATGCGACGCCGATCATCCTCAATGGACTTAAGCGCCTGGAATACCGGGGCTATGACTCGGCCGGGTTGGCCGTCATTACCGGAGGCAAGATCGAAGTCCGGCGCGATGCGGGTAAACTGTCGCGCCTGGCAGAACTGGTCAACGGTTCTCCTGTCAGCGGTTCGCCGGGAATCGGCCATACCCGTTGGGCGACGCATGGCGCGCCTTCTGCGCGGAACGCCCATCCCCACCTGGGCGCATCCGGGCGGGTGGTCGTCGTACATAACGGCATCGTTGAAAACTTCCTCGAACTTAAGGAAGAACTGACCGCCGAAGGTACGCAATTCAATTCAGATACGGACACGGAAACCATCGTGCACCTGGTGGAACACCACCAGGCCGCCGGACTCGACCTGACCGAGGCTGCACGGCGGACATTCAACCAGGTGTTGGGGGCGCACGGGATCGTGCTGCTCTCGGCGGATGAACCGGACAAAATCGTCTGCGCGCGCATCGGCAACGCCGGCGGCGTGGTGATCGGTTTGGGCCAGAATGAAAACTTCATCGCTTCTGACATCCCCGCCATTCTGGAGCACACCCGCAAAGTTATCTTTCTCGAATCGCGCCAGATGGCTGTGATCACGAAAGATGATGTACGGGTCGAGACTCTGGACGGTCTGCCTGTGCAGCCTGAGGTGCACACGATCGCCTGGGATGCCGTTTCTGCCGAGAAGGGCGAGTATCGCCATTTCATGCAGAAGGAAATCCATGAGCAAGTGCGCTCGCTGACTGATACGCTGGCCGGGCGGGTAGACTTCAATGCGGGCTGTATCCGCCTGCCCGAGCTGAACCTGACGCCGGAACTGGCAAAACGCATCCAACGCATCTATATCACGGCCTGCGGCACGGCTGCCTACGCGGGCATGGTCGGCAAGACCTTGATCGAGAAGATCGCCCGGGTCCCGGTGGAGGTGGTGATCGGTTCGGAATTCCGCTACAGCGACCCCATTATTGACGAAAATACGGTCGTGCTGGCGATCTCACAATCCGGTGAAACTGCCGATACGCTGGCTGCCATGGAGGAAGGACGCAAGAAAGGCGCCGTGCTGTGGAGCATCGTCAATGCCGTCGGCTCGCAAGCCATGCGCATCGCCGACGGGTACATCTCGATGCAAACCGGACCTGAGATCGGCGTGGCTTCGACCAAGGCCTTCAGCGCCCCGTTAGTCGACCAGTACATGCTGGCCATCTTACTGGCAGATCTACGCGGCACGATTAGCAGCAAAACCCGGCGCGCACTGGTCTCGGACCTGCGACTGGTGCCTGACCTGGTCAGCCGCACGCTGAACAGCGAACCGGAAATCGAGCGGATCGCGTTGATACTCAAGGACATCCATAATTGCCTGTATTTAGGACGCGGCATCAATATGCCGATCGCTTACGAAGGCGCGCTTAAGCTGAAAGAGATTTCATATATCCATGCCGAGGCCTACCCGGCCGGCGAAATGAAGCATGGCCCCATAGCCCTGATCGATGAGAATATGCCGGTCCTTTGCCTGACCCCCAAGGACCCCTGGCACGAGAAGATGATCTCCCAGATCCAGCAGGCCAAAGCGCGCGGCGGCGTGGTGATCGCCGTAGCGACCGAAGGCGATGATCTGGTACAGAGCATGGCAGATCACATCTTATGGGTGCCTGAAACACCCTGGATGCTCAGCCCGGTGGTGACCGTCATACCGCTGCAAATCCTGGCCTACCATATCGCCGCCATCCGCGGCCTGGACGTGGACCAGCCCAGGAACCTGGCCAAGAGTGTCACGGTCGAATAAGAAAAAAAGATCTCCGAAAAATCTCGGGGATCTTTTTTCTCAATATTATGGCAAATTCAAAATTTACTGAACCTAAAAGGAAGCGACAGCCGCTTTCAAATCCTTTTCGATCGAGACCAGCATGTCAAACCCGGACATCTTCAATACTTCCAGCACCTCTTTGGTGGGGTTGAGCAATTTCAAATGAGGAGACTTGAAAGAACCATCAGCGATCTTGCGGTACATCTCTTGATCACTCTCACTGGCAGATAAGGAACGAAGCTTAGAAAATACCTCTTGCAAAACTCGCAACCCGGCGCTGCTCATGTAAGGCACTTTGCTCAAATCCAACACAAGATGGCGAGCGCCTGCTTCGATCACCTCCATAATTTTTTTAAGGAATTCTTCAGCGCTGGCAGAATCAGTTTTGCCGGCAACTTGGAGGACAGTGACCGGGACGCGGCCTTGCTCCTGCATGACAGTTATTTCCATGTGAAACTCCTTTTTTGGATAATTCAGACAGAAAATAATATTATAAGTGCAGGTATTGTAAGTGGTTTACGAACAGAAATCAAGACGAATTTCATCAATTTATTTATTAACTACACTGTTTTATCCGCGCCTGGCGTTTGGTTACATTCTCTCAGAATAATGACTTTCAGTACTACTAATGATCTATTAAATAGCTATAATACTTTCTATAGCCAAAGGAGGTAAGTATGAATACAAAATGGTCAATTGTTTTATTCATTGTTTTAGTTGTCCTATCGGCATGTAGCTCCAGTCCAGTCGTAACAGAACAACCCACAGCTACAGCCACACTGACACCAGCCCCTACGTTAACCCCGACTGCTACCGTAACTCCCTCACCTACTCCTATCCCTCCCACCCCCACTCCTGAATTTGAACAATACTACACTGAAGAGTTCGAAAAGGACTTGAAATACTGGCCGTCATTCGTCGTGGATGGAAGCGGTTACGGCGGCGCTCTTCTAGCAAAAGAACCTTCAGATAAGATCGTGTTGAGCACTGCAGATGGATTCTTTAAATTCGATATTAATAAGACATGGCAGTGGGTCTATTCGACATATGATCCCTTCGAATATGAAGATGTACGCCTTGATGCGCGCGTCGAAAACCAGGGCACCAACAATAACAACATCAGTCTGATCTGCCGCTATTCTCCTGACGGATGGTATGAATTCAATATTGCTAACAATGGCCTGTATTGGATTTTTTATGCCAAAGTCCGAGCGGAGGATGGTTTCGTGAACTATGACCTTGTCTCAGAAGGCGGTTCCAACAAAATAAAGCAGGGATTTGAGGTCAACGAATATAGCATCATCTGCAAAGATGACACGCTCACTCTATACATAAATGACAACCTTACGAAGGAAACAAAAAACGACAAGTTGGCTTCGGGAAAAGTCGGAATTTCTGTCTCTTCCTTTGCAGACCTGCCTGCCAAAGTCAACTTTGATTGGATAAAGATCAGCCAACCATAATTATAGGCCGAAAGGTCACACACCCGTAGAGCTAAGCGACGATCTTCTCAACGGCAAATCCTCACCATAATCATGCTTCAGCCCCGAGCAATCGAGGAATATATATATTTTGTTCTCTAGTGCCATATCATTACAAGTTACCTTGTTGCAAAGCAATCAGTTGACTACTAATGTTACTTGGCAAACGATAGGATTATTCAGGAGTGGCTTCACATCTGAGAGTCTCGAGCTGGCACATTACAATCATGGCCGTCTGGCCTGGATAGGTGATATGACAATGTTAGAGCGGGCAGTATAATGAAAGCAACCCTCTGCTACGAGGTGCTTATGCGTAAACTTTTCTTTCCTCTGTGTCTGATGCTGCTCCTGCAAGCCTGCTCGGTTTTGGATCTCATCCCAAGACCCGCGCCTGCCAGCACGTTTACACCCACTTTCAGCCCAACCGCCTCTCTTACATCCACAATTACCCTGACCCCTACCCGCACCACCACTCCTACGCCGCGCAATACCGCCACGCTGATCATCAGCGAGTTCAACACGCAGGTCGTCCTAGTAACCGATCCAGGTACTGAGGTGTTTGCTACATTGGCGGACTTTGTTGCCACGCCAGGTGAGTCGACCGGGGGATTTGAATCGGTGGATTTAACGCTGGGCCACATCTACTATGGCGTCTGCAAAGACAATTACACCAAAATGACGGTCAAGGTGGAGCATCCCGAGGAGGTTCGCAGGGTCTACCTCTTCTTCCGGCTCGAGTCCGGCAAGAAACCAGGCGATACCACACCCTGGTATGGCACTGTCACCGATAACGATGGCGGCGGGTATTTTCTTTATACGATGTGGGCCAATAACATCCCCGAACGCAGGAACTTCCTCAAAGCCTGGGTCCATTACCAGTTTGTGGCAGAAGACTCTCTTGGAGAGGTCATCGGGCGCAGCCCGGTGTATACACGCAACCTGCTGCTAGAGCCATGCAAGTGATGTCGTGCGGGATTTTTGCCTGATCTTTACTTCTGCGCGAACACAAAGGCGCAATATGGCAGGCCACCCGCCCCTTTTTCCAGTTTGGCCGTCTGCCTGACCTCGCCTCCAAGCAGTTTTGCCAGCAGCGCCGCATCCATCTGGCACAATTCCGGGTGCTTCCCGATCACCGCCGCATACGGACAATGCCCCAGGACAACACGCGGACCCTCGGCGCCCGCCTCCCAACGTGATTGATAATGCATCCCATTCAGACGCTCGACCGCAGAAGCCAGCCTGCGCATCAGCGGCTGACCGGAAGCTATGCTCTCCCCTGCGATCCGCTTTCCTAGCGCCTCCATTTCCACCTTTCCATCTGCTTCCGTTAAAAGCGCATCCGCCAGCGCGGACAGGTTATCCCCTACCAGCGTCCCTGCCAGGCGGTACACCTTCTCAGGCCTGCCCTTGCCCCCCCGCCGCAGGTTGACGACTTCCACGCGTCCGTCCCCAGCCAGGATGCCGAGATGGTGGCGGGCATTGGCGGGCGTCATATGCAAGGTCCGCGCAAGCTCGCGGGAGGATACGGTCCGGTTGCGTTTCAGGTAATCCAGGATTTTCTGACGGGTGGTAACTGACATTTTCGCTCTCTCCTATATCATTGCCTGCGCCGCTCATGCCAGCCAGCACGGATGGTATGCGTAGGCACTTGTGCGAGGAGCAATTTGATAAGCTCAAAGTAAACTCCACAATGTGGCAATCTCCGCGTAAGAAGATGATGTCACTCTTTTAACATGATTATACTCACAAATTTATTTTTGCAAATAAATATTTGCGTAAATCGTTTGCATTGTACTCCAAGAAACGCTATAATAACAACCCGATGCTAAAAGCTGATTGCTGATAGCTGAAAACTAATGTAATGAACGAACCGCTGACCTGGGAATCGACCTACGCCATCGCGCTGGCGCTCAAGAGTGAACACCCCGGTATCGATATGGAAACCGTCACCCTGGGCGACATCCAGCGTTGGACACTGGCCCTGGAAGACTTCGATGACGACCCGGCGCTGGTCAACGACGACATCTTGTCAGCGATATACCAAGACTGGTACGAGGAGACCCTTCATGAGTGATAAAGAACTCAAATCCCCCGGTTACGAGATCCCGGAAGAACTGGAAAATGCGGTCAACATCACCACGCTCGACCGGCTGTATAACTGGGGACGGCGCTCATCCGTCTGGCCGCTGATGTTCGGCCTGGCCTGCTGCGCCATCGAAATGATCGCCGCGCAGGCTTCCCGCTATGACATGGCCCGCTTCGGCATGGAAGTCATGCGCCCTACCCCACGCCAGAGTGACCTGATGATCGTTGCTGGCACGGTTACCAAGAAGATGGTGCCCCTGATCGTGCGCCTGTATAACCAGATGCCCGAACCCAAATACGTCATTGCCATGGGCGCTTGCGCTTCAGGTGGCGGACCTTTCAAGGAAGGTTACAACGTCGTAGCAGGGATCGACAAGTTCCTGCCTGTGGACGTTTACATCCCTGGCTGCCCGCCCACCCCACAAGCGTTGATCAACGGCTGCATCATGCTGCAAAAGAAAATCGACAAGCAGTCCATCCGGCAGGTGCGCTGGTACCGCAAAGGTCCAGACTCCGTCGAAGTACCGGTGCCGCTGCTCGGTCCAGATTTGATCGACCTGCGCCGCACAGCCGAGATCAGGAAGATCGCCGCACAACCAAAAACAGAAGCAGAAGAGGCATAGGAGAACATCATGGCTATCCAAATACCTCAAACTGAGACTACACCAGCCGAGGCCTTCGACCTGTCCGCCAGATTCCCTGGCGCTGTCGTTGCAGATGGGCGTCCTGGCTACAGCGGCTGGATCGTCAACAAAGACAGTTTGATCGAAGTCGCCACCTTCCTGCGCGATGAGATGAGCTACGACTTGCTTTCCTCTGTCACCGGCGTGGACTATCTCCCCGAAGAAAAGATGGAAGTGGTCTACCAGGCCTATAAGACTACCGGCGGCCCTGGCATCTTCTTCAAGGTGCAGGTACCACGCGTGGATCCGATAGAGGTACCCTCGGTGATCCATATCTGGTCCGGCGCAGACCTCCAGGAACGCGAGATCTGGGACCTATACGGCATCAAATTTACCGGCCACCCCGACCTGCGCCGCATCCTGACCTGGGAGGGTTTCGCAGGACATCCTATGCGCAAGGACTGGCAAGAAGGCTTTTATGAAGAAGATACCAAACCCTTCAAAAGCCGCTGGCCTGAAGGTAAGTTCGTCTCTTCTGAAGAGAAGAACCCTTTCAGCGATAACCTGAAGTTCCCTGATAAGTTCGATCCCGAAAGGTGGACTCCCACCGACCCTGAGGAGGCCCTTTACGCTTCCTTGAAAAAAGCCGTCACCAAAAACGAAGAAGGTCTGGAAACCGAACAGATCATCGTCAATATGGGGCCGCAACACCCGTCCACGCATGGCGTGTTCCGCGCGGTGGTTGTTCTGGACGGCGAGACCGTCACCAGCCTCAAGCCGGTGATGGGCTACCTGCACCGCAACCACGAGAAGATCGGCGAGCGCAATACCTTCCTGCAGAACATGCCCTATACCGACCGCCTCGATTACTTCAACTCCATGAGCAACAACTGGGGTTACGCCCTGGCCGTCGAAAAACTGATGGGCATTGAAGTGGCTGAACGCGCTGAGTACATCCGTGTCATTATGGCGGAATTGTCCCGCATCCAGAATCACCTGATCTGGGTCGGTATGATGTTGAATGACCTGGGTACGTACTTCACCCCGGCCCTGTACGCTTTCGAAGAGCGCGAACTGATCCTGGACGTTTTCGAAGCCGCTTCCGGCTCGCGCATGATGTGCAACTACTACCGCTTTGGCGGGGTTGTGCGTGATGTGCCGGCTGAGGCCTTCGAGAAGATCAAGGGGCTGGTCTATGACCGTTTACCCGGCAAGATCGAAGAATTCGAGCGTTTTCTTAGCGAGAACGAAGTGCTGCTTTCGCGCCTGGTGGGTGTCGGATATTTGAGCACCGAGGACGCAATTGCTACCTCGACAACCGGGCCCGTCCTGCGCGCTTCTGGCGTGCCTTATGACATCCGCCGCGCCGATCCCTACGGCATCTACGACCGCTTCGACTTCGATGTCGTCACGCGTCCAGAAAGTGATATGTACGCTCGCTACGTGGTCCGCATAGAGGAGATGCGCCAGAGCTTGCGCATCCTCGAGCAGGCCATCAAAGGTATTCCTGAAGGTCCCGTGTTGTCCGCAAAGCCCGTCTACCAGGTTCGTGTCCCGGCTGGAGAGGCCTATGGACGCATCGAATCCCCGAAAGGTGAACTCGGCTTCTACGTGATCTCGAATGGAAAACCCAACCCGTGGCGCTATCACGTACGTGCCCCATCGTTCATTAACCTGACCGCACTGGAGCTGATGTGTGTTGGCAACAAGGTTGCAGACTTCGTCGCTATCCTGGGCGCGATCGACATCGTGCTCGGCGAGCTTGACAGGTAGGAGAACCTATTTATGTACGGAAAAGGTATACTAAAAGGTCTTGGCGTCACCTGGAAACGCTACTGGAACACATATATCGAAGATCTTGCCTGGTTCTTCCGCAGGCTGACCGGCGGTCAAAAGCGCTATTACACCCCCGAAGGGGTCGCCCGCCGCACCAGCCCGGACACGCGCGGTATCTTCACCATCCAATATCCCGAAGAGAAACTGCCAACTCCCGAAGAGTTCCGCTATATCCCCTTCCTGGTCTACGATGAGACGGAAACGGACGAAAAGGCTGTGCGTTGCACCTCCTGCGGTATCTGCGCCAAAGTCTGTCCGCCGCAGTGCATCTGGATCGTGCGCACGAACGACCCCAAGACCGGCAAGCCCGTCCCGGTGCCTGCAGAGTTCTACATCGACGCTGACATCTGCATGAACTGCGGTTATTGCGCCGAGTACTGCCCGTTCGACGCTATCAAGATGGACCACGATTACGAGATCGCGTCTTACGATCGCAACGTACTCAATATGCAGGACCTGCTCAAATCCGCTGATTACTACGCCAGCATCCGTCCTGAGAACGCTACCCGCGAAGACGAGGCACGCCGGGCTAAAGAAGCCGCCAAGGCAGCTAAGGCCGCGGCAGCATAACGAATATTTACGCTGAGTGGAGGCCGTTGGCCGTAGTCGAAGCATCCCGATTAAAGAAAGTGCCCTTCGACTGCGCTACGCTCCGCTCAGGGCTCAATATTGATTGGTACAATATACACATGACAAATCAACCCACAAAAGAACAAATCCTTGCGGCGCTCAGCAAAGTTCAGGAGCCGGAGCTGCACAAAGACCTGGTCACGCTGAATATGATCCGCGAGCTGAACATCGACGGTGGAAAGGTGTCCTTCAGCGTCATGCTGACCACGCCGGCCTGCCCGTTGCGCGGACAGATCAAGAAGGAAGCCGAGCAGGCCGTCATGTCCGTTGGAGGCGTGCAGAGCGTCGAGATCAAGATGGACTCCGATGTTCCTAACGACGGCCGCATGCGCGGGCTGGTCAGTATGCCCATCCGCAACGCCATCGCGGTCGGTTCCGGCAAAGGCGGCGTCGGCAAGAGCACCGTCGCGGTCAATATTGCCATTGCGCTGGCCAAGAGCGGCGCGCGCGTCGGCTTGATGGATGCCGATATCTACGGCCCCAACATCCCCACCATGATGGGTGTGGACAGGTTGCCGCCGCCTAAAGAAAACAAACTCGTTCCCGCCCTGGCCTATAACATCAAGATGGTCTCGATGGGGCTGCTGGTCAAGCCGGGACAGCCGCTCATCTGGCGGGGACCGATGCTCAACTCAGCCATCCGCCAGTTCCTGGGCGACGTGGAATGGGGTGAACTGGACTATCTGATCGTGGACCTGCCCCCCGGCACGGGTGACGCCGCGTTGTCCCTGGCGCAAGCTCTGCCTCTCAGCGGTGCGATCATCGTGACCCTGCCGCAGCTTGTTTCCCTTGAAGATGCCGGTCGCGGCCTGAATATGTTCCGCCAACTGGAGGTGCCCATCCTGGGCATCATCGAAAACATGTCCTACCTGGACCTGCCCGACGGCACGCGCATGGACATCTTCGGTTCCGGAGGCGGCGAGCAATTGGCCGATTCGATGCAAGTACCCTTCCTGGGCAAAGTGCCGATGGACGCAGAAATTCGTGTGGGAGGCGACAGTGGCAAACCCATCACAGTCAGCCACCCCGACTCGCCGGCCGCCAAAGCGCTGACCGACATCGCGCAACAGGTGGCAGCCAAGATAAGTGTAGCCGCGCTCAGCCAGGAGAATGCGCTGCCGATCAATATCGTGGAATGAAGAGAATAGAGAGCAGAGAATAGAGAGTAGAAAGACCTGACGGGCTTTTGGTCTGTCAGGTCTTTTGATTTACATGATACCAAGGAACAGCCAACGTAAAGTTATTGGCTCATTTTGCATTAAAAATCTCCATCATTTTCATCTCATACCATGCTCTTCCAGACAAGGTTTCGAGGAAGCCATTATGCCCCCCATAGCGATGAATAATAAGATCGATCAGGGAATTGGTTTTAAGATCATAAAAATCAGCTACCGGGATGATTGGATCGTCTTTGGCAGCAATGATCGTAGCAGGGACAGGGATGTCACCCAATGCGTCGTTTAGAAGGGCATAGCGGCTAAAATAAACGGAGGCATTTTCATAGTCACTGTAACGCTCGATCATCAAATCGGTCATTTCGGCGATAGAGCCCAGTGATAATACCTCGCTGAAATCATACCGCTCTGGGAAACATGCCTGCTTTTTCTTCAACGAGCGCTGCCATTTCTTGAGAAAATAGCGACGAATAGGATGAAAATCATCGATGGCGTGGGTTGATTTTTCCGGATCGAGAACCGGGCTGATACTGATCACATGGGCTAGATTGCTGATCGGGTTTTTGTCACATTTCCGGGCAACCCGCAGGGCAAAATTGCCTCCCATCGAAAAACCAACCAGGTACAGGGGAAGATTCTTTTCATAGCCTGCTACCTGCTGAACCGCTTCAAAAACTTCATCCAGCAATGTGGCTAAAAAAAGTCCGGGGTTAAGATGATGGCTGTCGCCGTGATCCCTGTAGTTCAGTCGGAAAACAGCGTATCCGTTGTGATACAGAAATTTACCCGTGCTCAGGATATAAGCAGAATTAACGCTGCCTTCCCAACCGCATAGGAGCACGGCCAATCCCTTTGCCTGCCCCTTCAATTGATTTGAATAGAATCCCTGCAGCTTGACATCCTCACCTGGGTTCAGGATCACTTCATTGGCGGAATCAAGCATCGGGTTCTTGCCCCACTTCCGAATACTGCTGCCGGCCAGCATGGTCTGGGCGAAGGCGCTTCTGAGATGGAATGGCGGATTAAAAACTTCATTCATATGACGACTTGGTCTCCGGCTCTTCCGACTTGGTCAGACCCGATATTGGAATTGCAATGCCCCACCAACAATATGATAACGACTTCGGAAATTGAGCTAAATACCCTGTTTCGATCTGCTTGATCTGAAAGCCGCCTTTCATAATGAGAGATGGAATGTCGCGGGTCAAGGATAAACCCTGGAACAACCAGTGACAGATTGGTTCCAGTCGCTTTTGCCAGCGCTGCACTTCAGGATCCGGGGAGAGTCCCAGTTCGAAGAAGATGAGCTTGCTTTCGGGTCGCATGACGCGTGCAATACCTTGAAGTGCCTCCCGGATACCAGGGATCGTGCACAGGGTAAACGTGCTCACAACTGTGTCAACACTGCCATCGTGCAAAGGGATGCGCTCCCCTGGAAGATCGATGAATTCGATATTCAGTTTTGTTCGACGTTCTTGCTCCTGTGCGAGCCTGATCATGGTCAAGTTGGGTTCGAGTGCATAAAGCTTTTTTACTCTGGTGGCATCGTAATGAACAAAATTGGCGCCAGAACCTGCGCCAATCTCAAGGACTTGCCCATCGGCAAGAGGGATGATTTGTCGGCGGATTTCTTGGATGGGCGCTGGTTTGCCGAATTTATCCACAAGATGGGGATAGATAAAATCTTTATAGAAAGGCAATCTAACGAGTCTCCTTTGGGGATACGACCAACCATACATCCATCTCGCCCTTGCCCTTTACATCCACAGTGCCACGCGGCTCGCAGACAAATTCATCCTTGATTGCTTCATACGTTTCTCGTGTAATCTGAATATTTCCACCCAATCCATGTGTCTCCATGCGGCTGGCAATATTGACCGTGTCTCCCCACAGATCATAAATGAACTTTTTACGCCCGATGACGCCCGCCAGTACCGGTCCTGTGTTGATACCAATGCGAAAATTGACTGGGCGACTGGCATTGAATTCCCGGCTTTCGACGTAACCCAGCATATCCAAAGCCAGTTTAACAATGATCTGGGCATGGTCGGCGCGTGGACGCGGCGCGCCTGCCGCCACCATGTAGCAATCGCCCACAGTCTTGATCTTCTCCAGGTCGTATTTCTCGACCAGTCCGTCAAAATGCGTAAAGATCTCGTTGAGCAATTCAACCATTGCCGAAGGACTCATTTCGGCGCTCATCGGTGTGAAATCAACCATATCTGCAAACAACACGCTTGCCTTGTTGAAATGGTCGGCAATCGTACGGTTATTGTCCCGCAGGATCGCGGCAACCTCGCGCGGAAGGATGTTGTAGAGTAAGGTTTCAGATTTTTCCTGGTAAACATTTCTCTGGCGCACGAAATATGCCAGTAATGTAATAGCGATAATAGAAACCGCGCTGATGTTCATTACGAAGAAGAAGGTAATAATTGCTGGCGGGAGAGGATTCAGGTTGGGGACGCTCGGCTGGATGAACCCGCTGAGCAGGACCAACCCAAGATAGGCAACCAGCCAACGGAGCGCGCGAAGCGGTTCGTCGAACAGAAGCGCTCCGATCGGGCTGAGCAGCGACCACATAATTACGCCGCTGGAATTAATGAAGCCGCCTAATGCAATCATTAGCATGAAAGGCAATAACAAGATCAATCCCAATTGGCTGAATCGAAAGAGGCGATAACGACGCGTTATCCCAAAGTACACAATACTAATGAGCGAAATGATGGCATAGGAAATTGGAATCGCGCCGGCCAGCGGCTCTGCCAAAAGAATATACAGGATTCCCCACAACGCTCCTGCAAAGGTAAACATCAATGATCCCGCGACCATGAGCGCTTTTTGCAGGCGGACTTCCTCGATGTCGTTCCTGTCTGCGCCGATACGCCCGATGAACAGAATAATTTTTCTTAGAATACCGCTAAATTGACTCATGTTGGGATTTTACTCGATGTCAGTATACAATCGTTTGGTCTGCCTCTACCAATCATGCTCTCGGTAATTCGGTTAATAATAAAAAGATATAAAGACCAATATTAACTGCAGCGATCAATAAATGAGGCAAACACGAAGATTTCTTGAACATATATTTCCAAGTTCGATCTCCTACTTTCTCATATTCCTTTGACCAGGTCGAATAAACCTGAAGGGGAATCTCATTTTTCCACTGCTCGCTTTGGAAGGCTGACTCAATATTCATGATTCGTACAGCGAAGAAATGGGATAACCCTCTCCAATGCGCTTCCAGATACCAAAATACGAGCGATGCAAAGAAACCTACTATAAAAACTTCCTTGCGATATAAAATACCTGTCCCAATTGCAGCCAGGGCAACTGTGATAGCCCAGTTCTTGATGGTAAGTCCCTTGCTGTCAATGTCCTCGTAGAAATTTTGAAGCATAATATATTCATCTTTCAACAAGTCTGCTCGTGTAACGTCGTTCATCATGGATTTATCCTTTCGAGATTTTTTTAAATGGTGCAACGGTTGCAGAAGTCGATGTTTAGGGTTTATATCTTATAGTTGTTTAATTCTCCTTGTCCCTTTTTCTCTTCAAGTTTCCTTTTGAGCGCCGCCAGCGACTTGTTCATCGAAGGCTTGCCGATCAAGGGATAAATGAAGAGGCGAAATAAAAGCGCGACGATGGGATTCAGAGTCACGGTCATCGCACGCTTGATGAGTACATCTCCATTTTGTGCGGCAAACGTGAATTCATGCGACACATCCCCAAAATCGGGGTCTTTAGCAATGAACCCGAATGTGTGCGCAGGTTCGTATTGCGAAACCCGGACCGTATTCGGGCGGTCTTTTTGTACGGCCACCTCGCCGCGAGAAACATATTCCTTGCCGACCATAACCGGTCCCGGTGTAACCGCTTCGATTTTCAGCCCACCGTTCCATTCGGGATGACGGCTCAGGTCTGAGACATACTCGAAGGTGGATCCCAATGGGGCGTGGACGAGGATCTGGCTGGTCCTGATTACGGTGGTCATGGTTTGCTCCCTGTGATTTGCTTCATGATCTCTATTCCTCAATTCGTTTCAAAGGCTGGTTATCAAATTGTTTTACCATTTGGCGCACATTACCCAAACAGCATGATCCTTGTGGATTACGCAAATCACAGGCACATTGTCCCGCGTTTATCCCCATATTAATTTCTTCCACAATGGCCGCGCGACCTTCTGACGAAGCAGAAAGAGATATTTTTTATCTTGCGCCTGGCGTAAGCTTACCGATAAGAGAGACTTGACAATTTGCCCCTGTACGGGCTTGCCAGTCTTGTCACATTCAGGACAAACGTTCATATCCCGGTCAGGACGTTCAAAATCCTGTGCGCGTAATTCGCATGCAGTATTTCCTGCTTCGGATGGGCAGCAACATGACTCAGTCATTAAATCTGAAAATTTAGTCTTGCGTTCGTTGGCAGCCTCAAGGTTGTCATTGACGAGCATCGGCGTCCAAGTGATCGCTCCATACAATATTTTCGATCCATTCTCTTCAAATATCTCCTGCACCAACTGTGCGCCTCGAAGACAGGGCCCTCAGGTTGGGGAGAGTGCTGCTAAGAGGAAAACAAATTCCTTCGAATCTTGATAAATCTCTTTTAATGATGAAAGTGTGCTTACTTGCATAAAATGACTCTAGTGCCCATCACTTACAAATGTACGCAGTCACCCGCTTCCATCTGCTGACGAAATCGTGAGGGGTGAGTTCAGGCATCGTGGTTTATCCCCAGATGGGTTGATGGAATAAGCACACAGGAAAATCGTCGATTGAGCAAGTACCCCTAAGATAAAAATGCGAAAGCGTTTCAGGGCCCGGTTGTCGGGACCGGCGTGAATTCAGGAGGCGGCGGGGTCCCAAAGGGTGTGGGTGTAAAGATAATCGGCATAGGTGTACGGGGAAAGGGAAGTTCAACGTTTAAACTGTTGGATTGATAGGACAGGTAAGTGAAAAGAAAAACGACGATGTATCCGATGCAGATCAATACTCCCCATCTGAAATATTCATTCTGAGACAGGCCTCTCCGGTAGAGACCCGTCACGATCAATCCGGCCAACGAGATCAGGGCCCCATAGAGCAGAATATCGAGCAACAATGCCAGCGGATTGGCGTTGAACCAATCTGCAAGGTCGATCTTTCCCGGAGTGCCGATAGGCGAACCGCCGCTGCCATCACACAGGAAGGCGATCGGAAAGCCGGCGCTCAGGCCTCCCTGGCACACCGGGTAATATTGTCGTTGGTAGACGGTCGAGCCAGCCGCCAGGCAAATGCCCAGCAGAAGGCTCAGGAAACCGAAGAGGCAACCTCGTGGAAATGATCGGACTGCTTTTCTGCCAGCATTCGTCATAAAGACAAGCATACAAGCAAACCCCGAATCCCGCAAGCTACATCTCCCCTCCCCTCACGGTTTTCACAAAGTAGCTCGACCACATGAGCATGTCATGCTGAGGGGCGTTCGCTGCCCCGAAACATCTCTACCAAGATGACCAAAAGACCCTTCAGTCGCAACGAACGCTCCTTCACGCGTGCCTGCGGACGGTGCAGGCAGGGTGACATAATTCTGGACTTGTGAAAACCCTACCCCTCCCCTCCGCTTCGGAGATAACATGCGTCAGGCGGTTAAAAGGAATAAGCGGGCAGGGTAAACCGGCCCGCGTTTCATTTGCTTTAATGGACAGCCTGAGCGATCCTACCGGGCGACAAAACGCAGGTAGGCGAAACCCGCGGTCAACAGAAGATAGAATAGGACCGTGGACCAACCCAGCGCGTTCACTCCGGGGACACCGCCCAGTTGTCCGAGCAGGGCGAAGATCAAGCCAACTGCGTCGCCAACAAGGTTGGTATTGACCAGCACCTGTTTGGCCTGCTCATCGCTGAAGTTGCGGCCAAGCCAGTTGAGCACGCCGAAACCAAGCAAGGCCGCGCCGAAGAGCTGGGCGATGAGTACGCCTCTGCCGCTTATGCCCGTCTTATCAACGAAGCCAGTCCTAAATACCCGATGGGCACGAGCTGGTAAGCTAGCCCCAGCAAAGCAGAAAGCAGCACTTGCGCTACCGATACCTGGCCTGAACCTAAAAAGAGAACATACGCCGTGATCCCCAGCGGGATGTAGAGCAAAAGCCCGCTGACAAGGCCGGGCGCGTACCTTCTGGCACGCAGGCTGCCCGCAAGATGGATCAAACCGTTGGAGACCAGCAGGCTTGCGATGGACAGGCGGAAGACGGGCGCGCCCCTGCCAAAGATGGCTCCCAGGATACACAAAACGAGGAAGAGACCGTTGATGATGATAGCAAAGTTCGTCGTGATAAACGGCGCGAAGGCAGGAGAGCTCCTTTTCATGAAATTCGGGAATCCGCCCGGGTAGAAATATTCTTCAAAAACATGCAGCAGCGCCGCACCAACAAACGCTTGGAATATCCAATTCATTTATCATTCTCCCTTCGATTTTCATTGATACTTGAACTCACATTCCCCGCATGCTATGATGAACATGGAGGCTCGGGATGTCAAATCCTTTCTTTGGGTTACCGGTCACAAAGCCCGGACGGTGGTCGGTCTGGTTGGCAGTTGTGTTCACGGTGATGTTCATGATCAACTCTTTTGTATTCATTCCAACCTCGGGGGATGCACCATGGCGACAGTTGATACTGCCCTTTTACGGCATCGCGATGCTGCTTTGTGGTCTGGCCGTGAGGTTGGTGGACAAATATCTTTCCCAGGAATGGCTTCCACAGCAAGCGCTTGTAAAACTCGACCAGGTGCTGCCGGCAAAACAATAGTGCAAAGGAAACGTTGAGCTCGCTGTCGAACAACCTGGCAGCTTCACGCATCGCCTGGCTTGCAAAAC
>Ga0105104_10001108_pt1 | contig 20478 bp, 9 predicted proteins | sample PPLLaktember2015_3_FD_87034 | JGI IMG/M metagenome (GOLD analysis project Ga0105104, IMG submission 87034) | Freshwater sediment microbial communities from Prairie Pothole Lake near Jamestown, North Dakota, USA - PPLs Lake P7 Core (6) Depth... | ecosystem: Environmental > Aquatic > Freshwater >... | reverse complement strand
TTTCGGCGACAGACGCAGCCACCCCGACCGGTCGGTCAACGAATATTTATCGGCTGTGGTATACCCTAACAGGGACCATTCAGGATTAAGCTTGTTTGAAGAAAAGAAATCGGATTTGGGCACCATCCATGGAATACCATGGCTTGACAACAGAGGGGCGGTAAAATATTTGTTCACGGGATAATCAGCGATCGGCCTGCCGCCTGTATCGTACCGTACCTGGTTTAACAGACCTTGTCGTCCCTGTCCTTTCCATTCCCCCTTTGCATAGAGCGGATGGATGACCCAGTTGGTGCTGTCGTCGATCATGACGACATTTGAACTATGATTGGGGCTGGTAAATAATGAGCCGGACTTCAACGGATCAGACTCGTTAAAAAAATCTCCCAGCATTTCCCAGGCGGACTGATCAGCCGTGAGGGTACGGCTTCTCATCACCTTCTGGCCCCCGCCCAGATCGCGGGCGAATGAATAATAGTAATACCCGTTATATTTCCACATCACCGGCCCTTCCGCCCAGCTGTACGGATATGCAGGTGAAGGATTGATCCAATTCAAATTATAGACCGTGCCGGTGGGCTGTCCATCATTCCCCAATTCGACAATTCCATTATTCGGCTGACCGTTTTTGACGACCAGGTACCACTTGAGATCGTCATCGATAAAAATTGAATTATCATATCCCAGGCCGTAATTAAGCTGGGTCGGGTTGTTCACTCTGGTGGGAGTGCTCCACGGCCCTGCAGGCGTATCGGCAGTGACAAAATACATCGTATTCGAACGTGAGAAATAATCCCAATACTTCCCGAGATGATAAACGATGTGGCCGCCCCAGCAGCCGCCTCCCGGTGAATCGCCATAATTTGACCACGCGGCACTGACCGGCTGGACTATCGCCTCCCAGTGAACCAGGTCGGTTGAGTGATAGATCACCGGTGTCACATTGAACGATGAGCCGGTCGTATAATAATCATTTCCGATTTTTGATATGGTGCAGTCCGGGTGGTCGCCCGGGATAACCGGATTCATATAGGTTTTAAAGGACGGCGATTGACCATAGGCACAGGTTCCCAGCAGCAGAACAAAGCAAATTTCTCTTAAAAATATTTTCATGTATTTCTCACAAATGTGTAATGGAATGTTATTTCAAAAGTATCAATTTCTTTGTTTCACAATAATTATTTGAACTCAAACGGCAGAGGTACACACCGCTCGGCAGCCTGCTGCCGTCGAACGACGCTTCATATGTACCCGGTTGACGATCGCCCTGGAACAAGGTCGCCACTTCATGGCCGAGAAGATCAAACACCTTCAGGCTCATATGACTCGCCACCGGGAGCTGATATTTGATCACGGTCGCAGGATTGAATGGATTGGGATAATTTTGCGATAAAATAAATTCATTGGGAATACCAATTTTCTTCTCTTCAACCTTTGTTGCAGTACCTCCTTTATTGAAAAGAAAAAGGATTTCACCCGCTGAAAGAACCTTATTGTAAATATTAAATTCCAGGATCAGACCTAGCCAGGTGGAATCACCGTCGTACCCGCTTTTTGCCAGATACGCATACATTGGACTTATATTTGCAATTCTATTACTTGATAACAGAGGCGAGCTTACCTGAAGTTTCCCATCGATATACAATGTAATGTTTGTCGAGTCAAGGGTGCTGACCATATGGTGAAGATTACCGTCATCATATTCAGGCCCATTTGCACCGGTTTCACCGGACCAAGGACTCGTCTCTACTCCGCAGGAAATGGCTGCGCGGCTGTTATTATCGCCTCTGGCTGCCGTGAAAAAAAAGTAGTTTATACCGACCGCATTTTTTGTATCGCCAAAATTCGCCAGCATCGAATATCCCGTATTTGCATTTTCCACCGATTGATACCATGCTTCAATCGTAATCTCTTTGTAGGTATTGACGGCAATTTTTCCCGCAGGCATTTCCATCCATGAATGAGGATAGTCTGTAAAAAGGGTGCCGTCCGTAATGTAGGCGCTTCCCATCAACGTCCCATCCGCGCCGCCGATATAGTCATTTGCCGTTCCATCATTAAATGTCCAGGAGTGAGTTAAATTTTTCGTACCAGGATCAATCTGTGCATAAGAATGAGCGCTCATGATGAGTGTGAAGAGAATAGTGATAAAACAGTACGGTTTCTTGCTCATTTCATTACTCCTCTCTTGATTATGTGGAAAATCTTTCCGACTGAGATATTGGAAGAACCTTCTCTGATACATCAGCAGAGCGGCACGGGAGAAACCATAACTCCTTCCCATCATGGAAGAACTCTGTGGAACAATGATATCAATAACGCGGAAGAGATGACAGCCACTTCGTGCTATTCATTCACCAAATAACGCAAGGCGGATAAATTACCGCGGTTGATGCAGTTTACGGAATTCCCGCAGGCCGATTCCTTTTTCCTTTTTAAAATAGCGGGAAATATGTTCGACATCCGTAAAATTAAACAGAGAAGTGATTTGAGAAATGGGCAGATCGGTTTCGATCAGCATTTTTGAAATCCATTCGACGCGTACCAGTCTGATTTCATCGTAAATGGACCGATGGATGGTTTTTTTGAACCTCTTCTCCAGAGTCCGTCTGCTGACGCTGGTGGTATTGACGACCTCATGAACAAGAATTTTATTTTTTGCATTGTTTCTTATATATTGAATTGCCGAAGCGACTTCTGCGTCATTGACGGCAAGAATATCCGAGGACTGCCGCTGAACGATGTGGCTGGCGGCGACCATGATTTGCTGACCGGCCATTTTTTTACCGCCGATTAATTGATCTAGTAATTGAGCCGCCTGATATCCGGCCGATTCGACATTTAATGCTATGCTCGTCAGAGGCGGGTCTCCGATTTCGCATATCATCGGATCATTGTCGACTCCAATAACGGCAACATCCTCCGGAACCTTAAGACCGTTGAGCTTGCATACTTCGAGAATATGCTGTCCCCGGTCATCATTGCATGCCAGAATGCCCACCGGTTTGGGCAATGATTTTACCCACTCACGCACATGCCTCTGTTCCTTTTCCCAATCTCCTGTTCCAAGACTTTTTGATGAAGAATAACTCTGCGTCGGATAACCTGCTTCGCTATTGAACAGGCAAAAAAACGATTTCCGTTCGTTGGACCAATCATACGCGTCGAAACCGCAAAACGCAAAATTTTTCAATCCTTTTTCCACGAGATGCTCGCTTGCCATTTTCGCGATGGAGCGGGAATCGGTTCTAATAACCGGCAGGTTTTTGGGATACGATGAATTATGAATCGCAAGGATGGTCGGTATATTCATCTTCAGCAATTCTTTCGTGATCAAAGAATCGCGCATAATAATTCCGTCCGGTTTCCAAGTGGTTAAATGCGGGATGGAGGACTTTAAATCAATTGGTTCTTTATAAAACGACCATGGACCCTTGAGTCTTGAGTAACGGGCAATGCCGATAATCAATCGCCTTCCGAATTCCCGCGAAGTTTCTACGAGTAAGACTATCCTTTTCATCCTGTCTGTTTTTAACGATTTTCTCGAATTCACTGTTTTGCTTTTTCGTTTCTTTGACCTGCTAAGATTATTGCGCCCACTAGAAGTTAGTGTTTTTTTTATTATCAACCATTGCAATTACTTCATTGTTTACACACCTGTTTCCTAGAATAATGACCAGCAGAATTCCTGGCAAGGTGAAGCCAAGGCAGTCCGAGATTTATCAACTCATTTTACTTATCCAGATAGGTTTTTCCTTGTTGTTCGTCATTGTCTACAACTGTATCAATGAACACAATAGGTATCGCTTACCTTATTGTAAGGGAGAGTGAAATTTGTTCAATGGATGTACAAAAAAAGCTCCATTAACAAGGGCCGAGGTTTGTCACATTCAACGAGGGTTTTAACGATGTATGATAGAGGGCGTAACCAATGTGGATTTTTCAGAGAAACCAGAAAAAGATCCATTTTTAGGAAGGCCGTCTCATTCTCCGTATTCAGGTGAATAAATATTTCACCTTCCTGAAGACGTCATCGGCTGCTCCAGCATTATCGCGGCTTGGGGTCGCTTTTCAGTTTGATGTGGTAAGAATTGTTCGCAGCATAGAATTCGTAGACAGGATTCTGAAGCAGCTTGATAATTTCAACGCCGGCATTCATCGTCGGAGCGCTGCTGAAAAGAGACCCTTCTTCTGTGGGTCGTTTATAATAGTAGACAATATCGTTGGTGAACGTTGTCCCCACGCACGCTTTCTGAACACGGCCGTCGTCCATAATCATTTTTTGCAGTGCCATCCAACCGGTGAGCGCCACAGGCGCATACGTGAAATGGATCCATCCTCTATTGATTCCTTTCGCAATGCCATGGACGAACATGGCAGAACCGGAGGTCTCAATGAAAGAATCGTTTTTATCCAGCAGGTTATGCCACAATCCGGAAGCATCCTGGCATTCCGCCAGCGATTGTATTTCTTTCTGCAAGTACTCAAGAACGCGATCACGACCCGGATGGCTCTCCGGAAGCACATCAAGCAATTCACACATTGCCATAACCGCCCAGCCGTTTGCGCGGCTCCAGTAGAACCGGGGATCATACCGGGTATTCGCATTCCACCCATGGTCATACATTCCTTTTTCCGGAATGAACAAGCGTCGAGACATTCCGCACACCTGCTGGACTGCATCATCCCAGTATTTCTTATTACCGGTAAGGTTACCTATCTGGGCTAAAAAGGCAACACTCATATACATATCGTCTGTCCAGAGCGACGACGGCTGCGGCCGATGACGGGCAAGCGTTCCATCTGCCAGACGATACTGCGTCCCTGATATATACGCGTCAACCGTATCGATCCAGTCGCGATACCGGCGGTCCCGTTTATACCGGTAGGCCTTCACCAGGGCGGAACCCATCGCACCGCAATGATCAAGCGATCCCATACGGATCATCCTTCCATACGCATAATTTTTAGGCCCGAATTGATCGGTCTGTTTTAAAAAATACGGAAGGTGATCGAAAATAAAATCATAATTTTTCACAACGTAATTGACAAAAGAAGAATCTTGAAACAGCTCGGATGCGGAAATGAGTGCACTGTACAACACTCCGTTGGGATAATCCCAGTTTGTCAATGAATTTTTACTGACATCATTCCCCGCATTCGGATTTATCGCGGTGAAATCGTTGATCTCGAGGTCCGTGCGTACATCAATAATTCTGTACTCGGTTGAACCAACGTAGTACTCCTTCATTTTGTAAATGATGGATTTAATTTCCTCCGCTTTTGGAAATTCAAATCCTGAATTTGGTACCGTGGCTCCCTGTGGTTCCTGCTGCGCAAATCCGTTCCGGGACACCAGACACTGCAGAGAGAAGCCCAGAATGATCACCATCAACAAACTTCTTTTCCGCGTATCGATTTTCTTAAAGCTCATGTTCTATCCTTGTCCTGATTTGACCACAGCTCAACCAAACGAATAATGCCTTTGCCAATCCCGTGTACTCCCGCACCTTCATCACGTGATATTTGTTTCGATGCTACTTCACCAACAACATCTTCTTACTCTCCGAGAATTGCCCCGCCATTAATCGACAGACATATAACCCATTTGATAAGTTCGAAGCATCAAAATGAACCGTGTACTGTCCGGGCGACTGTACATCATGGGTGAGTGAAGCGACCTCACGACCTAGAACGTCAAACACACAAAGATCGACACCACTGGTCACTGACAACTGATATTGAATCATGGTCGTTGGATTAAACGGGTTAGGGTAATTTTGATAGAGCTTGTGTGTGTGAGGAACCTGCGATCGTGAAGGGGACAGAATACTTGTCGTGATGGTATCTAATTTTAGATTGGTTAACGGCACTCTCGTATATTCCACATCTTCCTTGTTCGTCGAGTAGGCAACGTAAAGATTCCCCTGCCAGACCATCGACTTCGGATAACTATACCCCAATGTCTTGCTTGTTCCGGCATAGTGCTGTACTTGAAGTTCGCTGCCTCCCTGACGAAGAAGATAGGCTGTATTGAATACCTTTCCATACCGGCTTAATACCACCGCCAAGGGGATGCGGATCTTACTATTGACAGGATTGCCCACCATGAAGGCTGTACCATCCGGCAGGTTTCCTGCACTTTGTTTCGCCCGCGAATCAGGCATGTCGGTGAGGATCGCAGTTGACCAATGTTGGCCGCGATCGACGCTCACTGAAGCTAAACGACGATAGGTTCCACTCTGATCACGAAAGGTCATAACAACGGCGCTGTCACTTCGCAAAAACCAGCTTGGTTCCATTTCACGGGAAACACCTCCGGAAATGGAAAGATTCGTGAAGGATGCGCGCGTCCAACCTCGTATGCCCGAGGGATCATCGGTATAAATTGGTGAAACAATTAATCCTGGCTGGAAATGCGCTGCATTGATAATGCGGCCATCGGGCAAGGCATGGGGATCCTGTTCGAAGATCCCTTTCAACGTATCCCCGTTCGCCATAAGAAGCGGCTCTAATGCCGACCAGGTTAATCCATCGGCACTTTTCGTGTAGTATGTCACTCCGCCTCTCGGCGAGACGGTTGATGGCCAAATATTGATATACGCCACCAGAGTATCTCCTGCAATCCACCAGCCCCCGGAGGAACTGAACCCATCAGTCCTGGCTGCGGACAAGGTCATGGGTGAAGACCAGATTCTGCCATCCTGGCTGCGGCTGTAGGCTACCCAGGTATCGGGAGTATCTTCATTCTGGGAAGAACTCTGCCATTGACAATACAACCAGCCTTTGAAACCGGTCATGACAACACCGTTACTAAAATGATTCGTCGAATCGGAAGGATGGAAAATAGTGATGGTCTCTGTTCCAACCGCTTTAGACAGGCCCAAGTTATCCGGTTTGGTCTGATCAAACAGACCGATCTTGACGGTAAATGGAGGATCTGCTGTTTGAGCGGTGTTCCATAACAACAATAGCAGCAGAAAAACAAAAACAATTTTTGCTGTTCCCGACAACGGACGCATTATTTTTATCTTCCCATTATTCAATGGTCATTCTTCATTTACTATCGGACGACTAATTGGCCGTGTAATCTTATATCAGATGAGGAAGCTCCAACCTCGATCTCATACGTTCCGGGAAAAACCCGAAGGTCACCGGTATGATCATCATAAATGCGGAGATCTTTGATGAGAAGCGGGAGCGTCACTGTTTTTGATTCGCCGGCAAGAAGGTGAATGCGACGAAACGATTTTAACGAACGGAGCGGAGACGTGGAAACCTTTTCCGGGTTCCTGACATAAAGTTGAACGACTTCATCTCCATCCACTGTTCCACTATTTTTGATCGTCACTTGAATAGATGCCGTATCGTTGAAGGTGACGGTTTTTTTCTCACTCTGAAGATTATCATAGGAAAATGTTGTGTAACTCAGCCCATATCCAAACGGGAAAAGCGGTTTTCCCTGAAAATATCTGTACGTCCGGCCGGTCATGGAATAATCAGTAAATGGCGGAAGGTCATTTACTGACGCATAGAAAGTGACCGGCAACCTGCCGCCGGGATTTACATCTCCGAATAATGCATCTGCAATTGCATCTCCTCCCGCCTGACCCGGATACCACGCTTCGAGAATTGCCGGCACATGGTCTTTTGCCCATGGAATTGAAAGAGCACTGCCATTGAGGAGTACCAAGACGGTCGGCTTGTTGAGTTTCATGACTTTTTCGAGCAACTGCTGCTGCGCTGCAGGAAGGTCGAGATCGGTACGATCCCCGCCGGAAAATCCTTTAAGGTGTATGTTCATTTCTTCCCCTTCAAGAGCCGGAGAAAGTCCCAGGACAATCACCACGGCGTCCGACGCCTGGGCACACTGGATGGCTTCCTGGAGCGGATCCAAGTCAAGAGATCTCCATCCCAGACTGACAGAGGCACTGCCGCCTCTCTGAAAATACTCGAGTTTTATCTTATGTTCAGTACCCGCGTTCAATTCAATTTCTTTCTCCATAGTTCGTGCCGCTCCTCTCTTCCAATCTTCAAGGATCAGCACGTCGTCCAGATAGAGCCGGGCGCCGTCATCCATTGTCACACTGACGGCATATTTCCCCGTCCGGTCTGCAGTCAGGAAACCGGTCCATCGAACGGAGTAATTGTTCCTGGGAAATCCGTCAAACGGCGGACGGGAATCCCAGATGAAATTGATGATCGTATCAATTCGAACGTTCCTGGGCTCACCGGTAAATTCCTGGTTCGGATAATACGAGCCGAGCAATCCGGGCTTCCGAACATTGCCGTCGAGGGTAAAGAGATTTTTTACAGGAATGGCCGGCAGCTTTGCGAGTACGTTCTCTGCAAGATTACACCCGCGTGAGAAACGGACAAGCACTCCGGATCCTGCTTTTTTACGGATACCCTCCACCACCGTTACGGGTTCGGAAGGTTGTCCATTATAATTTCCCAGTAATACATCCGTATCATCCGCTGTCGGTCCAATAACAGCAATGGACGTGATATTTTTTTTGAACGGAAGTGTCGAACGGTCATTCTTCAACAAGACGAGACTTTCCCGTGCAACGCGAAGCGCAAGTGCGCGATGTTCCGGTGAATCATTCTGTGTTATGGGAATGGATGTATAGGACACATCGGCCGGAGGATCGAACATGCCGAGTTTAAACCGGGCCATCATAAGACGTTTCACCGACCGGTCAATGTCTTCTTCCTTCAGGAATCCCTTACCTATTGCTTCGAACAGCGATTCATATTCATCTCCGCACGTGAGATCACACCCGGCTTTCACAGCCAGCGCCGATGCTTCAGCAGCCGTTTGAACCACCTTATGTCCTGCATAGATATCCTGAATCGCCCCGCAATCGGACACCACATACCCTCGAAAGGACCATTTATCCCGAAGTATCTTTTTCAGGAGAAGATCACTTGCACAGCATGGCTGGCCCATATACCGGTTATAGGCGCCCATGACAGACCAGGCCCCGCCATCCGATATCGTTGCTTCAAATGCCGGCAGATAGGTATCGTATAAATCCTGTGGGCTTGTCTGCGCATTAAATGAATGGCGCAACGGTTCGGGACCGCTGTGTACGGCATAGTGTTTCGGTGTGGCAATCACTTTAAAATACTTTGGATCATCCCCTTGAAGTCCGCGGACAAACGCAACTCCCATCCGGGAGGTCAGGTACGGATCTTCTCCATAGGTTTCCTGGCCGCGGCCCCAGCGCGGATCACGGAAGATATTGATGTTGGGCGACCAGAAGGTCAGGCCGGTATAAATTCCGCGCCGTCCATTCCTGGCATCTTCATGATGTTTTGCCCGCGCTTCCGTAGAAATCACATTAGCCTCTTCGCGAATCAGGTCAGGATTCCAGGTCGCCGCCATTCCAATCGCCTGGGGAAACACCGTGGCAATTCCATTCCGTGCGACTCCGTGAAGACATTCATTCCACCAATTGTATTCGGGTATGCCCAGACGGGGAATCGCCCGTGCCTGGTACTGCATCTGATAAATTTTTTCTTCCAGGGTCATCCGATGGACCAGGTCATCGACCCGTTCCTCCATGGAAATGGCGGGATTTTGGAAACGCATCGGCTGTTGGTCCTGTGCTGCGGCGATCGATGCACATGACAGAAGACTCAGAATAATTCTGCGGCGCAATGCCGGCAGGTTCGAAGCGAGGAGGAAGCGGAACAAATGTTTATCCTTTCTGTAACGGAATGATTTCAAACAGATCCCTGGAGATTCGAATCAAGATTTTATTCTCCTGATCCTTCATCCCGCATTTCATCAAGTATAATAGAAGGGTCCAATTTATTTATTTCACCAGCATAATTTTTTTTGAAAGCGTCATAATTCTGCCTCCTGCTTCAAGGTCGGGATGTGCAGTCATTCTGACCAGGTAGAGCCCGCTGGCGTACCTGCCTGCATTCCATTCCACCTGATAGTCACCGGCAGTCAGTGTTCCATCCTTAAGCGTTGCGACATGCTGACCAAGCACCGAATAGATCTCCAGCCTCACCCGGGACTTTTTCGGTACGCTGAACCGGATCGTTGTCGTTGGATTAAACGGATTAGGATAATTCTGTGACAGCGAAAATCCTTCCGGCGTGCTGCCTGAGGCCGCGACCCCGGTTGTCCCGAGAAGTTCCGGACCATTCAAATACACCTCTAAAGAGGTATACCCGCTCGAACTGATCGCATTGCGGTCTGCCGCATCGTTCGGATTTAATCCATGGGAGATCTCCCAGGAATCCGGCATGCCATCGTGATCGGAATCTCCGGGGGCCGGAGTACTGGCAAGCTCCGGCCACCCGCCGACATCCGATTGTGAATCGATGATACCGCATGGAGTAAGAACGGAATGGCTTGCTGGATACGTCACGCCAGCATAGGTTGCGGTGCCTCCGGTGACATCCGCGACAATTCGCGTGTCGACCGCATCACGTTTCGGGCGAGTCGCACCGGCACCGGCAAGTACTGACGTGAAAGCAGAATCTGCAGATTGCATATTTATATTCATGCATGGAAACGCCGTATCCGATTTCAACGCAGAACAGAGCGAGCTGCCGCCTTGAGGTTGAATACCGCCGCTCCAATTGTCGGCCGAGAGAGCGTCGTATCCCGCCACTTTGTTCCCTGCAACATAAAATTTTCCATAACTCGCCACATCAGCGGTATTGGAATTATGCGTTGAAGGATTCATAATACGGTACTTCAATTGGCCGGAAGACGTTGCCGGTCCGGCTTTATAATAATTATTGACCATATTCAGCGTGCTATAAGCGACCGGACTGCCTGCGCTGGTATCCTCTGCGCCATACGAACTATTGAACCCCCAGTTATAGACAACGTTGTTGCGATAATCGGTGATACCGACTCCCGAGCCAAACCGGGGATTGCGGCTGGAATGGTGCGCTAACAAATTATGATGGAACGATGCTCTGGGCCCGCCCCAAATGCCGCCATACCCATGCGCTCCTTTGACATGATTGGAATTGTACAGACTTTCACTGCTGATGCACCACTGTACCGTCGTGCTGTCGCACCAATAGAACGACAGTGTTTCATCCTCGCTCCAGCTTGCAGAACAGTGGTCCATGATGACATTCGTCACCCCCCTGCCGCCGAACGCATCGGATTCCCCGCCGCTTTCATCCCCCAAACGGCAGCGAATATATCGGACGATGACCTGATTTGTCGCAACGACCAACTCGTACTTGCGGAGACAAATGCCATCGCCCGGCGCTGTTTGTCCGGCAATCGTGATGTACGGATTGCTGATGTTCAAATTCGATTTTAAGGTGATCGTTCCCGAAACCCGGAACACCACTGTCCGTGCACCGCTCTGGTTCACCGCATACCGAAGTGTTCCCGGAATGGTGGTGTCTTCGAGCGAGGTCACTTCAATAACCCTGCCGCCTCGTCCGCCGACAACAAATTTCCCGAATCCTTCCGCACCGGGAAACGCCGGCAGCCGGGGAGAAGGATCAGCCGCAACGAATGAATACTCCGTGCCGTAACTTGTACCGTAAGTATTCGTCGCATAGGCACGGACAACATATGCACCGCCATTCGTCAAACCCGATATCGTGCTCGTAAACGATCCAATCCCTGCCCCGTCCACTGTTTTGTTATCGCTGATGGTGGGCATGCCGGTTTCCTTCCAGCAGACACCGCGTGCGGTGACGGGAGCATTGCCGGCAGAGACTACCGTGCCGCCGCATACGGCGCTTGAATGCGTAATCGATGACAGTGCGGCGGTCATGACAAGAGGGGTATTGGTGATTACCATGCTAAAGGTCGTTCCGGAAATTTGAACGTTTCGCAGATAGAGGTATTTTGATGTCGATGCATTCGTACTCTCATACCATGGATATATCCGGACATAGAATGTCTCCAATTCATTGATCGTCTTCGAGAGCGCGTATGTCGTTAACGTTGAATCGACCCACCCGCTATTGGGCAGTGTCAGCTTTGCGGCGAGAACCGTACTGCCCGCAAACATCGAATCGACGGCGTAATAGATCGCTGCACGCATGCTGCTGGTTCCGCCGGCCCCGAGAGTGAGGGCAATTGCTGTGACTTGCAGTGAATATCCCGAGGTCGGGCTGATAGAAAATTGCACATAGCGGCCGGTGTCTATTGCCGTTTGATTCGGCCATGTTTTCCTGCCCAAATTCAACCTCTGCCCGCCGCTGTTTGCCGCGTAATCTTTAATCGTAAGACACCGGGCAGAATCCGTTGCCGAGGCCGATAGCTGTTCAACCTGCCCCGTACAATTTCCGACGATCTTTGTTGCCGCGCTATCAGCGAGGAGATCCCATTGAACAGAAGCATTTTGTGCAACTGCACTTGAAAAACTTATCAGCAAAATAGAACACATGAACCATCCGTGTTGAAAAACGACAATCCGTCTCATTTCCTTTTTTCCTCTCATCTCTCTCCTATTTCATGAGCATCATTTTCTTTACGAGAGTCACTGCATGGCCTCCGGATCGTTCCTGGGGCTGCGCAACAAACCTGCAAAAATACACGCCGCTGGAGAACGAGCTTGCATTCCACAATACGTCATACGAACCGGCCTGCCGCTCGTTGTCGACTAATACTCTCACTTCACGTCCTGCAATATCAAATATTTTGATGGTCACCGCACTCCTGACTCCGACCGTATAGGATATCCGGGTGGTGGGATTGAACGGGTTGGGATAACAATCGCTCAGAGAAAACGCGGCCGGCTGATTTGCTGCGTTCTGGTTCACGCCGACGATGGTATTGGATGTCGTGAATTTTAATCCCGACACTCTGCTCCCCCGGTACATCGTATTGGGTTCAACCTCACAAATATTCAAACTGAAATTATAGGAGCCGGTACTTTGGTACGCTTTGACGAGAAGTTTATTCACACCTTTCTTCAAATTTATCACCGTGGAAGTATCCTTGAAATATTCGGATGTAAATGTTCGCATTCCTGTGTACGTATACACCGCTTGCTCATTCAAATACACTTTAATGTCTTCATCCGAACCGATCCACAACACCGCCTGTTGATCCGCGGGGGCATTCACATAGGTAAATGCATAGCTCACATATTTTCCGGAGCTTCCCACGCCAAAATAATCTTTCAACATAATCTGATCATTTGTAAAATAGATCGGCTGGGACCAGGCATTCTGTCCTGCAACAGGCGACACGGACGCCTCCGGCGTTATCAAGGGGGTGTTCATATCCGCATTGCTTGCAGCAACGAACGGCCCGGTCAAGAGCCACACGCGGTTGCTCTGTCCGTAGAGCCCCTGCTGCCCCGTCGGTTTTTTAAACCGACGTTTCGTCTGCTCGATCGTCGCGCCAACGATAGTGATGCTGTCCGGAGAGTTGGTTCCGAGTCCGACCCGCTCAGCAAGCGTGATGTGCTCGATATCGTCGGGATTGACGCCGATGATCCGGCACCCAACATTGTCGACTGCCACCGGATCTTCACCAGCGAGTATGGTATTCATTACTATCCGGTTCGAAATTTTTCGATTGGATCTGTCGCCTGCATTATATTGCGGTGTCTTTTGAGTTTCCAGGCACACGAGTGCATCCACCACGGTGTATTTGATCCTTGCAATGGTGGAGAGGTCAACGATTTCCTTATCCTGCCAGTCATACGGATCCTGGGCATTATGGAGGAGTTTATGTTTATATCCCTCTTGCGCCACACCCGACGTTTTACTGAATCCGTATTTCGATCCCGCCGCTAATCCGATTTGATTTTTCAACGCATTGGTAAACCCGGGCTGTTCGTGAATCTTCAGCACCGGCACGGAAATATATACGGAGGCATGAGTCACATCTTTATGTACAAAATACGCCCCGTTCTGCGGTGTTGCCTGACTATTTGGAACAACGACCGAATCCAATTCAGCCCACGGGTTGACATCGGAATTTCCGTTGAGGTTCGAAAGCCGGAAATCAATTCCGGAGGCGAGAGCTTCTGTCTTCAACGCCTGGTATCCCGGTACATCGAACAGCTGCGCCCATGCCGCTTTATTAGTGCCGGTGTTCCGTTCGAACGATGTATACGGTCTCGCAGACCCGTCGCCGACAATGATCTTGATTTTTCCGGGTGCGATTTCATCGATGAGGTACACCAATGCTTTCACGACGCGCACATCTGTCACTCCCCCGCTTCCGCTGGAATCCTGCTGAACAAGATTGGGCTTAATCAAGACAGTGTCGCCGATTTTAATGATCCTGCTTAAACCTCCCGTAAGCTCCACTGCCCGTCTCACCATTTGAGAGACGGTGGCATACGTAATCTGGTCGTCTGTCACATTGCAGGGATTGCTTAACAAGGCGTCATTGGAACGGACTATGGCCACCGTCGTCGCCGCCGGCGATTTGAACGTTGCGCTCGAAGCGAGAACGGAAGTTTTATATAATCCGGATGTATCGCTTTGTGCATGATGGATATCCCATGCCAGCCAGATACCCGCCAGTCCGATATAGAGAACCGCTTTCCAGTTCTGTTTCAGAGCATTGCTTAACGAACGAATATTCATGTGTCTCCAATAACGAGGATGATGGGTACTATTTTCCTTCTCTAATTACTCGAAATATCATTTTATCAGCAACATTTTTTTCGAGCATACGGCGTTCTCTGTACGTAATCGATACACATAGAAACCCGAACTGAATATTGGTGATCGGAATTGTACGGTTGAGGTCCCAGCGGGCATCGGACGATCGACCAGCAGACTCACTTCTCTCCCGGCCGCATCGAAAATTTGAAGCTTCACGACGGACGGTTTGAGGAGCGTAAATGAGATGTTGGTTATCGGATTAAACGGATTCGGATAATTTTGATGCAACTCTGCAACGGAAGGAATGGACTGATCCTCAGCAACACTCACTGTTTTCGGAACGGTAAATTCATCCGGCGAGAGAACCCGATTGGTAAATTTTACCATGTGTATCGCTCCATTGAACCACGACCGTGGATCCTGCCTCGATCCAATCGCTGTCCTTGGATTTGAATTTATCGGCAGATACGCCACACCTCCCGACAATACCAGAACACCATCCACATACTGCCGCATGAGCCCGTTGCCGTATGTCATCGCGACATGATGCCAGGCGGAAATAGAAAAGGATGTACTCGAATCGACCAACGTCAAGTTCGAACTTTCCGATTTAATAAACGTATCCAGCAGCCACCGTTGATTCTGGAGCACGCGTATTTCCAGGAGAATGCGCCTGTTATCATTTGCCGCATTACGAATATGTAAAAACCGCTGTTCGTTATTCGTGCCGGCCAGCACGGTGGAATCCGGGCGGAAGAATACTTCAATGGTAAATGCAGTATCGGATCCTAATGGATTGGCGTTGACCAGCAGGGCCGTACTGTCCTTGCAGGAAAATAATAACGCACGACCATAGGGCGTACTCACCGGCTGGGGGACATGCCTGAGCGGCGTTGCTGTATATCCGCCGATGCTGTCTGTCCGGTCGATGGCCCACGTGACCGACCGACTGCTCGTTTGCGCAGAGAGTTCCGTGACGGCCACGGCACAGCCCATCACCGCGAGCAACCGGAATGTTTTCATCATACGGTTCATCACTTTCATTTCATGAATAATAATTTTCGAATCCGGCACTTTCCATTGTTCTCCAACCGGGCAAAATAGAAACCGCTGCTGTATTGTTGTGCGTTAAATTCACATTGATAGATCTTCCCGGCCACCGCGTCTCCTTCAAACACGGTCGCAACCAGTTGTCCAAGAACATTATAGATCTTCATCGAAGTCAACCCATTTGCTTCAAGGGTGAATTGCAGATGGGTGGTCGGATTAAACGGATTAGGATATGGATTCTCCAATTTAAAATCATGAGGAACAAGTTCCGATTTGTTCTCATGGACCGATACCGGAAAATCATCCACTCCCGGTTTTTCGGGCATCCATTGTGCAGCAAATGCAGGACTGGTGGAATATTTTGAAAAAATATTTTTCACTGTATACAACACTCCGAGAGAATCCGGTAATTGGGGCGTCGACCAGGAGACCCGTTGAGCAGGTTTATAACCAGGACCATAACAGTTGTATTCGGCATACAATGCCGGAGGAATATTCCACGACATCCAGCCAGCCGGATTGACCGTCGCCGGTTCTTCGCAACGGACAAGGACAACGCGAGGTTGTGCCTGCCAGGGTCTTCCAAGATAAAAGCTCGTAATGAGAGTTCCGTTGAAGCCCACAGAGTCGTTCGTAATCCTGCAATCCAGGAAATTGATTCCAAATTTCGATGCAGGCTCCGTGCTTGCCGCAGTCAAATATCCGCCTTCTCTCCGCTGATTAATAATACAACTATCGAATATCATAATGGATCTTCCATAGATAAAATCCACCGTTCCTTCAACAAAGCAATGATTGAAATAAACGCGGCCGGCGCCATTTCCGAGATACGTATCCTGATATCCCAGCAGGCGGCAGTTGTAAAACGAGACCCTGTCGCCATTCGTTTCCAGTGCAAGTGCCTGTGCGATGTCATGCGATGGATTTTGAAATGTGATATCCATCGCAGTAAAATCGCTGGCATCAATTTGTACGACAGGATTACGCAGCCCGCCGCCCGCATAAATATCGTACCAAATCACCGTCTGTTCTGTGTGTTCCCCGACGAGCCGAACATTCGGCTTGTTGGAAGGAAGCAGCAGCCGTTCATTATAAGAACCTTTTTTCACAAATATTGTCCACGTTCCGGTATAATTTGCAGGTACTGCATTGAACGCCGCTTGAATCGTTGTGTAGTCCCCGGTTCCATTTTGAGCGACCACTCGAGAGGAATCCGGTTGTGCAGCCGGAGTGCTCAATGATTTTTCATCGCCATATCCAATCCCGGTCGCATTGACCGCATACGCCCGAACAAAATACGTCGTTCCGTATTTCAATCCGCCAATAGCACTCGTAAACGTGCCGATCCCGGACCCGCTCGCGGTGGTCTCATCTGAAATTGTCGGATGAGGAGTAGTACTCCAGCAGACTCCGCGCCCGGATACCGGTGTGCCTCCCCATGCATACACGTTTCCCCCGCCGGAAGCGGTCGTTCCAGAAATATTCGACACGGTTGTTGTACTCACGGATGGGACATCGAGAGCAGAGAGTGAAGTAAACACGACTTCATTTCCGTATCCCGTTGCCGCACTGTTGGTCGCATAAGCACGGACGAAATATTTTGTACCGGTAGTTAACCCGGACAGGGCACTCAGAAATACCCCTGTACCGTTCCCGTCGCTTGTTTTCGAATCACTCATCGTCGGTGTACCGGTCGTATTCCAACAAATGCCGCGCGCCGTGATCGCTCCGCCGCCGTCGTTTATAATATTACCGCCGCCGTTTGCCGTGGTGGTCGATATCGTCGTCGTATCAATATTCGCGGTGGTGACGACCGGTGCAGCGATAACGATATTCGACGAAACAGTTCCCAATGCCAATATCCCGCCGAACGATGAAACCACATTGGAGGTAATCGAACCGCTGACATCGGCAGTTCCGCTTCCCCCTATATTCTTCCAATCTCCCGCTCCGTCATCATTGACAACACGGACACTGTCTTTGTTCCTCACGTCATCATCGGCTCCGTACATCAATGTGACCGTTCCCGATGAGATCAATGCTCCGGGTCCCTGCACCAGGGAATAATAGCGAGATGCAGAGACGGCTCTTAACGAGGACGGAAGCGTTCGCGCAGGGGGCGCAGTATTAAACACTTCCGTCGTAAAGGTGGTGGACGTTGATGAATTCATCGTCAGGTGCAACTCCAATGGGCGATATGCCGATCCTTTTCCGATGGGGATTGTTTTCACCACAGGAGCCGAGGTGTTGACTTCAACGGCAACCGGACCTGAAACAAAGCTGGAATCACTTCCCCCTTTTACAATTCCTGAAGCTTTAATCGTTATAAGATTGGAGATGGTTGATTCAAACAGCCCGCCGTTTAATTCAAGAATACCGGTAATATCCAATGGGAAATTTACAAGCACTCTCGCCGCAGCATTCGCAACTCGAATGGTTATCGGAACCGCAATCGTTCCACCAGTTTTATTAAATTCCCGGGAGCCATTTCCTGTGAAACTGAGAATGCGTCTCCACGCACCCGCACCTCCGCCGGTTAATTGACCGCCGGAAATTTCCACATTTCCTTTAATATTCCATTCTCCATAGGGATTGGATGCTCCAACCAGATTGAGCACACCGTCGGAGACAAGTAGATCGCCATCAATATTGATGATCGCGCGAGCGGCGGTGTCGGAAGTACTCCCGGTAGAGGTCAGCATTGCATTGGGACCATCGACGATGACATTGCCGCGGATATAAATATTTTTTGTTTGACCCGAACTAAGATTGGTGAATCTCCATGCCCTGCTGGAGGCGCCCGTATTTCTCATGATCACGTTTCCCCGGAAGATATACCCATCCGGAAAATTCAATCCGATATTTCCTCCCTGCCGGGAAGAATTCCATATAAAATGATAATAACTTTGGGACGTGATATTCGTCGGGACGACCGTCGCTCCATTTCCCGCGCTGTCAATTTCTACCGTCGACCCATCGCGCCAGGTTGAAGTCGGCACAGCGCCGGCTCCTGCCGGCACTCTATGATAATAGGTTGCATTATATTCATAGCTCATCCGCCCCGTCGTTGTTATCGTACCATAATTGAACACTGACCCCTGGACGACACAATCAATACTGTCGGTACCATTTGCAATGGTCAGAGTATTTCCTGCAGAAACCACCAACGACCCTCCCGATTCAATGACGATTTGATCCGCTGTTGCTGCCGCATCGACAGTCACCGTATGCAAATTTCTCAGAGTAATGATCCCGTCTGCTGATGTTGGTGCTGCAGTTGCCGTCACCCAGGTTGTACCGTCGTACGTTTCCCATGTGGATGCGGCATTCCAGCTTCCCGAGCCCGCCGAGCGGTAATCACCTGATGTTTGTGCATCGAGCAATTGAGCAGTGGTGAGACTGAACATGACGAGGAAGACCATTCCCCGCATCCTTCGAGCGCGAGAAGAGCATGACGAGATATTTTCCATTTCATTCTCCATAAATATTTTGACGGCTTCATTCCAAACGGATCCAGAATTTCGTCCCCTGGTGGTCTTCGTTCATTTTTATTTCATAAATCGAAAATAATCAATATCCGCATAACCGGCAGCTAAAATTGCAGACCGCTTCAGGCTGTATAATCCCAATTTCGACCCGATCCACAGTCCCTTTCGTGCTTGAACTGGATGCGGAACCTCGATAAAATCTCCGTTCGGGGCATAAGAAAACGAACAGAGCCCTCCGTCCTGAACTCGCACGCAAAATTTAACAGCAGGCGAAATCGAATCCGCGAGAATTTCCTGTTTCTCACCAGTACGGAGAATAACCAGGTTCTTTGACCCGTCATAACGAATGCCGAGCATCATTGGCGATTCACCTGTAACGACCAGGCCTGCTTCTTCGCCTGATTGCTTCGGGAATAATTCCATGGTTGTTTCTACGGCAAAGCTCCGTGCAGGAAATTTTTGGAGGAGGAAGTTTGCCTGGAGATGGAGATTCGTTTCAGCCGCTTGCGGGAATAATCGCATCCAACCTGGCCGGGTGGCGAGCGAATACCAGTCATCACGATGATTTGCGAACCACTGCCATTGAAGCCCGAGCTGCGGCTGATCGAACTCGTCGCTTGTCTGCGGAACGATGATTGATCCTTCCGAAGGTTTACGATAGCTCATTACCGGACGGCCAACCCCAAGATCATCCTGTTCAATTCCGATAAGCGGCCAGTCATTCTCCCAACGGACAGGCTGGAGATGGACTATTCGTCCATACAGTTCTGCATCCTGAAAATGGAGAAACCACCACTCGCCTTTCGGCGTGTCCACCAGCGCGCCCTGATGAGGACCATTGATCGTCGTCTCCCCCTGTGCAAGAACAATTTTATCTTCGTATGGACCATAAACAGTTCGCGACCGAAGAATAACCTGCCAGCCGTTCTCGACGCCTCCTGCCGGCGCAGAAATATAATACCATCCGTACCGTTTAAAAAACTTCGGCCCTTCAAGCGTCGGATGACGCTGCGGATTTTGATACACGATCTGTCCCTCGCCCAGCAGCCGCGAACCATCCGGTGCCATGGGCCGGACACGTAAGAGATGTTTGATGCCGGCTCGCGAGCCTGCATAGGCGTGAACGAGATACGCCTGACCATCGTCATCCCATAATGGGCACGGATCGATCAGACCTTTGCCCGCCTGCAGCAAGCGCGGTTCGGACCACATTCCTGCAGGATGGTCTGCGGTGGTGACATAAATGCCTTCGTCCGGAGTCGGAAAAAATATCCAGAATTTACCGGCGTAGAACCGAATTGCCGGCGCCCAGATGCCGCAGCCCGGCTGAACTTTTATGTACCGGGATTCCGGTACATTTTTAATC
>Ga0105104_10001107_pt1 | contig 20482 bp, 11 predicted proteins | sample PPLLaktember2015_3_FD_87034 | JGI IMG/M metagenome (GOLD analysis project Ga0105104, IMG submission 87034) | Freshwater sediment microbial communities from Prairie Pothole Lake near Jamestown, North Dakota, USA - PPLs Lake P7 Core (6) Depth... | ecosystem: Environmental > Aquatic > Freshwater >... | reverse complement strand
CGATAATTAATGGTGCCAAAAAATTGGAGGTAAAAATGATTTTAATAGCAAATAGTGAGTTGTTGCTGATGATGAAGTTAAAATGCGCACCATCTTTATTTGGCAAAAAAAAACAAGAAAATACAAACCAAATCAATTAGGAGGTATGAGTAAGATGACTAGAAAATTGCTATTTTTACTTGCAGGTTTTGTATTAGCAGCCGTTGTTTTTTCTATGGCGATCGATATACCGGTTTTTGCCCAAGAGCAATCATCGGAAGATATCGCGGATATTTCCCTGGATGAACTGTTGAATGTTAAAATAACAACAGCCGGTAAGAAAGCGGAAAAAATCAGTGAAATCCCTGCTAGCGTTGTGCTTATCACGCGTGAGGATATTAAACGGTATGGCTATGCTTCATTGGATGAAATTCTTGAAAACGTTCCTGGTGTTTACAAACTAAACGATATGTCTTATTATGGGACTACTTTCGGGATGAGAGGATTCCTCTCGTTAGCTCCTAGGAATATTATCGTTTTGGTGAACGGTGTTCATCAAATGGATGGATATTGGAAGACGAGTGAAATTCAAAATTTTACAATTCCTGTTGAAGCCATCGACCGTATTGAAGTCGTACGAGGTCCTATGTCTGTTATTTATGGAAGCGGTGCCTTCTTTGGTGCTATCAACATTATTACCAATGAAAAGGTCTCTGATAAAAGCGCTAATAGTATATCCGCTTCGGGCGGTTCATTGGAAACAGCAATCGCATCTTTGAAAGTAGCCGGGACCAAGGATGATTTTAATTATTCGGTAACTGCGGGTTTTCATACTACGCAAGGACCTGATGTAGCACTCTCAAAAATGGCTACTTCTATCCCGGATTACATGGGGATAAATGAGACCAATAATACTACCAAAGATCGGCTAAAAGGGAGCGAAAAGTATTTTAATTTAACGACTGAGTATCGTGGTTTGTACGCAAAGATGAGTTATTCTGAAAGCATCGATCAAAATTATATCATTTGGCCATCAGTTTCAAGAGGCAATCTAACAAATGTAAGCCACGCTGTTTTTTCTGTGGGCTATAAGAAAGATTTCTCTCAAAAATTTTCTCTTGATGGAAGCGTGACATATCACAAAAACTCATGGTGGCTTGACTATGATTTGATGTCGACCGATGTCTTTGGATATGAATCAGGGAAGTCCGAAGAAGCTGAGCTTGACTTAACCATAAATTACCAGCCTTCCGATAAGGTTAGCATAACCTCAGGTTTGCATTATCAGAAAGTAATGGGAGTTGTGGGTTTCGATTGGATTCCTTTCTTTCCATATAATATTGATTATGATCTTGACGGAACATCCATCAAGACTCCCTCCTTTTTCACGCAGATTGAGGTGAACCCATTCAAAAAATTTAGACTCGTTGGCGGTATTCGATTTGAAAAGATGGATAAATATAGTTTGAAGGGATTGGTTTTGGGCGACTTGAATGTCGATACAATCATTACTGGTACATATGACAATGATAAAATCCAGGTTGTTCCCAGGGTAGCTGCGATCTTTTCACTTAACGAGAAAAACTATGTGAAGTTTCTTTATGGAAAAGCGATCAGGCATCCGGAATTTCAACCGAATATGGAAAACATAATATATGATGGCCCAACATTGGTTCCTGAATATATTAACACTTTAGAATTGAACTACATCTCCACACCAAGCTCCAATATAACATTGAACTTTTCCTTATTCTATAACCGCCTTCAGAACTTAATCGTTAGAACATTTGAAACGGATGCAACCGGCGGTTTTCGGTCATTTTATGCTAATGAGGGAAAACTTGAAACTGTCGGTGGTGAGTTAACTATCCAGGCCAAACCAGCTAAGAACTTTTTCTTAGAACTCAGTGGAACTTATCAAAAAACCAAAGATAAGCGACCAGGTTTTGAAGATATAGATGTCTCCTATTCACCGGACTGGCTTGGACATTTAAAAGCCTCATTCAGGTTTGTTAAAAATGCCAGTATTGCCGTTACAGGTCGATATGTCGGCTCTATGTTACCAAGGTGGGATCCGCTAATTGATAATGGTGACGGTACGTTTGGTAATCGCATTGGGAAAGCAGTCGATGAGTATTTTATTTTCGACGGCAATCTTCGTATCGATAATATTTTCATCAGTGGATTATACCTCAATTTTAGATGTTTGAATCTATTCAATAAAGACTATATCTATCCGGCAAATGAAAACAATACTTGGGCTGACATCGGGACAATAGGAAGAGGTTTATCAAGGGCTTTTATAATAACCCTTGGCAAAGAATTTTAAAGACATTACTTCAATATCTCTTAGCATATGGCCCTCTACGAGGGCCATATGCATAGTTTTTCGCCACTGATTTATTCCTATCACGAGAGGGAACAATCAGAGGCAAGCAAAGCGTTGTTTAAATGTAATTTTTCATGTAAGAGTTGCTTTTGAATAGTAGTCATGTTCAGATAAAAAAAATAAAGTTTTTTGGATTAAATTTGCGAATGTTATTTATCTAATTTAACCTGGAGGTTAGCATGACATCCATAGAGAATCAAAAAAATTTTGAATCGGAAAAAAGCAGTGAGGAATATTGGTTAAAGAAATTATCCGGAGATTTGATCAGGAATAGTTTTCATTATGATTCAATGGAGAATGTTCCCAATGTCCGAATAGTCGACAGCCAGGAATTTAGATTTTTTGGCGATATTTTCTCAAAATTGTCTAATTTCTGTGGTGAATCTAACGAGAAGCTTTTTGAATTCCTCGTTTCAGGTTTAGTGGCATTGTTATACCGGCATTCGTATACAGGGAGTAAAGATATTATTGTTGGCTCTCCGGTCTGTAACGAGAATAGTGAAACAAAATCGCGGAATACTATTCTTCCATTAAGAATTCAAATATTGGATAATATAACCTTTGATGATTTGCTTAAAACAACTTCAGATACCATTATCGAGGCAAGTAAATATAGAGATTACCCCATCGAAGAATTACCGAAAAAGTTAAATATTCATGTTTATGGCGATGATTTCCCATTTTTCGATGTGGCTTTATCTGTTGAAAATATCCATGACAAAAGACATCTTAGGCATATAAATGTTAATATGATTTTTTCTTTTTATCGTACTACTAAGTATATTGAAGGCGTTGTTGAATATAATGCATCATTATATAGTAAATCTACTATTAAACGGATAATCAGCCATTTTACCAATCTTATTAGAGAAGCTCTCATGCAATTGGAGGGAAAAATTTCCGATATTAATATCCTGTCTGATGAAGAAACGAGAGAACTATTGTATGAACTTAACGACACAAAAGCCGATTATCCCACAGACAAAACAATTCCTGGACTATTACAAGATGAAGTAGAAAAAAATCCCTGGAAAATCGCGTTGGTATTCGAAGATAGAAACTTTTCCTACAGCGAATTGAATAAAAGGGCCAATCGATTGGGTAGGATATTGAGAGAGAATGGGGTTTTACCGGATGGTATTGTTGCAGTCTTTTTGGATCGTTCCATTGAGTTTGTTGTTGCCATTATGGGGATATTAAAAGCAGGAGCAGCATATTTACCCATCGTTGTGGATACTCCGGAAGACCGTATCCGAAGTGTATTGAACGACAGTGCGGTAAAATTAATGATGAGCAATGGGTATTTTGGGGGCAAAGTCGCCTTCGAAGGGAAGATCATCGATGTAGAAGATAAATCATTATATTACGGTGAAAATACTAACCTTGATATCGTCAGCTACCCAGACTGTTTGATCTATGTAATTTACACGTCCGGGTCTACCGGTAAACCCAAAGGTGTGATGCTGGAACAGAGGAATTTTATTAATTTACTCTATTTTGAGTACAGGGAGACCAATGTTGACTACAGTGGAAGAGTACTCCAGTTTGCGTCTGTTGGTTTCGATGTCTCAGCCCAAGAAATTTTTTCAACACTTCTGGCTTGTGGAACACTTTATCTAAATTCCACAGAAACAAAACATGACGCTCCTCGGCTGCTGGAATATATAGGAAAGAACTTTGTTTCTATTCTTTTTATGCCTCCTGCTTATTTGAAATTTATTTTCTCCGATTCCGGGATGGCTGAAAAAGTTCCGAAATGCATCAAACATATCATTGCCGCTGGAGAACAGTTAATTGTCCCCCCTGGTTTTAAGAAGTTTTTGAAAGAAAACAAAGTATTCCTGCACAATCATTATGGCCCTACCGAAAGTCATGTGATTACGGCTCTGACGTTGGACCCCGACGGAGAAATTCCCGAAGCTCCGTCTATTGGAAAATCCATAACCAATAATCGGATTATGATATTGGGAAGGGACAATAAAAATCTTCAACCATTAGGCATTCCCGGTGAATTGTATATTTCCGGGGTCAATGTCGCACGGGGCTACAGTAACCGCCCCGAATTGACAGATGAACGATTTCTGTTTAATCCTTTGGTAACAGGGGAACGCATGTATCGGACAGGTGACCTATCCCGGTGGCTTCCCGATGGAAATATTGAGTATATGGGGCGAATCGATTTCCAAATAAAAATCAGGGGATTCAGGATTGAAATCGGGGAAATAGAATCCCAAATAATGTCGCAGCAAGACCAACCGATAAAAGAAGTCGTGGTTATTCCAAAGGAAGACAGTTCTGGTGAAAAATATCTTTGCGCTTATATTGTTTCTGAAACGAAGGTCGATATTTCACGATTAAGCAGTGTCCTTTCAAAGAATTTGCCCGATTATATGATCCCAGCTTATTTTATGCAAATTGAAAAAATTCCGTTGAACGTAAACGGTAAAGTTGACCGTAAGGCTCTACCAGACCCGAAAGCGAAAGAGAGGGGAGAAAATTATGTCGCTCCAAGGAATGAAATTGAAAAACAACTTGTCGAAATTTGGGCTGAAATACTTCGAATTAAGAAGGATATTTTAAGTATCGATGATGATTTCTTTAAAATGGGCGGCCACTCACTGAAAGCAGCGGTAATGATCGCAAATATTCACAAAAAAATGAATTTTAAAGTATTAATGCATGAAGTATTTGAAATGCCAACAATAAGAGCCCTATCTGAATATTTAATGAAAGGCGCAAAAACAGAAAATTATTTTTCCATAGATGTCGCCGAAGAAAAAGAATATTATCCCCAATCATCTGCTCAGAAGCGGTTGTTTTTCATAGATCAACTTGAAAAAAATAGTACGGCTTATAATATACAGATGATGGACGTATATTGCAAAGGCTTTGAGAAAAAAAAATTGCATGATGTTTTTAAAAAGTTAATTAAGCGGCATGAAAGTTTTAGAACCTCTTTTTTTCTTCTAAATGGTGAAGCTGTCCAAAAAGTCCATGACTATGATTCTTTGGAAGGTAATTTTGAGATTGAATATTATGAGACCAGGGAAGATGGATTGATGTATTCAAGCCAGGAAGGGAAAGAATGGACTCAAATTACAGGACTGCCGTTCCATGATGTCCTTGAACATTTTGTAAGACCTTTTGATCTCACTCGCCCTCCATTAGTTCGGTGCGCTCTTATAAAGATATGGGGGCTGACTCAAATTTTTATGGTGGATATGCATCATATCATGTCGGATGGTGTTTCCGAAGTCATATTGATAAAAGAAATTTGGGATTTATATGATAGCGGAGAATTAGAATCTTTACCTATTCAATACAAAGATTATGCTGTTTGGACAAGCAGCGACGAATTCCTTGCTGAGGTTAAGAAGCAAGAAACCTATTGGCTAAATGATTTCTCTGGCGAAATAGTACCCCTTAATTTACCTTATGATTTTTCAAGACCTGCCAGGCAAAGTTTTGATGGGGACACGGTTCAATTTGAAATTTTTAGAGATGAAACCCAGAAGTTGAACATGTTGGCCCAAGATCAAGGCGTAACTCTTTATATGGTATTGATTGCTATTTATAATGTGATGCTGGCAAAATTGAGCGGACAAGAAGAAGTGATAATTGGAACTGTTAGCGCAGGAAGAGGCCATGCAGACCTCCAAAATATTATTGGTATGTTTGTGAATACACTGATAATACGTAACTACCCCGCAAGCGGAAAATCTTTTTCAAAATTTTTGGGGGAGGTCAAGAAAAAAACACTTCGCGCTTTTGAAAATCAAGACTATCCATTTGAACAACTGGTAAGTAATGTGGTTCCGAATCACGATCGAAATAGAAATCCACTATTTGATGTGGCATTCACATATGAAAGCGAAGCTGATCGTACTGAAGCCTATCTCCTGGATGTATTAATGCTGGACAAATCAAGCCCATACCAACTTAATGTCAAAAAATCCAAATTCGATATGATGTTCACTGCTGCTGAAACAATGGATGGATTGCAATTCATTATAGAATATGCTACTTCTTTGTTTAAAATTGAAACCATCGAACGCTTTATCAAGTATTTTAAAAAAATTATTAACTCGCTTTGTGAAGATAGTATAGAACAGACTATTGCAGAGATTGAAATCATATCCCTGGAAGAAAAAATGGGGATAATCTATATCTTTAATGATTCGGCTGCCGTATATCCCAAAGATAAATTGATTCATGAATTATTTGAAACGCGCGTGGAAAAAACTCCAAACAACATCGCTTTGTCCTCTTGTGGGATTACCATGACTTATAAGGATGTGAATGATCGGGCGAATCAGTTGGCAAGGGTATTGAGAAACAAGGGTATTAATGTGGATAATATTGTTGGCATTATGACAGAGCGATCGCCGGAAATGATTATTGGAATTATGGGTATTTTGAAGGCTGGTGGAGCTTATTTGCCACTAGATCCGGGTTATCCGGAAGATCGTATTCGTTACCTGTTTAAAGACAGTGCATGCCGATTATTACTGACACAGGAGAAGTATGTTGAGCTCGCTGATAGATTTCATTTTGAAGGTGAAATGATCAACCTTGAAGATAAATCCATTTATTCAGGTGATAACAAAAATTTAAAAAAGGTTAATGCCCAGAAAAATTTAGCATATATTATTTATACTTCAGGGTCTACTGGGAAACCGAAAGGTGTGATGATCGAACATATCTCCGCTGTTAATTTGCTGTTGGCATTATCTAAAAAATATCCCCTGGATGAATCCGACGTCTATTTACTAAAAACAGCTTTTTTGTTCGACGTTTCCGTCTCAGAAATTTTTGGATGGTTTTGGAGGGGAGGAAGTTTATCAATATTGGAACCAGGTGGAGAGAAAGACCCATTAATGATTATCAATAAAATCGAGGCAGAAAAGGTTACTCATATTAATTTTGTTCCCTCTCTTTTTAACGCCTTTGTCAGTATACTGGATCATCTGAATATCTTTAAATTGAGAAGCCTGAAATATATCTTTCTAGCCGGTGAAGCTATATGGCCAGAATCTGTAAAAAGATTCAGATCACTCGATTCTAATGTGTGTATTGAAAATTTGTATGGCCCGACAGAAGCTACCGTATATGCCAGTAAGTATTCAATAGTCAATTGGGATGGCTCTGGAAGCATCCCCATCGGTGTGCCGATGGATAATCTGAAACTATATATTATTAGCATTAGAAGCGATATTAAAACTAAGCTTCAACTTCAACCAATTGGAATTGCCGGCGAGTTGACAGTTTCTGGGATAGGCTTAGCGAGAGGATATTTAAATCAACCTCTAATGAGCTTTGAAAAATTCATCGATAACCCGTATGCAATAGCAGAGGGCAAGGATATCACCTTTAAAAAATTATATAGAACAGGCGACCTTACCCGGTGGATGCCGAATGGTAACATTGAATACCTGGGGCGTATCGATCACCAGGTAAAAGTGAGAGGTTTCCGGATTGAATTAGGAGAGATAGAAGTTCAGCTTTCAAAACTTGAAGAAATCAAGGAAGGCGTTGTGCTGGCATTAGAGAGTGAAGAACGTAAAGGAGATAATTATCTTTGCGCCTATTTTGTAGCTGGAAAAGAAGTAGATACAGCTTTGATAAAAGAAAAACTATCAAAAGAGCTGCCTTCTTATATGATACCTTCCTATTTTGTGCAAGTAGAAAAAATTCCGTTAAACCCCAGTGGAAAGATTGACAGGAAAGCATTACCCAAGCCTGAAGCAAAAGCCTCTTCAGAGTATGCTCCTCCTTCCAATGAAATTGAAGAAATATTGATAGAAACTTGGCAGGAAGTATTGGGTATTAAAAAAATCGGGATCAATGACAATTTTTTTGAAATCGGCGGCGATTCGATTAAAACCATTCTTGCGTCGGGAAAACTGTTTAAGCGCGGGTTGGATGTGCATGTAAACGAATTCTTCTCTCGCAAAACCATCAGGCAAATATCTCCATTTGTCAAAAGGGTTGAGCAGGTCAGCACTCAGGTCGGAGTACCCAGAGATATGGAGAGGATGAGCAAGGCTATAAATGAAGAATACAAGAAGTACCTGGAAAAAGTACACCAGGAAAAATGGCCAGAGCTTATTGCTGAAAATGATTTTCAACATATTTTGCTAACAGGAGCTACGGGCTACCTTGGAGCATTCCTGGCTTTTGAATTGCTTCGGAATACTTCGGCAACGCTTTATCTCCCCATAAGAGGTTCTAATCAGTTGGAATCTGAAGAGCGTTTAAAAAGAAGATTTAATTTTTACTTCGGTAGTGATTTATTTAATGCTTATAAAAATCGGCTCCACATTCTTCAGACTGATTTGAGGCAAGATCGTTTGGCGATTGATGGCTCCCGTTATGATAAATTGTGTGAACTTGTTGATGCGGTCCTACATTCGGCCGCCAATGTCAAACATTATGGTTCATACGATGAGTTTTTCAAAGACAATGTGGAAATCACCGAGCGGATGCTTGAATTTTCCTTTAAAGGGAAATTGAAACCTTTTCATTTTATTTCAACGATCGATACTGGCCGTGGCGATGTTGCCGGAAAAGATTTTCTCGTTTTTACGGAATACGTGCATGATTCAGGGCAGAAGTCGGACAATGTTTATCTTAGAAGTAAACTCGAAGCCGAGAAAAAAGTACTGGAATACAGGAATAAAGGCCTTAACGCGTCGATATATCGAGCGGGTAATTTGACTTTTCATTCCGGTACAGGTCGATTCCAGGAAAACATACACGACAACTATTTTTATTCTATGTTAAAGGCGTTTATTAAAGTGGGTTTCTGGTCTGAGAAGATGATGAAGTTGGAATTTGACCTATCGTTTATCGATTATGCGAGTAAGGCCATCATTTCATTACTGGTAAAAAAGGAATTGAAAAATCAAACCTATCATATTTCCAATCCGAATATCTTATCATGGAAAGATATGGGAAAGTTGTTAAGAGAATCCGGAATTGAGGTTAAAGAAGAGATTGAAAGAGATTTAACTAAATACGAGGGGAATTCAGAATATGAAAAGATAATCGAAAGAGTGAAAATTTATTCATGGGAATGGGAAGATAGTGGTGGTACCATTACGATTCCTAAAGTAAACCGATCTGCGGAATTGTTGAAGATGATCGGTTTCGAGTGGCCGAAATTGAACAAGAATCATATAGAAAAGATGATTGCTCACTGCAAAGAAGTGGGTTTTATTTAAATATTAGGATTAGGAGGAATAAAATGATCCTTAATAGATTAGGAAAAACAGACATCCATTTATCGGCTCTTGGATTTGGTACTTGGGCGATTGGCGGAGGCGGTTACTTATTCGGTATGGGTGAACAGGATGATAAAGAAGCAATAGCTGCTATTTATCGAGGCCTGGAACTGGGTATCAACTGGATCGATACTGCTCCTGTTTACGGCCTGGGACATTCGGAAGAGTTGGTGGCAAAGATAGTTAAAGAATTAAAGAATAAAATCTATATTTCTACAAAATGCGGTTTCCGGTGGGATGACAATAAAAAAATATTTTCCAGTTTAACAAAAAAAAGCATCCGGGAGGAAATCGATGATAGCCTTCGAAGGTTAAAATTAGATGTAATCGATCTTTACATGATTCATAAACCGGACCCTCCAGATGAAATCGAAGAAGGATGGAGTGTTTTGGTCGATCTGGTTAAAGAAGGAAAGATACGTTATGCTGGAGTCTCCACTTTTTCTTTAGATCAACTCAAGAAAGTTCACTCCATTCGGCCTGTCGATTTTATTCAACCTGAATATAGCATGCTTGCTCCAGCTACTGAAGATGATGGGATTTTGGATTTTTGCGGTGAAAATAAAATTGGCATTATTGTTTTTAGCCCAATGTGTATGGGATTACTCACCGGGAAATTTACTAAAGAAAAAGTCCAGGGCCTTCCTGCTGATGATTGGCGTCATAATGAACCTTATTTCCAGGAACCTTTCCTCAGTGCAAATCTTCAATTAATAGAACGTTTACGTCCTATCGCCACTAAAAATAAAAGAACGATGGGGCAATTGGCCCTGGCCTGGGTTTTGCGGCGACATGAAGTGACTGCTGCAATCGTAGGAGCCCGAAGACCCTCTCAAATCGAGGAAACCGCTCCTGCTGGAGATTGGCAACTTTCAGCGGAGGATAAAACGGAAGCGAATAAAATTCTTAAGGAATATTATGGGGCATTAAAAACACTCAAAGAACATAACCAGGTATGATACAGTTTATTTTCTATACTCTATGTTATTGAGTTTTAGCAGAGTCATCTTTTTATATATCATATATCTCGATAGCTTGTTATAAAAAAAGATATGAACGGAAGAGTTTTATTCCGAAATGAGATTATAGTATCTAAAAAAAAAGAGGCAAGCCTTATAAAACTCATCGGGATTAAGACTTGCCTCTTATTTATTCAACATACCTATAGTATCTAATTTTGCCATGGGCATATTTTCTAATGGCCAATAGGTTTATGATGTTCTACTTTATGGAGAAATATGCGAACTGTTTTAATATATTCTTTCGGTTGTTCAAGGTGGTGCTCATGGGAGGCGTTATAAAATATTTTCATACATGCATTCGGCATTAGGTTTTTGTAATATTTTACCGTTTTGGGGTCAGCTTCGTCCCAACTGCCGCAGGTGAGGAGTGTGGGATACTCGATCATGTGTAATTGATATGTTCGGTCATAATCTTTGAGTGTTCCTAATGCGGTAAATTCACTGGGCCCCCACATATATCCATAGATTTGCATATTAATCTCATTCATCGATTTCATCAATGATTCCGGCCATGGGTTTATACGACAAACGTAGCGATTATAGAATTCCATAATGGCAGCCTGGTATTCCGGGGTGCTGTAGTCTCCTGTGGCTTCCGAAAAATAAATAGCCTCCTGCATATCTTGAGGCAGTGCCTTTATATGTTCCCTTTGATCCTGTTCCCAAAACAGCGCGCTTAAACACGGACCAGAAAAAACCATGCTTTTAAGGCCTTTGGGCTGAGTAAGTGCAAAGTCGCACGATATCATCGTTCCCCAGGATTGCCCCATAATATGATATCGTTTAAGGTTCAGTTGTTTAATGAGCGCTTTGAGTTCTCCGACAAAGAATTCTATTGTCATAAGGGATGTGTCTGTGAGAGGGTCGGATTTACCGCATCCTCGTTGATCGTAAAAAATAACAGGTCGTTCATCTGCCAATAACTCTAACGGTTCCAAATAATAATGAGGAAATCCGGGGCCGCCGTGAATCGCTATCAATGGAATACCATGACCGGATCCGACGATTTTATACCAGGTCTTACCACCCATGTATTCTATATAGCCCTCTTTTTGCGCTACTTTGGCGCTTACGCCCTGAACTAAAAACCACATACATATAACAATCGTTAAAATTCGAATGTTTACTTTTATCATGTTATATCTCCTTTTTTTGGGTTTACGAAATTTTTATTTTTACTCGTAAACCTTCATTATTATTGTTTATTTGCCTTTTATTCGAACCGAATGTATCGTGTGTAATCCTCTTTTGTTCTTTATCTCGGATTAATTTTCGATATTTTTGCCTTTCTTGCATTGCAAGCTTGGTAAAACTAATCATTACCATTCAAGTTTGTATATTTTTATTTCCGCTAGTACATTTCGATTTTTTTTGTTTCTTTTTTTGGTTACTTAAATAACCAAAATATAATAATATCAAAGTAAATTTTTTTCTACAAAAAAATTTTTTTTTATGGAAAGAGAAAGGAATACGTTGATCCGACGGGCTTTTTAATTTTCTTGACTGTTCCTCTAATTCCAGGCGTATCTTTTGCCATAAATTTAACTCATTTTTATTTTAAGAGAATATTCTATTGTGTTCCTGTTTTTCCCCTGGATTTATGGCGATCATTTTGATATAATTTCTCCCGTTTCACCAGGTTGAATAGTTATTATAGAGGAGGTTAACCATGATCTTTAGACAATTAGGACATACCGGTATCCGGCTTTCGGTCATCGGTATCGGCGCGTGGGCCATCGGCGGCGGCGGATACAAATACGGCTGGGGCTCCCAGGACGATAAAGATTCTATCGATACCATCCACCGCGGCATCGACCTGGGCATTAACTGGATCGATACCGCACCAATCTACGGCGACGGCCACTCGGAAGAAATCGTCGGCCACGCCGTCAAAACCATGAGAAATAAGGTGCTTATTTCTACCAAATGCGGCATCCATATGGCTGAAAATAAGGAGGACGTGGTCTTCGACCTAAAGAAAGACAGTATCCGCAAAGAACTGGAAGCCAGCCTTAAAAGACTCCAAACCGATGTGATCGACCTCTACCAGGTCCATATTCCCCATTCCGACGAAGAAAACGAGTATGCCTGGCGAGCCCTGGAAGATTTGAAAAAAGAAGGAAAAATCCGGTTCGCCGGCGTCTCCAATTTTTCCACAGACCAAATGAAACGGATTCAGCCTTTTCACCCCATCTCGTTTACCCAACCCGGGTACAATATGCTGGAACCCTCTATTGAACATTTTTTAATAGATTACTGCCGGGACAATCATATTGGAATTATTGTTTTCAGCCCCATGTACCGCGGCCTATTGACGGGAAAAATAACCAGGGAACGGGTGCAGGATTTTCCAAAAGACGATAATCGCCGTAACCTGCCTTATTACCGCGAACCTTTCTTGAGCGCAAACCTTGACCTGGTGGAGAAATTACGCCCCATTGCCGAACGAAATGGAAAAACAGTGGCTCACCTGGCTATCGCCTGGGTCTTACGCCGACCGGAAGTCACTTCCGCTATTGTCGGCGCCCGGAAACCCTCCCAAATCGAAGAAACCGCCCCTGCCGGCGATTGGGTCCTTTCAAAAGAAGACAGCGAGGAATTAGACAACCTCCTGGATTCCCATCATCAACTCCTTAAAAACCTCGCTGTTGAAACCGCTTCAAAATAATTGCGCCCGGTTTAATGAGTTAAAGTAATAAGAATTCTTCTACCTCTATACCCGCTTGCTTAATTATTGCTCGTAAAGTTCCCTCCGGGATTGAGCCAGGATGGTTGGGAATGGTGGTTCGTTTTCTTGTTTGCGGATTTTTCCAGATTTCATGACTTCCTTTGGCATAGCGGTCAAACTCAAAGTCAGCGGCTTTTAATTTTTTTACTGTATCCTTATAAGTAAAACCAGAAAGCCTTCCCAATACTATGCTCCAACAGGGATTGCCACATCTAACCTGAATTTGCGTCTATTAATATGTTTGAACGGGGGAATCTCTCCGTCTTCGATATAAGATTCATACAGCTTCCTGGCTACATCCTTTGCGATTTCTACTGTTTCATCGACAGTTCGTCCCTGTGCAACAAGGCCCGGTATATCATCGCTGGTGCCAAGGAAAACCCCTTCAGGCAATTTTTCTATATTCAATTTAAAAAAAAGCTCCATTGTACCTCCGTCTATATTATAAACCCGCGAGGGATAAATTACAACCCATTTTGCACACGATAGGCTTTTTTTGTCAAACGTGAGGTAATTTCGTCATCGATGGGCTTTTTTATCTCTCATTTGTACAAAAAAACCTCATCGTTGTAATGGGGGTTACAAAATTTCAAGAATTTGCATTCAATTGAAGAAAAAAACTGCAACGTTTTAAGAATTTGCATTCATTTCTAATGGGGGATAGAAAATTTCAAGAATTTGCATTCATTTGTAGTAGGGGATACAAATGTTGCAGTATTTACATAAAAATGCGGTAAAAAAGGACAAATTTTGCGCAAAAAGCTTGAAACTGCCCTAAAAACCTCGACGATGGCGATAATACTCTAACAAAAGTTTTTGGCCCCACCTTTTTACAAAAAGGTGGGTCACATGTTATACGCTAAACACGGCCCCTGTATTGGCAGATTGTACAAAATACGCATACCGTTTTAGAAGGCTTTCGCTCACTTTCGGCGTATAGGGTTGAAGGTTTTTTCTCCTGGTTTCCAATTCTTTTTCATCGACCAGCAGATCGATGGTTCGTTTCGCTGTGTCGATTTCGATGATATCGCCGTTATTTACGAGGGCGATGGCGCCTCCTTCCGCTGCTTCGGGGGAAACATGACCGAAAACCGCACCGGTAGACCCGCCGGAGAAACGGCCGTCGGTGATGAGAGCGACTTCGGAGATGAGGCCCATTCCCACTATGGCGGACGTGGGGGTGAGCATTTCTCTCATGCCGGGTCCCCCTTTGGGACCTTCATACCGGATGATTACAATATCCCCTTTTTTCACTTTCCCCGCCAATATTTCCTGCGTTGCGATTTCCCCGTTTTCAAACACCACTGCCGGCCCTTTATGGTGTTTCATTTTTTCCGGCACTCCCGCGATCTTGGATACGCATCCCCCCGGTGCCAGGCTCCCGTACAATATGGCAATACCGCCCTCTTTGTGGTAGGGATTGTCCAGCGGCCGTATTATGTCGTTGTTCCTGACCTCGCAGTCTTTCGCCACCTCGCCGATCGGTTTCATATAAACCGTTTGAGCCCCCGGTTTAACCAGGTTCTTTTCCAGGAGACGGTTCATCACCGCATAAATCCCGCCCGCTTCGTCCAGGTCCTGGATATGGTGGTTGCCGATGGGGGAGAGGTTGCAGAGATGGGAGACCGAGCGGCTTAAGCCGTCGAAGAGGTTGATGTCGAAGGGTACGCCGAAGCTGTGGGCTATGGCAGGTAAATGCAGGGTGGTATTGGTGGAGCCGCCCAATGCCAGGTCTACCGCAACCGCATTATAAAAGGAATCTTCCCGGATGATATCCCTCGGCTTGATATTTTGTTCTACCAGTCGAACCACCTGCATGCCGGACATTTTGGCCAGTCTCAACCGCTCCGCATATACCGCCGGGATGGTCCCGTTCCCTTTTAATGCGATGCCCAGGGCTTCGCTGAGCGCATTCATCGAATTGGCGGTAAATAGGCCCGCGCAGGATCCCGCACCCGGACACGCGCAGTTTTCGATTTCTTCCAGTTCATCGGTGGTGAGCTTACCCGCTTGAACCGCACCCACTGCCTCGAATACTTTGATGAGGTCGATGGAAGTGCCTTTCCAGCAGCCCGTCAACATGGGCCCCCCGCTGATGAGGATGGAGGGTATATTTTGCCTGCCCATAGCCATCAACATGCCGGGGGTAATTTTATCGCAGTTGGAAATAAAGACCAAACCGTCGAAAGGGATGCCGTTGGCCACCAATTCGATGGAATCGGCGATCAATTCGCGGGAAGGGAGTGAAAAATTCATGCCTTTATGGTCCATGGCGATCCCGTCGCATATGCCGATGGTGGAGAATTCCATGGGGGTGCCCCCGGCCATCCATATGCCCGCTTTGGCTGCGTCGGATATTTGTTTCAAATGCATGTGGCCGGGGATGATTTCGTTGGCCGAGGAGGCAATCCCGATGATGGGGCGCCCGATCTCTTCATCGGTTAAACCCAAAGCCTTCAGTAATGAACGGTGTGGAGCTCTGACTACTCCTTTTTTAAATGTATCGCTTCTCATTTTTTTTCCTTCCTACTCTGTAGGGGCACCTATTATACCGATTTGTCTTCGACGACCAGGAAACTCTTTGGTGAAAGAGTTTCCCGGGCCTTCCTAAAGCTTTTAATTATTAACATTATATAAAGTTTTGGGAGGTGTCGAAACCTGTCCGTCCGTGATGGTTTACAAAAAGGTTCTGACTTCTTCTCTTCATTCTCGATGTGTGACTAATCTTTTTCTATTTTGCTTTTGAGCCAGGGCATCATTTTTCGCAGTTCGTCGCCCACTTTTTCGATCTGGTGCTCGCTTTCGTTTCGCCGCATTGCGTTCATGGTGGGCATGCCCGCTTGTTTTTCCAGGATCCAATCTTTTGCGAATTTGCCGGTTTGGATATCTTTCAGGATTTGCCGCATGTTATCTTTGCTTTCTTTAGTAATAACCTTTTCCTGGGTGATGTAGTCGCCGTATTCCGCGGTATTGCTGATGGAGTACCTCATTAGCGAGAAACCGCCTTCATAGATGAGGTCCACGATGAGTTTCAATTCGTTGAGGCATTCGAAATAAGCCATTTCCGGTTGGTATCCCGCTTCGATCAGGGTTTCGAATCCTGCTTTGATCAAGGAGGTCACGCCGCCGCACAGGACTGCTTGCTCGCCGAATAGATCGGTTTCGGTTTCTTCTTTAAAAGAGGTTTCGAAGACGCCGGCGCGGGTTAGGCCGACTCCTTTGGCGTATGCGAGGGAGATATCTTTGGTATTACCGGAGAAATCCTGGTAAACCGCCACCAGTCCCGGAACACCGCGGCCGCTCTCATATTCTCTCCTGACCATATGACCCGGGCATTTGGGGGCGATCAATGAGACGTCCACATCTTTCGGGGGTACGATCTGGTTAAAATAAATGGAGAATCCGTGCCCGAACATCAGCATTTTTCCTTTGGTCAAGTAGGGTTGGATTTCGCTTTTATAGAGGTCGGACTGCAATTCGTCCGGGATGAGGACCATAATTATATCCGAATTTTTGACCGCTTCCGGTACTGTGGTGACATTTAAAGAGTGGCTTTCCGCTTTTTTCCAGCTTTTGCCGTCTTTGCGGAGTCCGACCACCACGTTATATCCACTGTCTTTTAGATTCAACGCATGGGCGTGTCCCTGGCTTCCGAAGCCCAGGACCGCTATTTTTTTTCCTTCCAACAGGTTTCCTTTTACATCGTTATCATAATATATCTTTGCCATTTAACGCCTCCGTTAATCGGTTTTTATTTTCGATTGTCTAAAATTTTGGAATGCTGGATAATTTTTGCATTGCGACGATACCCGTCCGGGCGATTCCCCCGATTATGCTTGAGGGGATCAGTTCGATAAAACCGTCGATTTTGCTGGGCGGGCCCGTTATTTCAACGATAATCGCTCCGTGACTGGTGTCCACGATTTGTGCATGATTTAAAGCGATGAGTTGAAAAAGTCCGATTCGTTCCGCTTTATCGCCTTCTTCCAGTTTGATATTTATTAACCCGATTTCGCTGGACACCAGGTTTTCAGGGCTGATGGAAAATACCTTTACCGTATCCACCAATTTGGATAGCTGCTTCTGGATTTGTTCGATACTTCGGTCATCGCCTTTGACCACGATAGTTATCCGTGCCAGGTCTTTCTCTTTGGTTTTGCCCACTGTGATGCTTTCAATGTTAAAGCCCCGTCTTGTAATTAGTCCGGAAACTCGCGACATATCGTATCATTTTTTTCATTACCGTACCTCGAATTATTATTATGTGAAACGGATGTAATAATAGAATTTTGAAAATCAAAAGTCAATACAATTTTTTATTTTTGTCGATTTTTCCCCCACACGCGGGGCCTACCATCCCTGGAAATATGCTGGCAATACAAGACAAAATAATGAAGCTATTCCGGCGGAAATAAAACCTGTAAAACCAATAATAACAATCGATACTGGAGATGAAAAAATAAAAAAAAAATCCAAAAAAAAGTACTTGATCTTTTTTATTTTTTTCCCCATAATGAATGGGCCTGTTTTGGAGGTAAGAACCGATTATTGTTGTCGAAGGTAAGAAAAGACTTCCAATAAATAACTTCTTCTTCCAGGTTTGGCGTCAAAACGAAAATTTTCACTAAGAGAGAAATAAAAACGTTTAGGAGGAAAACGATGATGATGAAACAAAAGTTGAGTTTCTTGATTGTTTTGGTTTTGTTTGTTTTTTTGTTGGTGAATACTCCTCTCTTATGCCAGGAGTCAAAAACGGAAGATATCGCGGATATCTCGATCGATGAGTTATTGAATGTGGAATTAACCACAGCAGGTAAGAAAGCGGAAAAAATCAGCGACATTCCTGCCAGCGTTGTATTGATTACCCGGTCAGATATAGAAAAGTATGGGTATCACACGTTGAACGATGTTTTGAAGAATGTTCCCGGTTTGTTTCCCATCGATCAACGAGATGTAGCCGGGATGAATTGGGGCGTTCGCGGGTTCTGGACTGCCACGGCGAATAACCTCATCATTTTGATCAATGGGGTTCGACAGGAAAGAATGGAGAGCGATGGTGCCGTGTACTCATCCCAATACGTCCCGGTAGAGGCCATCGATCGAATCGAAGTCATTCGAGGTCCCATGTCGGTCATCTATGGTCCGGGTGCGTTCTTCGGTGCCATCAATATTATTACAAATGAGGCTAAAAACCAAAAAGACAGCATGGTCGCACTCTCCGGCGGTTTAGAGGAGACCTACCGCATCGCTGTCCGGGCTGCACATAAAAAAAACGATTTATCCCTGGCTTTCAACGCCGGATTGTATAGTTCGGATGGACCCGATATCCCGCATACCCGGATGTCTTCATTCGATTTATCCGAGTATACTCCTTTTACTTCCACCAAAGGTTTATGGAGTAGGGAGAATAAATATATCAACCTATCCGGGACCTACAAAGGATTTTACGTCAACATTACCCACGACCAGGACGACAGGGGGTGGTATCTTTTGTACCTTCCCACTGCCAAAGACGGGAGTAATTCCCGTCGCCAGTATTCTACTTTTTCTTTCGGGTATTCTGTGGAACTTTCAAAGAAATTTTCACTGGATGGGAAGTTCTCCTACCGGCGGGGTACGACCCACGGAAATTTCGGGTGGTTTGTCCCCCCGAATTCGGTGAGTATCGGTAACGACCACAACGATAGGGAAGATTATGAAGTCGATTTGACTACTTATTACAAAGCCTCCGAAAAAATAAATTTAACTGCGGGTCTATATTATAAAAAGAGAATGGAAGAACAACTGGCGGGAGAATATCCATTCCAGGACTTATGGTATCGATTGGGGCTTTATGATCCGATCCAAAGCCGTGCTCTTTTCGCCCAGGCGGATATCACTCCTGTTAAAGCTGTAAGATTGGTTTTAGGGCTTCGTTTGGAGCAAACATTAGAGTATTCGGTCTTTTTTAGAGACAACATGGCAGGTTCTGTCGGGAATGACGCCACATTTAAGTACGATAAAGTAGAAGCGATCCCTCGTATTGCTGCGCTTTTTTATTTAAATGAAAAGAACATCGTCAAGCTACTCTACGGGAAAGCCATCAACATCCCCAATTTCTATCAAGTGGTGGCTGAGGCGACGTCGAATCAACCCCCCCTGGCACCTGAGTTCATTACTACCTTTGAAGCAAACTACCTGGCTGCGGTCTCGGATAAATTCAATCTAAACACGTCTATTTTTTACAATAAATTCGACGGTTTGATCGTAAATACACCCGTCTACGATCCGATTAGCGGGATTTGGACTTCCGGGTATAATACCAATTCCGGGAAACTGGAAACCCTAGGCGGTGAACTTACTCTTCTAATAATTCCTGCAGCCGGATTGAAGCTGGAACTGAGCGGAACCCTGCAAAAAACAAAAGATAAGAGGCCCCTCTACGAAAATATCGAAGTCCCCAATTCTCCCAAAGTACTGGGATATCTCAAAGCCGCTTATTCATTCGGTAAAAATGCTGTTTTTTCCGTGACCGGGAGATATGTCGGTTCTATGGAGGCTTTATGGGATTATACTATTGTGAACCCGGACGGTACTCATGGGAACCGGATAGCCAATAAAGTCGACGGTTATTTTGTTTTTGGCGCCAGTTTGCGGATCGATAATATCTTCGGGAAAGGTTATTACTTTAATATCAGCGGCAGTAACCTCCTGGATAGAAAGTATCTTTACCCGACTTATACGTTGAATTCTTACTGGGCTAATTTGGGTTTGGCAGGCGATCCGATTATGGTCATGGTCACTATTGGTAAAAAGTTTTGATTCTCAAATAGGAATCGAACAACGCTTTAAACTTAAACTTAAACGTGAAGGCGATATGGGATTACCTGGTTATCCCATATCGCTTTTTTTGCCGGCAATTTCCAGGCCGTTACTTTTCAATTTCCGCCGCCATCGAAAAAAGGGAATGATTTTTCTCGACTGTCCCGAATGCCACTAAGTTAAGGTTATTTTTGTGCTATAGGGGCGTGTCGGTGCTCCCCTGGAACGCCCTGTTGAGCCAAATTTTCGAGGACCGAAAATTGGCGAGACGGGTCCCCGG